>Ga0209687_1000585_pt1 | contig 11949 bp, 9 predicted proteins | sample GraSoiAngelo_136_FD_185893 | JGI IMG/M metagenome (GOLD analysis project Ga0209687, IMG submission 185893) | Grasslands soil microbial communities from the Angelo Coastal Reserve, California, USA - 14_0929_09_20cm (SPAdes) (version 2) | ecosystem: Environmental > Terrestrial > Soil > Grasslands ...
TCGGCGTTGTCGCCTCCTCGGTCGAGCGGCTCGCCACCGAGATCCGTCATCTGCAGCGCACCGAGGTGCTGGAAGCCGAGGAATTCTTCTCCGAGGGCCAGAAGGGCTCCTCCGCGATGCCGCACAAACGCAACCCGGTGCTGTCGGAAAATCTCACCGGGTTGTCGCGCATGGTGCGCGCTTACGTGACGCCGGCGATGGAGAACGTCGTGCTGTGGCACGAGCGTGACATCTCACATTCTTCGGCCGAGCGCATGATCGCCCCGGACGCTACCGTGACGCTGGATTTTGCGCTCAACCGCCTCGCCGGCCTGATCGACAAGCTACTGATCTATCCCGAGAACATGCAGAAGAACCTCGACCGCCTCGGCGGGCTGGTTCATTCACAGCGGCTTTTGATCGCCTTGACGCAAAAAGGCTGTAGCCGCGAGGACGCCTACAAGCTCGTGCAGCGCAACGCGATGCCGGTATGGCGCGGCGAAGGCGACTTCAAGACGCTCTTGAAAAAGGACGCCGAGGTGAAGAAGTATCTGAGCGCTGCCGAGATCGAAGAACAATTCGACCTCGGCTATCACCTCAAGCACGTCGACACGATTTTCAAGCGCGTGTTCGGCAAGGCATAAGGCCGCTACATCCTCTTCAGCGAGACGGTGGCCGATCCCTTGTTGTTGTCGTAGAACGTCGTGAACAGCCACGGGAAGAAGACCGAAGTATCGTTGACGTAGACGAACACCTCGCCGTCACTGCGCGCCGTGAAATGGGCGATCCAGAGGCGACCGTTGCCGGCATCCGGTTCGAACGTCGGCACGTGCTCCTCGAATCCGGTGCTTCCGACGCGCACGATCGGCGCAAACCAGTTCGACCAGATCAGCCGCTTGAAAGGCACGCCCGCCAATTGCGTCCACCGCGACCCTGCGATCCCGTTGGGATCGGTGGGGATGTCTCCGTCGATCCAAGGATCGTTTTCCGGAATTGTCAGGCTGATCTGGTATGTCTCGCCGTGCTTGACCTTGAGCCCGGTCGGATAGCACAGCTCCCTGGTGCGGAAGAAATTGTCGTAGCCGGGCGATATCTGCGCGGCGATTTCGCTTCCTCTCACCTCGATGCCCCCGCCGGTCACCTTGCAAATCAGCCCGAGCGTATTGGCGGTGCCGAACGCGAGCCACCAGAACAGCCACCACATGATGCCCGCAGGCAGGACCCAGTGCGTCAGGAGGTAGAATGCCGCCTTGTACTCGTTCGTCTGCGCAGCTTGTAGACGAAGTCGCGCCACCCGGACAGTTCCCGATATCCCTGCGGCGAATGCCATGCGACGCGCGCGACATCGCGCACCGTTTCTTTCAACTTGGCTCCCCAATACATGAAAATCAGGATCGCGATCGCGCCAATCAGCACAAAGCCCGGCGCGTTGCGAAAAGCGACGAACCACGGATCGAGCACGCCCGGGAGAAAGGAAGCCGCCGCGTTGACGACCGGGTTGACGAAGGAGCCGACCTGGTCGAACCCGAAGCGTGGCGCGTAAATCACGAAATAGGGAATGAAGGCGACGAATGCGGTCGCGAATGCCGTGAGGAAATAGACCACGCGGCGCAGCCAGATCCAATTCCAGACGTCGTCCTGGACGCGCGAGCGCAGGGCACCCTTATCGGGCGCATGCGATGCCTCGACCGGTGTCCCGGCGTCGTCGGCAAACTTGTAATGCGCGGGAATGACGACCGGCGCGTATCGATCCGTGCCGGCCAGGATGCGCTCGAACACCGAGCCATGGATCGTTGCCTTGGGCCGAGGCGGCACGGCCTGCGGCACGCTCGGATGCAAATCGGCGAGGAATTTCGTTTGCGGATCGGGCAGATTGCGCAACAGGCGCCAGATCCGCCTGATATCGTCGCGGACCGAAAGCTTGTAAGGCGGCTCGCTGTAGATCTCCAGAACGTTGCGCGGTTTGTAGCGGTAGTAGCCGGCCAATCCTTTGCGGGAATCATTGAGCTTGTCGTAGGGACCGATCTGCGGATCGAGCAGCATCTCGCGCTGAGCGTCGAGATAAACCAGGCCATAGGCCTTGGCGCGATCCATCATCCAGTCCAGCGTCACATAGGAAAGGCCGTTCTGCGGGTAACCGCCGCCAATATCCGCATGCACGCCGGCGAACCACACCTGGCTGATGCGTTCGCGATCGCAGGCCGGCAGGTCCGTCCGCAGATGCGGCGCCGGATCGGCGAGCTTGGCCGCGTCGCTTCGCGGGTCGTAGTTGATGTCGAACAGCCAGCTCTTCTTGGTTTTCCCCGTCACGTCGGCGGCGCCGCGGACATAGCGCTCATCCCAGATCACCGGACTGAAGGCGTCGCGCTCCTCTTCGAGTGCCAGCGCGTGGCAGGCGCGATGGACCTTCGCACTCATGAAGTGATCTGGCATCGACAGCGGCCAGATCCAGTAGTCGATCGCGCGCGTCATTTCCTGGATCGGACCGCCGTAAGCGTCGACAGTGTCCCAGACACCGACGAAGTGGATGCTTTCGACATCCGTGATATCGGGAGCAGTCACCGCCTGGTGCGAAATCCTGCGCCATAGCCGGATCAGGAAATCGCGCACGCTGCGCAGGTCGATGCCGAAATGGCCGAGAAATTTCAGAACGCCGCCGTTGAAGCGGCGTCGGTAGGCGCGGTAAGCGTCGGCGGCAAAGCGCGCAAGATCAGCCTCATTGTCCTGGTATTTGACGAGGCCTTGCGACGCGATCAGGCCCGCTATGATGCGGACGGTGAAGGCGCCGCGGCTGAAGCCGAAGCAGTAGATCCGATCACCGGGCTGGTAGTTGCGGCAGCAGAAACTATAGATCGCAATCACATTGCGCTTCAGCCCAAAGCCGAAGATGCCGCCGAGGATCGCAAACAGCTTGAACGATGAGGTGCCGACGCCGTCATCGTAAAAGGCGATCTGGCGATCGGGATCGCGCAGGTCGAGTGCCTGAAACAATTGCCAGACGTTGGTTTTGAGCAGAGCCGCCGAACTGTTGCCGGTGCCGTCCGACAACAGGACAATGTTCTTCGACATGGATGCCCCCGCCCCCCGCGTGCCGATGATGCAAAGCTCGCCCGGAATTGCAGCGAAAGCAAGGTACAATCGCCGCGGGAGATCGGCCTGCCCTACGCACCGCACTAGCGGCGTAACTTCGTGGCCGAGCAAGCAGTGAGGATAGCTGTCGCTTCGTGGGACATGCTGACGGGCGGTGTGAGAATGTCTGCAATTGGCGAAGCATCTGGATTTGGTTGTGAGTTCCACGCTCCCTCTTGGTGCGACTCGCGGCGTGGAGTGGTAGATCACCGGCTTGCTGGAGCATGATCCGGAAAAGCATGCCCTCGGGCTGCGACCCGAAGGGTGGAACCGGTTTTCGCTCGCGACAAACGCGAAACGCGTTTGCGCGGAGATCATGCTCAAACAAAACATAGAGCGCGATGACGAAAAAAGTCGTCCCGCGCTAGGCTCGATTTTTCCGACGACTTGCGTTTCATGTCGTTGTCATCCGGGGATGCGCACGACATGTACGTCCTTGCTCTGGTCACGCAAAAAGGCGGAAGCGGCAAGAGCACGCTCGCCGTCGGACTTGCAGTCGCGGCGATGGAGAACGGCGAGCGCGTCGCGTTCGTCGAGGCGGATCCACAAGGCACGATATCGAAATGGAAGGAACGGCGCGGCAATCCCTATCCCCGCGTCGTTCGGGTCGCCGATCCCGCCGAAATAGAAGGGGCGCTATCCCGCCTCGAGGCTGAGGGGATCTGGCTCGGGATCGTCGATACCGCCGCCACGAACAACGCGCTGGCCATGCGCGCCATCGCCATGGCCGATCTTTGCCTGATGCCGGTGCGTCCGAGCCCGGCCGACATCGAAGCTGCGATACCGACGCTCATCGCTATTCGCAGGCTCAACCGCCGATTTGCCTTCGTTCTCAATCAGACGCCACCGCGGGGCTGCCGATTGAGTGAAGCTGCAACGTCGCTCAATTCGCTCGGCGTGCTTGCGCTTCCCTATGTCGGACAGCGCAACGACCACCAGGACGCGCTTGGAGCAGGGTTGGGCGTGACCGAGTTTGCGCAAGGGGGAAGAGCCTCGGAGGAAGTTCGCGAACTGTGGCGCTGGGTCCTGAAAAAGCTCGTCGAGGGGTCGTTTGATCATGAGCAAAACGCGAACAAGGCGGCCTGCTAGCGATACACGCTGCGCGCGACGCTCGCTGGTGGAGCTCACCGCGGCGGCGAGCCGTGCCGTTGACGATGGCCTGCTTGTGACGTCTGCCACCCCGATTGCTGCTTCCCCGGACGATCCACCGCGATCGGAACACGCAGCGAAGGTGCCTGACCGCACTGTCGTTGCAAGACAAGCGACGGCTCCGATTCCTATTGCGGTGCGTGAAGCTCTGAATGCGGCAGTGTCGCGCAGCGACGAACTCGTCGATTCCGACAGCACCGCCGAGATGTTCGTGAAGATTGCCAAGAATTATCAGAACAGCGCTTTTGAAAACATCAAACTTAGCCTGAATGCTGCGTTGGACCATGCGAAGGATTTTGCAGAGACACGGGTGGAAAGCCAAGCGGCGCCAAAGGACCCCGCCGGCGCCGGCCTTGATAATTTTTTGACGGTCGTCAAGGAAGCGGCCGCGGAGTTCCAGTCCGAGGCGCTCGAATTGATGAAAGCGAACGCGATCACGACCTTGGAGTACGCGCGGGAGCTAGCCGGAACGACAACGGCAGCGGAATTTGTCGAGTTATCGAGCGCGCAAGCACGAAAACAGTGCGAGTTAATCCTCAAGCAAGCCGGCACACTGAAGTCATTTGCGCATAGGATAACGAAGTCCAGTGCTGATTAACGGCTCAATCCAATCGCAATCTGAGATCCTGCTCTTTCCTACAGAGCGGGGTCTCCGGGCTTGAGGTCAGCCGCCGTCGCGTAGCCGGAGAAATGGTGCGTTCAGCTTGGCCTGCGGTGGCTGGCTTCGCGCTGCTGGTCGCCTAAATGGCTACTTGCCCGATCAGCCGCGCGGTCAGAACTGGCATCACAATTCGCTTCTGGGACTTCATGATGGTCGGGCCGAATTAGAAGCTGTTTCCGCATTTCGGCGAGGCGGGCACGGCAATATTCGCGGTACAGGAAGTCGAATATAGCGGGCATGATCGAACTCCGTCGTTTGATCATCGCTCCGTCCCACTTAGCATATCTCCAGGCCGCAGGAGGTGATCCAGATCACACCCCGTCTCAACCGTCCGAGTTGAGACGCGGTGCTCTCTCGCCACGCGCCCTATCGCGATGGAGCCGCCGCCATTAATCTTAACCAGCAATCTTAATCAGCGGGTTTTCTTGCGGGGAACTGTGGCCGCGCTACCGTCGTCTCATCGGTCACGGAGGTGTCCTATGAGCGATAAGACAAAGACCAAGGCTGAGCTGCTCGAAATGCTGGCCGAGGCGGTCCGCAATACGCAACCCCCGCCGGTCCGTAACACGCAACCCGATGCGGTCAGCGACGCGCAACCCGAGTTGAAGCGCAAAACGCGACCCCGCAAAACGCAACCCGCGCCGAAACGCACGGTCAAAATCAAAAGCGTTCGGGCATCTGCTGGCCGCAAGCAGCGGCGCCGATGATGCAGCCGGTGATCCCATGATCGATAAAATGAGGAAGGACCTCGCGCAGCGCCAGGCGGTAAAGGCTTTTCTACGAGCAGGTAAGCGAAAAGCAGTAACCGAATACGAAAAAGCGCAGGAAGCCTTCCAAAAGAACTACGAACGATTGCGGGCTGAGCGATTAGCCAGGGAAGCCGCGAAGTTCAAAGAGAAATAGCACCATTGTGCATACCCGACGTGCGAGCGACCGAAGACGAAGACCGAGCTGCGAGGATGCTAGCCCGAAGCTGCCCGCAATAGGCCACCCGAGCCGCAGCACCCGTCGCCGGCTGAAGAAGATCGCGGCCAAAGGCGGCAACATCACACCCAGGTGCAAGACCCCTCGGCGTGGCCACTTCCCCCAAGGCCGGCGGCAAGAAACGTCTGGGTGGAATCTCAAAACAGAGCATCATTGCAGACATTGGCTGCCGCTTCCCATCCAATGGTCCCAGCCAATATAATGCTCTCTCATCGAGCGTGGGAGCCGACCATGAGGCGCCGCGATTTTGTCAAAGCTGTGGGCGGGATCTTCGTAGCTTGGCTGCCTCCCGCGCATGCTCAGCACACCAAGAAAATTCCTAGGGTCGGGGTGCTCTGGCATGCAGGTAGTGCTCAGGAAGAGGCAGTATATCTGGGAGCATTTCAGCAAGGTCTTGATGGTCTCGGCTATGTCGATGGGAAGACGATTAGGCTGGAACAACGGTTTCCAGACGAAATCCCTGAACGGTTTGTGAGTCTTGCGAATGAGCTCGCAGGACTGAGACCTGATGTTTTGGTTGCAGTCACTCAGCAAGCAGCGCTAGCTGCCAAGCAGGCGACGGCGACAATACCCATTATTTTCGTCGACGTGCCCGATCCCGTTGGAGTGAAACTGGTCAAAAGCTTGTCCCATCCTGGTAGCAACATAACGGGGTTGACCCATATTGCTGGCGAATTGAGTGGCAAACGTCTTGCACTGTTCAAGGAAGCATTCCCGCAAATGACGCGGATGGCTCTGCTGGTGAATGCAAATGACCAGGAAACGACAAAGCGCTATATTGATGAAGCGAATGCCGCTGCAACGGCACTCGGACTAAATGTCCAGCCCGTGGAAGTAAGATCGCTTGCGGATTTGAACGAGGCTTTTGACAAAATCGTCGCAGGCCGTTTGGAGGGCGTGGCGGTGCCCGCTGAGCCATTGTTCTACCAAGGCCGCTCGCTGGTGTCACAGGCGGCAATCGCGCGTCGTCTTCCGCTCATGGTGCACAGCCGCGAGTTGCTGGAGGCAGGCGCACTCATGTCCTACGGGCCAGATCAACGTCGAATTTTTCGCCGTGCTGCAGGTTACGTCGACCTAATCCTTAGGGGTGAGAAGCCCGCAGATTTACCGGTTGAGCAGCCGACCAAATTTGAATTTCTCATCAACAACAAGACTGCGAGAGAAATTGGGTTTTCCATTTCGGAGTCGCTTCTGCTTCGCGCGGACGAAGTGATCGAATAGGCGACAATGTCTGCCTTTGGGCACTTTCCTGATCTCACGCGATGCTTCAGCCAGTCGACATTCCTGCCCTTCCCGGTCTCCTGAACCGCGATGTGGGCCAGCGCCGTCGTCGGCGTCGCATCGTGCCAACGCTTCTCGCTAAAGGAAAACCGCCATCACATCGCCTCGCCGAACTTCCTCGATTCTGCCGCTCTGGCGCTGGACCCAGCCGAGACCCGAGGTGATGATCAACGTCTGGCCGAGCCGATGGGTGCGATGCTGCCGCAGACGGGCCGCCGGGTCGTCTCGATCCGGCGGCCACAGGGCATTTGATCAAGGCCTGTCGTGCTCCTCGGAGATGTCCTTGTTGGTGTAGTCTGGCATCAGGAAGGCGGCGACAATGCTGACGACCGCGCAGAACAGAATGTAGAGCGCGATCGCGTAGCCCGACCCGGTGGCGGCGAGCAGCGCGGTGGCGATCAACGGCGCCGGACCGCCGGAGATGACCGAGGAGAGCTGATAGCCGATCGAGCAGCCGCTGTAACGCAACCGCGGGGTGAAGCACTCGGCGATCAACGCCGCCTGCGGGCCATACGTCAGAGCGTGGGGGACGAATGACAGCACGATGGCGATGAAGATCAGCACCGGTGCTGTGGTGTTCAATAGGGCGAAATACGCAAAGCCAAACAGCCCGGTCAGGACCGAGCCGATCAGATACAGGCGCTTGCGCCCGATGCGATCGGACAGGTGTCCCGCCAGCGGGATGTTGAAGAGCTCAATGGTGCCTGCGCAAATCAGACAGATGAGCAGGAAGTCGCGATCCTGATGGATGACCTGGGTGCCGTAGGCGAAAACAAAGGCCAGGTAGATGTAGGCCGGCGCCTGTTCAACCATCCGCGCCAGTGCCGAGAGAATGATCGACCGCGGCTGACGCTTGATCACCTCGATGACCGGGACCCGCTCGACACGGTTCTCGGCCACGATCCGCCGGAACGCCGGCGTCTCCATGATGCCGAGCCGGATGTAGAGCCCGATGGCGATCATCACAAGGCTGAGCAGGAACGGGATGCGCCAGCCCCAGACCAGGAACTGGTCACCGGAAATGCGGCTGAACACGAGCACCGCTATGTTCGCCAGCAGCAACCCGGCGGGGCCGCCGAGCTGCGGCCAGGAGGTGATGAAGCCGCGGTGCTGGTTGGTCCGCGCCCACTCCATCGAGAGCAGCACAGAGCCACCCCACTCGCCGCCGACGCCAACGCCCTGGATAAAACGGATGACGGTCAGGATGACTGCACCCCAGATTCCGATCGTTTCATAGGTGGGGACGAGGCCGACCGCGGCGGTCGCAAGCCCGGTCAAGAGCAACGTGGCTATCAGCGTCGCCTTGCGGCCGATGCGGTCGCCAAAGTGGCCGAAGATCGCAGCCCCGATCGGCCGGGCGATGAACCCCACGGTGTAGATGGCGAACGCCTCCAGCACCCCAACCAGGGGATCGGATTTCGGAAAAAAGAGCTTGCCAAAGACGAGGCCGGTCACCGTGCTGTAGAGCAGGAAATCGTACCATTCGATGGTGGTGCCGACCGTGCTGGCGATGAGTGCGCGGCGCAATTGCGCCTGGTGTTCGGCCTCCGGTAACGGGCCGGCTGTGATGTCCAGTGTTGTCATTGTGACTCTCCTCCTTGGCCCGCATCAACCGGGCCCTTGAATGCGTTTCCTCCCCATCCGCGGAAGCGAATGGTGGTATCGACTGCCATTTTCTTGTTTGGTTGGGGCGGCGCCGTCATTGCGCGTTGGGCCCATGCCGGCTGCAGGAAGCCAGTCCTGGATGGCGAGCGGGCCAACCGATCGCCATCGCGGGAGCGGACATCCCTGATGACACGGTCTTGCTGACTTTTAGGATGTAGCCTCTCGTCCGTCCGGTAAATTCGACGTTGGTCTTGTGGTACACTTGCCGCCGAACGGACCGCGATGAACCGCGCCTGACATCAACGCGATCCGGGAGGACGTCGCGGCATCGCGCATCAGCCAGCCACATCCGCCGGTGGCTCCGCTGCCTGCGGGATTGCGAAGTTGTGTCCGCGTAGGGTAGGCAGAGGCGCACTTGCGCCGTGCCCGCCTTTCTTGCGGGGGACAATTGGTGGGCACGCTAGCGCGCTTTGCCCATCCTACGGCCGCTTTCGAGGGACGTTTGTTCTCGTGCTTGTGCACCATCTGGAATGACAGTCGGGCTTAAGTAGGCCATGAAAACAACTGATTGATAACGCCCGATCGGGTAAAATCGCGCCGTGGCATCACCTCCTACGATTCTCGTATTCGATTCAGGCCTCGGCGGGCTCACGGTGTTGCGCGAGATCGTCGCCACGCGCGCAGACGCACATTATGTCTACGTCGCCGACGACGCGTTCTTCCCTTACGGCCACCACAGCGAGCAAGCGATCATCGCGCGCGTGGTGCCGCTGATCGGAGAACTGATCACCGCGCACGTTCCCGATCTCGTGGTGATCGCCTGCAATACCGCCTCCACGCTGGTGATGTCGCATCTGCGCGAACGATATGCCGTTCCCTTTGTCGGAACAGTGCCTGCGATCAAGCCGGCCTGCGCGCAATCGAAGACCAAGCGGGTGTCGGTGCTCGGCACCAAGGGCACGGTCCAACGCGAGTACACCAAGGGGCTGATCCGCGATTTTGCGCTGGGTTGCGAGGTCACGCTGGTGGGTTCGGGAGAACTCGCCGCGCTGGCCGAAGCCGCCTTAAGCGGCAGTGAGGTTTCTGATCGCGAGATATCGGCCGAAATCCTGCCGTGCTTTGTCGGCGCCAGCGAAGCGCTGTCCGCGCGCACCGACGCCATTGTGCTGGCCTGCACGCATTATCCGCTGCTGCTCGATCGGCTGGAGCGGCTCGCGCCGTGGCGGGTCAACTGGATCGATCCGGCGCCCGCCATCGCCCGCCGGGTCTCGGACTTGCTCGGCAAGCCCGGCGTCGACGCCGACCACAGCGGCGCCGAGATGATCTTCACCTCAAAACGCCCGCATACATTGAGTAAGGCGCTGATGCCGTTCTTCGGCGGCCGGGTCCCGGCCTGACTGGAGTCTCCCGATGTCCACGACACCCGCCACGCTCAATCGCCTCCGTCAACAATGGCGCGACAAGCGCCCGACATTCGGCGCGATCGCGACTATTCCAAGCGTCCAAACCGTGCGGATCATGGCGCAGTCGCTCGACTGGATCATCGTCGATCTCGAGCATGGTCCGATCGATCTTACTTCCGCGCATGCGATGATCACCGCGACTGCGGGCACGCCTTGCGTGCCATTGGTGCGGATTGCCGCCAACGAGCCGTGGCTTGCGAAAGCGCCGATGGATATCGGCGCGCTCGGCATCAATTTTCCCATGATCTGTAATCGCGCGGACGCTGAGAAAGCCGTGCGCAGCGTCCGCTATCCGCCCAACGGCGAGCGGCTGTGGGGACCGTTTCACGCGCCGTTTCGCTGGGGCGTCTCGATGGCCGACTACATGGCGACCGCGGACGACGACGTGATCTGCGCCATCACCATCGAGCATGTCGAGGCGGTCAACCGCATCGACGAGATCATGGCTACTCCGGGCCTCGATCTCGCCGTCATCGGGCCGGGCGACCTCGCCACCTCCATTAACAAGCGCGGCCAGATGGACGACCCTGAGTTACTCGAACTGATGGCGCGGGCCGAAGCCGGCATCTTGAAGAGCGGCGTTCCGATCGGCGGCGTGGCGCGCACCGCCGAGCAAGCCAATCAGATGATCGACCGCGGCTATCTGGTGCTGGCGCTGGGCTTCGACTGGTCGCTGTTCCAGCGCGGCATCGCCGCAAGTTTGCAAGGGATCAAGCGCTAAGATAAGCTGCAACGGCAGGTCATTGGAAATACTTGCATTTTTCTTTTGAACCGGCTACCCGCCTTGCTCGCGGGTCGTCCCCGCTTGCACACTCCATGATCGGGGAAGGTTGAATCCAACGATGCGCGGTACGGTTCGAAAAATCTCATTGCCGCGTCGTTTCATTATCGACCTCATGCGCGCCTCGATGGGCGTGCCGTTCGTGTCGCTCTCGCGCCCGCTCAACGTGCGCCAATTGGTCGAGGCGCGTGCGGCTATCGCACGGCCGCCGGGTTGGGCCGCGATTTTCGTCAAGGCGTTTTCTTTGGTTGCAAAGGACGAACCGGTCCTGCGGAGGCTGTACGCCAAATGGCCGTGGCCGCATTTTTATGAACTACCGCGCAGCGCCGCGATGGTCGCAATCGCACGCGTCGAGGACGGCGAGGATTGCGTGATGCTGGAACGGGTCGCCGCGCCGGACGAGTTGCCGCTCGGTGCGATCGACGCGCAGATCCGGCGCGCCAAGGATGCGCCGATCGAGGAGATACCGGGCTTTCGGCGGATACTGAAGGCGGCACGGCTGCCGCTACCGCTGCGCCGGCTGGGCTGGTGGGTGGCCCTCAATATTGGCCGCCTGCACGGCAACAATTTCGGCAACTTCACCGTAACCTCGGTGGCGGCTTACGCCGGCGGCCAGCTCCATGCGATCAGCCCGGGACCGTTTGTCATCAGCTATGGACGCCTTGGACCCGATCAGACCATCGATGTCGTGATCCGCTGGGATCACCGGGTTTCCGACGCGGCCCTGATCGCGAGAACCCTGACGGCGCTGGAACAGGTGCTCAACACCGACATAGCAGCCGAATTGCGTCAAAGTGGCCTGGAAGCCCCTCCAAAGGCGTTCCGGGCGATCCGAACGTGACGGTCTTTCATTGACAGGAGAGCCGGTTTGCCCCTAAAAGCCCCCTGCTCGCGGGCCGGTTTCGGCCCGCGATGCG
>Ga0209687_1000589_pt1 | contig 11926 bp, 10 predicted proteins | sample GraSoiAngelo_136_FD_185893 | JGI IMG/M metagenome (GOLD analysis project Ga0209687, IMG submission 185893) | Grasslands soil microbial communities from the Angelo Coastal Reserve, California, USA - 14_0929_09_20cm (SPAdes) (version 2) | ecosystem: Environmental > Terrestrial > Soil > Grasslands ...
CAGGGCGGCTGCGACGATGCCGATTACGCCCATGCCGCGCGCGCGACCGCCGAGCAGATCGCGCTGCCGCTGGAATTTCTGCGCGCTCAATCGTTCATCCGCAAGGACGGCGCCGTCGTGCTCGGGCATTCGGCCGGCGGCTGGGGCGCGCTGGCGCTGGCGGGCGAAGATCCGGGCAGCGTTTCGGCCATCATCGCATTCGCGCCCGGCCGCGGCGGCCATGCCGATGATTTTCCGGGTCAAGTCTGCGCGGAGCACACGCTTTTGGTCTCGGTGGGCGCATTCGGCAAAGCCGCGCGGGTGCCGGTGACCTGGCTGGCGGCGGCCAACGACACCTACTTCTCTCCCGAACTCTCGCGGCGGCTTGCGGGAGCGTTCCGCCGTGGTGGCGGAAGAGTGGACTTTGAGGTGCTGCCGCCCTCGGGGAGCGAAGGTCATTGGCTGATCGAGACCGAGAGCGGGGTCAAGATCGCCAGCCCCGAACTCGATCGTGCGCTGATGCTCAAAACGCCGGGGGCGAAAAAGCGATGACGGCGCGTGCGGGAAGGCCATGGCCCGATGATGACGTGATTCTGTATGACGGCGTCTGCGTATTCTGCTCGCGCTGGGTTCGCTTCGTCGCGGCGCGCGATGTTCGTGCGCGGTTTCGCTTCACGGCGATCCAGTCGCCCTATGGCAACCGGCTGGCGCACGCCCTCGGCATCGATGCCAACGATCCCGATACCAACGCCGTCATTCATGGCGGTATCGCCTACTTCAAATCCGACGCCGCGCTGACGGTGCTGACTAACCTGCCGCGATGGCGATGGACGCGCATGTTGTTGGCGGCGCCAAAACCCTTGCGCGACGCGGTCTACAACCTCATCGCGTACAATCGCTACCGGATCTTCGGGAGGTATGAGACGTGCTTCGTGCCGGATGCGGCGCTGCGGGCGCGGGTGATGGAGTAGCCGACATCACCTGCTCTGAATGGCTTCTCTCGCCGCCCGCTCTCCCGAATCTCGCGCCCCGTGCGCTGTAGAGAAAAAATTCGGCGAGGTTGCTTCACCGGCAAAGAACAAGCGGCCATCGACGGGAGCTGCGAGCACCGCGCGTTTGCCCGCATGGCCGGGCAGGGCATGGGAGTAGGAGCCGCGCGCGAACGGATCGTGCGCCCAGCGCGATTCGGCAAGCGGCTTCAGTTTGCGGCGAACATCACTGCCAAGAAAGCCCACGATCTCGTCGATCGCCTGCGCCGCCAACGCGCCTTTGCCGGCGTCCTCGAGCTGTCGCGCAAAGCGGCCACCGAAAAAGCCCTCGATGCAGGGCTGGCCAAACGGGCGCAGATGATAGGTGCCCATCGCGTTGCGCATGGTGGCGCCGCGCAGATTACCGTCTTTCGGAAAGCCGCTCGGCTCGCTCAGCGCCAGCATCACCTTGTCGTCCACACCGAGCGGGAGGCCGCCCGCCGCGTCGATTTTCGCCGGCAGCGAGGGATGACAACGAAGTGTCTCGTCCGCGATCAGATTTGAGGGCACGGTGACGATCACCTTGCTCGCGACCAGCGAGCCCCGCGACGTCTCAATCCGCACGCGCTTGCCCGAATGATCGATCAGCGTCACCTGCGTGTTCAGCGCCAGTGGGCAGGGCGCGCCATAGGCCGCCATCAGCGCGCCATAGCCGCGCCGCACCCGCCAGTTGATCTCCGTGTCTTCATAGGCATGGATATCGATGATCGAAACCGAATCGAGTTCGGAGCCGTTGACGTAAGTCGAGATCACATCGATCATCGGGTTCCAGCGGTTGCCTGGCTCGAGATACAGACTGGCGGCGCTGTCGCGGCCGCGTTTTGCGGCCTGCTCGGCGCGGTCGTGGAAGGCTTCGAGCGCCTTGATGAATTCGGCGCGCTCTTTCTGCGGGAAGACGTCGCCGAAGGTCTGCTCGCGCCACGGTGGGTGGCTCTTGTCGATTTCAAAATTGAGCTGCTCGGCGATTCCGACAAAGGAATTTTTATCTGCTGAATGCAGCCAGCCGCAGCCGACATCGAAGATGACGTCAGGCGAGGCCTTGATGGTGTAGCCGCGCCCGCCGACACGGTCGCGCGCTTCCAGCACGATCGCCGAGAGGCCGGAATCCTTCAGCGCGTTGGCGGCGCCGAGGCCTGCGGCGCCCGCACCGATGATGGCGACATCGACTTCGGAGGGGAGGGACATACTTTCGGCTTTAGCACGTTCATTATTGGGCTTGAAGCCAACCCAGCTAATGGTGTCATCATCCGCGAAAGCGGATGATCCAGTACGCCGCGCCGTCTCGGTTTATCTCAGGCGCCGGCGATTACTGGATCGCCCGCCTCCGCGGGGCATGACAGTGCGGTGGCTTACGCCACCGCTTCCTTGGCCTTCACCGCGCGTTTGCGCTCGTTGGCGTCGAGGAACTTCTTGCGCAGCCGGATCGACTTCGGCGTGACTTCGACCAGCTCGTCGTCCTCGATATAAGCGAGCGCCTTTTCCAAGGTCATCTTGATCGGCGGCGTCAGCCGCACCGCCTCGTCCTTTGAGGTAGTGCGGATGTTGGTGAGCTGCTTGCCCTTGAGCACGTTGATCTCAAGGTCGTTGTCGCGGGTATGCTCACCGACGATCATGCCCTTGTAGACCTTCCAGCCGGGCTCGATCATCATCGGGCCGCGATCTTCCAATTTGAACATTGCGTAGGCCACGGCCTCGCCCTGATCGTTGGAGATCAAGACGCCGTTGCGGCGGCCCTGAATATCCCCCTTGAAGGATGCGTAGCCATGGAACAGGCGGTTCATGATCGCGGTGCCACGGGTGTCGGTGAGGAGTTCGCCCTGATAGCCGATCAGGCCGCGGGTGGGCGCGTAAAACACCAGCCGCAACCGATGACCACCGGAGGGGCGCATCTCGATCATCTCGGCCTTGCGCTCGCTCATCTTCTGCACCACGACGCCGGAATGCTCTTCGTCGACGTCGATCACGACTTCCTCGATCGGCTCCTGCCACTGACCGGTGGCCTCGTCCTTTTTCAGGACGACGCGCGGCCGCGACACCGAAAGTTCAAAGCCCTCGCGGCGCATGGTCTCGATCAGGATTGCGAGCTGCAATTCGCCGCGGCCTGAGACTTCCATGGAGTCCTTGTCGGAGGCCTCGGTGACGCGCAGCGCGACGTTGCCTTCGGCCTCGCGCAAGAGCCGGTCGCGAATCATGCGGCTGGTCACCTTGTCGCCTTCGGTGCCGGCGAGCGGCGAGTTGTTAACGATGAACGACATCGATACCGTCGGCGGGTCGATCGGCTGCGCCTGCAAAGGCGTATCGACGGAGGGATCGCAGAAGGTGTCGGCCACCGTACCCTTGGTGAGGCCGGCAATGGCGACGATGTCGCCGGCTTCGGCCTCCTCCAGCGGAGTACGTTCGATGCCGCGGAACGCGAGGATTTTTGTCAGCCGCCCCTGTTCGATGATCTTGCCGTCGGCGTGAAGCACTTTAACGGCCTGGTTGGGCTTGATGCTGCCTGAGGTGATGCGGCCGGTGATGATGCGGCCCAAATAAGGATTGGCTTCCAGAATGGTGCCGATCATGCGGAACGGTCCGTCCTCGACGGTTGGCGGCGCGACATGGCGCAGGATCAGGTCGAACAGTGGTTGCATGCCGGCGTCCTTTGGACCGTCCGGGCTATCTGCCATCCAACCCTGCTTGGCGGAACCGTAGAGGATCGGAAAATCGAGCTGCTCCTCGGATGCATCGAGCGCCGCAAACAAGTCGAACACCTCGTTGATCACTTCAGTGGGCCGTGCGTCGGGACGGTCGACCTTGTTGATGACGACGATCGGCTTTAAGCCCACCTTGAGCGCCTTCGACACCACGAACTTGGTTTGCGGCAGCGGGCCTTCGGCGGCGTCCACCAGCACCAGTGCACCATCCACCATGTTGAGGATGCGCTCGACCTCGCCGCCGAAATCGGCGTGGCCCGGGGTGTCGACGATATTGATGCGGGTGTCCTTCCACTGCACCGAGGCCGCCTTGGCGAGAATGGTGATGCCGCGCTCGCGCTCGAGGTCATTGGAATCCATGGCGCGCTCGACCACGCGCTGGTTCTCGCGATAGGTGCCGGATTGCTGCAGCAGGCGATCGACCAGCGTGGTCTTGCCGTGGTCGACGTGGGCGATAATGGCGACGTTACGAAGGTTCATGGTTCTTCTTCTGGTCGTGCAATGCTTAAGCGCGATCTCGCCGGAAAGCCGGGACCCTGTTTCCGCGTCACGCTCAAAAAACTGAATTCGCGGGGGGCGCGCATGCCCCAAAAAGGAAGCCCGGCCAAGAGGACCGGGCACACCTTACGCGTTGCACCGCAATATAGTCAGAAATCGCCAAAAAACAATGGCTTGTTTCGCGCTTGGTTAGCCGAATTTGGTCTTCAAGTGCGGCTTGGTCCGCTGTGGGACCTCTTCCGTGGGATAGACCCCGCCCAGCACTTCCTCGAAGTGGTTTTTCACCGAATCGTCGCAAAGACAGGCACGCGCCTGCAATGCCTCACGGTTGCGCACCAGGATTGAGCCACGGCGGGTCTCCACGACCCCTTCCCTCTTGAAGGTCTGGATGACGCGGCTGGCGTAGCTGCGGCCGACCCCAAGCAGGATCGCGAGCTGCTCATGCGTGAGCGGCACGATGGTGTCGCCCTCGGTACGCTCCATCGCCGAGATGATCCATTTCGCCGTGCGCTGCTCGATCGAATGGATCGCATTGCAGGCCGTCGACTGAAACATCTGGGCGAGCATGCAGTCGGCATAACGCGCGAACACGCTACGCAGCGAGGTCGATTTTGTTTTCGCCGCTTCCAGCTTGCCGACATGCAGGCGCACAAACGGTCCGCCGAATTTGACGATGATGCGGGTATAGGCTGGCAGAAATCCCTGGCTGACGATGCCACCGATGGCGCCTTCGCGGCCGACCAGAATGGTTTCGACATCGCGGCCGTCTTCGCTGGGAACCAGATAGGACGCAAGCGACGGTCCGCAGGGAAAGTGGACGATCTCGACGTCGTCGCCGGGATTGTAGAGCAGGTCGCCAGGCGCAGCCTCCTGCCGGGCGAGATCGGGCGCAATCAGTGCAAAATCGCTTGTGCTGAGCCGCCGCAACAGATTGTTACAGGGGCGCCCATTGTTGTCCGGTCCATTTCCGGCCCGTGCATCCATCGAAAAGTGCCCCACGCGTCGGGACAATATCAGGCCATCTCAGAATCAGGCCATCGCAGACCGTTGTGGTCACTAGTGCACAGACAACGCAGTCGCGACGTGATGGTTTCGTGGTTGGAACACCGCGGGAGGCCCGCGCCAAAGTTGGGTTCCGGTATTTTGAGTGTCGAATCCCTCCTGCCCAGCGAGATCATGGAACCCGCCTCTCCCGAAGGAACCTCCGCTTTCCCCGAAGACGTTCTGATCGTCGAAGACGATGTGATCATCGCACTCGACTTCGAGGAGACAATCCTCGGCTTCGGCGTGAAGAGGGTGCGGACTGCAGCCAAAGTGGCGCAGGCGTTCGAAATGATCGCCGAGCGCGCCCCGGACTTTGCACTGCTCGACATCGGGCTGGTCAATGAAAGGAGCTTTGCGATCGCCGAGCGGCTCGATGACTTGAAGATTCCGTTTGCGTTCGTGACCGGCTATGGCCCCACGGTCGCGTTTCCGGCCGCCTTCGCCGATAAGCCAATGCTAGCCAAACCCTATTCGGCGGACGCGCTGAAAGCGTTGTTGACCCGACGGTCAGACGACGGCACCACGCGCTGAGGCGCGACGGCAACGCCATCCGCGGCCCCGCAAACTATCCCAGCTTCGGATCGAGCGTGGTCGACCACAGCGCGACATCGGCGCGGTCGCGCAGGGTCACCGTCATCTGCCCGGATGCGCCTTCGATCTTGACGTGGCCGAAGAACTGCATGCCGGCCGATGGCGGCAGGTTCTGCTTGTCGGGCCCCGGCGCCTTGATGAACTTCACCTCGGGACCAAAGGTGTTGTCGAGTTCGTTCGGTCCGAACGTGCCGGCGTGCAGCGGGCCGGAGACGAATTCCCAGAACGGATCGAATTCCTGGAACTGCGCCTTGTCGGGATTGTAGTAATGCGCGGCGGCATAGTGCACGTCTGCCGTCAGCCATACGGTGTTGGTGACGCCCGAGGTCTTGATGAAGCGCAGGATATCGGCGATTTCCAGTTCGCGCCCGCGCGGCGGGCCATCGCCTTGGGCAAAGGCCTCCGAGCCTTTTTTGTTGGTCGCATCGTCATAGACGATGAGGCTGAGAGGCATATCGGATGCGATCACCTTCCAGGTGGCGCGCGAGTTCAACAATGCGCGCTTCAGCCACAACAACTGATCGGGCCCGATGAAGTAGGCATCTGGTCCATAGGTGGCTTGCAGGTTCGGACCGTTGGGGCCGCGGTAGCTGCGTTCGTCCAGCATGAACACGTCGAGATGCGGGCCATAGCTCAGCGCACGATAGACCCGGCCGGGCTCGACGATGCTTTCGCGCATCGGATACATCTCGTGGAACGCGCGTGCCGAGCGTGCGGCGAGCAAATTGATGTCGCGTACCTTATAGGCGGCGGGGATCTCCTTTGACGCCGACCAGTTGTTCATGACCTCGTGGTCGTCCCACTGCACGAAGATCGGCACCTCGGCATTGAAGGCGCGCACATTGTCATCGAGCAAATTGTACTTGTGCGCGGCACGGAATTCGTCGAGCGTCTCGGCGACTTTTGCCTTTTCGGGGATGGTGAGATTCTTCCAGATTTTTCCGTCCGGCAGTTTCACCTCGGCGGCAATGACGCCGTCGGCATAGATGGTGTCGCCGGAATGGATCAGAAAATCCGGCTTGTGCTTGTGCATGGTCGCGTAGGTGACCATGCCGCCATCGTCGGGATTGATGCCCCAGCCTTGTCCGGCGACATCGCCGCCCCAGACGAAGCTGACGTCGCGGCGGTCGGCCGGCGCTGTACGGAAGCGGCCGACCATGGGTTCGCTCAAAACGTCGGGATGCGAGAGATCGCGGAATCGCACGCGATAGAAGATATCCTGTCCCGAGGGAAGATTTTCCAGCAGCATCTTGGCGGTGAGGTCGCTTTCGGGCAGTGCCGCGATCGGCGGCAAGGCGCGCGCATTGCTGAATGATTCCGTGGTCGCGACTTCGACCATCATCTGCGATGGACGGTCGGCGCGCGCCCATACCATGCCGCCGTCGGCGCTGACGTCGCCGGATTGCACGCCATGGGTGAGCATCGGCCGGTCGGCGGCGCGGCTGAGATAGGGCATCGCGATCACGCCGGCGGCGGAAGCCGCCGCGCTGGAAAGAAAGCGCCGGCGCGAAACCTTGCGGACGTTCTTGATCTGGATCGGCATGCAGGTCTCCTTGGTCGAGCGTCAGGTTGCGCTGAAAGCTCCGACAGACCTAGGAAAGTTCCATGACGGCTCGATTACAGCAGACGTATTTTACAGCGTTGCAGTGGCGCGGAATTGTGCGCCGGCCCGTTGCAGATTCTGCGGTACGCTGAGCAACAGAGCCTTGCGGTCGGCGACCGCGTGGTGGAGCTGCTCGAGTGCGATATTGAAGGCGGTCAGCGCGCCTTCCTCGATTGCGCCATGTTCGAAGCACTGCAGCGTATCGCGCAGGATCTCGTCCGCCTCCGCCTGCATCTGATCGAGCTCTTCGGTGGAATCGCTGCGGCGCGCCCGCGCAATCATTTCTAGCAGGCGTTCGCGCAGCGATGAATTGTTGCTGCGTTCGTCTTTTTTGAGGTATCCGGCGAACCACGCCCCGGCCGAACCCATCGCCGAGGCCGCCATCAATCCCCACCAGATGTAGTCGCTGTAGCGATCGAGGAAGGTTTTCTCCTCGCCGTCGACGAAGGCGGCGGCGCCGGGATGCACGGGGATGGCGGCGTCCTTGTCGGTATCGGGCGTCTCGATTTTCGCGGCGAGCGGAAATTCCGCCATCAGCTGCTGGCGGACCGCGAACAGCTGCCGGGTGAAGGCGGCGATGGTTGCGTCCGAAAGGCCTCTACGCGCCACGACGTGGTGGGAGAAGCTGATGGTCTTCACCTCGTCGTCAGGCCGGTCAGGCGAGCCGCCAAAGGCGCCGGCCGGAATTTCGGCGGCCTCGTAGACCGGATGGTTCTGCGCAATCGCCTCGTTCGAATCGATGGCAAGGAAGGTCGGCGTGCCGCCGTCGCGGGTCGAGGCATTGATCGCCTCCGCGATAATCTTGCTGTTGACCGGTCCGGCCGCCAGATAGGCATCCGCCTTCTGATTGCGGATGGCCTCCGGGGCTTCCGGGGCGGGGAATTGAACGATGTCGACCTTGCCGGGATCGACGCCGTATTGCTGCAGGATCACCTTTAGCAAATTGACGTTGGCCTGGGTGCGGCCGACGACGCCGACGCGACGTCCTGCAAGCTGCGAAATCTTGGTGATCTTCGCGCCCGATTTCTTGCCTTTGCCCTTGGCGGGCGGAACCCACAATACCGCGACATTTTTGCGCAGCGTCGCCACGGCCTGAGCATTTTTCGGCACATCGAGATCGCCTCTGATGATGGCGAGATCGACCTTGCTGTCGGCGATGTCCTTCGCACTGGCGGCCGCACCGTCGGTCTGGACCGGACGCAACCGGACATAGCCGTGCGATTGGGCGAAGGCTTGCGTCAGCGCCTGCACGAGCTTGACGTCATCGCCGTTGGCAGGTCCGACCGCGATCCGCAGGCTCACCGGCCGCATCGCGAAATAATAGCCGCCGGCGAGCGCGCCGACGATCGCGAGCAACCCGGCCAGTGTGATGAGCATCGTCCGGCGCACCGACGAGCGCGGCGACGGCGCGACCGGCGGCTCGACAAGGTCAAGACCCCCGGTCATCGATCTGGCAAACAATCGCTTGACGCTCGGTTTCATCTTCCCCAGTTCGGTTATTGCCAAATCGGCCCTATACTCTAGCAAATTTCGTGACAAGACGGGGTTACATCTGCGTCATGGTTACCCCGGGGCTCTTGGCGTGCGCGGGGCATCCTCGAATGCCGGCTTGCGCGGGTGATGGACCTCGAACGCCGCCAAAATGTTAGGTAAGTCGCAGCAAACGGAGGCGGTCATGGCGGAACGGCTGACGGCGGAGATGCGGAAATCGGCCTTGCAGGGATTGCCCGGTTGGGCCGAAACACCGGGCCGCGAGGCGATCGGGCGCACCTTTACGTTCAAGGACTTCAACGAAGCCTTCGGCTTCATGTCGCGCGCGGCGCTGGTCGCGGAAAAGAACGACCACCACCCGGAATGGCGGAATGTTTACAAGACGGTGGATGTGGTCCTGGCCACCCATGATGCCGGCGGGGTCACGGCGCGCGATATCGAGCTTGCGAAAGCGATGAACGCGATCGCAAAACAGCTTGGCGTCGCCTGATGCCTTGCGGCGGCGAGGCAAAATCCCCAACTGCTGGAGCATGATGACTTTTCTTCAAAAAGTCATCCAGCTCTATCTTTGCCTTTATGTTTGAGCATGAGCCGCTCCGGCTGGTTTCGAAGGGAGCCTTAAGCGATGGCATCCGAACATACCGTAGGGTTCGAGCCGGCCGACCGGCTTGCCGAGGACCGCGAAAGCGTGCGCAAGCGCTTCTGGATCAAGCTCAAGCGGGTGCTGGCCAGGATCCCGTTCGCGGAGGATCTGCTCGCCGCCTATTATTGTGCGTTCGACAAAGAGACGCCGCGCCACGTGCAGGCCGCGCTGCTCGGGGCCATTGCCTATTTCATCCTGCCGTTCGATTTCATCCCGGACATGCTGCCGGTGCTCGGCTTCACCGATGATGCCGCGGTGCTTGCAACCGCGATCCGGCTGGTCGCGACCCACATCACGTCGGAGCATCGCGATGCCGCACGCGCGGCGTTGAAACGCGGCATCGACAGCGAGGGCTAAGCCCGGATCGTGTTGGACCCTGCCGCAGGAGACGCAACCCATCCGGTCATCCGCTGGCTGATGACGGAGGCGCGCAAGCGTGCCGATTCGAGCGATTTTCTCGAGGGCTTCGCCCATGAGCTGCGTGCCGCCGGGGTCGACGTATCGCGCATCACCACCGGCGTGCCGATCCTGCATCCGCAGATTTTTTCTTTCAGCGGCCTCTGGGAGCTCGGCAAGGGCACGACCGAGCGCTTGTTCCGCCCTCGGCCGGATATCCCGGCGATTCTGGCCAACAGCCCGATCGGCATCGCCTATCAAGGCGGCGGCCCGGTCCGGTGCGGTCTCAGCGCGCCGCCGCAAGAAGGCGAATTCGCCATTCTCGGCGATCTGCGCCGCGACGGTTATACCGATTACGCCGTGTACGGGGTGCCGTTTGCGGACGGCAGCCACAAGGCGCTGTCGCTCGCCACGCGCCGCCCGGGCGGTTTCGAAGCCGATGAACTGAAGCTGTTCGAAGCGATGATATCAGCGGTCGCCTTCAATCTCGAAGTGCAGGCGCTGCGCCGCACCGCGCGTACCTTGCTCGATACCTATGTCGGGCAGCAATCCGGTGGACGTGTGCTGGAGGGTCAGATCCGGCGCGGCACCGGCGAAACCATCCGCGCGGTGATCTGGCTGTGCGATTTGCGCGGCTTCACCAATCTCTCCGAGGCGTTGTCGCGTGACGCGCTGATCGATCTGCTCAATTGCTATTTCGGACCGATGTGCGACGCGGTCGCGAGCGAAGGCGGCGAAGTCCTCAAATTCATCGGCGACGCGATGCTGGCGATTTTTCCGATCGGCGACGACACCGCCAAGACCTGCAGCAACAAGACCTGCAGCAACAAGACCTGCAGCAAGACGTGCCAAGCGGCGCTGACCGCAGCAACGCGCGCGCAAGCTTGGCTGGTCGAGGAGAACGAACGGCGAGGCAATGCCGGGCTGCCGCGCATCGATTACGGCCTCGCCTTGCATCTCGGCGACGTGATGTATGGCAATATCGGTAGCGACACCCGGCTCGATTTCACGGTCATAGGGCCGGCGGTCAATCTGACCGCGCGCATCGAATCGATGTGCCGCGAGCTCGGACGACAGCTCTTGCTGTCGTCCGATTTTGTCAGGGCGGGCGGGGTTGCCGCGCAATCGGTCGGCACGTTCTCGCTCAAGGGCGTCGGCGCCGATCAGGAGATATTCGTGCCGATCGCGACTTAGAGGCCTTGCTTACTGACGCTCTTGCTTGTCGGGACGAGGTTGTTGGGCCTGCACCTGGGCCGCCTGCGCCCGCGCATTTCGCTCGGCCTCCCAGGCCTGGAACTGCTTGAACAGCGCTTCCTTGTCGGCATCCGACTGTATTTTTGCCGCTGCTGTCGGGTTGTGTTGCAGGAACGCGTCGAACCGGTCGCGAGCCACGGGCTGCAGATTATTCTTGTCGAGCCACTGCTGGGCTGCAGGCAGACGATTCCATCCCGCAAGCGGCGCCGACAACGAGACCTCCTTCCACTTCGGATGGAAGGGCGGATTCTGGAAGGTCGGGAATTTGGCGAAGAAAGAATCCACGAAAGTCGCAAGCTTCCGATAGCGGTCGGTGTTGGGCGCCCAGTTATAGGCGGCAAGCACGGCCGGAACCGCGATAGTGTCCACCTTCTCGCCCTCCGCGACCAGGTTCGGATAGTCCTTTGCGCTCAGCGTTGCCGGCAAATAGTCGCTCTGCAGCGGCTTGTCGTAGTCGACCGTCACCAGATGAAATCGATCGTCCTTGAAGCCGGCGACGGACTTGTACGGCTTGCCCCCACAAACGATCACCGCATCGATTTCGCCCTTCCTCATCTTCTCGAGCGCAATTCGTTGCTCGATATAGACGACGTTCGGCTTCATCCCAAGCCGCTCGAACACGGTCAGCGCTGTGACGAAAGTGCCGCCATTGGGAAGATCGACGCTGATGGTCTTGCCCTCCAGATCCTTCAGAGTGCGGACC
>Ga0209687_1000590_pt1 | contig 11924 bp, 7 predicted proteins | sample GraSoiAngelo_136_FD_185893 | JGI IMG/M metagenome (GOLD analysis project Ga0209687, IMG submission 185893) | Grasslands soil microbial communities from the Angelo Coastal Reserve, California, USA - 14_0929_09_20cm (SPAdes) (version 2) | ecosystem: Environmental > Terrestrial > Soil > Grasslands ...
CAACGAAATCAAGCGCACGAATTATTTTTAGCGCTTCGCCCAGCTCATCCGGCGAAATTTGAAAGCGCCCGTATTGCAGGTCGATCTTGCCTGCCTCCAGCGCCGCGTTTTGTATTTGCGGCGACAAAGAATGCGCCACCGGATCACCCAGCACGCCGAGGCGGATTGACGACTTCTTTTTCCAGTTCTTAAGATCGGCCAGGGTGTAGATTTCTTTCACGGTCATTCCGAGCAAAGCGAGGGATCCCGCGCAGGCTTAAAGGTAACACAACGGAGGCCGGGTAGCGCACGCGTCTCGCATGTTGGCGATCGCGTCCTCGCGATAGCGGACTTTCGGATCCGCCTCAGAAGCTCTGCCACTGCTATTGTTCAGGGAAGATCGTTTCGGCGAGACGCCGAAACCAGCACGCGAGACGCGTGCACTACCCGGACCGAACCGCACACTGCACAAAGGTTGTCGACCTCTGCGTTCGTCTGTACTTTTGCGCGATTCCGATGACGGTCCCGACCACCAATCAAACCCCCTCCGACTTCATCCGCGATGTTGTGGCGGATGATTTGCGGACCGGCAAGCACACCGGAATTGTCACGCGCTTTCCGCCGGAGCCGAACGGTTATCTTCACGTCGGTCACGCCAAGTCGATCTGCCTGAATTTTGGGATCGCACACGAGTTTGACGGCGTCTGCAACATTCGGATGGACGACACTAATCCGACCAAGGAAGAAACCGAGTATGTCGATTCCATCATGGCCGATGTGCACTGGCTCATAGATGATTGGGCCGATAAAAATCTTGGCGGCGCGCCGCTTTATACCTCGGATTACTTCGATCGGCTTTATCAATTCGCGCTCCGATTGATCGACAAAGGCAAAGCTTACGTCGACGACATGACAGCGGAAGAGACCGACGAGTTTCGCCGTCTCGGAAAGGAAAGCCGATTTCGCAATCGTCCCATTGCGGAAAATCGCAACCTGTTTGAACGAATGAAAGCCGGCGAATTTCCGGACGGGACGCGGACGTTGCGGGCAAAGATCGATATCAATGCGCCGAATGTCTGGCTGCGCGATCCCGTGCTTTATCGGATCCGGCACGCTTCCCATCACCATACCGGCGACAAATGGTGCATTTACCCGATGTACGACTGGGCTCACACCCTGAGCGATTACATCGAAGGGATTACCCATTCTGTTTGCACTCTCGAATTCGAAGTGCACCGGCCACTTTACGACTGGATTTTGCGCGCATTGGAACTATCGCCACCGGTTCCGCATCAGTACGAATTTGCCCGGTTGAATCTCACTTACACTGTGATAAGCAAAAGAAAACTGATTCAGCTTGTTAACGAGAAGTTGGTCAGTGGCTGGGATGATCCTCGAATGCTAACGATTTCTGGACTGCGCCGCCGTGGAGTAACCGCGAGCGCGTTGCGGGCGTTCGCCTACAATATCGGCATCACCAAGTATCCAAGCATGACCGACATGGCCGTGCTCGAGCACACCATTCGCGAGGAGTTCAATCGCACGGCCGAGCGCAGGCTCGTTGTGCTTCACCCAATCAAGGTGGTGCTAACAAATTATCCAGAAGGAAAAGTGGAAGAGCTGGATGCAGTAAATAACCCTGAAGACGAGAGCGCCGGGAGACGGAAGATGCCGTTCGGGCGCGAACTTTTCATCGACGCGGCTGATTTCATGGAAACACCGCCGCCGAAGTATTTTCGGTTAAAGCCCGGCGGCGAAGTGCGGCTCAAGTACGCTTACATCGTCAAATGCAACGAAGTAATCAAGGATCGTTCAGGCAAGGTGACTGAGCTTCGCTGCACGGTCGATCTGGAGAGCAAATCCGGTGGCGCTACGTCCAGTCGCAAAGTGAAAGGGACAATCCACTGGGTCAGTGCCGCGCACGCGCGCGATGCCGAAGTTCGACTTTATGACCGGCTTTTTACCACGCCCGAGCCGGACGCAACGGGTGATTTCAAATCTTCCATCAATCCGCAATCGCTTGAAGTGGTTACCGCCAAATGCGAACCCGCACTGGCCGCTGCAACTCCAGAGAAACGCTATCAATTCGAGCGGCTGGGTTACTTCGCTCTCGATCCTGATTCAACCGCTACCAAGCAAGTCTGGAACCGCACCGTGACGTTGAAGGACACCTGGGCAAAGGTGGAGGGACGGGCTCTGTCCCGTCCCTAACATTTCGGACGACGCGGAGGTCGTCCCTCCATCAATAAGCCGCAAGCGCACGGTCAAGGCGAGCGAGCACTCTTTCTTTTCCCAGAACTTCCAGCAAATGATAAAGGCTCGGCCCGGCGTTACTGCCGGTTACCGCGAAACGGGTCGGATGCACGATCGCGCCGACTTTTACCCCAAGCTCTTTAGCCGTTGCTTTCATCACGGTTTCAATCTCGGTCGCTGAAAAACTCTCCATTCCAGCGAACGCCGCGCGCATGGCCGCAAGTCGCGGCTTATTCTCAGCTGTAAAATTTTTAGGGAGGCCTTCAGAGTTGTATTTGAAATTATCATCGAAATAGAAGCCACAGTAAGCCGCAAGTTCATCAAACGTATTGACCTTTCCCTTGCAGGTATCCAGCGCTGTCCGGATGTATTCGTCCGAAAAATTCTCCAACTTCAGTCCACTGGCCTGCAAAGCACTCCTCGCCAACTGCTGAAAACTATCGTCGGGCAATTCGCGCGCATATTCGCCGTTGAGCCAGTGCAGTTTGTCCGGATCGAACGTTGCGTGGCTGCGCACAACCTTGTTGAGGTCGAAAATCTTGACGATCTCGTCGATCGAGATTTTCTCTCTATTGTCTTTCGGCGACCAGCCGAGAAGGCAGAGATAATTGCGGACCGCCTCCGGCAGAAAGCCCCTCTTAATATAATAGTCCACACTCGCGCCCTGATCGCGCTTGCTCATCTTTGAGCCATCTCGGTTCAGAATTAGCGGGATATGCGCGTAACGAGGCGGCGTAACACCAAGGGCGCGAAAAAGCTCGATGTGTTTCGGCGTGTTCGAAAGATGATCTTCCCCTCGAATCACGTGCGAAATTTTCATCTCCATGTCGTCAATCACGTTGACGAAATGAAAAATCCACGAGCCATCGGGACGGCGGATGGTCATGTCAGGGTGGACTTCCTCGTTCGAAAGATCGAAATCGATTTTGCCGCAAACGAGATCGTCGACCACAACATGCTCGCGAGGCGACCGAAACCGTAGTGCTCCCTGATCGTCGAAGATGTGACCGGCATCCTGCAGCTTCTTCAGGTAACGCTCGTAAATTTCATTGCGCTGACTTTGAAAATAGGGCCCGAACTCTCCGCCAAGATGCGGCCCTTCATCCCAATTCAATCCGAGCCACCGCAATCCCTCGTAGATGGCCGCCGCGGCTTCCTCCGTGTTACGCGCGCGGTCGGTATCTTCGACCCGCAAAACAAATGTGCCGCCGTGATGTCGAGCGAAGAGCCAGTTAAAGAGCGCGGTCCGCGCCCCGCCGATGTGCAGGTACCCGGTCGGAGATGGAGCGAAACGGACTCTGACTTCGGAAGACATCGGAATAATGGAGCGGTGGGAGTAATGGAGTAATGCATTTGTTTCGCCGCTCCGCTACCCATTACTCATCACTCCAATACTCCATTACTTCAGGAGTGTCTCACCCGCTGGGCGATTTCTGTATGCTCCGTGCGCTACGTCAGCAGATTCAATCACGGCGGAGCTAGGCCCGTTTCGGCTGGTCCGGCAATTACTTCTCCGGTCGCCTTGAAACGGGAACCGTGACAAGGACAATCCCAGGTTTTCTCCGCGTCATTCCAGCGCACAATGCAGCCCATGTGCGGACAGATCGCTGAACGCCTGTGTACCTCGCCATCGGCATCTCGATAGGCCGCCACCTTCCCGTGCTTTGATTTGACGATCATGCCATGATTGCGTTTCAACTCGCGCACCGAATCCGCTTCCGGTCGTTCCAGGCGACCCTTGATCAAATAGTAAGGGTAATCCTTGTTCTCCCGGAGATAATCCCAAACGCCACCACGAACAATTTTGCGTTCGGGCGAAAATAAATCGCTCCATGGATTCTTGGTTCCGGTCGCCCAATCGCGCGCCATCATGGCCGAAACCGTTCCAAACGTCATACCGTTACCGCAAAATCCCGTGGCGATGAATTGCCGCTCGACATTCTCGCCGATAAAGGGAAGCCCATCGTTGGTTTCGATCACCTGGCCGGACCAGCGATTTTCCAGATGCGCGTCGGGCAGAATTTCGCGCAATCGCATCATCAGCTTGTCGAAAGAATCTTCTTCCGACGCAACCTGCCCGGTCTTGTGATCTTCGCCCCCGAAAATCACATAATCAAAGTCCTCATGCCGATCGACTCGCATGTAGTCGTATGGATCTTTGGTATCGAAAAACATGGCTATGGGCAAAGCGCTGCGAGGAACGCGCGCGCCGAAGACATAACTACTGTAAAGTGAAAGTTTGGTTTGAAACAAAGTTGCCGCTGTCATGCTGGAAAAGCCAACCAACGGATTGTTTGTCGCCATCACGACGCGATCAAAGCTGATCCAATGTCCGTTGGCTTTGACGCGACGTTTTTCCGCATCGAATTCGCTGGCGGCCGTCTTTTCAAACACGTGTGAGCCATCTCCCGCAACCGTCTCGATCAAACCGCCTAGATATTTTCGCGGATGAAATTTCGCCTGATTCGCGAAGCGAACTCCCGGCACGCCAAAATGCGGGATTGATTCGACAAAAGCAGTGTCGAATCCCATGCTTCGAGCGAGATTGAAATCTTCTTTAAGGTTCGTCGTATCTCCAGACTTCTTCCGATCGAGCGGAACGTGCAGATAGGCGGGAAGCCGGGTGAACTCACAATCGATCCCCTCGCCCTGGACGAGACCTTCGATTTCATCGACAGCAGCCGCGCCTGCATCCCAGGCGGCCTCGGCATGATCGCGTCCGAAATTTTTCAGCAACGTGCTTAGCCGCGTGTCGGTGACGTAGGTGAGATGAGCGGTAGTGTGACCCGTGTCGGCGGTTGCCAGCCGCCCTCGCTCAATTAACGCTACGGTTAGACCTTTGTTCTTCAAAAGACACGCCGTCGTGATCCCGGTGATTCCTCCACCGATCACGAGAACATCAAGGGAAAGGTTTCGGTCCAGTGCTGGAAACGATTTGATTGGACCAGTTTCCAGCCAATAGGAGCCTCTCATCTTCCCTTCATCGTGTGCGAAGATCGATTTAGTCTTGTAAGAAAATCTTTTTTGAACGCCGTCGGATATGACGATCACCTGGCACATTGACTTTGGAAATTGACGATGACGGATCAACCAGGGCGCGCACTTTTTCCACGAGATCGAAGCCGACGTTTGCAACTCGATTACGTCGCAGCCAGCGCACAATTGTCCGCCGTTGCAGAGGAATCGCCAGTTGACGCAGCTCGGCTACATCCAAGCGCAGCTCTGTCCCAGGAGTCATGGCATCGAGAAATAATTCTTCGTCAGCCCAGATCATAGCCGCGCGCCAGATCGCTTTGCTCACGTCACGCCCGAATGTTTTCTCGATACCAGGTAAAACAGCGTGTCGAATTTTGTTCCTCGAAGAATTCAACTGAGCGTTCGTTTTATCTTCCCGAAATTGCAGAGTACGCTCGCGGACATAACTATCGATTTCGTGCCGCCACACCCCGAGCAATGGCCTAAGGATCGTTAGCTTCGTCTTGCCGAGGCCATGAATTGAAACCTGGCGCAGCGCCGCCATTCCGCCAGGACTGGCACCGCGAAAGAGGTTGAGAAGCGCGGTTTCGACCAGATCATCGGCGTGATGTGCGAGAAAAATCCTCGAGCATCGCCGGTGACGCGCCACCTCAACAAAAAATGCTAGCCGCGCGAAACGTGCCGCCGTTTCAATTGACAACTTCGACCGTTTGGCCAAAACGCCGACGTCCGTTGATCCAATCTCACAATCGAGTCCAAGATTTCGGGCAACCTTCTCGACAAACCGGGCATCTGCGCCCGACGCGGCACCACGCAATCGATGGTTAAGATGGCAGACGACAAGCTTTTCGTAGCCGAACTCGAGTAGCAGATTCAGCAGCGCGATCGAGTCTCGGCCGCCCGACACGCCGATGAGGTAACTACGAGCTACTGGGAAATCGCGGAGGAGCTTGTCCGGTTCGAGTAATGGAGTGGACCGCTTCATCGCGAAAACCTCCAACGCTCAACCCTAAACGTCCAACTCCGAATGCGTTCGCCGAAGGGCGCCAATGCGGGAGGTCTATTCCTGGGGAGGGCAGGCTGCTAGCCTGCCGTTCGCGGCAGCTTGCCGCGAACCAGCGTTGCTAACCCTATCGAGATAGGAAACATGCATTCGGCAAGCTGCCGAATGCTACAGGCTGGCAGCCTGTGCTCCCCAGCTCCCGGAGCCGGATCGTAAAGAGGTATATATATTGGATTTGACAATGAATGAACGTTCATTCATCTTACGGCGCCATGTCCCAGACCCACCTCGACCCCGCCCTCGATCGGCGCTCTCAAATCCTCGACGCCGCCCTCGTCTGTTTCGCCAAACACGGGTTTCATCAGGCCAGTATGCACGATATTAGCGCTGAAGCCGGCATCAGCGTCGGGCTGATCTACCGCTACTTCGAAAATAAGGAAGCCGTCATCGCGGCCATGGCCGATCGGCACAAAAGGGAGATCCAAGAGGTGCTGGAACGTGCACACGAAGCCCCCACCCTGCTCGAATCGCTCGAAATTTTGTTCACCGCGCATTGCTGCGAAAATTCCCCGAAAGTGCTGTCGGCCTTTGTCGTCGATCTTTACGCCGAAGCCTCCCGCAATCCGCAGGTGGCGAATCTCGTGCGCGATGTTTTGCAGACTTCGATGGATGGCGTGACCGATTTGATCGCGCGTTCGCCGGAAGGCAAAAACGCCGCGGGCGGCCTTACCCCCAAGGAATTGTCGGAATTAATATTCGCGGTCGCCCGCGGGATGCTGATGTACGACGTCTTGCAACCGCAGGAAATGACCGAAGCGGAAAGACGCACCGCCCAATTGGAAGTCGTGCGACGTTTGTGGCGCCTGCTTTTCACTAACACCACGGAGCTGGTTGAAGCATGATGACGACGGTCGCTTTAATTACTACTATCGTTACAGTCGCATTCGCACTGGCAGCGTTCGTACTTTTCAAGTTGCGAGCCACTACTGCAGGGGCGGTTTTCTTGGTACTCACTTTGTTCCTCGCCCTCGCGAACGTAAAAGCGTTTCAATTTCGCAAGATGGCCGCTTCGCCGATGACGATGCCTCTGACCACCGTTACGAGCGCGCCAGTGAAGGAAGAAGATTGGCCACCAATCCTTTCATCCATCGGATCGCTTTCGGCGGTGCAAGGTGCAGTCGTCGCAGCCGAACTCGCTGGCGTGGTGAGCAAAGTTGCTTTCGAGAACGGGTCGACCGCGAAACAGGGCGATATGCTGGTACAGCTCGACACTTCGGCGGAAGAGGCGCAATTGCGCACAGCCGAGGCCGACGTGGAACTCGCCCGCGCCGATTTGCAACGCGCGCGTGATTTGGCGGCGCGTAAGGTGATCTCAAAGGCGGAACAGGATGCGGCCGAATCAAAATTCAACCGCCTGCAAGCAGTCGTGGATCAGATGCGTTCCAACATTCGGAAGAAAACTCTTGTCGCGCCGTTCGATGGTCAGCTTGGCATCCGTCAGGTGAACGTCGGTCAATCGATCGACGCTCGACAACCCATCGTAGCGTTGACTTCACTTGACCCCATCTACGTTGACTTTGCGTTACCGCAACAGCAGCTCTCGAGACTTTCCAATGGATTGGAAGTCCGCTTGCACACCGATGCCGCTCCTGGCCAAGAATTCAAAGGCACACTCACCGCGATTAACTCAATGGTTGACGCGGTGACACGGAATATAACGGTTCAAGCGACGGTGCAGAATCCTGATCACGTTCTGCGTCCGGGGATGTTCGGAAAAGTAGAAGTGGAGCTTCCGGAGAAACACAAAACGCTGGTTATTCCGGGCTCGGCGATTTCCTACGCGCCGTTTGGTGATTCAGTTTTCGTAATCGAGAAGAAGAAGGATGAGAAGACTGGGAAAGAGACGGAAACGATCCGGCAACAATTTGTGCGCGTCGGCGAAGGCCGTGGCGATCTGGTAGCGATTACCGATGGGTTGAAGCCGGGGGAAACAGTTGTGAGCACTGGCGTATTCAAACTGCGCAACGGGATGCCGGTGACGATCAACAATGAGCTCGCGCCCAAACCACAGGCTAATCCAACCCCGATAGATTCGTAATGACAGAAACCCGATGAAATCGTTCACCGATCTCTTCATCAAGCGCCCGGTGCTGGCGATGGTGGTGAGCTTCGTCATCCTCATCGCCGGATCAAAAGCGTTGTTGCCAATTTTGTTTCCGAGTCTGCAGGGACTCGGTGGACTAACTGTGCGCCAGTATCCGCGCAGCGACATCGCATCGATCACGGTAACGACGGTCTACGTCGGTGCCGACGCAGAACTGGTCCGTGGATTCATCACCACCCCGCTGGAACGTGCAATCGCGGCGGCGGACGGAATCGATTACATCCAATCGCAAAGTCAGCAGGGTATTTCGACGATCACCGTGCGTTTGAAACTGAACTATGACCCCAACAAAGCTCTGTCCGACATCAGCTCCAGGGTAGATGCCATCCGGCGTGACCTCCCGCCGGAAGCGGAAATTCCTGTCATAGCAATCCAGACAGCTGATTCCCAGTTTGCGTCTGCTTACCTTAGTTTTACATCCGACATTCTTCAGCCTAACGAGGTGACCGATTATCTGGTGCGTCTGGTCCAACCACGTTTGACCGCCGTCGGTGGAGTGCAAAAGGCGGATATTCTCGGCGGTCGTACCTTTGCCATGCGCATCTGGATGAAACCGGAGCGGATGGCGGCACTGAATATTAGCCCGAGCGACGTTAAGAGTGCGCTTTCTCGAAATAACTACCTGTCTGCCGTCGGCAGCACCAAAGGCTCGCTTCTGCAGGTTAATCTGACTGCAAACACGGACCTCCACACGGCGGATCAGTTCAAACAGCTCGTAGTCAAACAGGACAAAAACACGCTCGTTCGGCTGGGCGACATCGCCGACGTCGTTCTCGGCGCCGAAGACTACAACGCCGAAGTGCGTTTCTCCGGCCAAAAAGCCGTGTTCATGGGCATCTGGGTCCTGCCGACCGCAAACTCGGTCGACGTGATCAAGCGGGTGCGGGTCGAATTGGAGCAGATCAAGAAGGAACTGCCAACCGGAATGACGGGAGAGATGGCCTACGACGCCACGGCTTACATCAATGACGCCATCCATGAAGTCGTAAAAACGTTGCTCGACACGCTGCTCATCGTCGTAGTCGTAATCTTCCTGTTCCTTGGCTCAATCCGATCGGTCCTTGTGCCGGTAGTGGCAATTCCGATTTCGCTCATCGGTGCGCTGTTCCTGATGCAGGTGTTTGGTTTCAGCCTCAACCTGCTCACCCTGTTGGCAATCGTGCTTTCGGTCGGGTTGGTGGTCGATGATGCCATCGTCGTCGTTGAAAACGTCGAACGCCACATGCGCGAAGGTTTGTCGCGCATGAACGCCGCCCTCGTCGGCGCGCGCGAATTGATCTCACCGATCATTGCGATGACAATCACGCTGGCGGCAGTTTACACTCCGATCGCGCTGCAAGGCGGATTGACCGGCGCGCTTTTCCGTGAATTTGCCCTTACTCTCGCCGGTGCAGTCTTTATTTCTGGAGTAGTCGCACTGGTCTTGTCGCCGATGATGTCAGCACACTTGCTCCGTGCCGAGCACTCGGACCACGGTTTCGAAGGTTTCGTTAACCGGACCTTCGATCGATTTCGCGATTGGTACGGGAGCCACCTCGATCGAACCTTGAATGCGCGCCCAGCTGTTTACGTTGTTTGGGCTGGTATATCGCTAATCGCGCTCTTCATGTTCGCGACGATACCAAAAGTAGCAACCAAGGAATTGGCGCCGAAGGAAGATCAGGGCGTCATCTTCGGCATCATCACCGCGCCGGCGAACGCAACTATTGATGACACGATTCGTTATGCCGACGCCGCTGGAAAAGTTTTTCAGGACATCCCGGATACGCGTTTCACTTTTCAGATCACGTTTCCGGACAATGGCTTCGGCGGGATGGTGTTAAAACCGTGGGGCACGCGCAAGACACCAACGAAAGCATACCTGCCCGTCGTTCAGCAAAAACTCGCCGTCATTCCGGGGATCCAAATGTTTCCGATCATGCCGGAAGCACTTCCGGGGAGTGATAATTTTCCGGTTAGCTTCGTCATCGCCTCGACCGCCAGCCAGGAACGTATTCTGGAGTTAGCGAGGCAAATTTTCCTGAACGCGATGCAGGCGCATATCTTTCAATTCGGCGACATCGATACCAAGATCGATCAACCGCAGGCACAGATCGTTTTCGATCACGACAAAGTTTCATCCATGGGTCTCGATATGCAAAAAGTCGGGGCCGACCTCTCCGCAAGTATTGGCGGTAACTTTGTCAATCGTTTCAACATGGAAGGGTATAGTTACAAGGTCATCCCGCAGATCAAACGAGTGGACCGGTTGAATCCGGAACAGTTGAAAGACATTTACGTCAGCGGCCCCAACAATCAGCTAGTGCCGCTCAGCACTATCGCCACAATCCAGCACAAAGCAGTCGCGCGTTCGCTCAACCGCATGCAACAACTGAATGCCGTCACCATTAGCGGCGTCCCGACCGGGTCCGTCGATAGTGCCTTAAAGTTTCTCGAGAATGAGGCCCACAAAATTCTGCCCGCAGGTTATAAAATCGATTACACGGGCGGGTCACGTCAGCTGCGACTTGAAGGCAGTAAATTTGGTGCCGTTTTCCTCCTCGCGATCGTTTTGATCTTTCTCGTCCTCGCGGCGCAGTTCAACAGTTTCCGCGATCCGTTCATCATTCTTCTCGGCTCGGTACCCCTGGCGCTTTTCGGCGCCGCCATTTTCATGTTTTTGAAGATGCCATTTGGCAAGTTCTTCACCGACAGTTGGACCACGTCGTTCAACATCTATTCGCAGGTGGGCCTCGTAACGCTCGTCGGCCTTGTCTCAAAGAATGGAATCCTGATCGTGCAATTCGCTAATGAGTTGCAACGACAAGGATTGGAGAAGCTCGCAGCCGTCGCCCAAGCCGCGCGCATTCGTTTGCGTCCGATCATGATGACGAGTGTTGCCACTGTGGCCGGTCACTTCCCGCTCACGCTTGTCACCGGTGCCGGGGCCGCCGCGCGAAATTCCATCGGTCTTGTTTTAGTCGGCGGGATGACGATCGGAACGATCTTCACGCTATTCATCGTTCCATCGCTCTACATGCTCATTGCCAAGGAGCATCGCGAGAAATCGATGGCCGAAGTCGAGGAGGAACCAGAGGAAACCGAGTTCACGCCGGAGTACGCCTTGGCACGCGGCGGCAATGGCAACGGCTGGAAAAAGGACTGACGGCGACCTTTTTGTAGCGGCGGTTTATGACCGCAGACAATTTTAGGTAGCGAAATTACGGCAGTCATCAACCGCCGCTACAGAGCAAACGGCAAATCCGGTTGAAGCGCGCACGCTCCGAACCTATCGTGGCCAACTTCTGAGGAGCCTTAGCTCAATTGGTTAGAGCGCTGCCCTGTCACGGCAGAGGTTGCGGGTTCGAGCCCCGTAGGCTCCGCGGGTGAATTTCACGAATCCTGGGTTTTCATGACGGATTCATGACAGAAGGCGCGCGCTCTTCTTTCACTCGTCAGGGGATTCGCTTCCAGTGTCGCCCAATCCATATGTGCGACGTGCCCACGCTTTGTTTTCCGATGTGAGCCAGGACATAATTTGGGGATGCGCCTTCCGTGCTTTTGCTTCTG
>Ga0209687_1000591_pt1 | contig 11897 bp, 16 predicted proteins | sample GraSoiAngelo_136_FD_185893 | JGI IMG/M metagenome (GOLD analysis project Ga0209687, IMG submission 185893) | Grasslands soil microbial communities from the Angelo Coastal Reserve, California, USA - 14_0929_09_20cm (SPAdes) (version 2) | ecosystem: Environmental > Terrestrial > Soil > Grasslands ...
TCGGCTTGCCGCATTCCTCACAAATGCCGTAGCTGCCGTGATCGAGCCGGCGCAATGCACCATCGATGTCATTCAGCTCGCCTTCGACGATGCTCAGCGTCGTGAGCTCCAGCTCCCGCTCGAAGGTCTCGCTGCCGAGCTCCGCCGGGTGCTGATCGGCCGTCGACAGCTCGCCCGATTCGACCGGGTCGGCTTCTTCCTGGCGGAGGCGTGCGGCGAGCGCGAGCTGCCTGGTGTGCTCCTCCTGCAAACGCTGCTTCATGCGGGCGAGGTCCATTCCTTTGATCATAGGATTGGGTGATGAGCGAGCGCGGCGGCTCTGCTGATGCCTTCATGGCCAATCTCCGCCAACCCATGCCGCTCGGGCGCAAACTGCAGCTGCTGATTCGAAATCGCCTGCGCTTCCCGCCGAGGCCCTGTTGTGGCCATCCCGGCGAGCCTGGCTGCTGAGAGCCGGCGCCAGGCCCGGGTCCGGGCCACGACCACCCCGGTTGACACCAACTCCACCCTGCGGTAATATGATATCGGTGCTATCAAATAGCACGATATCATTTCGTGGAGGTTCGTCATGGTGAGCTTGATCTGGACCGTGGTCGTCGTCCTCTTCGTGTTGTGGCTGCTGGGGTTCTCGCTCCATGTCGCCGGAGGCCTCATCCACCTGCTGCTGATCCTGGCGATCATCGGCATCATTTACAACTTGCTGGTCGGCCGGCGAGCCGTCTAACCGCTCGAGATTTCGGCGAGGGCGCGCCAGGCGCGCTCTCTTTTTTGCCGGGGCTCGAAGTGCGATAATGGCCGCGCCATGGGCGAGACGACCGGGGGCGCCTTGCGGCGTGGGTCGGATCGCATCGTCGGGGGTGTCTGTTCGGGCCTCGCCGCCTACTTCGGTGTCGACGCGCTGCTGGTGCGCATCGCCTTTGTCGTCCTCGCCCTTCTGCCGCCCGGTGTCGGGATCGGCGTCATCCTCTACCTGGTGCTCTGGTTTCTGATGGAGCCGCCCGAGGGCGCGCCGTCGTCGGCCACGCGGAACGTCGGTGCACGGATACGTGCCATGGGTGACGAGCTCAGAGAGGACTTTCGCACCGGCTTTCGCACGCGCGAAAGCGCCGCGGCAACGCCGACGCCGGCCGATTCGCCTTCCCCACCGGGTGCACCAATCCCACCCGCACGCGGTGGCTGGTGGGGACCGGCCCTCCGCGACCGGCCGAGAGGGCTGTGGGCCGGCATCATCCTGATCGCGCTCGGTGCCTACTTGCTGATCGACAACCTCGGCCTGCTGCGGAACATTCGCTGGGACATCGTCGGTCCCGTTGTGTTGATCGCGGCAGGGCTATTGGTGCTGGCTCGCCGCCGCTAGAAACCCATGTATCGGATTCGGGGCCTGCTGATCCCGCTGCTGCTGATCGCGATCGGCGCCATCGTTCTGCTGGCAAACGTGGGCGTTCTCTCGTCCGACGTACTCTTGCGGCTCGGCGACTTGTGGCCGTTGCTCCTCGTCATCCTTGGACTTCAACTGATTCTCAATCACACCTTGCCGCGCCAGCAAGCCGCCTTGCTCGGGCTGGGTGCGACGGTCGTGATCGTGATCGCGGCTGTGGCGTATGCCACCCTGGCACCGGCCACCAACTTCGGCACCCGGCAAGCCAACGTTTCCGACCGTATCGGAGGTCTGACCGCGGCAACCCTGGATCTTGGCTACAGCGGGGCCACGGTGAATATCCAGGGAGCCACCAACCTGGGCGACTCCCTCTACCAGGCCCACGTCGAGTACCCGGGCAGCGACGATCCGCCGACCATCAGCCTCGACCACGAGAGCGGCACGCTGGCGATCGACGAGCCATCGGGCTTCTCCCCGCTTCGGTTGTTCGGTGCGGGGCGACGGCATGTCGTGATCACGCTTACCGATCGCATCCCATGGACCATCAAGGTCAGCGGCGGCGTGGCCAATGCCCACCTCGACCTTCGCCGATTGCAGCTCGCCAAGGTGGAGATTTCGGGCGGCGCAAGCCGGCTGGACGCGCAGTTGCCCGGCGCGAAAGGCACCGTCCTGATCGACATCTCGGGGGGCCTGAGCAATGTGACGTTACGGGCGCCGACCGGGGCGCAATGGCACGTCGCGGTGAGTGGCGGCGTCAGCGGGCTGCGCATCAACGGCTCTTCCTACGCCGCCATCGGCGGGGATTTCCAGCAGCAGAGCCCCGGTTACGCGTCGGCGACAGACCGATTCGACATCGAGATCAGCGGCGGCGCCTCGCACGTCGACTTCCGGACCGGCTGAGACCAAGCCGATGGCGCAGTCGGTGGTGCTGGCGCGGCATGGCGAAACGGAATGGAGTCTCAGCGGCCGGCACACGGGCACGACCGATCTTCTCCTGACCGAAGCGGGGCGGCGCCAGGCCACGGCGCTGGGTCCTCGGCTGAGTCCCTGGACGTTTTCGCTCGTCCTCACGAGTCCGCTGCGGCGCGCGCTCGACACCTGCCGCCTGGCGGGCTATGTCGAGCGGGCCCGGGTGATGCCGGACCTGGTGGAGTGGAATTACGGCCGCTACGAGGGTCTCACCTCGAAGGAAATTGAGGCGCTCGATCCGAACTGGTCACTCTGGCGGGATGGCGGTCCCGGCGGCGAGACGGCGGCCGATGTCGGCCGCCGGGCCGACCGCGTCATCGCCGAGGTCCGTCGCGTGGCCGGCGACGTGTTGATCTTCGCCCACGGGCATGTCCTGCGAGTGCTCGCCTCACGCTGGATCGGTCAGCCACCCGACGGCGGGCGCCACTACGCGCTGCAAACCGCGACGCTCAGCGTGCTGAGCTACGAGCACGCCGATTCCGTCTTCCAGCACTGGAACCTCCCGCCCACCACCTGACCCTGCCCCCCACCGCGGCTTGACGTGGACCAGGCGTGATCTGCTACGGTGACCCTCAGGAGGCCCCGTTCGCTCGGCGAACCCAGGGAAGGAGGGAAGCGAGATGGGATTGTTTTCGGCGCGCGGTCGGCTTTCTCAGCCCGCCGCGCACGAGTGGCCGCTTGGACGGACGGTTCGAGCGGCGATCCAGAACACCGGTCGGAAGATTGCGGCCGGCTTGCGTGAGGCGCGGCTGGCTGCGATCGCTGCCACCAACGACGCCCGGATCGTGGCCGTCGTATTGCTCCTGGCGGCGGTTGCTCTTGGCCTGGAGATGGCCGCTAGTTTCCACTTGATATAGGGCTTCTTTATCGCACCAATCGCGAGAAACGATTGGACCTGATGGATAGTTAGTTGATAGAGTTGCACCCATGATCAGAACGGAAGGGCGAAGCATCCAGACCGCGCCGAGCGACGAGTACCAGTGTCGGGCCGAGATCGCCGAGTGCGGTTGCCCGGACGACTGCGAACGCGATCACGGGAACGAGTAAGCCCGCGCTAATGGCAACCGTGGCCGTGCCGCAAGCGACCGAGCTCGTCCCCAGCCCGCTGCTGCCGGACGGCTTCAAGGTGCCCGCCTCGCGTTTCGTCCATCCCAGCACCCGCATGCGCGAGTTGCTCGCGACCGAGCCGTTCCTTTTCGGACCGGGGGTCTACGATCCCATGGGCGCCCAGCTCGTCATGTACCACGGCTACAAAGCCGTCTATTTCAGCGGCTACTCCTTCGCCATCGGCCATCTCGGCACGACCGACATGGACCTCTACTCGAGCGTCGAGATCGCCGACGCCGCTCGCCGCACCGTGAGCGCGCTGCGAAAGTTCCAGCTGACCATGGCGGTGGGCGACCCGGAGAAGGGTGTGGCCGGGAGGCACCTCGACATCCCACCGGTGATCGTGGACATGGATGGCGGGTACGGCAACATCTTCAACGTCCAGCGCACCACCGAGCTCTACGTCACGGCGGGCGTGGCGGCGGCCCACATCGAAGACCAGGTGCTGCCCAAGCGCTGCGGGCACATCGGCGGCAAGGCCCTGATCCCGGTGAACGAGATGGTGGGCAAGCTGCGCATGGCGCGGGCGGTCGCTGACGACCTCGGCAACCGCGACTTCGTCGTCATCGCCCGCACCGACGGCCTCAGTGCCGTCGACGCGCCCGAGCCGCTCCGGAAGATGGAGCTGGCCGTCGACCGCGGCCTGCGCTACCTCGACAGCGGCATCCCGGACCTGCTCTGGTGCGAGTTCCCGACCTCCGACCGCGGCGCCGTCGAGACCTTCACGCAGCAGATCAAGCAGCGCTTTCCGCAGGCCCGTTTCGCCTTCAACTGGTCGTCGTCCTTCAAGTGGTTCAAGGATCCGAACCCGATGACGTTCGCCGAGCTAGGCGAGATGGGTGTGAAGTTCATCTTCATCACGCTCGGTGCCCAGCACGCCGAAGGGCACGGGCTCAGCATGCTGCTGCAGGCGATGTCGAAGGACCAGCAGGATGGCTACATCGCACTCCAACGAAAGGAATTCGAGCAGGGCCAGGACTTCCCCACGCGCAGCCATCATTTCTTCTCAGGCGTGCCCTACCACCACCTGGTGGGCAAGGCCTACGACGCCGCCCGGCTCGGCCAGGAGTACGCCGAGGCGTTGCCCGAAGACCGCGTCGTCTAAACGGCCGCGGGATCGGACTCGCGGACGAGGTTGAGGAAGGCCGCGACCGTACCCGATGGGCGACCCTGGTCGCGGCGCCGGATCACCACGATCTTTTGCGACATCGCCGGCGCGTCGGTGACCGCGACCTGGGTCAGCGTCTTCGCGGCGAGCTCGCCCGCGACGGCGGTGCGAGGAAGCAGCGCGATGCCGAGCCGGCGTTCCACCATCTTCTTGGCCGACTCGATGTTGTCGAGCTCCATCACCTCGCGCGGGGTCACCCCGAGGCTGAGAAAGAAGGACTGGGTCAGCTCGTAGTAGCTCGAGGTGCGGTCGAAGAAGATCAGTCGCTCAGAGGCCACGTCGGCGATGCCGACCGTGGGTCGTTTGGCAAAGGGGTGGCCGGGCGGAACGACGAGCACCAGCGCCTCTTCATAGAGCGGGATTGATTCGATGTCGGGGTGGCGCATCGTCCGCACCATGGCCAGCTGCACCTCCTCGCGGAGGAGCATCTGCAGGACGTCTTCCGAATGTCCCGTTCGAACGGCCACCTCGATCCGCGGGTAAGCCGCGGCGAACCGCTGGAGGAGGGCCGGCAGCACATAGGTGCTGACCGCCGGGGCGGCGCCGAGCACCAGCCGGCCCGCCGAGGCGGAACGGGCGTCGGTCAGTGCCTGGCGTCCATCACGTACCGCCCGCATAGCGCGTTCGGCATAAGGGAGGAAGGCCCTGCCGGCGTCCGTCAGGCGCATCCCCCGCCGCGTCCGGGCGAATAGTGGTTCGCCCAGTTCGCGCTCGAGCGCATGGAGCCGCGCTGTCAGGGTCGGTTGCGTGACGAACATTGCCTCCGCGGCCCGGCTGACATTCCCGCGCCGCGCCACTTCGAGAAACCCCTCAACCTGTGCCAGCAGCATCGCTCAGATATAGACGGTCTCTATAGACGAGTCAAGCATTGAGGCTTTCGATCAATAGCCCCTAGGCTGAACCTCCTCCGCGACCGGGGAGGGAATCGCGCCGGATGACGCATGTCATCCGGAATAGCTGACCGCTGCGACTGGTTGAAAGCACGGTGCGACCGTACTCTCCGTAAGACGCGAATCAGCTACCCCTGAGGAGGACCCATGGAAATCATTCGAAATCTGACGCGGCGCAAGCTGCGCAACATCCTGACGATCAGCGGCATCGTGATCGGCGTGCTCGCGCTGGTGACGATGGGCGCGATGGCCGAAAAGTTCAACGCGCTACTCTCCGGTGGCGCGACGTACTTTGGGTCGAATGTCCAGGTCGCAGACAGCTCCGGCGGGGCGGTCGGTGCCTTCGGTGGCGGCCTGCTCACGCTAGACCGCGTCGCGGCTCTGGAAAAGGTCGACGGCGTCGCCGCGGCATTTCCTGATGTGCAGGTCACCGCCAAGCCGGGCAGTACCAACACGGTGTCCTTCGGGATCCCTGACTATATCTCCAACGCGGACCCGCGGGCCAACACCTACAGCGCCTTCAAGATCCACACCGCGCAGGGTCGCGAGGTCAACGCCAACGGCGAAGTTGTCCTGGGATCTGACTTCGCAACGGAGTTCAAGAAGAACGTCGGTGACACGATCGACCTGCCCATCCGGGCGAAAGACGCACCGCCGGACTTCGTCAACCACACCTTCACCGTGGTCGGAGTTCTCGCGAAGACGCAGACCGCTCCCGATACGGGGGCGTACGTGACCCTGGCCGATGCCCAGATGCTTCTGAAGGAAACGCTTCCGGCGAGCATCCGCAACAGCATCGACACCACCAAGCTCGTCAATGGGGCGACGGTTTACGGCACGCCGGGCCAGGACCTCGACAAGCTCGCAGAAAAGATCAACGCCGAGGTCCCTGGGGTCAAGGCGACCAAGCCGAGCGTGCTCGTCGCCAGCTTCAATTCGGGCGGCGCGATCTTCACCGCCATCACCACCGGCGCGGCCCTCATCGCCCTCGTCGTCGGCGGCCTCTCCGTGATCAACACCATGCTGATGGCGGTCACCGAGCGGGTCCGTGAGATCGGCTTGAAGAAGGCCGTAGGCGCGAAAGTCGGACACATCCTGCGCGAGTACCTGCTCGAGGCGGTGCTGATCGGCAGCATCGGCGGCGGAATCGGGTTGGTCCTCGGCTGGGGTCTGACCAGCCTGATCAACGCGGCCACCGCCTCGGCGAACCTGACGCTCTTCCTGCTCAGCTGGCGACTCGTGATCGTGGCGATCCTGTTCTCGGTCGGATTGGGCGCCGCCGCCGGCATCATCCCTGCCCTGCGTGCCTCCCGGATGGATCCGGTGCGGGCGCTGCGGGCGGCCTAGGAGGCAACCATGGCTAGCATCGAACTTCATGACCTGACCAAGTACTACAAGCAGGCGGCGACCACGGTCAAAGCCGTCGACGGCATCAACCTGACTATCGAAGCCGGCGAGTTCCTCTCCATCGTGGGCCGCTCGGGGAGCGGCAAGACGACGACGCTCGACCTTCTCGGCCTGCTGTTGCGGCCCTCGACCGGCCAGATCATGCTCGATGGCATGGACACCGGCAAGCTCCGCGATGGCGCGCGCGCCGATTTGCGCGGTAAGAAGATCGGCTTCGTCTTCCAGGACTTCAACCTGCTGCCGGGGCTGAATGCCATCGAGAACGTCATGCTTCCCCTTCGCTATCACAAAAACGGCAAGGACGGCAAGGCACGCGCCGCCGCACTGCTCGATGAGGTCGGCTTGAAAGATCGGATGCACCACCGACCGGACCAGATGTCCGGCGGCGAGCAGCAGCGGGTGGCGATCGCCCGGTCGCTGATCAACCGGCCCTCGCTGGTGTTGGGCGACGAGCCGACGGGCGAGGTCGACAGCGAAACCAGCCAGCAGATCGTGGCACTGATGCGGCGCATGAACCGCGAGCACGGCGTGACATTCGTCCTGGTGACCCACGACATGGACGTGGCCGCCCAAACCGACCGCGTCATCCGCCTGAAGGACGGAAAGGTACTCTCCGACGTCAAGGCGACCGGCGATCAGAAGTTCCTCACCGGCGCGGACCTCCAGGGAGCGATCGCCTAGTCTAGGTCGACATGAGCCTGACTCCGCGCTGGATCAAGCTGGGCCGCCTCTTCATGGTGGCCTGGCTTGTCTTTTTTATCTACCCGGTGGCGGCGCTGCTCACAACAGGGTTTGATCGGGACGCCCAGGTCGTCGGCCTCGCGCTTCTCTTCGCCTTAGCGGTGATCTGGGGATGGTTCTGGCTGCGCGTCATCGCTGGACCTGATAAGCGATTCGCGCTGCCAGCCGTGGTGGCGGCCAGCGCCTTGCTCGTGGTGTTTACCCTGCGAACCCCGCCCCAGTACGGAAGCCTCTTTCTGTACGCGCTGATCATGGCGGGCGCCGCCTGCAACTGGCGCATCGGCTTGCCGGCGGTGTTGTTGCTGTCCGTCCTTTCTGGCGCCGTCGAGTTGGCGCGCGGCGAGTCGGTTACGAACGCCACCGGTCAATTCCTTAATGAGCTGCTCGTCGGCCTGACGGCCGTTGCCGGCCAGCTCCTGATCCAGGCTAACCGGCAACTGTCGCAGGCGCGCGAGCAGATCGCCCGTCTCGCAGTGGGGGAGGAGCGGCTTCGGTTCGCGCGCGACCTTCACGATCTGCTCGGGCACAGCCTGTCGGTCATCGCGCTCAAGAGCGAGTTGGCCGGGCGCCTCATCAAGACCACTCCAGGCCTGGCCGCCCACGAGGTTGAAGACATCGAGAAGGTCGCCCGCGATGCGCTGCGCGACGTCCGCGAGGCGGTCGCCGGGTACCGCCAGCCGACGTTGGCGGCGGAACTCGCGGGCGCTCACGAGGCCCTCGCCGCCGCCGGCATCGAGGACCACATCGACCAGGACCACGCATCGCTGCCCTCCGTCGTGGAGTCGGTCCTTGCCTGGACGGTCCGCGAAGGGGTGACGAACGTGATGCGGCATAGCCAGGCCAAGCGTTGCGCGATCCGGATCGCTAACCAGGATGGCCGGGCGACGGTCGAGGTGGTCGACGACGGTCGCGGCGGCACGCTTGAGACAGGCACGGGACTGCGCGGACTGCGGGAGCGCGTCTTAGAGCGCGGCGGAACCCTCACAGCGGAGCCTCTGCCGCACGAAGGCTTCCGGCTGAGGGTGACCTTGCCCCTGGCGCAGGCAAGCGCCTCCGCGGATCGGGTCCCCGCGTGATCCGCGTGCTCATCGCGGAAGACCAGGGAATGGTTCGAGGAGCGCTCAAGGCACTGCTGGCGATGGAAGGAGATATCGAAATCGTGGCCGAGACCGACCGCGCAGATGAAGTCCTCCCCCTGGCATCGCGGACGAAGCCGGACGTAGCACTGCTCGATATCGAGATGCCGGGCGGTGACGGCATCACGGCCGCCGGCCAGCTTCGCAGCGAGCTTCCCTCCTGCCGCACCCTGATTCTCACGACCTTCGGACGGCCCGGCTTCCTGCGGCGCGCCATGGAGAGTGGAGCGTCGGGATTCATGCTGAAGGACGCGCCCGCCCACGAGCTGGCGCTAGCGATCCGGCGGACGATGGCCGGCGAGCGCGTGATCGACCCCGGACTGGCCGCCGCGGCGCTGAGCTCAGGAATCAGCCCGCTGTCGGAGCGGGAGCGCGAGGTGCTGGTTGCCGGCCAGGACGGCGCAACCATCGCGGAGATCGCAAAGGTGCTCTTCCTCTCAGAGGGAACCGTGCGCAACTATTTGTCGTCGGCGATTCAAAAGTTGGAGGTCAACAATCGCACCGAGGCAGCGCGCGTTGCCGAGGACCAGGGTTGGCTGTAAGCATCAGAAGAGGAGGACGGAGATGATCGTCGTCACAACGGAAGAAGTCGCAGGGCACCGCATCATCGAGATGAAAGGCCAGGTATTCGGCCTCGTCGTCAGGAGTCGAGGGCTGGGTGGCAACATCATGGCGACGCTGCGATCGATCGGCGGCGGCGAAATCGTCGAGTACACCGAACTGCTCGAGGATGCCCGCCGGCATGCCATCGACCGCATGGTGAAGAACGCGACGGCGATGGGCGCCAATGCGGTGGTCCGGATGCAATACGACTCCTCGGAGATTGGCAGCACGATGTCGGAGATCGTGGCCTACGGTACGGCCGCCGTCGTGGAGCCGCTCAAGGGCTGAGCCGATGTTGCGAAAGGCGATCCTTGTCTACGGCGTGCTCGCCGTCATTGGCGCCATCGCGCTCGCACTGGCCGGCGTCCTGGCAGGGTTGGTCTTCTACCTGTTCGTGAATGGCGCCGTAGTGCTCGCGGCGGTTCTCTTCGAGCGCGGGCGCTACCGTCCGGCCGTAACATCCGGTGGCCCCTGGCAAGAAACCGGCGAGCGCTTCGTCGATCCGACCACGGGTCAGCTGATGAAGGTCAGGTACAATCCCCAGACTGGCGCACGGGACTACGTCCCTGCCGAGCCCCATCCACGAACATGAGATCGGCCATTCTCTTCCTGCTGGCGTTGTTGGCACTGGTGGCCGGCGCGATCACGGTGTTCGCATCGCCCACCTACAAGATCGCCGCGGCTCGGCCGACCCCGGCTCCTCTGTTGGCCATCGGCCACCCAACGCCGACACCGAGTCCAACGCCAACGCCGACGCCCACGCCGGTGCCGAAACCCACCACCGTGACCTTCAATGTGCCGGTCTACAAGCAACTGCGGAACTTGGACTGTGAGACAGCGGCGCTCCAGATGGCGCTTGGGGCTCTTGGCATCAATTACACACAGAATCAACTGATCGCGATGCAGCCGCAGCCCGACACCCGCTCACCGGTGATGGGCCATCTCTCCAATGGTCAGAAGATCGTGGTTCAGTGGGGCAACCCCTACAAGAATTTTGTCGGCAACATCGACGGCGCTGACCTCATCCCCACCGGCTACGGCATCTATTACCCGCCTTTGCTCGCACTGGTGCAGTCACACGGTGTGCCCAATGCCGAGGGTGGCGAAGGCGCGGCCAACGGCTGGACGCCGACGAGGATTTACGCCGAACTCGCTGCCGGTCATCCGGTGATGGCCTGGACCGAGACTGGCTGGGATCGGCCCTACGTTGGGTACTGGACGACGTTCGACGAGAAGATCAGGATCCGCTACTCGCTGATCGAACACGTCGTGACGTTGAGCGGCGTGTCAGCGACGCAGGTTCGGGTCAACGACCCCTGGCACAGCGGCTCGCAGTACTGGTTCAGCAAGGCGGCTTTCGAGGCTTCCTGGGCCGACTTCAACAACATGGCGATCGTCTTCAAGTAGACGCTCGGTCACCGCGCTTCCCTGCACCGCGGCTTGGGTTCGGACGGGCAGGCCAACCAGCTTGATGAATCCGACGGCCGCCTGGTGATCGAACTGATCCCCCGCTGAGTAGGTGGCGAGCTGCGGGCGGTAGAGCGAGTACGGTGAGGACCGGCCGATGACCTGGGCGCTGCCCTTGTGGAGCGTGAGGCGAACCGTCCCGCTGACGGCGCTCTGTGTGCTCTGGACGTAGGCGTCGAGGTCGCGCCGGTGACTGGCGAACCACTTGCCCTGGTACACGAGGCGCGCGTACTCCGCCGCGACCGAAGTCTTGAAACGCCCAGCCTCGGCGTCGAGCACCATGTCCTCGAGGGCCCGGTGCGCGGTGTGCAGGATGACGGCCGCCGGCGCCTCGTAGATCTCGCGCGACTTGATTCCCACGAAGCGGTCCTCGATCATGTCGATGCGGCCGATGCCGTGCAAGCCGCCCAGACGGTTGAGCTCCTCAACCAGGGCTACGGCGCCGGGTTGGCGGCCATCGAGCGTCGTCGGTACGCCCTCCTGGAAGGTCAGCTCGATGACCCCGGAGCTGGCGGGGGCGGAGTCCACCGTCGAAGTCCAGCGATATGCGTCCTCGGGGGGTTTGAGGAGAGCATCTTCCAGGACCCCGGCCTCGATGGATCGCCCCCACAGGTTCTCATCCACACTGTACGGCGATTCGCGCTTGACCTCAATTGGCAGATTTTTTGCGCGCGCGTATGCAATTTCCTCCTCCCGGGTCATCGACATGCCATCCCGCAACGGCGCTAGTACCTTCAGCTTCGGATTGAGCGCGCCGACCGCAACGTCGAAGCGGACCTGGTCGTTTCCCTTGCCGGTCGAACCGTGGCCCACCCAGGTCGCGCCTTCGCGAGCGGCAACCTCCACAAGAAGCTGGGCAATCAGCGGGCGGCCAAGGGCGGTTGCCAGCGGATATTGGCCCTGGTACAGCGCGCCCGCCTTTAGGGCCGGCCAGCAAAACCGCTCGATGAACGGCTGCCGGGCATCGACGACATAGGCCGCGACGGCTCCCGCAGCGAGCGCCCGGTCCCTGATGGCTTTGAGGTTTGGCT
>Ga0209687_1000593_pt1 | contig 11884 bp, 10 predicted proteins | sample GraSoiAngelo_136_FD_185893 | JGI IMG/M metagenome (GOLD analysis project Ga0209687, IMG submission 185893) | Grasslands soil microbial communities from the Angelo Coastal Reserve, California, USA - 14_0929_09_20cm (SPAdes) (version 2) | ecosystem: Environmental > Terrestrial > Soil > Grasslands ...
ACATCGAAAACACAGCTCCGGAAACGGGGATTAATCGGGCCGACGCATCTTGCGGGGCAACGGCATCCCGTCAAGGGCGCGGCATCGATGATGGCGTGACAAGCACGGCTTATTGAGCGAAAAAAACCCCAGCAGACGAGTTGAGATGCCATGGTCCAGACACTCTCCGCACCACGTATTCTGCCAAGTGGCGACAGCGCCATCACAGTGGAATTCAGCCGCGATATCGATGATGGCGCCAATAAGCGCGTCCTGGCGCTCGACCGCACGCTTGCGAATGAGCCGGTGCCAGGTGTGACGGAGACGGTACCGACCTATCGATCCCTGCTTGTGCACTATGATCCCTTGCTGGTTGACTTCGATACCCTGCGGGAAAAACTCCTGGCTCTTGCAAACCTTCCGGTGCCGCCCACGATCAAGACGCGGCGTTGGCGCATTCCCGTGGTCTATGGCGGCGAGCACGGCATAGATCTGGAGGATGTTGCCAAAACGCTTAAAACCACGTCTGACGATATTGTCGAGCGCCATGTTCGTGGCGACTACCGGGTCGCAATGATCGGTTTCACGCCGGGCTGGTCGTATCTCAGCGGCCTGGACAATTCACTGCACATGCCGCGCCGGCAAAACCCGCGGCTACTGACGCCGGCTGGCACGATTTCAATCGGTGGCGTGCAGACCGGCGTCCAATGTCTGGCCGGCCCGAGCGGCTGGCATCTGTTGGGACGAACCGCGGTGCGAACCTACCAGTTGCACCGTGACCCCATCTTTCTGCTCGAACCCGGCGACCACGTCACATTTTCGCCGGTCGACGCCAAGACGTTTGCAGAACAGGATCGCGCCGCCGAAGGCGGTGAGATCGTTGCCGAGTTGATGGCTGCATGAGCAAATTAATCGTTTCCGAAATTGGGCCTGCGAGTTCGGTTCAGGATGGCGGCCGCCACGGCGCCCAGCGCTACGGTTTGACACCAAGCGGTGCGATGGACCAGCTTGCGCTAGCGGCGGCCAATGTGCTGGTCGGCAACACGCCGTTTGCCGCGGCAATCGAAATCGGCCCATTCGGCGCCGCCTTTACCGCGCGTGAAGGTGCCGTGCGCGTTGCTGTGGCAGGAGCATCGCGCAATACCGACATCTCCGGCAGCGCCGTCGCGTTGGACGCTTCAATGACGCTGGCCGACGGCCAGACTCTGACGCTGGGCTTCGCGCGGGGCGGCTCATTCAGCTATCTGGCGATCGAGGGCGGGATCACTGGCGAACCGATGTTCGGGAGCCTGGCTGTGAATGCCCGTGCCGGCCTCGGCAGTCCTTATCCTCGTCCACTGCAGGCCGGGGATCAGTTGCAGACGCCACCGGCAAGCGGCGCCCCCGAGCGCCGGATCGATCTCGCCGCGCCACCGGAGGGGCCCATCCGCCTGGTCATGGGTCCGCAGGACGATGAGTTCAGCGAAGAGGAGAAAAAGCTGTTTCTGGACAGCGAATGGAAGATATCGGCAACCAGCGACCGCATGGGGTATCGGCTTGAAGGCCCCATCATCAAACATCTACACGGTCACAACATCGTCTCGGACGGAACTGTGAACGGCAGCATTCAAGTGCCCGGCAACGGCGCGCCAATCGTGCTGATGCCCGACCGCGGAACCAGCGGTGGCTATCCCAAGATCGCCACCGTTATCACAGCCGATCTCGGGCGCTTCGCACAGATACCGGCCGGAAAGAGTTTTCGGTTCAAAACCGTCAGCATGGCGGAAGCGCAAGCCGAGGCACGGAACTTCGCGCAATTGTTACGCACCCTGCCCGATCGGCTCCGTTCGATGGACCAGTTTGATCTCAACATCGAGGCTCTCAGTGATGCTAACGTCGCGGGCGCCGCTGTCAGCGCCGTCGACGCCAGAACATGGCAGATACCTTCGCCAGCCGACGCGCTGGCCCCTGATTAAAACGATCCGCTCGCGCAAGGGGATACAACATGACCACCATCGATCTCAATTGCGATCTCGGTGAAGGATTCGGCGCTTGGGAGATGGGCAACGACGCCGCCATGATCGAGCTTGCCACATCCGTGAATATCGCCTGCGGCTTTCACGCCGGCGACGCGGACATCATGCGCAAGACCGTCGAGCTTGCGAAGGCTCGCGGGGTCAGCATCGGCGCTCATCCGGGCTACCGCGACTTGCATGGGTTTGGCCGCCGTCCAATTCCCGGCCTCAAAGCATCGGAGATCGAGAACCTGGTCGCCTACCAAATCGGGGCGTTGCAGGCGATCGCAACCGCGGCCGGTCACAAAGTGACTCACGTCAAAGCTCATGGCGCATTATCGAACGTCGCCTGCGAGGATGACATGACCGCAAAAGCAATTGCCTCCGCCATAAAGGCGGTCGACCCCGATCTGATTTTTGTGGTACTCGCCAACTCACGGCTGGTGCAGGCCGGGGAAGCCGCCAATCTGCCGATGGTGCATGAGGTGTTTGCCGACCGCGCTTATGAGGACGACGGGTCCCTGGTCTCGCGCCGCAAGCCGGGCGCCGTGCTGCACGAGCCGAAGGCGATCGCCGAGCGCGTGGTGCGGATGGTGCAGGATGGGGCGGTGATCTCCGTCACCGGCAAAGTCATAAAAATGCGCACCGATACCGTTTGCATCCACGGCGATACACCCGGCGCGGTTGATATCGCCCGCGGCGTCCGGCAGGCGCTGAAGGACGGCGGCATCGCGGTGGCGCCGTTCAAGAAAGCAAATTAGCCTTCGCTAAAACGGGTGAACCGATAGCGTGCCGAACAGAACGGCGGCGATGATTGCGAATGCTCCATAAAGCGCCGCCGCATGCAATCCGGTTCCGGTCCGTCGCGAGACGGAACGCGCGTAAAGGTGCAGGCGGGCCTCCGCCGATAACTCGCGCATGGCCAATCTCCAACGCAGCATCGACTATAGTTGAATACGGCGAGCCGCCGGATGCAAGGTGATCCGGCAAATAGCCATACCAAGCTGCGGCCGACCTTCATCTCAGCAGGAAATTCTTCCGAGGCCCACCCGTAAGGGAATTACATTCGTTCAGAGTTGAAGCAATTGGAACCTGATCAGTAGACGTCCTGCTGGAATCGGCCCTTTTTTTTGAGTTCCCCAACAAAGAGAACCGCCTCGTCGGTGCTGCGTGCGCCGAACTGCGCAACGATGTCGACCAGCGCCCGTTCGACATCTTTCGCCATCCGCTTGGCGTCGCCGCAGATATACACGTGCGCGCCTTCGGCCACCCAGTTCCACAAGTCGCGGCCGACCTCGCGCATGCGGTCCTGCACATAGAATTTCTTATCGCCATCGCGCGACCACGCCAGCGACAGCCGCGTTAGCAGACCCGTCGCCTTCATCGCATTCAATTCATCCGAATAGAAGAAATCGCAGTCACTGCGCTGATGGCCGAAGAACAGCCAGTTCTTGCCGGGCGCACCGGTCGCATTGCGGTCAAGCAGGAACGCGCGGAACGGCGCCACGCCGGTGCCCGGTCCGATCATGATGATCGGCGTTTTTGGATCTTGCGGGAGCGCGAAACCGTGCGCCTTCTGCACGTAGACCTTGACCTGTTCGCCCGGCTTGATGCGCTCGGCCAGGAATGTCGAAGCCAGTCCCAGGCGCTTGCGCTTGCCGACCACGTAGCGCACGCAGTCCACGGTCAGCGACAGCTTGCCAGGCGTCGCATTGCGCGAGGATGAGATCGAGTACAGCCGGGGCTGCAGCGGCTCCAACGTTTCGACGAAAGCTTCGGGATGCGGTCGGACACCAGAAAATTTTTGCAGCGCGGCCATCACGTCCAGCCTCGCGGCATCGCCGTCGGGATCCTCGCCTTGCGCCAGCGCGCGTGCCTTTTCGCGCTGCGCTCCGCCCGTGATGAACGAAAGCAGCTCAAACAGTGTATCCGGCGCGGGTGATAGCGATACGTCTTCGGTCAAAACCTCGCGCAGCGTCTTGCCCTTTACTTCGGCCGTATGTGACGCCCCAAGTAGAGCGATGATTTGATCGACCAAACCGAGTTCGTTTCGGGCAAAAACACCGAAGGAGTCGCCGACCACATAATCAAGCCCGCAACCGCTCAGATCGAAATCGATATGCCAGGTTTCTTTTTGCGATCCCGCCTTGTTGAGCAAGCGCCGCGAGATGAAAGTCGCTGAGATCGGATGATCGCGCGAACGCCCCGGCTCGGCGCCTACAGCAGGATCCCCTGTCGCGGGCGACAGCGCCGCGCCCGCGCCTCGGGAGGCCGGCTCCTTCTGCAGCTCCTCATGCAGCGCCTTCAGCATCCGCGCCGTTTCCTTGCCTCCGGGAACGCAAAGGTTGAGACGCGCTTCCGCCTTGTTGGCGATCGCCTCCGAGTAGTCGTTGCAATTGTAGCCGCACTGGCCGCAGTCCTGCTGGGCCATGGCCGCCATCATCCGTCTGCGCAATGGCCGGCCTTCAGCGAGCTTCATGCGATCGCCAATCGGCATGGTCTGGTCGTGCCAGGGCGCTTCACCATCATCGCCCGCGACTGGCGGGCCCTGCAACACAGCAGCGCCCTGCTCTGCCGAGAGCGGCTTCGTACCATCGGTTGACAGCAAACCGGCAAAGAAGCCGTTAAGCCATGAGCGTTGTGCTTCGGAGAAGGGAGCGCTTTGGGGAATGATTTCGATTTTGGGCGGAGCCAGCATTTGATTCATGGGGAAGCCTCCGCATCGGCGAGCTTGCGCAGCGTTTCTCCATCGTGGCGGCGGGCAAAGGTGAGGAACGCTTCGTCGGGCGAAGCGCGATGTGCCAGATAAGCTTTCAACAGCTTCTCTACTGTCTTCGGCGTCTCCTCGGCCTTGATGTCATGATAAACTTCCTTGCCCAGATCGGCATTTGGCCCGAACCCGCCACCAGCGAACAAGTGATAGCCTTCGACGGCCTCGTCCTGCTCACCAACAGCGACTTTCGCCGCGATCAACCCGATATCGCTGATGTAATGCTGAGCGCAGGAATGATGGCATCCGGTGAGATGGATGTTGAGGGGCGTGTCGATCGGCACCCTCGACTCGCACCAGTCCGCGATCTCCCCGGCGTGGCGCTTGGTGTCTGAGGATGCAAATTTGCAGCCGGCGTTCCCGGTGCATGCGACCAGCCCGGCGCGGATTTGCGAGGCCTTGATCGAAAGGCCGATCGCTTCAACGGCGGCGGTGGCTACTCCAACGTCTTCGTCGCGCACGCCAGATATCAGCAGGTTCTGCCAGACCGTCAGCCGGATGTCCCCCTCGCCAAGATCGTTTGCGATCTTCGCCAGCCCGCGCATCTGGTCACAGCTCATTTTGCCGAGCGGCAGCGCCACCCCGATCCAATTCAAACCAGGCTGCTTTTGCTGGTGAACGCCGATATGCGCCGTGCGGTCGAAAGCGGGGCGGGCGGCAAAGGCTTCCGGCGCGACGCGGGTTAACGTGTGGCCGATTTTTTCTTCGACCTTGGCAAGGAATGTTTGCATCCCTATGCGGTCGATGACGTATTTCAATCTTGCCTTGAGCCGGTTGGTGCGGTCGCCGAGATCGGTGAAGACCCTCACGATGGCGTCGGCGACTTTGGTGGCGTCCGCAGGCCTGACGATGACGCCGGTTTCGCTGGCAAAATCCCTGTGCCCGGTGATGCCGCCAATGCCTAAGCGAAACCAAACGCCGGGTTCAACCCCGAAGCCGTCTTTCACATCGGTGGCCGCGAAAGCGATGTCGTTGGTGTCTTCGAGGACCGCAATTTTTCCCGCGCCATCGAATGCGACATTGAACTTGCGTGGCAGTCCCGTCAGCGAGCGATCATTGAGAATGTGGTAATGCCACTCGCGCGCGTATTCGCGGGTGTCGAGCAGTTCTTGCGGATCGATGCCGGCGGTCGGCGTACCCGTGACATTGCGAATGTTATCGGCGCCGGACCCGCGGGAGCAAAGGCCTAGGTCCTGAATGCCCTCGATCAAAGTAACCGCGTGCTTGGGTGGAACTTCGCGAAGCTGCAGATTGGCGCGGGTGGTGACATGGGAATACGGCCCACAGAGTCGTTCAGCGAGATCGGCTACGCCCGAAAGTTGCCAGTGCTTCAGGATCCCGTTCGGAATCCTCAAGCGGCACATGTAGGAATCCTGTGCCGGCGCGACATAGAACAGGCCGTAATAGCGCCATCGGAAATTATCCGCCGGTGAAGGCGGCGTATTATCCAGCGCCTGTTGCTTGAGCCGCGGATAAGCGTCGAACGGGTGTTGTTCGCGTTTAAATTTTTCCTGGTCGGCAAGTTTCTTGCCGGACGCTATGACACTGTCCTGCGCCTTGATATGCGCCGCATCCGGACCACTAAGTTCATGGTTCGGTTTGCCAGCGGTAGTCCCGCCAAACCCGCGCCCCGCCTTGCTGATTTGCAGGCCGGTCGCAAATCCCTCGAGATATCGCTTCTGCTCGTCAGTAAAGTCGGCTGGTGGGGTTTCGATATTCATGCTCTGCGACGAAGCTCCTGCGGCTATCTGCGCTAGTGGAACTGGCCGCCCGGAAATCGGCTCGGCGAACAAGCGCCGGTCAATTCCTAAGAGAGCGGCCCGACCAGCCTCGTTGCTGCGGAAATCCATCTCGGACGGTCATCTGCGACGGCCGATCCGCCCCTCTAATATTCAAATTGCGTGCCATCTCGGCCGCGCTCAATTCTCTTGCCTTTCCCGTTACTTACGACGAGATTTGGAACCAAAGCGCTTTGCCCAGCGGTCCAATTTAGGCAGCCAGCCTAAAAATTAGCCTCCAACACAACTGCCCAACATTGCTGCATTGAGCGGTTCAGGGATTATGACGTCCGATCTTGAACGCGGCCAAATGGCCGGCAATGTCGTTGCTGTCGAATGCCGGACCCGCGAAGGCCCCAATTGTGCCGCGTACACCAGAGTCGTTCCCGTCGCGCCCAATGGCTGCGTCGTACAGGTCCGGCCTGAACACTGCCATCGCGGTCTTGAGTGCCACGGGACTCCACGAAGTTTGTCCCCAACGTATCATCTGCGCATACAGCCATGCGGCCTGCACCGGGTCCGGCCTTGCCGCACCTTCCCGCCCGAGAAGCAAATACCGGCTGCTTTCACGCGTGGTACCGTCGGGCGAAATCTTGAGACGCCCATCCAGCGTCCGCTGGATGATATCGGCGCCGACCCCTATTCGCTCCGGCTGCGCCAGAATGTGCGCCGCCTCGGCGCGATTTTGCGGCTCTTCGATGAACTCAGCGGCGCGGAATGCGGCCCGAAGCAGGGCTGCAACAACTTCCGGATTCTTCTCTGACCAGTTTTGCCTGACCGCGAGAACCTTCTCTGCCGCTCGCACCAGAATGTCCGAGACGAAATGCAGGATGTGGCCGACACCGAGATCGACCGCCACCGAATTCCAGGGCGCACCGACGCAGAAGCCATCGACATGGCCGCTGGCCAGGCTCTCCACCATGTAGGGCGGCGGCAGCACCACGAGGCGGACGTCTTCATCGGGGTTGACGCCGCCCGCCGCCATCCAGAACCGCAATTGGTAGTTATGGGTCGAGAACGGAAACGTCATTGCGAAGGTCAGCGGTTCCGCGCCGCTTTTGCGGCGCTTTGCGACCACGCGCGCCAGCGCCAGCGCCGTTGCCATCGGATCAAAGCGATCGCCGTCGATCTCCGCCAGCAGGGCGGCATGCAGTGCCGGCGAGACCGTGATCGCGTTGCCGTTGAGGCCAAGGTTGAAAGGTGCCGCAATCGCAACCTTAACGTGCCCAAGCCCAAGGCTGGAGGCGATCGCGACCGGCGCCAACAAATGCGCGGCGTCAAACAATCCGATGTTGAGTTTGTCGCGGACGTTGGACCAGGACACCTCCCGCACCAGAGTGACATCCAGCCCCTCGGCCGCGGTAAAGCCCTTGTCAACAGCCAGGATCAGAGCTGCGGCGTCGACCAGCGGAATGAACCCTATGCAAACCGGTGTGCTCATTTCAACAACTGCGATGCGGTCAGGATGGAGTGTGCAATCTCGGCGATCTTCTTCTTTTCGCGCATCGCCGTGGAGCGAAGTAAAACGTAGGCCTCGTCTTCGGTCAGGCCTTTCAGCTTCATCAGGATTCCCTTGGCGCGATCGATCACCTTGCGGTCTTCCAACGCCGATTTGGTGCGCTCGAGTTCATCCTGCAGCTTCGAGAACGCGTTGAAACGCGATATGCAGAGATCGAGTATTGGCTTGATGCGCTCTTTCTTCAGCCCATCGACGATATAGGCGGAAACCCCGGCATCGACCGAGGCCTGAATCGAGGCGGCATCGCTCTGGTCAACGAACATCGCGATCGGCCGGCGCACCGCGCGGCTGACCTGGAACATCTGTTCCAGCACGTCGCGGCTGGGATTTTCCAGATCGATCAGAATGACGTCGGGATCGAGCTCATAAATGCGGGCCAGCAAGTTCTGCATTTCGCCGATATGGGAGACGCCCGTAAAACCGGCCTCTCGCAATCCCGCTTCCAGGATCGCAGCGCGGACCGGGCTTTCGTCGACGATGACGATTTTAGGAGACGACTCGGCGGGCATCGATCATTAGGTCTCCGATAACCATTCATAGCACGCCGCAACCGAGCTCAAAGCCTTGTAATTCGAGGCAATTGGGACTAGCTCGTTGCTTTCAATCAGGCAGATCGAACATGCAACAGGCCGTCGCGCCCAAAGTCAGCTTTGTCTCGCTGGGGTGCCCCAAAGCGCTGGTGGATTCCGAGCGCATCATCACGCGGCTGCGCGCCGAAGGCTATGAACTCGCGCGCAAGCATGACGGCGCGGATATCGTCATCGTCAACACCTGCGGCTTTCTCGATAGCGCCAAGAAGGAGTCTCTCGAGGCCATCGGCCTGGCGATGGCTGAAAACGGCAAGGTCATTGTCACCGGTTGCATGGGCGCGGAGCCGGAGCAGATCGAGGCGGTTTATCCCGGCGTGTTGTCGATCACGGGCCCGCAGCAATATGAAAGCGTGCTCCATGCCGTCCACCGGGCACTTCCGCCGGTCCACAATCCCCACCTCGATCTCGTGCCCCCGCATGGCATCAAGCTGACGCCGCGGCACTACGCGTATTTGAAGATCTCCGAAGGCTGCAATAACCGCTGCAGCTTCTGCATCATCCCGAAGCTGCGCGGCGATCTGGTGTCGCGACCGGCCAATGACGTGCTACGTGAAACGGAAAAGCTTGTGAACGCCGGGGTAAAAGAACTGCTCGTTATCTCGCAGGACACTTCGGCTTACGGCATTGACCTGAAATATGCCGCGAGTCCGTGGAGGGATCGCGAGGTCCGCGCGAAGTTCTTCGACTTGGCGGAAGCACTCGGCGAATTCGGTGTTTGGGTGCGACTGCAGTATGTCTACCCTTACCCTCATGTCACCTTGCGCTCCACGTTCATCGTCGGTTTCCCCGGCGAGACCGATTCCGATTTTGCTTATCTGCTCGATTGGCTGGAGCAGGCCGAGATCGATCGCGTCGGCTGCTTCAAGTATGAGCCGGTCGCGGGCGCTTCTTCGAACTCGCTCGGCAATGCGGTGCCCGACGAGATCAAGCAGGAGCGCTGGAACGCACTGATGGCCCGGCAGCAAAAGATTTCAGTCCGCCGGCTGAAACGCAAGGTCGGCACCCGGCAGCAAATCATCATCGATGAAGTCGGCCCCACCGTTTCCAAAGGCCGGTCCAAGGCGGACGCCCCCGAGATCGATGGCGCCGTATACGTTTCGAGCCGCCGCCCGCTACGCGTTGGCGAAATCGTCACCGCCAGGATCGAACGATCGGACCAATACGATCTCCACGGCAGCGTCGCCGGATTCTGACACGCTTGACACGGCGCGCTGTTCGGCTGTATGGCGGCGTCATGAAATTCAACCGGACCACTCTGCGCGCCACCTTCCGTCGTCGCTCGATCGACGATGATGGGTCGCGCCGTGTCCGACGACAACGCTGAACTAGCCAGATCAGTAACGTTTTCGAGAAGGCCGCACCCGCAAAGTGCGGCCTTCTTCCGTTTTGACCGGCCTTTCACATACAAACCCAGGAGTTGGACATGAACATCGCCGCCCATCGATTTGATTCTCTTATGGATATTACAGAGCGCCCCCCGACGGTTTTCGTCCGGGGCGAAGGCTCGTTTCTGTGGGATGACAACGGCAAGCGCTACCTCGATTTCATCCAGGGTTGGGCAGTCAACTGCCTGGGCCATTCCCCGCCGGCGGTAGCCGAGGCGCTGGCGGCTCAGGCCCAGGTGCTCCTGACGCCCAGTCCAGCTTTCTACAACGGGCCCAGCCTCGAGCTGGCAAAAGCGCTGGTGGATCACAGCTGCTTCGATCAGGTGTTCTTCACCAATTCGGGCGCGGAGGCAAATGAGGGCGCGATCAAGCTCGCGCGCAAGTTTGGCGCACGGCAACGCAATGGCGCTTACGAGATCATCTCTTTTGAAGGCGGTTTCCATGGCCGAACGCTCGCGACCATGTCGGCGTCCGGCAAGAAGGCGTTTGAGCCGCTGTTTGAGCCCAAAGTGCCGGGGTTTCCCAAGGCGCGACTGAACGATCTCGCATCGGTCGAACAATTGATCAACAAAAAAACCGTTGCCGTGATGCTGGAGCCTATCCAGGGCGAAGCTGGAGTCTGGCCTGCAACGGATCAATTCCTCCGCGATCTGCGCGAATTGACCAAAGCAAAAGGCTTGCTGCTGATATTCGATGAGATCCAGACTGGGATGGGCCGCACAGGAAAGCTGTTCGATTACGAACGCGCAGGGATAGAGCCCGACATCATGACGCTCGGAAAGGGAATCGGCGGCGGCGTTCCGCTCGCCGCCCTGATGGCTACGCAAGCTGCTTCGTGTTTCGAACACGGCGACCAGGGCGGAACGTTCAACGGCAATCCGCTGATGTGCGCCGCTGGGCTCGCCGTGCTGCGGCACGTCTCTGAACCGGTCTTCCTGAAACAGGTCGCCGATACCGGACTCTATCTCGAAACCGAATTGCAACGGATATCCGCGCGCCATGGGCTTGGCGAAATTCGCGGCCGCGGGCTGCTGCTTGCGCTTGATTTGAAAATTCCGATCGCCGGATCAATCGTCACACAGGCATTTGAGCACGGCGTACTGCTCAACGCGCCACGGCCCGATGCGCTGCGGTTCATGCCGGCACTCAATGTGACGCGGGAGGAAATCTCAGCGATGATCGAGTGCCTGGACGCCATACTTACGCAGACAGGTGCGGCAAGACGTGTCGCCTAGGACAGGGACCAATCAAGGCTTCAGGATTGACGCCCCCGTCGTGGCGCGGCTTTCCAGATCGATATGGGCTTTTGCCGCGTCTTTGAGCGCATAGGCGTGGTTGATCGGCACGTGGAGTTTGCCGTTTATGACAGCGGCAAACAGCGTGTCGGCCCCCTCCAGTAATTCCGAGCGCTTGCCGACGTAATCGTTGAGTTTGGGGCGGGTCGCAAACAGCGAACCATGATTGTTGAGTTCGGCGATCGAGAACGGGGGCACCGGACCGGACGCATTGCCGAAGCTCACGAACAGTCCGCGTGGCTTCAAACAAGAGAGCGAACCCGGAAACGTGGTTTTCCCGACACCATCGTAGACCACGTCGCACAGCTCGTTGCGGCTGATCTGTTTAACCCGCGCTACAAAGTCCTCGTCATTGTAGAGGATGACGTGTTCGCAGCCATTGGCGAGCGCGATGTCGGCTTTGGCCTTGGATCCGACCGTGCCGATCACATGCGCGCCGAGCGCCCTTGCCCACTGGCACGCCAGCAGGCCGATGCCGCCGGCAGCAGCGTGGATAAGCACCCGATGATGGGGCTCGACTTTGAATGTCTTGTGCAGGAGGTACCAGACCGTCAAGCCCTTTAGCATCAAGACC
>Ga0209687_1000606_pt1 | contig 11816 bp, 10 predicted proteins | sample GraSoiAngelo_136_FD_185893 | JGI IMG/M metagenome (GOLD analysis project Ga0209687, IMG submission 185893) | Grasslands soil microbial communities from the Angelo Coastal Reserve, California, USA - 14_0929_09_20cm (SPAdes) (version 2) | ecosystem: Environmental > Terrestrial > Soil > Grasslands ...
CAAAAATTCGAAAGCCGATTTCATCTTACTTGCTTCTGACAAATGCGGGGAAACTCTAAAAAGCAGATTCCTCACGGCTGAAGCCGGTTCGGAATGACAAGGTGAAGGCTTAGGGGCACCGAGTAAACTTCTGGCCTTCCCAATTTCCCTGAGTCGGTGTTTTCCGCACCTAATCAGGATAAAACCCCGCTCTACCAGGTTGAGTACGCGGTCCCATCACTAGAGATCGCGCTCGATCCGCTGTGCACGTCACTTATACCGGGTTCCTGCTGATCCACCGACAGCAGCGTGTCTTCCTGATCTACCGTCCACGTATCTCTCGCGTTTGTCATGGGATCAATCGGAATCTGCTTGAGGTATCCGGCGGTGATCAGGTCATCGAGCGCTTGCGGAGCTTTCTGCTTATCCAGCGTGTATTGCGAGATCAGGGAGCGCAATTGGAACAAATCCTGCTTCAGCACAGACTCCTTCGCGCGCATGATGGAGCGCTGGTAGTTCGGGACTGCAATGGCCACAAGGATCATCACCAGGCTGATCACGATCAGCATTTCGATCAGGGTGAAGCCCCGGCTTTGATTTTTGTTGCGAGTTGCCATTACCAATCCTTGTACTTGGTTCCATCCAGCCCCGTGCCATCTGACTTCGTGAACACATCGAATACGTTCTGCCCGCCCCAGGAGTCGGAGGCGGGGTCATCCTGCATGGAACGAAGACCCCAGTCCGTGCTGTTGGTCATAGGATCGTTTGGAATGCGGCGCAGAAAGCGCACCTTCTTGCCGCCAACGTCCACACCATCAACGAGCGTTTGCAGGTCGGGTGGATACCCTTCTGTGCCCACTTTGATCTGGAAAGCGCCGCGATCGGCGGCGTCTTTGTAACGGTCAATTGCATCACGCATTTCCCATAAATCGTGGCGCAGCTCGTGTTCTTTCTCTCGTTTGATCGTGACTCGTGCTAAGGGAACGGCGAGCCCGGTCAGAACGACCAGAATTGCCGTTGCCACAATCAACTCGATGAGCGTGAATCCCCTGGACTGATTGTGTTGCGCTTGATTCACAGTTCTAACACCACCATTTCCTTTGGATGCGGCGGGAGAATTTTTTGGGTTTTGAGCCAGGCACTTCATAGAGCTACGAATTGGTAATCGGCTTTTATTGTCCCAGGCTTGAATCCTGAGTGAATCCACTACCACCCACGACGCACGCTGTGGGCTGCATTCTCCCCGCCGCTTCGCGGCTCAAATATCTCGAGGGCGCTTCCCGCTTTTCAACTATGAGTTTACTGCACCGTTATCGTCGCCACCGCCCCTGATACCGGCAGCGACTGCATATTTGGATCTTTCGCGCCGCCTTTTGAAATTGTCAAAGTTGACTGACCGCTTGCCTTGGCCATGAACGTCAGGGTCACAACTGCGCCCTGGCCGGAAATGCCCGCAGAGCCGGGCGGGCGCGTCGCTGTGATTTGAAGCGCGCCGCTCTGGTCGTCATCGCGATGGACCAGGGCCACGGACTGGCCATCCTGCGAAAGCAGGCCGCCGTTTGAAACATTCACCACTTGCAAAACTTTGGGATCATAACTGACCTGTAGCGGAACGGAATATACGTTCTGCGCGCCCGTGAGCAGCACATTAACTGCGAACGTTGAACCCGCAGGTTGAGTGACGTTTGCCGGATCAAACATGAAGCTGGCGGCTCCGCCACCCGATCCCTGTGAAGGTGGAGGCGTCTGAGCGGGAGGAGGCGCTGATTGTGCCGGAGGCGGAGTTGGCGTGGGTTGCGTGGGCGCACCGCCATCCCCAGGCGCCGGTCGGCTCACTCGCCGCAGCTCGATAGCACTGGCTGTTCCCACTTGCAGCGCCCTCTGATTCAGCTCACTAAGATCTTGGGAGCGCACAATGTGCGGGATAAGGGCAAACACGATTTCATTTTCCCGGTGCTCGGTGTTCGTCTGGCCAAAGAGATAGCGCAGAATCGGAATCTGTGACAAACCTGGAATGCCGCTCAAGGATTTCGTCGTGCTGTCTTCGAGCATCCCGCCAAGCAGATTTACTTCACCTTCTTTGAGCCGAATCTCGTGCTCAATCTTTCTTTGTCCGATAATCGGCTGACTTATACCGCCGATGTTCGACTGCCCAGTGACGTTGGAAATATCCATTGATATTTTCAATGTCACTTCCCGCGCGGCATGTACCCTGGGCGTGATGTCAATGTTCACGCCTACATCCAAGTACTGGAATTGTGTATTAACGAGGGGATTGATGCCAACTCCACCAATACCGGGCTGGAATGAACCGGTAGCCACAGGAACGCGATCACCGATTTTCAGCGAGGCTTTTTGTCCATCCACAGCGCGAATTTGCGGGTTCTGAATGATCTTAGTGGTGCTGTCATTGAAGAGCGCCGTCGCAGTGGCCGGATTAATTGTGACCGTGAAATCGGTCGCGTTCAGATTGCCGAGACGATTGAGGTTGATTTGATTCGCCGAGCCGGACGTGCTGCCGGTGTTTCCGGTCGTTGTAGTTGTGCCACCTGTGGTGGTGGTGGGGGTGGTTGTATTGATGTTGTTTTGCAGCGCTACTGTGGCACTGGTGGGCGGGTTAATGCCCAATGTCCGCGCCTTGTCGCGGCTCACCTGCATGACAGCAACATCTACGATCACTTCGGAGCGGGCTTTATCCAGATCGCCAACGAGTTTTTCTGCCAGCGCAATCTGGTCAGGCGTCCCGCGCACCACCAGCGCTCCCTGGGACGGCAGCGGCTGAATGCGGGATATTTCCAGGATCTGCCGAAGCGCGTTTACAACATCCTGTAATTCTGTCGGCTGGGAAAGATTCGCCAGATAGAAGGTTTTGATGACGCTCTGCTCCACGTCCTTGCGCTTCGCAGGTGTATCGCTAGCGACAAAAATCGTGTTCGGAGTCACGGGCCGCCAAAAGGTCTTGGATTCCAGTGCGATGATCTGAAGCGCCTGCTCGAGGGTGACTCCGTTCAGTTCGATTTTGACCCGGCGCGAAGTGTAATCCGGATCGAAAAGCACGTTAATTCCGGCCAGCTTGCCGACTGTTTCGTAAATAACTTTTGTATCTTCAGTGAGCTTGAGTGTGATTGGGATATTAGAGATCGCCGCCAACTCGACGGGGCCTTGCGCTTCCTGAACCCGCTGCTGAAGGCCACTAGGCGCGGGGGCGGCGGCCTTTGGACCAGGGGCTTTGGCAGCGTCGATCATTTGCTGCGTCCGCCGTATTTCCTGTTGAGCAATGGGGCTGGAAGGATCGACCTCAACCGCTTTTTGGAACTCAGCCAGAGCTTCGTCGAGCTTGCCCGAATCGCGCAGCAACTGGCCGCGCTTCACGTGGGAAGCTCCGGCGTAAAAACGCAGCCTCTCGTAAGCGGCGCGGTAGGCAAGATCTTTGGGTTTCAGATCGTAAGCCTGTTTGTAGTACTCGTAGGCTTGCTCGTAATTCTGCCGGGCCTCAGCGTCTTTGCCCTTCTTAAACAACGAGTTGGCGCTTGCGGCAGCAGACAGGCTTATGGCCACGACGAGCAGAATGATCGCCGCTGGGCGAATCAAGCGTAGCATCACTGGTTCCTCGCAGGCAGTCTTCTCCCAAAGGTCGGCCACGACCCTTGGCTGGGTTTTCGATTTGCTCCGATTGAAGACGTAAGCTGCGTGATTATAGCATCGCTCCATTCATGGGAAAGTGACTGTTCTGGTTGCAGTTAACTCGCAGGTTCTAATCCCCGCATGCTCTTGGACAAGGTCTCATTCCAGTCGTTCAGGGAAGGATTCTCCCTTACCGGTCGGCCGCCCAAGGCTAGAGCAGAAACAACTCCTAAGCATGAAGAATGCTTTTGCCGACCCTGACATACGCTTGATTTCACTGCGGCCTGACACTCCCCGCGCTCCTATGAGATAACTGTGGCATGGCGCGCCAGCCGGCACATCAAACCAAACCGAATCCGGAGAAAAATCCTCGCCGGGATCCGACTGCCGCTGGTCAGCGTGATGCAGCTGTAAACAGGATCGCTTCGCACAACTACTTCTTGCTGGAAAAATTTGAGGCGGGGGTGGCCCTAACTGGAACGGAAGTCAAATCGGTACGAGCTGGCCGGGCCAACCTGAAAGATTCCTATGGCTTGATCAAAGATGGCGAACTCTGGCTGCTTAACTGCCACATCGGGCCGTACGAGCATGGCAACATCTTCAACCACGCTCCGCTGCGTACCCGCAAGCTGCTCATGCATAAAGAAGAAATTCGCAAGCTGATCGGTAAAACGCAGCAGAGGGGGCTGACGCTCATCCCCACGCGTATGTACTTCAAAAATGGCAGAGTAAAGGTTGAACTCGCGCTGGCCAAAGGCAAGCAGCTCTGGGACAAACGCGAGACCGAGCGGCGCCGAACCGCGGACCGCGAGGCAAGAGAGGCTGTCGCCCGGGGAAGAAGGAGATAGTTCGGAATCCCGTCCGAAGGTTGGTAAGGGAAAAATCTGAGCGGCACGGACCCTGATCCGTACCGCTCATTAGCGGCCTCTCACTGTGCAGTTGGCGTTGTTGTCGCTGACGCAACTGGAGTCTCCGTTCCAGGCAGCTCAACTTGCTTAATCTTCACCGTGGCTAGAATCTTCTCCAGCCGGCTGAAAACCTTCTCGCGATCAACCTGGGTTGTGCCGTCCGTTTCATCTCCCGAGGTGCCGAGACCCAGAGCGAATTCGTAGCAGGCTCCGTTCTGGAAAACGTGGTAATACTTGGCATCAGCCTGCTTCGGCGTTTCGCCGTTGATGCTTTCGATTTCGTTAAACTCGAGCGCGCCAACTTTTGCCTTCGCCGCCGAGGCCGCGTCCGCGCTCACTTGCGGAAACGCGAACTGGGCGCATTCGTCGGACGTCACAGCGTGGTTCACGCTCACGTTGACGAACGCCGAAGCGAAGTCCGTGTCAGGATACAAACTGGCGGGCAACTCCACCGCTGCCAGCATAACCCCACCTGGCTTTACGAAATCAGTCGGAACCGGACCCAGTCCCGGCCAGGACAACTGCGCCTCATCTCCAAGCTTCAAGCCATACTTCCTTGGATACGTGATCGAGACGCCATATTCGCTATTCACGTAAGTGGCGGTCGTTGGCCGATGCTTCTTCACCTTTTTCGGAGCTGTCGGGATCGGCGCGATTGCTGCCGTTGCTGGGGCCGGCGTTGCCATCGGCGCAGCCGGAGCAATCGACGCGATCGCAGCCGGTTCGCTGCTCTTCCGCGAACAACTCACGACAGCGACGAAAACCGTAACCATCACCAAGCCTGCGAACAGCGCTGGCAAACGTTCGGTGCTCCAAAACGGCGAGCGCTGATCTGAAGAATGCTGCTGAGACTTTCTTTCCTGATTGTTTAATCCACTTAGCTGTGTCATATCTCCCTCCCGGTACTGCTTTCGGGGGAGAAGTCGCACGGAGCAGGCCAAAGCGGAATTCGCTGAAGGGAAGGAACTTGTCAAAAACCGCGTCGAAAAGATTTGTGGGGGAGAAGACACAGTGTGGCGTGGCAGACGCCATGCGACCTGGCATGCAGAGCGCCGAGGGCTGGGGCTCTCGTGTTCTGCACTGCGCTTGCGCATTTGCACATCTCCCAACGATACTGTTCTGCATAATATGAAAACGAATCTTTCTTTTTCCACTCCTGCGGAAGTTGAAACCGAGTGCCTCGTAGCGGTCGTTCTCGATCGTGGCGAGAAGGAAAGGACCGAAGCCTTCGTCGCTACGAACGACAAAGCCGTACAGGATGCAGCCGCCGACGTGATCGCGAGCGGGGAAGTCACAGGCAAGAATTTCGAAACTACGCTCTTGCACAAACCCGCCAAAATGAAAGCCAAACGGCTGCTGCTTGTTGGCGGCGGGAAAGCCAAGCAATTTTCTTCAGTGGAGCTGCGCAAGCTGGCTGGAGCCGCGGTGCGCACCCTGAAGGCGAAGAGCTTGCGCAGTTTTGCCTTCCTCGCGTCAGAAGGCATACTTGCGGATGAGGCGGTCAAAGCCATTGTGGAAGGTGCATTCGTCGGCAACTTCGATCCCGACACTTACAAGAGTGACCGCAAGGACCAAACAATTGACGCACTAACCGTCGTAGCTCGCGGCGACCAATCCACACTGCAAAAAGCGGTGGACGAGGCTCGCATCCTCGGAGAATCGCAGAACTTCACTCGACAGTTGGTCAATGAACCGGGTAATCGTATGACGCCGACCATCCTGGCCGATCATGCCCGCAAAATGTCGCAGGAAGTTGGGCTGAAGTGCGAGGTCTACGGCGCGGAGAAACTGAAAGAGCTCAAGATGGGCGCATTTTGGGGCGTGGCGCAGGGCTCCGATGAGCCGCCCGCGCTGATCGTCATGCGCTATGAACCGGTAGGCGCACCGGATAAGCCTGTGCTCGGGCTCGTAGGCAAAGGCGTTACGTTCGACACTGGCGGCATCTCTATCAAGCCCGCTGATGGCATGGAGAAAATGAAATACGACATGGCTGGAGGAGCCACCATGATTGGCGCAATGCGCGCCATTGCGCTACTCAAACCCAAGGTAAAGGTCATTGGTATCGTCTGTGCCACCGAAAATATGCCCTCCGGGAAAGCCCAGAAACCCGGGGACATTCAGACTGCAATGTCAGGAAAGACGATCGAAATCATAAACACCGACGCCGAAGGCCGCCTGGTGCTGGCCGATGGACTCTGCTACGCACGGCAGCTCGGCTGCACCCATTTGGTCGATGCCGCTACTTTAACGGGGGCCGTTGTAGTCGCATTAGGTTATGCCAACGCCGGCATATTCGCGAATGATGATGCCATGTACGAGCGCTTCACTAAGGCACTGGCCAAGGCCGGAGAGAAAATGTGGCGTCTCCCTCTTGATGACGAATACAAAGAACAAATCCGTTCAAACATCGCTGACATAATGAACACTGGCGGGCGCTATGGTGGCGCAATCACGGCCGCGATGTTCCTGAAAGAATTTGCTGAAGACACTCCCTGGCTGCACCTAGACATCGCCGGCACCGCCTGGATGGAAGACAACAAACCCTGGATCGCCAAAGGCCCGTCCGGCATTGCCGTACGCAGCCTAGTCGAATTCGCCAAGAGTCTCGGATCGTAGCTCGGAGCAGCCGATTCGACCTTGGATGCATCCCACGCCGGTTGGACGGAGGCTTTCATGAAGACCTTGTTTGTAGTCGGGCTGGTGGTACTCGTCCTAGGTATTCTGTCGTTCTTTGTTCCGATTCCACATTCGGAGAACCACGCGCTCAAAGCTGGTGACGTGAGCATCGGGGTGCGAACTGAACACAACGAGCGCGTCCCTCCCATTGCCAGCGTCGTAATGGTAGCCGCCGGTGCAGGAATGATGATTGCCGCCCGTGGCAGAACGTAGTGCTTCGGTTTTCTTCTCTGAGAGCGCACTTATGCGGCATCGTGAAAGATGATCCCCAGTGTGTAGCGCTCACCGCTGAGAACTTCGCTGACGCCGTGTCGGAAATTCGTGCGATAGTAGCCGCGCGATCCTTTTGCTGGACGATATCGCGTGGTAATGACTACGGCTTCGCCCTGTTCCATTCGAATGGCGTGACCAATGGATTGCGCTCGCGGCCGCTGTTCGACTAAAAGCAAGTCGCCGCCCGTGAATTCGTCTTCCGGCCTGCTGAGTGCAAAGATCACCTGAAACGGAAACACGATCTCACCGTACACATCCTGATGCAGGCAGTTGTAATCGCCTTTCTCGTAGCGCAGCAGCAGCGGGGTGGGCCGCTTCTGTCCGCGGCGATGGCATTGCTTGAGAAACGAATCCAGATTGGCGGGGAAATCCGCTGGGATTCTCAACGCGGACATCCACTCGTTCGCTGTTGGAGCAAGAAAACGATAGAGCTCTTCACGAAGCTCGGCGACGAGCGCCGGCAGGGGATTGGCAAAATACTGGTACTCACCTCGGCCGAAGCGATAGCGTTCCATATCGATGCGGCTCCGAAACAACGATGCATTGGAATACAGCGATCGCAGTTCCTCGCACTGAGCACGGGTTAGGAGTTTTCCCATGCGTCCGAATCCACGCGTCCACAAGCCACTTCGGATTTCCGTCCAGGGAAGGTTAGGGATAGCAGATGAAACCATAACGCTGACAAGAATACGGTGTCTGCAAGTGAACGATCTATCCGGTTTTTGCGATTAATTCGACAATGTCCTAATTTCATAAACCACGAAGGACACGAAGTTACACAAAGGGCGGCTTCCTTCGTGTTTCTTCGTGCCCTTCGTGGTTAAATCCGGAACTACCATTAATTCTTCTCTCTTGACATTCCACAGCCGCAGGCGTAATCAGAGGGAGCACTTTGCTTCTGGTGCTATTTGCAAGCTCAATAGGGAAGCCGGTGAGAATCCGGCACGGCCGCGCCACTGTGATCGTGGAGAACTGGCCAGTACGCCACTGACGAAAGTTGGGAAGGCGGTCAGTTCGACGAAGCGAGAGTCAGGAGACCTGCCAGAAGCGGGATGAGATCGCCTTCGCGGGAAGGTGAATCGTGATAACCCGCTTTCAGCACGTTCCTTCCTTAAGTTTTGCTGAGCGCTCGTTGTCTCAGTTTTCCTCCCGATTGAAAGCTCCTCGTCCGCCAAATCATTCTCCGTCGCTGGACAGGAGGAGCAATGCGCAGGTTCTCAGGAATTTTGTTATGTGTCTTCTCTCTCACCGTTTGGGCTCAAGAGCGAAAGATTGCCGGAACCGTTCTCGATCCTGACCGCGCCGCGGTCCCTCGCACAACCGTGCGTTTGCTGAAGCCAGATGGCGCTGAAGTCGAACGCACCCTCACCGATTCGCTGGGGCATTTCGAGTTCAAACAACCATGTTTCGTGGAATGCCGCACCGAGGTGCGCGTTGCCGGGTTTCAGACACAAACTCAGCCTGCGGGTCAGAAAATAATCGTACTGGGTCTCGCTCCGGTGCAGGAAAAAGTTGTGGTAACTGCTACTCGCACGGAGACTCCGACTGAGCAAGTCGGCGCCAGCGTCACTGTGATCTCGGGTGAGCAGATCGAGCAGCAACAGCAGCTTCTCGCCGGCGATGTGCTGCGGCAGGTTCCCGGCCTCACCGTGATCCGCAGCGGAGGCCTGGGGACTACCACCTCCGTTTTTTCGCGAGGCGGTAATTTTGATTACAACAAAGTTCTGCTGGATGGGATCCCACTGAACGAGCCAGGTGGCAGGTTCGAATTCAGCAGCCTCGCAGCTGGCGATCTGGATCGCATCGAGATCGTGCGCGGACCACAGTCGGCGCTGTTCGGCTCGGATGCCATGGCGAGCGTCATTCAATTTTTCAGCCGTCATGGCGAGCAGGAATATAAGAGGCCTCATTTTGCGCTCAACTTCGATGCCGGCAATTACAAGACTTTCCACGGCGGGGCAGATCTAAATGGAGCGATCGGCGGTTTCGATTACGATCTCAGCTATGACCGCCTGAACACCGACAACGAGATACCTAACAACGATTTCCGCGACTCAACTGGCTCGGCAAACTTCGGATTGAGCTTGGGGCGGCATACGCAGCTCCGCTGGATTTCGCGTGGCGACTCAACTTTTACGGGAACGCCGGGACAAGTTGCGTTTGGACAGCCCGACATCCCCTCCATTCTCGATTCGTATTTCCGGAAGGCTGACGGATACACGGGCTTCAGCATAACCAACCAAACTACCAGCCGATGGGACCAGCGACTGGTTTACGGTTTCGCCCGCACGCGCCAACGATCGACGGAGTTCGGGCTCGATCCTCCGTTCACGCCCCATTTCGGCGCGAGCCAGGCACCCTTCGAGGTCTTCGATTTCCTTTCGAATTTTGTGAATGATACCCGGCGCCACCATCTCGATTACCAGAGCAATTTGCGATTGGGATCCGCCGGCCAGAGTTGGGGACAGCACATTTTCACGTTCGCATTCGAGTGGGATCGCGAAAACGGGTTTCTCAACGATTTCGCGTTTACGCAAGCTCCGACTCGTGCGCAGCGTGATAATTTTGGCGGCACCTTTCAGTATCAGATGGCTATTGGCCGGTTCTTCTTGACGAACGGTGTGCGTGTTGAACAAAACGGCAGTTTCGGGCGTGCCGTGGTTCCCCGGAGCTCTGCCGCTTATCTGCTTCGACGAGGCTCAGGTCGCCTTGGCGCAACCAAGTTGAAATTTAATTTTGGGCTGGGGATCAAAGAGCCAAATTTCACCGAATCCTTCAGTCCTGATCCACACTTTCTCGGGAACCCCGATCTTCGGCCGGAGCGGACAAGCAGCTTGGATTTCGGACTGGAACAGCGCCTGTTGAATGACCGGATGAAGGTAGAAGTCAACTGGTTCGACAACCGCTTTCGCGACCTGATCGAGTTTCAAGTCACCAATTTCCAAACATTTTCGGGAACATTCTTCAATCTGAACCGCACCAAAGCGCAAGGGGCTGAGCTGATTTTTGAAGCAGCTCCGTTGAGCAGTTTGCGATTGACAGCGTCTTACACGTATCTGAATGCAGAAATCACCAACAGCAACGTGCCTTCCGATCTTGTATTTGGAGATAAGAAGCAACTACTCCGTCGGCCACGCCATTCAGGCTCGCTGGGGCTCGTTTGGGATTGGCGGCGGCTGACTGCCAGTACAAACGTGATCTACGTCGGACGCCGGGCGGACAGCGACTTTCTCGGCTTGGTGCCGCCCCTGACCAGCGATGCCCCGTATACCAACTGGCAGCTAGCTTTTGCATATCGGATCACGAAACATTTTTCCTACACGGGGGAAGCGGCCAATTTGCTCGATCAACATTATATGGAGGCCTTGGGTTTCCCCGCGCTGCGGATTAGTTATCGAACCGGAGCCAGATTCAATTTCTAGATTGTTGAATGTAGCATCGGCGTCCTCGCCGGCTGTCGGGTGGGCGTCTCGCCCGCGTACGGGCAATTATGAAAGGAGAGCCTTATGGTTTATTTGATAATTGTGTTGGCGGTTTTGGCGCGCTTCTTGCCTCATGCGTGGAACTTTTCGCCAGTGTATGGGGCACTGCTGTTCGGCGGGGCGCGATTGAACAAAAGAGAATCAATCTGGTGCCCAGCACTGCTTCTGGCGATCAGTGACTTTATCCTTACTGATTTCGTTTACCACCTGCATCTCGGCTGGAAAGTGATCTTCCAGGTCGCGGCCTTTGCTTCGATTTCCTTTGCAGGATGGCTCTTGCGTGAGCGGATCGGCCTGCGCCGGTTTATCTCTGCAAATGTGCTGGGCGCAACGGCTTTTTATTTGATCAGCAATTTCGGCGTGTGGGTGGGATGGCATACTTACCCTCCTACGTGGAGCGGCTTGGTGCAATGCTATGTCGCAGCCATTCCTTTCTTCGGGCGCACGCTTGGCAGCACAATTATTTTTTCCGTGGTTCTCTTCGGAGCTTACGAATACTGGCGACGTGCGTACCTGGTTGAAGCACGCAGCAGATACGGGTGAGTTGAAGGTTCTCCTGGGTGACAATTATGAGAATCTGTTCGTTTCTGCCGTCCGCAACTGAAATTCTATTCGCGCTTGGTTTGGGCGACTCGGTTGTGGGAGTCACGTTTGAATGTGATTACCCGGCCGAGGCTCGTAGCAAAGCCATTGTTGTTTACACCAAGCTCCCGCCGGGTCTGCCGGAACGCGAAATTGATCGCCAGGTCAACGAGTTCTCATCGCAGGGGCGTAGCCTCTATCGGCTCGACGCCGACAAATTGCGCAGGCTCAAGCCGGACCTGATCGTCACTCAGGATTTGTGTCATGTTTGCGCAGCATCGCCTGACGACTT
>Ga0209687_1000610_pt1 | contig 11799 bp, 9 predicted proteins | sample GraSoiAngelo_136_FD_185893 | JGI IMG/M metagenome (GOLD analysis project Ga0209687, IMG submission 185893) | Grasslands soil microbial communities from the Angelo Coastal Reserve, California, USA - 14_0929_09_20cm (SPAdes) (version 2) | ecosystem: Environmental > Terrestrial > Soil > Grasslands ...
AACCGGGCTGGCGCCGGGCAACACGCCGCTCGAAGTGGAGCTGGAACTTGAGCGGGTGGTCCCGCCCGAATTCATGCTTCACGCCCATCATTGGCTCATCCTGCACGGCCGCTACACCTGTCTCGCGCGCAAACCGCGCTGCGAGGTGTGCCTGATCAACGATCTCTGCCGATGGCCGGAGAAGACGGTCTAGACCACGCTGGTCGTGCGGCGTGGCTCGATCAATTCCGGACGCGACCCTGAGAGGCGTTTGTGCATGTGAACCATGAACGCCATGCCGAACAGCGGCGTTGCCAGATTGACGATCGGAATCGATACGAATGCAGCGATGATCAGCCCCGCGATAAAGATGACGGCCGCGTTGTCCTTGCGCATTGCCTTGGCTTCCGCCGGCGGGCGAAACCGCATTGCCGCCAGCTCGAAATACTCCCGCCCCAAGAGCCACGCGGTCGCGAGAAAGAAGGCGAGAAAGCCTGCTCCGGCAAACAATACGAACGGCAGCGCCACTAGATAAACCACGATCGTAAGCAGCGCGGTCTTGATGCCCTCCGGCAGGGCGACACGGAGCGGTAACGCCATGCCTGGATGTTCCGCCGGATAATGTTCGAGCTCGACGTGCTCGGCGACTTCGTCAACGAACACGCTCGCCACCATCGCGGTGATCGCGGGCATCAGCAGCAAGGCGCCGAACACGACGCCTAGACCAGCGGCGATCGACACCATCCAGGCCAACACATTAAGAGGCGTCTCAAAACCCGGACCCAACATCGCCTCGGCCCAGCGTTCGCCCGAAGTCGCAAACCAGCTCAGCAATCGTTGCAGTCCGATCGCCAGCACCACGATCAACACCAGCGCCAGCCCGATCGATCGCCACAGGATGGAACGCATCTGCGGCGACAATATCTGTGAAAGCGCCTTGACGGCGGCATCTAACATTCAGGTTTACTCCGAAAACGCGACTCCGCTTCAGCTAGCCATGCGCACCGGCTTCGGCAAGACCGGCGGACTGTTCAGGCGTCGAGTGGTTTGCCGCGCACATTCGGCCCGAATGCCGCCATGGCCACAATCACGACCAGCATCGCGGCCGTGATCAGGCCAAACACGCCGACGACGCCTGCTTCGCGCAGCATATAGGCGACGATAAAGCCCGAAAACATCGCGCTGATACGGCTCATCGAATAGACCAGGCCGGATGCGCGGGCGCGGATCGAGGTTGGAAACACCTCGGTCTGATAGGCGTGGTAGGCGTATGACATCGTCATGTTCGAGGCCGTGAGCAACACCCCGCACAGGATCAACAGCCCGGGCACGACCAGTTGTGAAAACGCCATTCCGAACGCGACGATCGCTATCGATGCACCGCAGATGATCCATTTGCGCTCGAACCGGTCGGCAAAGCTCGCCGCCAGCAGCGGCGCAATCGGATAGGCGAACGCCACGATGAAGGAATATTGCAGGCTCTTGGTGACGGTGATGCCCTTTTCGACCAGCAGCGTCGGCACCCAATTGGCGAAACCATAGAACCCGAACGCCTGGCAGAAGTTGAACACCATGAATAGCGCCACAAGCGACAGGTATGGCGGCTTGAACAGATCCGCATAGCCTACGTTCGCCGCTGCGCGGGCGGTGGGCTGGTTCGCGGGTCTTTGCTGACGCGCAGGCGCGGTCGATCCCGCGCCTTCAAGTGTCACCAGGATTTTGACTGCCTCCTCACTCCTGCCATGGCGCGCCAGCCAGAGCGGGCTTTCCGGCACATAAAGTCGCAGGATCCAGATCACCATGCTGGCGGCAGCGCCGATCAGCACCACCCAGCGCCAACCGTCGATCCCGTAGGGCGACAGCGGCACCAGCCACCATGCCAGAGCCGCTACCACAGGCACGGCGACGAACATCACGGCCTGATTGAGCGCAAAGGCGCGGCCCCGCATCCAACTCGGCACGAGTTCGGTGATATAGGCGTCGATGGTGATGATCTCGATGCCGATGCCGACGCCCGCAACGAACCGCCATAGCAGCACACCATCGGATGTGCTCTGGCAGGCCATCACCACCGAGGCCGCGCTGTAGCCCAGCAGCGCATAGGTGAAGATCGCCTTGCGTCCAAATCGGTCGGCCAAAAAGCCGAGAAAGAAGGTGCCGACGAACAATCCGGCAAACGTCGCGGCGACGAATGCGCCGATCCCTGAGAAGCCGAAAAACGCTTGCGTCGTGGTGGTCAGGAGCCCGCTGCGGTTCAGCCCTGGGGCGATATAGCCGGTGAGAAACAAATCGTAGATTTCGAAGCAGCCGCCGAGAGACAGCAGGATCACCAGACGCCAAAGATACGGCGACCCAGGCAAGTTTTCGAGCCGCCGGGATATTTCGTCCGCTCCGCCGAGCGGGCCTGCGAGTTCAATCCCGCTTTCGATGCCGCTCATCCTGCTTCCTTCTCCTGATTTGCTGCGACGTCCGCTCAATGTTTGAAACCGCGCGGATGTCCTTTAGTGCGATGCGAGTTTCGTGTTGGTGTCGAATGTATCGGCCGCCTTCGTGCGGGACAACTTTGAATTCAAGGCATTCTCATCGTCATGGCCGGGGAAAGCGCGAAGCGCGTCTTCGCGCTAGATGTCCCGGCTTGTCGCGGGCATCCACTTGTCGTCATCACCGGGCTTGTCCCGGTGATCCACGTTGTTGGCGCCACAGAAGTAGGACGTGGATGCCCGGGACATCGGCGCGAAGCTACGCTTCGTCGCCTCGCCCGGGCATGACGAGCTGTGAAGGAAGCACGCCCATGACGTATGCGCTTCGCTACGCGCGTTGGCGCGCCCCGCCTGACGGGCAAATCAGGTCACTTGCTTGTTTCCTCCAGTCCAGCCCTTTGCGCAAAAATATTCCTCTTCCCGCTTTGCCCAAATCAAATCTATAACCCGCGCCGTCTCGTCCCACTGAGGGGCGTATCGCGATCGTCACGAACGCGGGACGGGATGCGATGGACGCCGATGGTGCTTTTGACGAACGGCACGTGAGGCGGACGGCGAAGTCGTGTGGTTCTGATGCCCCGACGCTGGCATCAAGTTGGTGGAGCGATCCGCTAATGACGGTGGCAACAAAGCCCGGTCACCGGGAAGAGCACGAAGGAAACCGTTAAAACCATTGCGCGGGGAATGCCGGGTTACTCCGGTGTGACCGTGGTGACTATACTCGTATGCTTTTTTATTTTTGCATGCGAGGCCGCGGGCGCATCGAGCGCCCGGCATTCCCTGCGCCCTCTGAAGTTTCAGACGCGCAAATCTAGCGGCAAAACTCGCGCGCCTGCGGCGAGATCGCGGAGGTGTGCTTGAGATCGCGAAGCAGTATTTTGCCGTCATTGCGAGCGGAGCGAAGTAATCCATCTTCGATCTGGCAATGCCGAGCCATGGATTGCTTCGCTCCGCTCGCAATGACAGCGTGAAACGCAACCTCGCCCCGCTTGCCGGGAGAGGTCGGAGACGGCGCGCAGCAAAGTCTCCGGGTGAGGGGGAGCATCCGCGAGTCCGGGCCTGCTTGAAACTCCCCCTCACCCGCTCGCAAGGTGCTCGCGACCTCTCCCCGCACGCGGGGCGAGGTGAAGAACGACGATGCCGAGAGAGCGCATCCTCACATCGGCCGACCCGCCGACCCTCCCCACAAAAGCGGGTGGGATAAGAAAGAGCGAGCCTCGCGCGACTTGCGCCGTGGCGCGGGGGCGTTAAATGGCAGAATACGCCATTGGACATTTTCACACAGGACGTGAGAGCCTGGTCTGAAAAGCGGAATGAGCACGGGAGATAACGATGACCGGGACGGATTTGCCGCTAGCGGGCGTGAGGGTCGTCGAAATGACCCACATGGTGATGGGCCCAACGTGCGGCATGATCCTGGCGCAGCTCGGCGCTGAGGTCATCAAGGTCGAGCCGCCCGCGGGTGACAAGACCCGCAGCCTGCGCGGCATGGGAACGTCGTTTTTCCCGCTGTTCAACCGCGGCAAGCGCAGCGTCGTGCTCGATCTCGCAAAACCTGACGATCGCGACGCCATGCATCGGCTGCTGGCCAGCGCCGACGTGTTCCTGGAAAATTTCCGCGACGGGCAATTGGAGAAGCAGGGTCTCGGCACCGAGGAACTGCGCCGCAGGCATCCGAACCTCATTGTCTGCGGGCACAAAGGTTTTCTGTCCGGGCCGTACCAGCATCGCCCGGCGCTCGATGAGGTCGTGCAAATGATGTCGGGGCTCGCCGCCATGACCGGAACGAGTGAAAAACCTCAGCGTGTCGGCTCGTCCGCCAACGACATCATGGGAGGCATGTTCGGCGCGATCTCTATTCTGGCCGCGCTCTACCAGAAACGTGGTGGTGCTGGTGGTGCTGATATTCGCATTGGCCTGTTCGAAAATTGTCTTTTTCTCGTTGCGCAGCACATGGTCGAGTATGAGATGACCGGCAACAAGCCGCGCTCGATGCCGGAGCGGGAACATGCGTGGCCGATCTACGATATTTTCGAGACGGCGGGTGGCGAGCGCATGTTCATCGGCGTCGTCACCGAGGGCCAGTGGCAGAATTTCTGCCGGGAGTTCGAGATGGCGGAATTTCTGGAAGATCCCGCTCTGCGGACCACCACCGACCGCATCCTGGCGCGGTCCAGGATCATTCCTCGGGTGGCAGAGATCATGAAGCGCTGGAATGCGGCCGAGCTTTCGGCAACGCTGGAGCGGCTGAATATTTCGTTCTCGCCGATCAATCGTCCTGAAGATCTGCTTGAGGATCCGCATGTGCTGCGTCCGGGCGGCCTGGTCAATAACGTCAACGTCAACGGCGAGGCTTTCCGGGTTCCGGCGCTTCCGATCGAATGGAATGGCTCCAACCTCGGCGAGGGACTGAAAGTGCCTGTTCTCGGCGCCGATACGTCCGCCGTGCGCGCCGGGCTTGCCGACCAGGAACTTTCGTCAACTGCCAAAACCGCCGCGAGGCTCGCATGACCCGAGTTCAGGACATTTATCCCGACGATCGCGTGAGCTTGCGCGAAGTAGGCCTGCGTGACGGCCTGCAACTGGTGAAGACGTTTCCATCGACCGAGGCGAAGCAGCGGTGGATGCGCCAGGAATACGGCGCGGGCGTACGGCATTTCGAGGTCGGCTCGTTCCTGCCGGCGACCACGTTTCCGCAGTTTGCCGATGTGCGCGACATAGTGCGAACGGTGGCGGCGCTTCCGGGCGCGCACGGTATTGCACTGGCGCTCAACGAGCGCGGCGTCAACGAAGCGCTGGCATCAGGAGTGGCCGAAATCGCCACGGTGGTCTCGGCGACTGAAGAGCATAGTCAAGCCAACGCTAACCGATCGCGCGATGAGGCTATCGCTAATCTCAAGCGGCTCTGCACGCTGCGCGACGCCAGTCCGCATAAGCCGATCGTCAACGCCGCGATCTCGATGGCGCTGGGCTGCTCGATCACGGGGCCGGTCGCTCCGAACGAAGTCATCAAACTGGTCGAAAAATGTCTGGAGGCAGGCGTCGATTTTGTCGCGATTGCCGATACCGTCGGCTATGCCGGTCCAAAGCAGGCGGCAGAGTTGACCAGGGCGGCCGCGAAAATTTCCGGCGCGAAACCGGTTTGCGTTCATCTGCACGATACCAGAGGCATGGGAATAGCCAATGCGTCGGCTGCCCTCGATGCCGGCGCGCGCATCCTCGATGGCTCGCTCGGTGGCCTCGGCGGGTGTCCGTTCGCGCCGGGTGCGACCGGAAATGTCGTTTTCGAGGACCTGGTATTTCTGTGCGAAAGTCAGGGGTTTGATACCGGGATCGACATCGAGAAGCTGGTCGAGGTGCGCTCGATCCTGCGATTGGAAATGCCGGGTGAGCCGCTCTATGGCGGGCTTGCGCGCGCCGGGCTGCCGGGCGGAGCCGGCGAGCGCGCGGTCCGAAGCGGGTAGGTTGCGGCGATCCCAACGATCACAGAGCGGTTACGCGTAACCGCAATGCATTGCCGACGACACTCACCGAAGAAAGCGCCATCGCGGCGGCAGCAATAATCGGCGAGAGCAAAATACCAAAGCTGGGATAGAGGATGCCCGCGGCAATCGGAATGCCGGCGGCGTTGTAGATAAAAGCGAAGAACAGATTTTGCCGGATGTTGCTCATGGTGGCCCGCGAGAGGCGGCGCGCGCGAACGATGCCGCCCAGATCGCCTTTCAGGAGCGTAATGCCAGCGCTCTGCATCGCCACGTCGGTGCCGGTTCCCATGGCGATGCCGACTTCCGCGGCGGCCAGCGCCGGGGCGTCGTTGACGCCGTCCCCCGCCATCGCGACTACCCGCCCTGCCTTTTGCAGCTTGCTGACCACCGCGCTCTTCTGATCCGGAAGCACCTCCGCCTCGACATCTGTGATGCCGAGCTTGCGTGCGACGGCGTTTGCCGTGGTTTTGTTGTCTCCGGTGAGCATGATGACTTTGACGCCTTCCGCCGCCAGCGCTCTCAACGCATCCGGCGTCGATTGTTTCACAGGATCGGCAATCGCAAACAGCCCCGCGAGCTTTCCGTTCACCGCGATATTGATGACCGTAGCGCCCTCCTCGCGCAGTCGTTCGCCCTGCTCGTTCAAAGGCCGGGTGTCGATGTCGGCAGCGCTCAGGAAATTGGAGTTACCCAGAAGCACGGTATTGCCGTCGGCGTTGCCGGTCGCGCCCTTGCCTGTCGGCGAGTCGAACTGTTCCACCTTGCTCAAATCGAGCTTCCGCTCCTGGGCGCTGCGCACAATGGCATCCGCAAGCGGGTGTTCGCTGGCACGCTCGACGCTTGCCGCGAGCCGCAGAATCTCGCTCTCTTGAAATCCTTGCGCAGTAACGATGGCGACGACCTTTGGCTTGCCTTCCGTCAGCGTCCCGGTCTTGTCGACTACGAGGGTGTCGATTTTTTCCATGCGCTCCAGCGCTTCGGCGTTTTTGATCAAGACGCCAGCCTGAGCGCCGCGCCCGACGCCAACCATGATCGACATCGGCGTGGCAAGACCGAGAGCACAGGGACAGGCAATGATGAGCACACTGACCGCGGCGAGCAGGCCAAACGCCATGCGGGGTTCCGGCCCAAAGTAAGCCCAGGCGCCAAAAGCGATCACCGCGACCACGATCACCGCTGGCACGAACCAGCCGGCGACCTGATCGGCCAGCCGCTGGATCGGCGCGCGCGAGCGCTGCGCCTCCGCGACCATTTTAACGATCTGGGAAAGCAGCGTGTCGCGCCCGACTTTTTCGGCGCGCATCACGAATCCGCCGGATTGATTGAGAGTGCCGGCGATCACCTTCGCGCCAGCCTCTTTGCTGACCGGCATGGATTCGCCTGTCACCAGCGATTCGTCGAGGGAAGAGCGACCCTCGAGGATGACCCCATCCACCGGCACCTTTTCTCCGGGGCGTACCCGCAATCTGTCGCCTGCAACCAGACTATCGATCTGAACCTCGTGGTCGGCGCCATCATCTCCGATCCGGCGAGCGGTTTTGGGCGCCAGTTCCAGAAGTGCCTTGATCGCGCCGGACGTCGCCTCGCGCGCGCGGAGCTCAAGGACTTGGCCGAAAAGAACGAGGACGGTGATAACCGCGGCAGCTTCGAAGTAAACGGCGACTGCTCCGGCGTGCCCACGGAAGCTTGCCGGAAAGCTTTCCGGGGTGAGGGTTCCGATTACGCTGTAGAGGTAGGCAACGCCCGTGCCCATCGCGATCAGCGTAAACATGTTGAGATTGCGCGTGAGCAGCGATTGCCACGCCCGCACGAAGAACGGCCAACCCGCCCAGATCACGACCGGCGTGGCAAACACCAGTTGGATCCAGTTCGACAGGGTTTGATCGACCCAACCATGACCACCGACGAGGTGACCGCCCATTTCCAGAACGACCACCGGCAGCGAGAGCACGAGGCCAATCCAGAAGCGCCGCGCCATGTTGGCAAGCTCGGGATTGGCCGCCGCATCCAGGCTGGCAACTTCGGGCTCTAGCGCCATGCCGCAGATCGGACAACTGCCCGGGCCGCTCTGGCGGATTTGCGGATGCATCGGGCAGGTATAGATCGTGCCCTCCGGAGCATCCGCCTTCGGCTTGCGGCCAGTGAGATATTGCTCCGGGTCGGCGGCGAATTTGCTTCGGCAGCGCTCCGAGCAGAAATGAAAGGTTTCGCCGCGATACTCGAACCGATGTTGGCTGTTGGCGGCATCGACGGTCATCCCGCAGACGGGATCACGTGCCTTGGAAGAGCTGCGGCCGGCTTGCTGCGACGCCTGCAAGTCCGGGTGTTGCGCCTTGGTCATCGAGTTCTCCGAGCGCCCGTTGCAAGCGATACCCCGGAGGTAGGCGGCAGGCGAAGAGACATCAAGGCATGAAAAGACGTCAAGGCATATTGTCGACAACGTCTCAGGGCGAGCTAGGTCACTTCTTCAGGCCGAAGCGGCGTCGTTTCGTCAATCGCTTCAGGAATGAGCGGCGGCGAACGGATCGTTTCCGGAAACGGTCCGAATTCGCCCGCTACCTCCCGGAGCGGCTTTTGTTTGTCGGCCCAGTGCAGGGCGGTGTAGTCGAAGCCGTGCACGATGGTAGGTTTGACGATTTCGAAATAGGGCGAGATATCGAAATCGCGCGGCATGTAGAGCGACGAATCGCGAATATGGAGGATTTCGCGTCGGGCCTGCTTCGACCCGGCACGCGTGATTTTTGGCAGGATCGGATAGCGCACGCTGTCGAAGGCCTGCGCGATCAGCGCCGAGCAAATGATCTTGGTGGGGTCGCCGGAACCGAATGCGATCATCCGCCGCCGCCATCGCTGCGGGATCGGCAACGGAATCAAGTAGCGCATCATATCGAGGATGTTCTTGGTGTCATAACCAAAGCCGATCCGGTTGATGGCGTAGCGGCACACCGTATAGCGGTCCTCGAACGAGAGGCCGACCGGACGGCACAGCCGCGTATGATAAGGAAAATATTTCGACAGCGCCGCCGAAGTCACGCCTTCCCCGATATTCGCCTCGATCAGGACATGCGGCTCGCCATCGACCTCCTGCGCACCCTCGATCGGCCCGACATAAAGCGCGGCATGCGACCAGGTGGATTGCGTCAGGTATTTGATGATGCCGGAAACCCGGTTGTTGCCCTCGACCAGCAGCACATCGCCCTGCTCGATCACTCCGCGCAGATGCTCGGGGTCGCTGGGCGTGAACGGCTCGTACCCCGGCACCTCCTTCTGAAGGTAGCCTGCGATCACCTTGCCTACGGTATCGAGCACAACGCCCATACTGGAATCCCCGAGCGGCCTTTTACGGGCGCTTTTTCTGTTTCCTTATCATGGTCGAAAGCCGTTGCAATTTAGTTCATGCACGGACCAGATCAATCATGATTGATTCACCATGCTGGTTGCCGTGCTCGCCCGGATGCGGCAAGTTCGCTAAAGGTTCTGCTGTTTTTCAAACCCCCGGAAACCATGCCATGACAATGACGCGCCGCCACTTTCTGTCGGCGTCCGCGGCACTTGCGACAACACCGGCGCTCTCTGGGCGCTCCTGGGGAGCGCCGTTGCCACGCGAGGCCGATATCGTCGTGATCGGGGCCGGCGCTGCCGGCATCGCCGCGGCGCGGCGCATCATGGCCGCGAACCGGAAGGTGATTGTGGTGGAGGCCACGGCCCAGATCGGGGGCCGTTGTCTCACCGATACTGCGACATTTGACGTGCCGTTCGACCGCGGCGCGCGGTGGATGAACAACCCTGACACGAACCCGATGATCAAGCTCGCCCGCAATGCCGGGCTCGACGTCTCTGCCGTGCCGCTTGCGCCCAAGATCCGCATCGGCCGCCGCAACGCGCGCGCCGGGGAGACAGAGGAATTTCTCGCCGCCCTGGTGCGCGCCAACCGCGCGATTGACGAGGCTTCACGCGGCCGAGCCGACGTGGCCTGCGCGACGGCGCTGCCAAAGGACCTCGGCGACTGGGCTGCGACGGCGGAGTTTGTTTTGGGCGCCAACTTCACCGGCAAGGACCTGAAGGACATCTCTGCGATGGATAAGGCTCGCGCGCAGGAGCGTAACGTGGTTGTCGCGTGCCGGCAGGGCCTGGGAACGCTGGTCAGTAAGCTCGGCGAGCAGATTCCGGTGTCGCTATCGACGCCTGCCAGCCGCGTCAGTTGGAGCAATCGCGAAGTTGCGGTCGAGACGCCCGCGGGCAAAATCGCGGCGCGCGCCGCCATCATCACGGTATCCAGCAACGTGCTGAACGCGGGCAATATCAAATTCACCCCTGATATCCCCAAGCGTCAACTCGAGGCCGCCGCAAGATTGAGCCTCGGTAGCTATGACCACATCGCTCTGCAACTGCCGGGCAATCCGCTCGGGCTCGGACGCGACGATATTTTCATCGAGCAGAGCAACTCGATCAGGACCGCACTGCTGTTTGCGAAAATTGCCGGTTCCTCGCTATGCTCCATTGACGTCGCAGGCTCGTTCGGCCGCGATCTGTCCGCTCAAGGCGAAAAGGCGATGGTCGGCTTCGCTGTGGAATGGATGACCAAGCTATTCGGTAGCGAGGCCGGTGCCGCGATCAAGAAATCGAGCGCGACCCGCTGGAATTCGGCACCGTTCGCGCTTGGTGCGATGTCATCGGCCGCCCCTAACGGCCAGCCGTCACGGAAAATCCTGGCCGAGCCGGTCGGCTGCATGTTTCTCGCCGGCGAAGCCACCCATGAAACGCTGTGGGGAACGGTCGACGGCGCCTGGGAAAGCGGCGAGCGCGCGGCGGATGCGGCGCTGAGAAGGATCGGCGCGGTCCGCGATAGCGAGCCGGTTGCGAGGCCAGCGCCCGTGTCCAAGCCCAGAAGGCAGGCGCCGCGGCGATCCGCGGGAGCGCCAATCAATTGAACTCTAGTCAATTGAACCAGCAGCGAGCAAAGGCCCTGATCTCTTGGTCGAGCGGCAAGGACAGCGCATTCGCGCTGGACGAGATCAGGCGTGCCGGTGAGTTCGACGTGGTCGGCGCGTTGACGACGGTGACCGAGGCATTCGATCGGGTGTCGATCCACGGGGTGCGGCAGGAGATCTTGCAGGCCCAGTGTCAAGCAGCAGGATTACCGCTGCGCGTTGTGCCGATCCCTTATCCGTGCCCGAACGTGATTTACGAGGCGCGGATGGCGGAGGCGGTGGCGCGGGCTGTAAGCCAGGGAATCACCCACATTGTCTTCGGCGATTTGTTTCTCGCCGAGATCAGGGCATATCGCGAACGAAAGCTCGCCGGCACCGGCCTGACACCGGTGTTTCCGCTGTGGGAGCGGCCGACGCTGCCGCTGGCGCATGCGATGATCGAAAGCGGGATCGAGGCTTATCTCGCCACTGTCGATCTGAAGAAACTGCCGGCGGAATTTGCCGGGCGCAAATTCGATCTGCGGCTGCTGGCCGATCTGCCCGATGGCGTCGATCCCTGCGGTGAGAACGGCGAGTTTCACACCTGCGTTGTGGCGGGACCGATTTTTTCGCGCGCGCTTGCGGTGGCTGCCGGCGAGCGCGTCCAACGCGATGGCTACGGCTACTGCGACCTGATTATGGTCAATTAACCGCGCCGAGCCAGGTCTCTAGCGCAGAGCGCTGTCGAGCGCGGGCAGGCCGATGATGACGGCCACGGCGATCAAGGCATAACAGATCGAACGAAATAGCTTTTCACTGGCGCGGCCGAACAAGGAAGCGCCAAACCAGACGCCAATGCCGTAGACAGGACCAACCAGAAATGAAAATCGAATGGCGTCTGCGGTGATCAGCCCGGCCAACGCATAGCTTACCGCAGAAAAGAAG
>Ga0209687_1000614_pt1 | contig 11772 bp, 12 predicted proteins | sample GraSoiAngelo_136_FD_185893 | JGI IMG/M metagenome (GOLD analysis project Ga0209687, IMG submission 185893) | Grasslands soil microbial communities from the Angelo Coastal Reserve, California, USA - 14_0929_09_20cm (SPAdes) (version 2) | ecosystem: Environmental > Terrestrial > Soil > Grasslands ...
ACAATCTTCCTTAAGGCAAAATTCGCCACCTCGATGAGATCGAATGCTTTGTTAAATCCTACGAGAGCGAAAAACTAAAGACTTGATGGTCCGTAAGTCGAGTCAGGCGAGTTGAGCCGCCGGTGCGAGTAATGCCGGCTGCAAGTAGCAAGTGCGGTCGCGCATCATCGCAAGGAGCACTCCGGCCATCCTCCGCGCCAGGGTCACGATGGCGATCTTCTTCCCGCGCCGGACCGCGATGCCGGTGGCCCATTTCCGCAGCGGAGGAGCGTGCCTGTGCAAGCGTACGCAGGCGGCGGGTTGGGCCGCGGCGAGATCGCCAGCGTCGCCACGACCTGGGCGGCGGTGGGTAGCAGGGCCGTGGAGGCCACCGAACGGATGTGCCAGAACCCCGGGTGGCCTCATAGCAAGGCCTCGGGGGTGGTGCTTGACCTACCCATACTCTGTTCGTCCAGCTCGGCCAGGTAGGAGTGGAGCTGGGCCACCACCGCCGCCCCTTCGCCGATGGCGCCCCCGATGCGTTTCACCGAGCCGCAACGCACGTCGCCGATGGCGAAGACACCCGGCGCGCTCGTCTCCAACGGTCGGGGGACGTCTTTGCGGCCCGCCCGGACCAGTTCCTGGAGCGTGAGGTCGACCCCCGTCTTCACGAAACCCTTCCCATCGAGCGCAACGTCGCAGCCCCGGAGCCACTCGGTCGCCGGATCGGCGCCCACGAAGAGGAAGACGTGCCGGACGTTCGCCTCGTTCTCGAGTCCGGTGCGCTGGTTCTTCCACCGGACCTTCTCCAGCTCCCCCCGTTCGTTCCCCCGTAGCGCGGTGAGCTCGGTCAAGGGGTGGACATGGATGTTGGAGGTGGCGGCGATCCGGTCCACAAGGTAGCGCGACATGCTCTGGGACAGGGTCGAACCCCGGATGAGCAGCAGCACGCGGGCAGCGTGACCGGAGAGGAAAACCGCTCCCTGTCCCGCGGAGTTCCCCCCGCCGACGAGGACCACGTCCTTTCCCCGGCAGCTCCGAGCCTCGATGGGAGAGGCCCAGTAGGAGACCCCGCGGCCCTCGAAATCGTCCAGCGCCGGGATCGAAGGACGACGGTAGCGCGCACCCGAGGCGATGACGACGGCGCGCGTGGAGACGGTCCGCCCATCTTCGAGCACGAGGGAGAGTGGGGGTCCCTTGGCTTCGCGCGGATGACAGGTGAGCCGGGTTGCAACGGCGGGCATGGCGAAATCGGCTCCGAACTTCTGGGCCTGGGTGAAACCGCGCCCGGCGAGTTCCTGGCCGGTGATCCCGGTGGCAAAGCCGAAGTAGTTCTCGATGCGTGCGCTGGCGCTCGCCTGACCCCCGAAGCCCCGACCGTCGATGACGAGAACCGACAGGCCCTCCGATGCCGCATAGACCGCGGTGGCAAGCCCAGCTGGGCCGGCCCCCACCACGGTGACGTCATAGCCACGTTCCCGGATTGAGTTGGGCAGGACGTTCAGGTACCTCCCCAAGGCGATGTCCCCCGGGTTCTTGAGAACCGCTCCGCCGGGGCAGACAACCAGAGGAAGGTCGTCCGGACCCGCGGCGTGGCGCCCGACCAGGCCCGCGGCATCGGTGTCGGTCTCCGGGTCGAGGACCTGGTGCGGATGGCCGCTGCGGACAAGGAATTCCTCGAGCGCCCGCATCCGGGAATCGGTGGGCGGACCAATGAGAACCGGGCCGCCAAAGCCGAGCGCGAGCGAAACGAGCCGGCGGAGGGTGAGGGAGCGGAGGATACGCTCGCCGAGCTCGACCTCGGCCACCAGCAAGGCCCGGAGTCTCTCCGGAGGGAGCAGCAGTGCCTCCACCGGGCCGCGGGCTTGGACGTCCACCAAGGCATCGGCTCCCGAGAGCTGTCCCACCTCGCCGATAAATTGACCCCGCCCTCGACGCTCCCAGATGGGGATACTGCGCCCGAGCGCATCGCGCCGGCTGAAGGCCACCCGACCGGAGAGAAGCACGAACATCCCCGGAGCAGGCTTCCCCACCTCGAACAGCATCGCTCCATCCGGGTAGGAGCGGCGCTCCCCGAAGCGGGCTGCCCGGGGAATATCGGCCTCGTTCACTGGGGCGAAGATCTCGTGGAACCGCCCTTCCAGGTACGAGAATTCCGAACCGGGCGGCAAGGCTGGAAGATCGGGAACGACGTCGTCGGGGTTGGCCACGGGTCGAACCTCCTACACGCGTCTTACCGTAGGACGCGCCCTCTAGCATCGTGTACGGCAAGAAGTCCGGGCCACTCTCGGTGCTCGCGGGCGGGCGGGCTGGATGAACGAGAGGTACGGGTAGTAAGGCACCACGGTCTCCGGGAACGTGGCGAACTGCACCCCCTGTTGGCCAAGCTCGTGGATCTTCCGCGCGACCTTTTCGACCGTTCCCTCGCGGCTATAGAGGACGGGACTCAGTTGGACCGCGGCAGCTCTAGCGACTCTCATTGCAATCTCCTTGGCGTGCAGAACCTTCGACCTTCTTCAGTGTGAGTGAGACAGAGTGACAGGCACTTAACGGAGCGCCCTGAACGCGGCGCGCAACTCAGCCGAGAAGAGCTCCGGCCGTTCCCACGCGGCGAAGTGCCCGCCCTTATCGACTTCGTGGAAGTAGATGAGGTTGCGATAGGCGCGCCGGGCCCAGGTCTCTGGAGGGCGATAGACGTCCTCCGGGAATACCGTGATCGCAACCGGCAGCGAGATCTCGGCGGTCTTTTGCGCGGCCGCACTAATGACACTGCCTCGCGCGCCGTTCTCCCAGTACAGCCGCCCTGACGAGGTCCCGCTGTTCGTCAGCCAGTACAGCGTGACGTTGTCCAGCACGTCGTCTTTCGTCGGGGACTGTTGGGGATCGCTGCCGAACGTCCATTGCGCGAAGCCTGGATGCACGAGCATCCACGCGGCGAGGAAGGCCGGTGAATCCGCTGCGCCGTAGCCAACTGTCTGCGGCCGCGCGGTCATCATCACGAAGTAGGCCGAGTTCCCCTTCTTGTTGTACGCGATCAGCGCGTCGAACACGGCGCGTTCCTTGTCGGAGAGTCCCGCCGGCGCGGGCCCGCCGGTGCCCAGCGCCGCGCCTACCTCGGGCGGGATCGTCGCCGGCAAGTTGATGTGGATGCCGAGCAATCCTGCGGGCGCCTGGCGTGCCATCGCGCTGGAGATGGGGGTGCCCCAGTCGCCGCCCTGCGCGACGTAGCGGGTGTATCCGAGGCGCTTCATCAGCTCCGCCCAGGCCCGCGCGATGTGGTCGGGGTCCCAACCGGTGCCGGTAGGCTTGCTGGAGAAGCCGTAGCCCGGCAAGGACGGGATGACGACGTCGAAAGCGTCCTCGGCGCTGCCTCCGTGCGCGGTAGGATCCGTGAGCGGAGCGATGACCTTGAGTTGCTCGATGACGGAGCCCGGCCAACCGTGCGTGATGATCAGCGGCAGAGCGTTCGGGTGACGAGAGCGGACGTGTATGAAGTGAATGTCGACGCCGTCGATCGTCGTCACGAACTGTGGCAGGGCGTTGAGCTTCGCTTCGGCCTTGCGCCAGTCGTACTGGGTCCCCCAGTACTGCACGAGCGGCTTCAGCTTTTCGAGCTGCACACCCTGGGAGAAGTCCTCGACAGTTTCGCGATCGGGCCAGCGCGTGGCAGCGATGCGCCGGCGCAGGTCATTGAGCGCGGCCTGGGGCACCTGGACGGTGAACGGCCGGATCGAGCGATCCGAGGTCTGAGCATGGCCAGGAGAGGCGCCTGCGAACAGGCCGACGGCAAGCGCGGCGATCCAGCCGGCAATATTCAGTTTCTCGAGCTTCATGGACGGTCCTCGTTTGGAAGTTGGGGAATCACACCAGATGCATCGCGGTGGATCAATTGGACGATGGTGTGACCGATAGGCGAAAGGACGGATAAGCGCGGTCGCCTGGCCCTCCTCTCGCTTATCGCGCTCCACGTCTAGCAGAGCGCGGCGGCAGCAGACTAAACTCCGCCGCGCAGGGAGAAATCAAGACATAGGCATAGGGCTGCCCGTCAGCGCAGCGTTTGCTGCAGCGCAGTCTGGCTTCACTCGCCCGACCGTCGAGAAGACGGCGAGAGGACCTCCTCGACGAAGATGCCCGCTTGCTGCTGCTCGCCCGAGGCGTTGCGCGCGATCACCGCGGCGGCCGAGAGCGGGGCAGGGTGCAGCGCTTCCTGCGAGCGGCCGAAGACGCGCCGCGCGTCGAGCACCGCGACCAGCCCTCCCGACGCATACTGCAGCGAGAGGCCTTCGTCATCGGCGGGGGCCGCCTGCGACGAGGCCAGCTGTTCCGAGGCGCGGGCGAACGCGTCGGGCAAGAGGCGCGCGCGATCCTGATCGAAGCGCGCTTGTCGCGCGAATGCTTTGAGGTCAAACGATCCGGCCGTCACGCCCGCCACCACTTCGGCCTCACGCGCCGAGGCAGTGGTGTAGCGGGTGCCGCTGTCCTCCGACTCGCCGAATCCGCCCACGCGGGCAAAGGCCGTGACCTCGGGGGCAAGCCGCGCCTCCAGGCGCGCGCGTCCACTCACGCGCCGGCTGGAGGCAGCGTGATCGACCAGTCCGGGCGAGGCGACCACCTGGTAGCCCGCGGTGCCCAGCCCTTCCAGATCCAGCGAGGCGGCCAGTTTGTCGCCGCGCTTTCCCAGCGAGAGGGCGGCTTCGCCGGTGCGAAAGCCTCCGCCCTCCAACTCCACCTCGGCGCGATCGACGACGGCGCGCGAGACGATCTCCACCGCCCCGCCCACGGCGGACGAGCCGAACAGTGCCGAGGAGGCGCCGGGCGCGATCTCCACCCTCGCGATGCCCAGGCAGGGCACGGCGCCCCAGTAGACCCAGCCGCCGAAGCCGTCGTTGAGCGGCACGCCGTCCTCCAGCACCAGCGCGCGCGAGACGCCGGAGGGTCCGAGGCCGCGCAGCGTGACGCCTTGCGAGCTGGGATCGGCGACCAGGCTCGAATTGCGCCGGAAGAGGCCGAACGACGGATCGGCCCGCAGCGCTTCGTCGAGGGCCTTGGTTCGCGATCATCGCGGGTTCTTGGCTGTTGAGCTCGCGAACTGGAAGGGCTGGTGGTCGATCAGCAGCACGACACTGCTCTCGGGCGTCAGCAGCGCAGTGAGACCGGCGTGCGTGTTCTTATCCATGTGGGATTCCTCTCCGGCCTCGGACACTAGCCATGGGCCGAATTAACATCCGTTGAAGATGCGCCAAATCCGCGACGCAGCTTCGCGGTAGGGGTGCATTATCCCATCCGGCTGGTGAACTGGTTCGTGTCGAAGTAGTCGCGCCAGGCCTTGATCTTGCCGTCACTGACCTCGAAGGTCCCCATGACCGGCAGCTCGAACGACTTGTTAGGGAGCTTGAAGACGTCCACCCGCTCGGTCATCACGACCGGACCATTGGCTGCGATGTTGATGACGCGGAACTGGATGCTCTCGATGCCTGGCGCGCCAGGGCGGATGAACGAGGCGATGTTGTTCGCGATGGCCTCCCTGCCGGTGACCGGCGCCAGCGGGATATTGTGGTAGACGGCGTCGTCGGTGAAAAATGCGGCCAGCTCGGCGGCCCCGATATTGTCGGACCACGCCGCGCAGAACCTGCGCACGACCTCGATCGGGCTCTCCATCTGGCTCCTCCTGTGGTCGATCTTGTTGGCACTCCGCTGCCCATTTATTAAATTCAGCCCCGCCGCTGACACGATTCCCGCACCACCGACCGCATATAGGAACTTGCGGCGCGAGGCGCGCTGCACCTTCTCCGGTCGGCTCTCCAAGTCGCCCTTGTCGATGATTTGCTCCGGAGCTCTACGGCCGCTCACGCTTTGCGAAGCTTGAAGACCAACACCGTACCGGCCTTCGGAACCACCGTTTTGGTCCCTCGAGTCTTGTCGATCCCGTTTTGAACCCCCTGCGCGTCGAGTCCCCAACCGGCGGTGACCGCGATGTACTGCTCGCCATCGACTTCAAAGGACGTGGGAATGCCAATGACACCGGCGAGCGCCGGGAAGCTCCAAAGTTGCTCTCCCGTGCGCGCATCGAATGCCCTGAATTCCCACGCGCTTCACGGAGGCCGCGTCGTCCGCGAGCGAGGTGAGCGGATTCTGCACCGGCACGACTTGCAGGCCCCTGGCCTCGAGCAGCGGGATCACTTTGTCCCAGCTCGAGCCGTCCGCGAATGCCCCGTGAACAAGCACGACGGTCTTCTGGGGCCTGCGATCCGCCGCAGACGCCAACGCCGGGACCAGTATCACAGCGAGAATCGCCTTCGTCACATCGACCTCCTCAGTTCGGGTTGCTCGTCCAGGGGCGCTGATCGATTCCCGACGGCGTCGTCGGACCCCCGGTCGTCAGGCAGGCTTCGCCCGTACTTCCTCAGCCGTTCGAGCAGCGATCCGCGGCTCAAGCCGAGGCGCCGGGCGGCGTCCGATTGATTGCCGCCGGCTGCCATCATCGCGCGGCCGATCAAGTTTCGTTCCACGGTTTCGAGGTATCCGCGGAAGTTGACCGTTCCGTCCGCGGCCTGTTCGTGGTCCACGGTTACGGCCGGCGGCACCTCGCGAGGGAACCAACTCTCGTTGATCAAAACGCCCGCGGTCCTCGAAACGATCGCCCATCGCTCGATAGCGTTCTGGAGCTCGCGGACGTTTCCCGGCCAGGAGTACGAACGCATGATCTCGAGCGTCTTCTCATCGACGCCGCGGATTCCCTGCGCCAGCTTGCTGCTCTGGATGCGCAGGAAGTGCTCGATGAGCAGGGGAATGTCCGACGGTCTCTCTCGCAACGGCGGAACGTGGATGGGGAACACGTTCAGTCGATAGTACAGGTCGTTCCGAAAGCTCCCGGCCGCGGTGGCGGCTCTCAGGTCGCAATGGGTCGCCGCGATCACCCGCACGTCGGCGCGGATCGGCTGGTTGCCGCCGACCCGCTCGAACTCACGCTCCTGCAGGATCCGCAAGAGCGCGATTTGCGTCTCGGCTGGGAGATCGCCGATTTCATCGAGAAAAATCGTGCCGCCTTCGGCGAGTTCGAACCGCCCCAGGCGTTGGTGCAGCGCTCCCGTGAACGCTCCCCGCTCGTGGCCGAACAATTCGGATGCGATCAAGGATGGCTGGATGGCTGCGCAGTTGAGGCTAATCATCGGCCGCGACGACCGATGGGAGCGGGCATGGATCGCCTGCGCGACCCTCTCCTTCCCCGTCCCTGTTTCTCCGAGGATGAGAACGGTCGAATCGGTCGACGCTACCATCGCTACCCGGTCCATCACCGCCCTGAACGCCGGGCTTTGGCCGACGATCGGGGGGAAAACGGTTCGCGCAGCCTTCCTGCGCGCGGGTATTCCCCTCGGCGGGCGCGCCATCGCTTGCCGGATCGCGGCCAAGAGCGCGTCGCCGTCGAGAGGCTTCGTCAAGAACTCCAGCGCCCCGGACTTCATCGCCCGCACTGACGTCGGGATATCGCCGTGGCCAGTGATGAAGATGACGGGCACATGGAGCTCGGCGGTGGCGAGCTGCTGCTGCACTTCGAGACCACCCACCCCGGGCAGATTCACGTCGAGCACGAGACAGCCGGGCACTTCGTCCCGGAACCTGTCGAGGAGCTCCCGCGCGGTCGCGAACGTCTCGACCCGGAAATCCGCCGAGTGGATCAGGCCCTCGACGGATTCACGGACCGAGACGTCGTCGTCGACCACGTACACGGCAGCAGATGCATCGCTCATGGGCACCTCACCTTAGCGGCGACGAAGCATCCAGTCCGGAGGAGGGAAAGTCCATTGCACTTTGGTATCGGCGCGGACGGGAGGCGATGCGCGACGGGCGTGGTCCGATCAGCGCCCTCGAAGAGCGAAAGTGACCGCATCGAGCAGGGCGGTCTCGCTGAACGGCTTCAGGAGACACTCGATCGCGCCTGCCTGGAGCATCTGTGGACGCATGCTCTCATCGCCGTGGGCTGTGATGAAGATGATCGGAATCGTGCTTCCACGGTGCGACAGTTCCTGCTGGAGAGCGGGTCCGCTCATGCCCGGCATGGCCACGTCGACGACGAGACAGTCGGTCTGGTCGACGAACTCCGAGGCGAGGAATTCCGCGGCCGAGGAGAAGGCTCGTGATGCAAAGCCGAACGTCCTGAGCAGGTCCGGGAGGGATTCGCGGACGGACTCGTCGTCGTCGACGACCGACACCAGCGGTGCTCTCGGCACGCGATTCTCCCATCACGAGCTACCGGTCGTTGACGACGCCGCCAAGTTCTCTCGCCATGTCCCGCCTTCAGAGCGGGTGCGCGCAGACGGGTAGCGCAAGCGCCACGCGGACGTCCATGATCCTTTGGTATTGGTGCGCAGGGCATCCGGCGTCAGCGGAGGTGAGTTCAGCCACTTCGTCGCGCTCATCTCGAATACCCGTCGACGTCGGTGATCGCCTGGGCGAACGCCGCCGGCGCTTCCTGCGGGACGTTGTGGCCGATGCCCCTCAGGACGCGATGCGAATGCCTGCCCGTGTACTGATTCGCGTACGCCTTGCCGTCCGCGAGCGGGCCGTCGAAATCGCTGCCGATCGTGATCGCAGGCACCGTGATCGGCGGGCGCGCAGCGAGCTTCTGCTCCAGCGCGTCGTATTGGGGCTCGCCTTTGGCGAGACCCAGCCGCCACCGGTAGTTGTGAATGACGATGTCGACGTGGTCCGGATTCTCGAACGACGCAGCTGTGCGATCGTAGGTCGCGTCGTCGAAGTTCCAGTTCGGCGAGGCAATTTTCCAGATCAGCTTGTCGAAGTCATGCCGGTTTTGGACGTACCCGACCCGGCCGCGGTCGGTAGCGAAGTAGTACTGATACCACCATCCATACTCCGCGACCGGCGGCAGCGGCTTTCGTTGCGCGTCGACGTTGGTGATCAGGTAGCCGCTCACCGCGACGATCCCCTTGCAGCGTTCCGGCCAGAGCGCGGCGATGATGTCGGCGGTTCGCGATCCCCAGTCGAACCCGCCGACGATCGCTTTCTGGATGCCCAGCGCGTCCATCAGCTTGATGACGTCGAGGGCGACGGCCGATTGCTGTGCGTTGCGGAACGTCTCGCTGGAGAGGAACCGGGTCGTGCCGTACCCCCGCAGGTACGGCACGATCACGTGGTAGCCCTTCGACGCTAGCAGTGGAGCTACCTCCTCGTAGCTGTGGATGTCGTACGGCCAGCCGTGCAGCAGGATCACCGAAGTCCTTGTCGCGGGACCCAGCTCTGCGTAGCCGATGTTGAGGACTCCCGCGTCGATCTGCTTGATCGGACCGAACGTAGCGACTGCCGTGAGCGCGGCAATCAAAAGGGCGCCGGACATGGTCACCTCCTCTACGGGACGACTTCGGGGCGAGGATCGATGCGCCACCAGGTCATCTTCGACTCGGCGATCGTCTTCATCTGACCTTCCTTTGGCCGGATGCGCACCGGTCCGAGCGGCAGCGTGACATGCGCCAACCTCGTGCAACCGTCGCGCCATGAATCGGACGTCTCTGGAGAACGCGCTCGCGCCCGCGGATCGCTGCTTGATCGGCATGCACTGCTGCAGGAAATCGATCACCAGGCGTCGCGCAGGAACGGCTCGCGCGATATCGTGCGCACCCGTGGGATTCCCGTCAGGCGCCGGATCGAGAGGCAGTGCGACGGCCGAGCCGACGCCCGTCGTCTTCGTCGTCGACGACGACGTCTCTGTGCGCGAGTCGCTGGAACTGCTGATCCGCGCGGAGGGTTGGCGGCCCGAAACCTTCGGCTCCGCTCGCGAGTTTCTTTCCCACCCGCGAGTCCTGGCTCCGGGCTGCCTCATTCTCGACGTTCACCTTCCCGACCTCAGCGGTCTCGACCTCCAGGAAAGAGTCGCCGTCGAGCGGATCGACCTCCCTATCGTCCTCATCACTGGCTACGGCGACGTCCCGATGGCCGTCCGGGCGATGAGGGCCGGAGCCGTCGAGGTCCTGACGAAGCCGTTCAAGGACGATGTGCTGCTCGGCGCCATTCGGAAGGCCATCGATCGCAGCTGCGCTGCGCTTCGCGACGAGGCAGAGACAAGGGCGCTGCGGGAAAGCTACCTGTCCCTGAGCCCTCGCGAGCGCGAAGTGATGGCGCTTGTAGTTTCCGGGCTGTTGAACAAGCAGGTCGGCGCCGAGCTCGGCATCAGCGAGATCACCGTCAAGGCGCACCGAGGGAAGGTGATGCGGAAGATGAAGGCTGCCTCTCTCGCCGATCTGGTAAGGATGGCCGCAAGGCTCGGTGTCGCCCCGGTGCGGCCCTGAGAATGTCTCCCGACGCGACGGAGTGGATCGACACCAAAGTATTATGGACAAACGGGGCCACGAAGTGAGCATCTTGCCGGGCTTGCCTCGAGCCGTCGGTCCGGGCATTCAAGCACGAAGCGCCTGCGCAGAGGACGCGGCGTGATCGAACTTGGAACCGCCCAAGAGAACCAGGCCATGTGAAGACCCGCGTCGTGGGCGATCCGTACCGGAGGAACTGCCATGAAGAGGAACGCGCCTCCCATTTCCTTTGCCGGCTCGCAACTTGGCGAAGCACGCCATGTCTGCGCATTCTTCAACAGCGAGGACGAGCAGTATCGCGTGCTGCTTCCGTTCATCAAGGAGGGGTTTGAGTGTGGCGACAAGGCGGTTCACATCGTCAATCCGGATCAACGCGGTGACCATCTGCAGCGCCTGGCAGCCGCAGGGATCGACCCGGCCGCCGCACAGGCGAGCGGACAATTCGAGTTGCGGACGAACGTCGAAACCTATCTTCGGGACGGCCGCTTCGACCAGGATCGAATGCTGGAGGTGTTCGAGCAGTTGGCGAGCGGCAACGCGAACGGAGGATTCCCGCTCAGTCGTATCGTCTGCCACATGGAATGGGTCGTCGACTGCGGATCGCAGGTGGACGATGTGATCGAGTTCGAATCGCGAGTCAACGAAGTGTGGCGTCGCCATGACGACGCAGTGATCTGCACATACGACCTCGCCAAGTTCGGGGGCGACACGGTCATCGACATCATGCGGACGCACCCGATCGTCATCATCGGCGGCATTCTTCAGCGGAATCCGTTCTACGTCCCTCCGGAGCTGTTCGTACCGGAATTCGCGAGCGGCCAGCGAAGCAGGCCATTCGCGGCGCGCCGACGGTCTGACGTTGCGGCAACAGTCGAATCTCCGGTCGAGGATGTCGCGCGACTCCGTCGCTGTCTGAGCGATCTGGTCAGTATCATGGCGCTTCCTGCCCTCTGGGCGGGCGGCGAGCCGCCTCGAATTGTCAGCACGTTGATCGTGTCGCTGCTCGAGATGCTCCGCCTCGCCTTCGTATTCGTGCGGTTGAACGATCCGGATGGCGGGCCTTCGACCGAGGTGATGCGAGTCGGTGCACCGCTGCAGCAAATCGCCGGAGCGCGAGGCATCCATGAAGTGATCCAGTCGTTGCAAGGAGATGCCCCACTCAAATCGCTTCCGAGCGCACGCGTATCCATCGGAGAAGTCGATCTTTGGGTCGCGACGGCACGCCTTGGACTCCAAGGCGAGATCGGGATTGTCGTCGCCGGCTCTCAGCGGCTCGGATTCCCCGCGCAAACCGAGAGGCTTCTTCTGGATGTCGCCGCGAATCAGGCGGCCCTCGGGCTGCAGCAGGCACGCCTCCTGAGCGAACAAAGGCGAGTCGCCAATAAACTTGACGAACGGGTCGGGCAACGAACGAGTGAACTCGCCGCGGCCAATGAGTCGTTGAGGAAGGAGGTTGCGGAACGCCGGCGAG
>Ga0209687_1000615_pt1 | contig 11740 bp, 8 predicted proteins | sample GraSoiAngelo_136_FD_185893 | JGI IMG/M metagenome (GOLD analysis project Ga0209687, IMG submission 185893) | Grasslands soil microbial communities from the Angelo Coastal Reserve, California, USA - 14_0929_09_20cm (SPAdes) (version 2) | ecosystem: Environmental > Terrestrial > Soil > Grasslands ...
TATTGATGACAGGCGCGGGTGTAGCCTGTGAATCTATTCGCTCCGCGGGAAAGGCGCAGGCGATCCCACCAGTGTCACGGCCGGCAATTTTTGGCGCTCTGTTGTCTTCGCCGCCGTATTAAGTATGGCCCTACTGCGCTGGACCAACCTTGATCTTGCCGGCATCCGCTACGCGATTGCTTCGGGCGCGATTGCTTCCGGAGTTGGCTATCTGATTTGGTACAGTGCCCTTCCGGGACTGAAGGCTACCACTGCCGCCACCGTACAATTAAGCGTGCCGGTGTTGGCGGCAGTCGGCGGCATATTATTTTTGGGTGAATCAATTACGTTGCGCCTTCTGCTCGCATCGCTGCTCATTCTCGGAGGGATCGGCCTGGTTATCGTCCAAAGACCTTCCGGCTAACGAGGATTGGGCCGAATCAATCTATCGGGCAACCTCAAACCGACCATTCGACGGCGTGAGCGTGCACCGGCTGGTCGAAACCTTTAAGTGAGACTTCGCCCAGAGGGTGGAACGTTAGACCCTTTCCGATGCATAGGTCCGCCACGACGCTCGACACTACTATTTGTTCGGGCTGGGCATGGGAACAAAGGCGGGCCGCCAGTTGTACGGTCGATCCAAAAATATCGCTATTGCGTTCGACCGGCTCTCCCGCCGCGCCTCCGATTCGCACTTTGATTGGATGGTTGTTTTGCTCGCGCGCGCGCTGCGCCAATTCGCGTTGAATTTGAGCAGCGCAACGGACGGCGGCTGCCGCCGAAATAAAGGATGCCATAATCCCATCACCGGTATGTTTGACCTCGCGCCCATTCAATGCTTTCAACGCCTCCCGCACGACGGCGTCGTGGATATGCAGGAGCTCCATCGCTACCTCGTCGCCTAGTTTTTGTGTGAGCGAGGTGGACTCGACGATGTCGGTAAATAACACGGTTCGAATTCCTGGATCATGCGCATCAGCTCCACTACCGGGCATCACCACCGCACCAGCTTTGTTTGCCTCGCTACTACCGAGAAACAAATCAGCAACGTCGGCCTCAACTTGAATAATTTTCTCGGCGACCATGCCATGCGCTTCGCGATGAACCTGCATTGCAGCTTCAGCGCTTGGTGCTTCGCAAAGGCAAAAGATTTTACCAGCTTTCTCATTGACCCAGTACTTGTGGTAATGAACGCCATACTTGCCCTCCACTTTGACATCATGTGCGTGAGCCTTAGCGACATCATCAGCAGTAACGCCTCCCGGAATTTCGTGAATATCGATGTATGTTGGCATAGAATAACTCGAAACGGCGCCAACTTATCCTGAGGCAAGCTGAGACTCAACGTCGATCTTCGGCGGGCGACTCAATGTTTGATAAACCACGCAGTAGCGCTCGGTTAAACGAATCAGCGTAGCCACCTGTTCTGCGCTTGCGTCGGTGTCGAGACCGAATCGAAGCCGAATGCGCTCGAAACCGACCGGCACATCTTTCGATACTCCGAGAGTGCCGCGAAAATCGAGGTCGCCTTCCGCGCGAACTTTTGCATCCCGGAGCTGAATTCCCAAAGCCGTTGCTACTGCATTTAACGTTACGCCAGCGCAACCGACCAGTGCCTCGAGTAACATATCACCTGAGCAAGCGCTTAATCCGTCGCCGCCTGTAGCTGGATGAAGCCCGGCTGTAACCGGTGCTTTGCCCGTCTCTATCTTGCAGGTAACGCCTTCACCGAGCCGTCCTTCCGCTCGGAGGGTAATTTGCGAGGCCTGGGGGTGCTCCCTGTATTGTTTTTTCAGCGGTGCCTGCAAAGATCGTAGCTGCTTCGCGTCCATATTTATATAAGACAAATAGGCCCCATAGGTCCTATTTGTTGTTCCTTGGTCTAATATTCTGGTTTACCCGAAAAAGGTTTTCCGGATCGTACTTATTCTTAATCTCAACGAGTCGCTTGTAGTTATCGCCGTAAGTCGCTTTCACTCTCTCTTCGCCCTCGTCCATCATAAAGTTTACATAGGCACCGCCGGCCGAGTACGGATGTAGCGCGTCCCAGTAGCTTTTTGTCCAGGAGATGGTCTTCTCGTTGTTAGCCGGGTCAGGATCAACGCCAACCATGACCTGCGTCCAGTTTGCATCACGATAGTTCCAAGCCGTTTCGTGTCTGCCGACTCGGCCAGCCGCTCCGTTGATCGGATAAAGATGCATGGTGGAATGCATCGTTGGCAGGGCGTTGGCGAACTTAACATGTTGCGCAATCGCTTCGTCGCTGAGTTCCCTCACAAAGTCGGCACGCCAGTACCATTGCAACCCCGGTGGATACAGCCCGTCGAACATGCTTTGCAAGGTTGGTTGAGGCAGCGGCCCAACCAGATCAAGCGCCGCTTTTTTAAAAGCGCGAATTGGCCTAAACGTTTCCTCTCCTTGTTGCAGGTCGCCCGTCCATGTCCAGATAATCCCACACATCTTTTTCAAATGAAGATTTTTTGGAAAAGGCGGCGCTGGCGGAACCGTCATAAAAGCAAACCAACCATTCAAGTCGTCGGGCGCGCTTGGAATCAACTCCCGATACCATTTCATCACTTCAGCGGCCTCGTTCAATTCGTACAACATCGGACCGGCGTAAATGGTATCGATCGGATGCAGTCTAAAGGTAAACGAAGTTATGACGCCGAAGTTTCCGCCGCCGCCGCGAATAGCCCAGAATAAATCAGAATTCTCATCGGCGCTCGCTTTAACAAAGCTTCCATCGGCCAGAACTAGATCTGCCGAGAGCAAGTTATCGATAGTTAACCCGCATTTGCGGGTGAGATGTCCGATTCCACCGCCGAGAGTTAATCCACCGACACCGGTCGTCGAAATAATTCCGCTGGGAGTGGCCAAACCAAAAGCATGCGTCGCATGATCGACGTCACCCCAAGTGCACCCGCTGCCGGCGGTCACAATGCGCGCCGTCGGGTCAACGCCCGCGAACTTTATGAGCCCCAGATCGATCACCAATCCGTCATCACAAATTCCGAGGCCGCCGCCGTTATGTCCGCCGCTTCGGATGGCAAGGAGGAGATCATTTTTTCGGGCAAAGTTGACGGAATGGATGACATCGGACGCATCCGCACAACGCGCGATCAGACGCGGTTTCTTATTGATCATCGCATTATAAACTTTGCGAGCATCGTCGTAGTTTGCGTCGTTTGGCTCGATGACAGGGCCTCGCAAATTCGCTTTTAATTCGGCAACGGACTTCGTTTCAAGCGGCTTGGTCATAGAACGATTAATAAAGAGTCGACACCGACGCTGTTCAAGTAAACGAGATCTCAAAAACTCCAGAAAAGGTCGACGCGTCGTTTTTCATTCAAAAAATGAGGGTGCGGTTTGCACATTCAACAGTCTGGGCTGGATCGGCCGGTCCGCCATCCGCCAGTGCGGCCCGAACTGATGCCAGGTAAAATTGCGGTGAAGCCGCCTTATTTTTGCGCGTCGAGGTCCGAGCCGGACTGGCACGACTACTCAATCTACCCTAGCGCGGGCAAGCTTAATCGCCGTTCGCCGTCGCGGGCAGCGCAATGCTTACGGCTGTCCCGCTGTCACTCGTATCGATGTCAACCCGGCCGTTGTGGTCGAAGACCGTGCGTTTGACAATCGGTAAGCCTAACCCCATACCGCGCGCTTTCGTGGTACAAAAGGGCGAGAAAACTTTGTCGCGCATTTCGGGCGCGATCCCGCGGCCATTGTCCTGCACAGTCACGAGCACGGCGCTGTCGCGGCCACCCTCACGGATTGGCTTGGCCGACAGCGTGATTTTTGGTTTCTTCTCCTCGATCACCGCTTCGGCCGCGTTCGCGACCAGGTGGGCGACGGCTTCCGCAAGTGCGCTTTCATCGCCGAGGACCTTCGGCAGGTTCGATGACAGTTCTGTCTCCACCGCCACGCCGCCGTTGACGCGAAACTTGCTGCGCGCAAGCTCGAGGCCACGTTTGACCGGAGTGCGAATGTCCAGCGGTCGCATCTTTAACTCTGCCGGATGCGCGAAAGCATTTATCTGACTGACGATTTTATCGAGCCGATCGATTTCCTGAACGACAATCTGATTGAAATTCTTGCGGAATTCGGAGTCGTCGAAACGTTCGGGTAAAAGTTGCGCAAAAGTTTTGATCGCGACCAGCGGGTTGCGAATTTCATGCGACATGCTGGCAGCCAGGTCGGTCCAAAAAGCGGCACGATCGACGAGATCCTGCTTTTGTCGCAAATCTTCCTCGACGGTCAGGTCATGGATGACGGCGACGGCACCGAGTGGAGTGTTTTGGTCGACTAGGCGGCGCGTCTCAACGGAAACCGAGCGGCGGGTCTTCGGATCGATCCATTGTCGAGCGGGCGGATTTGTCCTGGCATCGAGGGTTTCGCGCAACATGGCTGCGAGCTTCCGTTCCAGCGCCTCAGCCGGGCGGTTGAGCGCATCGGAAGGTTTCACTCCCAAAATCGATTCCGCCGGCGGATTAAACCAGCGAATAGTTCCGTTCTCGTCAATAGCCACAATGCCGGGCGGGATCGATTTTAGTAGCGTTTCCGCCAGGGTCTTTTGCAGCGTAACATCCTCGTAAAGGAGCGCGTTCTCGAGCACGGTAGAGACGTGTTCGGCTAGGGCCATCAGTGCTTCGAGGTCGCTGTACTCAAAAGGCAAACCAGTGACGCGGTGACCAAAAAACAGCCAACCAATAATTTGGCCCCGCGCGTAAAGTGGAACAATGACCTCGGCGCCAAACGTATCGAGGGCACGACGCAAAAGCGGCCGCTGACTTTGCGAAACGATATGGGCGAGGTTAGTGCGAGAAACAAGGTGGCCATGTAATTCGAACCATCGCACCAGCGGATCACGCTCGTCGTACTGGATCTCGTTAGTCTCCGGCAAACAGCGAAGACCCGCGCGGAAGCAATAGCGATCGCCCGACCGAATTCTCGAGAAAATCCCCACCCGCGTGACACCGGCGGCGTCTGCCACCCCTTCGACCACGTTGGCAAGCAACCCTTCCACATTGTCCAGTCGTCGAACTACCCGCGGAAAACGCAGCGGCAGCCGCCATGCCGTCGGCAATCCCTCCATCATCGGAGCTGGCCGTCGGACTGGCTCCATGACCGGGCCATAATACGATTGTTCGCGTAAGTCACGGTTTTCCTGCATCAGGCGCAGATGATCGAAGGCACGCCCGAGAAGGCTTTGAAAACGATGCCGATCCAATTGCAGATCTTCGGCCGCATAAACAGCCGATTGCTCGGCCTCCCGCAGCGGCTCTGAGCGCGGCGCCCCGAGAGCGACGACCAGCGACTCGACCCAATCCCGTTCCAGTAGGTCCAGCAGGTCGCGACAATCCTTTGCTCGCAGGTCCATTAAAACAATGGCAGGCGAATTTTGCTGGAGCACGGCCTCCAACCGGTTGGGATCGGTGACGTGACGGACCGACGCCATGGTACGCAGATAGGCTTTGACTCGGCGCGCCAGATCGGGGTCTTGGGTATAGAGAATGCAAACAGGAACGGCACTCATGCGGCCACCACCTTTTGATCAAAGTGGACCAGCGGTAAAAAGATGTGAAAAGATGTTCCCTTCGCCAGTTCGCTCTCAACTTCGATTTGTCCCCCATGTTCTTCGATAATTCCATGGACAACGGAAAGACCGAGGCCGGTGCCAAAGTCTTTGGTAGTGAAAAATGGATCGAATACCCGCGCGATATCCTCCTTCTTGATCCCTTCCCCGCTATCGCGAATGGAAATGTGCAGTGCTTCGTTTCTCTCCCCGTCCTCCGGCAGTAGATGGGTGACGAGAGACTCTCCGCTGCAGGTTTCAGTAGAAAGTGTGAGCTCGCCCCCACGTTTCATCGCCTCCATCGCATTCAGGAAGAAATTCAAGAAAACCTGCTCCATTTGATCTCCGTCTGCCCGAATCGTATCGACCGGTGCGTTCCACTTCTGCGTAACTTTGATCTCCTTTTGATACAACCGATGTTGCACAAGTCGGAGAGTTTTCTCCAGTATTTCGTGCGCGTGCATCGGCCGCAGCAAAGGCTTGGCCGGGCGGGCGAACCGTAGCAGCTGGTTCACCAGCGAATCGATGCGATCGATTTCGTGGACAATGAGACCGGAAAAGGTTTCGCGGAAATCGGATTCGTCATACCGTTCTGGCAACAGCTGGGCAAACGCCTTGATCGAGACGAGGGGGTTCTTGATCTCGTGGGCCATTCCGGCGGAAAGCGTGCCGAGGCTGGCAAGCCGATCACTGCGCCGGATTTGGAGTTCGAGTCGCTTCAGCGCGGTGATATCAGTCACCACCATGAGTGCGCCCAGCAACTCGCCACCCTGCCCGCGGAAGATAGCACTGCTGGCGCGAGCGAATGTGCCCCCAGCCAGTTCCACTTCCCGGTCTTCCTGCCGCTCGCCCGAGGTCAGCGTGGTCTGAATAATATCGCGTAAAGGTGCCGGCAAATCGTTAAGTGTTCGTTCGCCGCCGTTGGTGTTCAGACCGGCAATCTGCACCGCTTCCTGATTGAACACCGTGATATGACCGTCGGCATCGGCGGCTACGACTCCGGTGGTTAAATTTTGAAGTAGTATCTCATTATAGATCCGCGCATTTTGGACTTCGGTGAATAGCTCGGCATTATCAATCGCGACTGCAAGTTGGCCGCACAACACCTGCAATGCAGTCTGTTCGGTACTGCCATAAATACGACCGGAAAGGCGCGGCCCTAGTAACATGATGCCAACGAGATGTTCGCGCGAAAGAATTCCTACCGCGGCCGCAGCGCCTGCGCGTTCCAGCTCGTTGCGAATAGCAAAAATTGTGGCCGTCCCACGAACACGCAGGAGTTCTTCCAGAATGACCGGTTCGTGATGAGTAGTCAGCCATTGTCCAAGCGGACTGTCCTCGGCTAGCTCTTCGACTGACCCGGGGGAACTCGAGACGGGATATCTTTTTCGAAAAACCTTACGCTGCGCGAGGTAAATCCTTACACTATCCGTACCGACAGCCTGGCCAATCGTAGTCGCGAACCTGCTCAAGAGATCGGGCAAGGTCGTGACTGATTCCAGAATGGCCGTCGCCTTACTAACCGTAGTGCGAAAATCGATCCTCCTGCCGCCCACAAAAAGACGTTCGGCCAACGATTGGGAGAAGCCGCGCGCCGGCGCCATGGCAAAGGTAATACACAGTGCTGCGGCGACATGGGCAAAGGTATGATCGGTCGAATAAAAGAGAGATTTTGTTACTTGGATCACTAACCACCAAACAGCGCCGTAGAGGACCAGCAGATAAGCGGTCAGGACCGCATACGACATTAAACGGCGTAAGAAAAGCCCCACCTCCATTAGTTTGCGTGTGGCAATGCCATACGCCACGATGATGCTAAATAGGACGACGCGGAGCGGCGCAAACCAGAACAGTTTCGAGGGATCGACGAAGAAGCGCAGCATCTGGTAAGCGCCGAGGGTTAGTATGAGGATGGAAATCGATCCCAAAAGAAGGTAGCCAAGTTCAGACCGCACACTTCCGGAGGCAGCGTTGAGGTCACGAAATGATGCGGTAATCAGAATGACCAATAGTGTGGTGAAATAAACAGCGTAAATGTAAACGCCCCATCCGTAGATCGGCTGTGGGGCCAGGCCCAGCCCATGGGAAAATCGCGCGCCCACTAAGAGAAAATTCCCGCAGCACAAAATAATTATGGCAGCCATGCTTATCAGCCAGTAGCGCGAGTGATAAAGAAGGAGGCGCCAACTCGCGTTTGGCTCCCGGATTGAAAGACGCAAAAAATTGAGACTAAGTAGAATCAGGATGGCAGAAATGAATGAACCGCGCATGCACCACGCGACAACTGCGAGTGCTGTTCTGGTAGAACCGATGTACAAGCAGGCCAACCATCCAACGATCGCAATTGAAAGAAGGAGGAAGGCTTGGTTCGGTTTGCGTCGCGAATTGGTGACAAAGACGGCAAGGCCGACCGCAACTTGGATGATTAACGCTCCAAGAATTGGAATTGCATGATCACCCATCAGCCGACTACGCGATACATAACGAGGGAACTCGCGCTGCCTCCAAGCCCACGGACGTTGAGAAGCGCTCGGTTGACCCTGGCTTTTCTGGGCCGAGTTGGTACGACGTCAAGATCGCAATCAGGATCAGGAAGGCGGTAGTTCGCGGTCGGCGGGATTAATTGATCACGCATAGCCAACGCGCAGGCGATGATCTGGAGGGGCCCGGACGCAGCCAGCGGGTTTCCAGTTACACCCTTGATCGAACTAACAGGAATAGAATACGCTCGTTTCCCAAATACCTCTTTGATAAATTGAATCTCTGCTGCATCCAGAACCGGATCTCCCGGCCCGTAAGCCGAGATGTAATCGATTTGGTCCTTTGCGCATTGCGCATTTGCGAGAGCAAGTTCCATCGAATCGCGCAGGCCGGCGCCATAGTGCGAGGGATCCGGATCGCGCTGGGTTCCGTAACCCGTAATTTCAAGATAAATATGCGCACCTCGCGCCTCGGCTCGCTCGAGATTTTCCAGGATGAACATTCCAGCGCCCTCCGCTAAGACGCCGGATTCTCTGGAAAGATCGAATGGCTTACTTGCCTGGCTCGGCTCCCCATTGTGTGGAACGGTTAGGCCACTTGCAATAAAGGCTGCCACGGTGTGCGGCGTCAGGGGAGCGTCTGCTCCGCCTGCAATCGCCAGTTCCGCCTCTCCAGACCGGATGCTTGAAACCGCGCTCGCCACTGCATCCAATCCCGAAGGACACGCCGATGACACGGTCGCCGAATGTGCTCTAACTCCAATCCGATCAGCGATAGCATTTGCCGGCGCTTGGGGTTTTAGCGCCGCGATTGCTGTCGGAGACATGCCGTTGAAGCCCTTGCGATCAAATTCACTGATTGAACGCTCGATAATGTCCATCGCGCTCGTACTTACTCCGACCACAACTGGCGTAGGACTAGGCAGATCCGATTCGTTGATTTCGAGACCAGCGTCTTGGAGCGCCATCATAGTAGCCGCATAAGCAAACTGTGTATGGCGAGCCATGCGCCTCGGCTTTAGTTCCGGCTCAATGTAATCATGAGGGTCAAAACCTTTCACTTCCCCAGCAATTCCGCTCTTCAAATTACTGGCATCAAACAATGTGATAGGGCCAATGCCGCTGCGGCTAGTGAGGAGCGAGTCCCAGAAAGCTTCGAGGCCGATTCCATTTGGAGCAAGAATGCCGATGCCGGTGATAACGACGCGGTTTCGCTTGATCATGATCGAGGGAGAAAAAAGCCCAAAAAAAAGCTGTCCAATTCTAACTGAAAGGATTCACCGGATAAATTGCGTTGAAACCGAAGGAACATGGCCTCACGGCAGACATCGAAGGAGCAAATTCTAATCCCTACATTAAATCCAGTCATTATATTTCCAATCAGCTCGTCCAACTGCACTTATTCACAAATTTTTAGTTATTCACAAGATCGATCTTGCTATTCCCGTTTTTTGTTTCACTCTGCGCCAAGCCCCCTACTCCTTTCAGCCCAATAATTTCACAATGAAAACGGCACGGCCCTAGCTCTAAACCCGCTCACAGTGCACATCTCGGCCAGCCCTGATCCCGCCAAGATTCTCATCATTGATGATGAAATTGGACCACGCGAGAGCTTGAGGATGCTCCTCAAACCTAGCTATCAGGTCCACACCGCTGAAAACGTTGAGACCGGTCTCCAGCTCTTACAGGAAAAGCGCCCCGATACAATTGTCATGGACATTCGCATGCCCGGGATGAACGGCATCGATGGTTTGCGCAAGATTCGCGAAATTGATCCGCACCTCTCTGTAATCATGTTCACTGGCTTCGGCGCCCTCGAGACCGCGCAAGAAGCACTCCGTCTCGGCGCTAACGATTACATCAACAAACCCTTTGACGCGGTCCAAATGCGCGAAGTGATCGGCCGCAACGTGGAACGGACTCGTTTGCAGCGGCAAAGCGAGGCGACCGCGCGCGAACTTCAAGAGCTGAACGAGCGCCTGCGGCATGAGCTGGCGCAAAAGGAACGTCTTGCTTCTCTTGGCCAGGCGTCGGCTGAGTTTGTACACGATCTAAGCAATCCACTCACCATCGTCTGGGGTTACGTCCAGATTCTGGCCAAGAAACTGGAACAATCCGGCGACGGCAATAATGGTCTGCGCCCTACGAGCTCGCCAAGAGAACTTCAGATCATCGAGCAAAACGTTCGGCTTTGCCGTGAGCTTCTCACCATGTGGCAAAGCTACGGTAAGGTCGGCGCCGCTAAAAGCAAACCCGTCTCGATCTCCAGCATCGTCCAGGATGTCGGCAAGAGCGTTACTGGCATGGCTTCGCAAAACGGCGTCCAACTCGACTGCCATATTGCTGATGAAGAATGCATCGTCCTCGGCGATCCGATCCAGCTGACACGTGCCGTCCAAAACGTTGTCGTCAATGCCATCCAGGCAGCGACCGACAAGCGCGGCAAGGTTGTAGTCAACTGCCGGGAAAAGGATCTTTACGCCGATATCCAGGTTCGTGACACCGGCTACGGAATTGCCGAGAACGAAATCGGGAAAATATTTGATCCCTATTTCACGACCAAACAGGGCAAGAATGGCACTGGTCTCGGCCTGTATATCACGAAAAAAGTGATCGACGATCACAACGGATCGATCGACGTCAAAAGCACTCTGGGCGAGGGAACCACTTTCAACCTGCGGCTTCCGCTTCACGATCGCTAGTCGTCGCGGACGGCCGAACGAGCGCGATTCTATTTTTGTTGGCGCCAAAGGCGCACCGTCATTTGAATTTATCACAGCACCCGGGAATATTCCCAATAAGCCGCGCGCTAGTGCTGGGCAAATTTGCAAGGATTCCTAATTGAGATATTCACAAACCACTTGTCAGCGCGCAGCAGTTTCGTTTTGCTGCGAACGTGTCCTCGGCTTATCGCATCGCTTCGCCATTCCTGATTCGACTGGCCGGAGTTCCATTTGACGTTCTCGAAGAGCTCGCGACACCACATGTTTGCGTTGTCGCACGCGATCTTCTAACCCAAGAGACCGAACTCGAACGGCTCAAGAAAGCTTCTCTCGAATTTGTTGCCCGACGCGAGAGCGGTCTTACCTCGGAAGAATTTGCGGCGTGGCGCACCGCGATTCGTAATTCCGAAATTCCGAAGCAGAGAATTCCGCATCAGCTCGAGGATTACATCCGCGTCGCTACCGCCGCGCAACAGGCGCGTATGCAGCTCGACGAGCAACTTGAGAAGGATTTAACCACGGCCCGCATTTCCTTGTTTGAAACAAGCCGACGCATCCTTCCACGCTACCTCGTCTTTGGCTCAGGCGAAGTTCATCACTTAATCGACCATTCCGGCGAGGAGCTTCCAACTCGCAATAGTCGCGTTCGCGAACGCGAACGTCACCTCCTGCTTTATCTGCAGCGTATCACTGCTAAGAACGATACCTTTAGCGAATTCGGCCCTTCTGCCTGGGGTTCGTCGCGATCAGGTGAAGCGGTTCTCAGTTTTGAAGCTCGCCCAGGTATGGCGCGACGTGACGTTTTTCTCGAGCGCTGGACTGCGCACGCACTTGCCGCGGGGATTAACGCCGACCCGGAAACTTTTTTGGAAAGGTGCCCCCGATTAAATCCAAGCGGCATCTTGATCGGTCATCGTTTCGTCTTCGTCGACAGCGGCGACGCCGTCGACCTAACCTCCGCGGAGTTGGAAATTGTCACACGATGC
>Ga0209687_1000617_pt1 | contig 11708 bp, 9 predicted proteins | sample GraSoiAngelo_136_FD_185893 | JGI IMG/M metagenome (GOLD analysis project Ga0209687, IMG submission 185893) | Grasslands soil microbial communities from the Angelo Coastal Reserve, California, USA - 14_0929_09_20cm (SPAdes) (version 2) | ecosystem: Environmental > Terrestrial > Soil > Grasslands ...
GATCGATCGGCCATCACCGCCGAGTCAAGCGACGACAACGAGCTCTCGGTGTTCAAGGAGTTCATCGAGTCGTTGCCAGACGACCCGCAACAGAACTCCTGAGGGCGTGATCGAGCCCGCGATCTGGCCCCTCGGTACCGTCGTCGGCCGCGACGGACACGTCCGCATCCGGACGCACGATCTTGCGGCGCTCGCCGACCGTTACGGCACGCCGCTCTACGTCTACGACGCCGAGACGATCCGGTCGAGCTTGCGGGAGTACGTCGACGCTTTCTTTCGCCATCGACCGGTCCGAGTGGCGTACTCCGTCAAGGCCTGCGCGCTGATCGGGGTCGGTGGGGTCATCGCACGTGAGGGCATCGACGCAAGCGTCGCGTCCTTGGGAGAGCTTCAGGCGGCGCGGCGGGCCGGGTTCCCGCTATCGCGGATGGAGCTGCACGGCAACGCGAAACCGGACGACGAGGTCGCCGGCGCCCTCGAGGCGCGGGTCGGGCGGTTCGTCGTCGATGGCGCCCACGACATCGAGCGGCTCGCGCGGCTGACGCATGGCCGGCGCCGGCCGCAGGCGGTGTGGCTGCGCGTCGCGCCTGGAATCGAGGTGGACACGCATCCGCACCTCGTCACCGGAACGATCGATAGCAAGTTCGGCGCGCCGATCAGCACCGGCGAAGCCCTCGCCCAGGCGCGCGAGATCGCGCGCGCGAAGGGCCTCACCCTCGTCGGCATCCACGCGCACCTCGGCGCCCAGGTCCGCGACGCGCGGCCCTACGGTGAGCTCGCGCGCGCTCTCGTGGCCTTCGCGAACGAGGTGCGCGCGGACACCGGCGCGCCTATCACCGAACTGGGAATGGGAGGGGGCGTCGCGGTCCGTCTTCGCGCCAGCGAGGAGGCACCCGAACTCGATGATTACGCGCGGGCCGTGACGCAACCGGTGCGGAAGGATCGCGCGCTTCGGGGCGCGACGATCTACGTCGAGCCCGGCCGCGGGCTCGTCGGACGGGCTGCCGTCGCGCTGTATCGCGTTGTCGGGACCAAACGCGTGCCGGACGTGCGGACGTTCGTCGCCGTCGATGGCGGGATGGGTGACAACATCCGCCCCGCGCTCTACGGCGCCGAGTACAGCGCCGTGCTGGCCGCGCGCGCGGGCGAGAAGGCGGCCGAAGAGGTCGCCGTCGCCGGCCGGTACTGCGAGTCCGGTGACCTGCTCATTCGTTCGGTGCGTCTGCCGACGGCACGATCGGGGGACATCCTCGCGATCCCGGCCGCGGGTGCGTACAGCGTCGCGATGTCGTCGAACTACAACCAGACCCCGCGGCCCGCGGTGGTCCTTCTCGATGAGGGCCAGGCGCGCGTGATCCGCGAACGTGAGACCCTCGCGGACATCTGGCGCCTCGAGCGCCGCTAGCCGGCGGGACGGAGCCAGAGCCGGATGCGCAGCCGAATGAGGTCACGGATCGCGCGGGCGATCACCCGCGGTGACGCGCCCTTGGGCTCGTGGGCCGTGCGCGGGAAGTGCCGCACGCCGACTTGACGCACGCGGATCCCCGCCCGGCGCATGGTGATGAGCAGCTCTGGCGAAAAGAACGCGCCCTCTGAGTGAACCCGTTCGAGCGGCACCCGCTCGAACACCTCTCGTCGAAACAGCTTGAACGCGCAGTCGACGTCGCGCCAGCCACCGCCGAAGAGGAGCCGGATGAGGCGGTTGTAGACCCAGGCGACGAAGAGCCGTCGCGCCGGGTCGGCCCGCTTTTTCCGGAAGCCCACGACGGCGTCCACCCCGTCGCTCGCCGCGACGAGCAGCCCCAGGTCTTCGAGCGCGAACTGTCGGTCGCCGTCGGTGAAGAAGATCCAGTTCTTCGTGGCGGCGCGCAGGCCCGAGCGGACTGCGCCCCCATAGCCGCGGCGGGTGCCGTGATGGATCACCCGCACGTGTGGATCCTTCGTGGCCAGCTCGTCGGCGATCGCGCCGGTGCGGTCGGTGCTCCCGTCGTCGACGACGGTGACCTCGATGTCGTCGGCGAAACGTGGCAAGACGGCGACGGCCTCTTCCACGATCGGCGCCACGTTGTCCTCTTCGTTCAGTGCGGGGAAGAAGAAGGAGAGGCCGTCGAGCCGTGCGGGCACTGACGGCCAAGGTTAGCGTGTTCATAGCGAATGACCGTGTCGGACCGAACAGCCGCGATATGGATCGGTGTGGTCACGGCGGCTGTCTATGCGGGCGCCGGCATCGGGCTCGCCACCGACTACGACTATTACGGCCGGCTCGCGGACGCGTTCCTCCACGGCCGCTGGTGGCTTACCGAGGCGCCCTCCTGGCTGAACGAGCTCCTCCCCTGCGGCGATGGTCGTTACTGCGTCGTCTATCCGCCGCTCCCCGCGATCCTCTCGATTCCGCTCGCGCCGTTCTTTCCCACGGCCGTCGCGCAGGTCGTCGCGTCGCGGATCGCCGGTGGCGCGTCCGCCGGAGTCCTCTACTACGGGCTGCGCGCGTACGGAACGCCGCGAACGTACGCGCTCGCGGGCGCGCTCCTCTCGGCGTTCGGAACGACGCTTCTCTTCTCGAGTGTCGACGGCCGCGCCTGGTTCGCGGCGCACTCGGCGTCGATGCTCTTCTTAGCCTCGGCCTTCGCCGTCGCGGCGCGCGGCGGCAGCGCGGTCGCGGTGGGCGCGTTGGTCGGCATCTCCGCGCTCGCCCGTCTGCCGGTCGCGCTCGCCGCCCCGGCCCTCGCGCTGCTGTGCGCGCGCCGGGCCGGAACGGGCTACGGGCGCTCCCTCGGCGGGGTCATCGCCGGCGGCGTGCCCCTCGCCCTTCTCTATGTCGGTTACAACCTCTTGCGGTGGGGGACGCCGCTCGATGACGGCTACGCGCAGCTCACCCAGGGCGACGTTTTCTTCAACCACGGGCTCTTCTCGCCGCTCTACCTGCTACGGCACCTCAAAGCGATCTTCCTCGAGCCGCCAGACTTTGTTCCCGGAACGCCATTCTTTCTCCGTCCGCACTTCATCGGGATGAGTCTGTTTCTGACCACGCCGGCGTTCGTTTGGATCTTCCTCGCGCTTCGCGAGATCCGCCGTGACGTCGTCGTTGCCGTGACCGCGCTGGCGGCGCTCCTTGCGCTTCTGCCCGATCTCTTCCACGGCACCGTCGGATTCCAGCAGTTCGGGTACCGCTTCAGCATCGACGCGCAGCCGTTCCTCATCGCGCTCGCGCTCGCCGGCGACGGCCTGTTCCGCGGGATCTGGCGGCGCCGGCCGACGATCATCTTTATCCTCGCGATCGTTCTTTCGCTCGCTGTAAACATCTATGCAACGATCGCGATCACGCGCTTCGAGTACTGGCAATGAACGACGACCAGGGGCGCGGCGAGCGCCGCGCGCAGCTCGTTGTGGCGGGGGCCATCGCCCTAGGTGTCGTGATCCGCCTTCTCGCGGTGCGCGCCCAGGGTTTCCCGACCGACGTGGGCACGTTCGAAGCGTGGGCCGAGCGGCTCGCGGAGATCGGTCCCGGTCGCTTCTACGAGCCCGGCTATTTCAGCGATTACCCGCCCGCCTTCCTGTACGTGTTGTGGCTCCTCGGTGCGCTCTTCGACGGTGAGCTCCTTCGGCTTGCGGTCAAAGCGATCAGCATCCCCGCCGACATCGGGATCGCTGTCCTCGCCGCGCGCGTGCTCTGGCGCACGGCGGGGCGCACCTCCGCGATCGCCGCCGCTGCGATCTGGTCACTCCAGCCGGGTGCGATCTTCGCGGGACCGTACTGGGGCCAGGTCGATGCGGTGGGGACCCTACCGCTCTTCGGCTCCATCGTCGCGGCCGGGTCGCGGCGATGGTGGCTCGCCGGCGCCCTCGGGACCCTTGCCGCGCTCGTGAAGCCCCAGTTCGGCATCGGGCTCCTCGTGATCGTCGCGGCAGCGGCATTCGAGTTCGTTCGCGAAGCGCGGTGGCGCCCCCTCGGAGTGACGCTCGGCGCCGCCGCCGGGACTGCCTACGTGCTCTCGGTCCCGTTCTGGGGCCTCGACCCCACGCGCATCGTGGCCGAGCTCGTTCAGCTGGTCCGCAGCGCGTCGGAGACCTACCCCTACACGTCGCTCTACGCGTTCAACCTGTGGTCGGTCTTCTTCGACTTCTGGAAATCGGACACGGATCTCGTGTTCTGGGGCGGAGTCCTGCTCGTGATCGGACTCATCGCGTCGGCGATCCCCCTCTGGTGGCGGCGGGACACGGCAACGCTTCTGGCGTGTGCCCTGCTCGCCGGCCTCGCGTTCTACTTTCTCCCGACACGCGCGCACGAGCGCTACCTCTTCCCAGTCTTCGCGCTCGCGCTCCCGCTCGCCGTCGCGCGCACGCGCGTGTTGGTGCCCTACGTGGTGCTCGCGCTCACCTTCGCGTTGTCGCTCTACTACGCGTTCACGCGGTACGAGCAGTACGTGGATCTGCGCGTTCCGCAGATCATCGAAGCGACCATCTTCAGCCGTCCCGGTCAGATCGGGATCGCGCTCGTGATGATGGGCGTCGCCGCGTACCTGGTCTGGCGTCTCGTGCGTGGCGACGCGCGCCTCGAGAGCGACTATGTCTGGGGCGGCCGCGGCGTACCCACGCCAGGTGAACGACGGTGGGTTCTGCCAGCGGGGCTCAGCCCGGGCCGCCTGCCGACCCGGCGCGACGTGGCCGTCGCAACGCTCGTCGCGCTCGCCGTGCTCGCGACCCGCGGATACCGCCTCGACTGGCCCCGCGAGATGTACTTCGATGAGGTCTACCACGCGCGTACCGCCTTCGAGCTCCTTGCCGAGCGCGAGCCGTACGAGTGGACCCACCCGCATCTCGCGAAGGAGATCATGGCGCTCGGCATCCTCGCCTTCGGGGACGATCGCGTGGTCGGCCACGAGACGAGCCAGCCGCAGGGCCAACCGAGCGCCTTCGTCGTCGGGAACGACGGCACCCGTGTCTCGATCGCGGATCATCGCGATGACGAGCGACGCGCTCGTCGTAATCCCACTCGCGGACGTGCCGAGCAACACCCAGCTCCAGAAGATCCAGCTGCCCTTCGCCGGCGCGCGCTCGCTTTCGCTCGCGGGCGATCGTGTCGTCGTCGGCGGTCCGAGCTCGCTCGCGATCTACGCGACCGTCGACGCAACACCGACCGTCATCCCCGTGCCCACGGTCGCGGTCACGACGAAGACGGACGGGAGCGAGCTCTACGTCCTCGATCCGCAGGGCACCGTGCACGTCATCTCATCGGACACGGCGCAAGAAACGCGTGCGCTCACCGGCGGCCGGCCCGGCACCGCCATCGCTTACACGCAAGGCCCCAACCGTATCTTCGTCGCGCGGGCCGACGCGCCGATGCTCGACGTGTTCGAGCTCGAGACCGGATCGCACGACGCGGTCTCACTCGCGAACGCGCGCACCGGCACGTTCTCGACCGCCGCCACCGCGCTCGCCGTCGTACCGCGCACCGATTTCCTTTACGCGCTCGACGAAGGCCGCGTCGTGGTGGTCGAGACCCACGGGTCGTCCCCCTACGCGTCGATTCCCGTCACGGGATCTTTTCTTGGGGTCGACGGAGAAGGCGACAAGCTCGTCGTCGCCGGCGCCACGGGTGACGATCTCATCGAGACCGGTCGTCACGCGCTCGCCTGGCGGCTCCCCGGTGTCCTCTTCGCCGCGGTCCTCGCGTTCCTCCTTGTGCTCCTCGCGCGGCGGCTCTTCGCTTCGACGGTCCTCCCGGCGCTCGTCGGCCTCGCGGTCCTCGTCGACGGGTCGATGTTCGCCCAGGCGCGGATCGGGATGAACGACATCTACGTTGCCACGCTCATCGTCGCGGGCTGGTATTTCGTGGTCGCGGCACACCGACCGCGACGGTGGGCCACGCTCGACGTGCTCATCGCCGGCGTGCTTTTCGGGCTCGCGCTCGCGGCGAAATGGGCGGGCGCCTACACCCTGGTCGGCTTGCTCGTCGCGTCGATCGCCGTGACCGCGCGTGCCTACGAGCGCGGGCGCCCCGGGACCGGCGGGCCGCTCGACCTCTTCGCGCGCCGCGGCCTCAACGCCGTCATGCTTTTCATCGCGTTCGCCGCCATCCCCGCCGGGATCTACCTCGCGAGCTACGTGCGCTGGTTCGGCGGCCCGACGATCCCGTACGGCTGGAGCCTCGTCGAGTTGACGCAGCAGATGTACTGGTACCACTCGGGCCTGACCGCGCCGCATCCCGCCGGGTCGCCGTGGTGGAGCTGGCCGTTGGTCCTGAAGCCCGTCTACTGGTACTTCGGTGCGTCGACCGGCGGCGACAACGCCTACATCTACGACGCCGGCAACGTCGTGCTCTTCTGGGCCGGCCTTGTCGCATTCGGCTGGTGCGTGGTCGCCGCGGTCCGCGCGCGCTCGGTGGCGCTTGCCTTCGTGGTCTTCGCCGGCCTGGTGCAGTACGTCGCCTGGATCCCGATCGGACGCGTGCTCTTCTTCTACCACTTCTTCACGGTGTTGCCGTTCTATCTGCTGGCGCTTGCTGCGGGGCTCGCATACCTTTGGGAGACGGGCCGAGCCCGTCTGGTGGTGGGTTACCTCGGGCTCGCTGCGGCGGCGTTCGCGTACTTCTACCCGTTCATCTCGGCCCAGCCATTTCCGGGGGCGCAGGCGGGCATGTTCTTCATCCTTCCGACCTGGGCATACGAGTGCACCTTCTATCCCACGTTCGTTTGCGGCGCTCATTTCGTGGAGCAGCTCGCCGGGATTCACCCGGCTGCTCGCTACCGTGCGATCGGGTACACGCCGTTAGCGAAGACGAGGGCGGCGACGGCTCCGACCACGACGACCGCGACCAGGAGCGCGAGGATGAGGTTCACGAGGTCGTGCCGCAGGTCCGCGAGACCGAACGTGCGGCGCGCCGCGTAGAGCACCACGGTGATGTTGTCCTCGCCGCCACGCGATTTCGCGAGATCGATGAGCGCGGTCGCCGCGCGATCGAGGTCCGCGCGTCGCACGGTCGATGCGATCTCCCCGTCGGGGACGTGTCGCGTGAGCCCGTCGGAGCAGAGCAGGAGCCGGTCGCCGGGCCGGAGTGCCTCGAGGAACACGTCGGGCTGCACGCCGCGCGGATCCCCGACGAATCTCGTGATCGAGCTCTGCAACTCGCCGGTGTGATCGGAGGTGACGAGGCGGATATCGCCTCCGCGTAGGAGATAGGCGCGGCTGTCGCCGAGGTTTCCGATCACCGCAGAGCTCCCGTCGATCGCCGCCGCCACCAGCGTCGATGCCGCGCCCGGCTGGCCGGTCTTGCCGGCGGCCCCGAGGACGGCGTCGTTCGCGCCACGGATCGCGGCTGCGAGCGCCTCCGCCGGCGCCATCGAGCCCGCTTGTGCGCCGAAAAAGCTCTCCGCGAGAGCGTCGATCGCCGCAGCGCTGGCCATCTCTCCGCCGGCCTCGCCGCCCACGCCGTCGGCCACCGCGAGGAGCGTCGTCTTGCCTCCCTCGCGGACGAGATAGCGGTCTTCGTTGTTCTCGCGAACGTGACCCGTGTCGGTACGTGCCGCCGTCTGCGCTCCCAGCCCTAGTCTCCCTTCTTCGTGCAGTCCTTCCCCGCCACGTAAAAGAGCGTCGCCGTCGCGCCGCGAGCGATCGCGGTGTTGGCCGCGGGGTCTTGCCGGATCACGGCGCACGCCGCGCCGGGCCCCTGGCCGACGTCCCACGCGACCCGCGCGAACCCGGCCGCTTGCAAAATGCTGACCGCATCGCCGAGCTTCTTGCCGACGACGTTCGGGGTCTGTGCTCCAGCAGCGCTCGGTGCCGCCGAAGCGGGACTGCTCGGCTGCGTGCCCCGCGGGAACGACGAGAAGAACAGGAACAGCGCGAAGAGGATGGCGAGGACCGCGAGGATCGCGACGCTGCTGTCAAAGCGCGGGAACACCCAACCGCGGGCGCTCCGCGTCGCGCCGCCCGGCTTGAGCGACGAGGTGGGATCGGTGTCGCGGTCGGCAACATCCGAGAACGCGCGCGCGAACGCGCCCGCGCTCGCGTAGCGGCGGTCCGGCAGCGTCGCGAGCGCGCGTCCGACGATGGCATCGAGCCTGTCGTCGATACCGACGCGCGCGAGCCGAAGCGACGGTGGGGGCCCGACCAGCCGCTCTCGTACGAGCTCCTCGCTCGTCGCGCCATCGAACGCCGGTCTTCCGGTGAGGAGCTCGTACGCGACGAGACCGAGGCCGTACACGTCGGTCCGCGCGGTGACCGGTCCACCCTCGACGCGCTCCGGCGCGATATACCGCGCGGTGCCCAGCAGCTCCTGCTCGTCGCGATCGCGCGCGGCGCGCGCGATCCCGAAGTCGGTGAGCTTTGCGGCGCCCTCGCGATCGACGATGACGTTCGCGGGCTTCACGTCGCAGTGGATCACGCCCGCCGCGTGCGCCGCGTCAAGGGCCGCGGCGACCTGCCTGATGAGGCGAGCCACCTCGTGCGCGGGCAATGGCCCGCGCTCGGCGACGATCTCGCGAAGCGTCTTGCCCGGCACGAGCTCCATGACCATGAACGCGTCCGCGCCGTCGCGGCCTTCGTCGAACACCATAACGACGTTCGGATGGACGACCGCCGCCGCGCGGCGCGCCTCATCGGCGAAACGCGCGCGGAAGGCATCGTCCGCGTCGGGCCCGAGGAGCTTTATCGCGACATCGCGATCCAGCTTCTCGTCGCGCGCCCGCCACACCTCGCCTGCGCCGCCCTCGTCGATCCTCTCGATGAGTCGATAACGCTTGGCGAGCAGTCGCGCCGCCGCGGGCGCACGAAGGTCGGCGCCCTTTTCGCTGGCCATCTCATCGCCTGTCCGCAACTTGTGTGCTAACCCACTAGGCGAGCTCGACGAGGGCGCCGAGTGCCGCCTCATACGTACGGTCGCTTCCGAGGATCGAGAGCTCCTCGCCGATGAGCTCGACGATGGCCGGCGATGGAAGCGGCATGGTGCGCTCCCACCGCCGCTCGCCGTCCAGCAGGACGGTGGCGGTCTGATGTCGCGGATCGGGCTGGCGCTTCACGGCGAATTCGGCGAGCTGTCGCGCGGCGGTCGCCTTGATGCGTATACCTGAGACATCTCCCTCGTCGAGCCCGCGCTCGAATCGCGGACGCACGCGCACCATGATCCGCGCACCATCGGGACGCGCGATCGCGAACAAGAGTCCGCCGGCCTCCGACGGCGCGAGCGCCTCGAGCGGTCGCCAGCCGAGACGCGACGCCAGCCATCCCACGAAGAGCAACGCCTGCGAAGGATGTATGTCACGACCGTCCATGTCCACGGCAAAACCGACACTGACGCCGGTGACACCGTCCAGAAAGAGCCGCCAGGCGGGAACGTCGAAGAACGCTGTCGCGATCTCGCGCCACGGTGTGAGCCGCGTCCAATTGAGGTCGGTCAGTCCGAAGCGCCCGCGGGCCTCATCCGAGATGCGCGCGATGACCGGCAACGTCAGTTCGGGACGAGCGAAGTCCGCGGAGTCGACGACGAGGCGGTCCGTGAGCCGCAGCAGATCTCCGAACGAGCGCGAGCCGAGCGGCGGCGTCCCGGTCCACCAGAGGAAGACCGGGAGATCGGGAACGAGAAGCGGGATCACCGCGGAGGCCAGGCGATCGTCGGCGTCGCCCCTCGCGCGGACGAGGATCTGTTCGTAGCAGACGAGCCGCGCGCCGTCCGCGATCGGGAGCCGGCAGTGCATCTCGATGCGCTTCTCGGTGCCGTCTCGTGCACTGCGGTCCGCGAGCACGACGATCGCGCGCGACGGATGACGGAGCGCGAGGTCGGCGATGCTCCGTGCGGCGCGGCGTGCGTGCTCCTCGCGGTCGGCGTACACGATGAGATTCAGCACCGACGCGCGCGCGATCGGTCGCCCGAGCTCGCGCGCATGCGCGCTCTGCGCCCGACGGAGCCGCGTGAGCTCGCGCTCGAGCGCCGCGACGCCACCCTGGCGCGTTCCCCAGAACGTCGTGTCGATCGCTACGCCTTCCGCCATTTCCGTCCATCCCGCTCGATGAGAGCGTCCGCCTCGGTGGGTCCCCACGTCCCGGCTTCGTAAAGGGCCGGCCCCTCGGCCGAGTCGCTCGATGCCCAGCCCTTGATGATGGGGTCAACGAACGCCCATTGCTGGTCGACCTCGTCGTGTCGCGTGAAGAGCGTTGCGTCGCCGCGGAGCGCGTCGAGGATGAGCGTCTCGTACGCGTCCGGAGCGTCGACCATGAAGGACGCGCCGTAGTCGAAGTCCATGTTCACCGCGCGGATGCGGATCCCCTGCACCGGGACCTTCGCGCCGAACCGCAGCGAGATGCCTTCGTCCGGCTGGATACGCAACACGAGCGCGTTCGGTTCGAGGCCCGCGAGAGCATCGCGGGAGAAGAGCTGGTGCGGCGCGGCGCGGAACTGGATCGCGATCTCGGTCGACTGTTTCGGAAGTCGCTTCCCGGTGCGGACGTAGAACGGGATGCCTTCCCAGCGCCAGTTGTCGACCCAGAGCTTGAGCGCCACGTAGGTATCGGTGCGCGAATCGGTTGCCACGCCAGGCTCCTCGCGGTATCCCGGGACGGGCGTGCCCTCGATGAAGCCGCGCGTGTATTGCCCGCGCACGGCGTTCATCGAGAGGTCCTCGCCCGCGATCCGCCGCAGCGCGCGCATCACCTTGACCTTCTCGTCGCGGACGGCTTTGTCGTCGAACGCGGCCGGCGGCTCCATCGAGACGAGCGCGAGCAGCTGAAGCAGGTGGTTCTGGACGATGTCGCGCATCGCACCGGCCTGCTCGTAATAACCTGCCCGCTCCCCGACGCCGATCGTCTCCGCGACCGTGATCTGGACGTGGTCGACGTACTGCCGGTTCCAGATCGGTTCAAAGATCCCGTTCGAGAAACGCATCACCAGGATGTTCTGAACGGTCTCCTTGCCGAGGTAGTGATCGATGCGGAAGACCTCGTCCTCGCGGAAGACGGTATGCACGATCTCGTTGAGCTCGAGGGCGGACGCGCGGTCGTGTCCGAACGGCTTCTCGACGACGATGCGCGCCCAGCCGGTGTCTCCACGGAGGCGGTGCTCGCCGATCGCTTCGACGATCGCCTTGTACGCGGGCGGTGGCGTCGCGAGATAGAAGAGCCGGTTGGCGTGCGTGCCAAGCGCGAAGTCGAGCTGCTCGAGCGTGCGTCGAAGCTCTTCATAGCCGGCATCGTCCGAGGTCGTGACGAAATGCAGGTGTTCGGCGCGGGGAGCAGCCGCTGCAGCGCGAGGTTGTACAGCGCCGGGATGAGCTTGCGCTGGGCGAGATCGCCGGAGCCGCCGAAGATCACGATCGTCGAAGGTTCGGGGATGCGTGAGAGCCGCAGCCCCTCGCGGAGCGGATTGAGTGTCGAGGTGGCCAGGTCGCCTATTCCTTCTTAACGGCGTGACCGCCGAACTGATTGCGAAGCGCGGCCGCGACCTTCATCGCGTAGCTGTCCTCCTGCCGCGAGACGAAGCGCGCGAAGAGCGAATGGGAGATGGCCGTCATCGGGACACCGTGCGTCACGGCCTCGAGCACGGTCCAGCGACCCTCACCCGAATCCTCGACCCACCCCTTGATGTTCTTCAGGTCGCTGCCCTCCTGTTCGAAGGCGCGCTCGGCGAGCTCGAGGAGCCACGAGCGGACGACGCTTCCTTGAAGCCAGACGGTGGAGACCTTGCGGAGATCGAGCTCGAACTCGCTCGCATGCAGCAG
>Ga0209687_1000624_pt1 | contig 11637 bp, 15 predicted proteins | sample GraSoiAngelo_136_FD_185893 | JGI IMG/M metagenome (GOLD analysis project Ga0209687, IMG submission 185893) | Grasslands soil microbial communities from the Angelo Coastal Reserve, California, USA - 14_0929_09_20cm (SPAdes) (version 2) | ecosystem: Environmental > Terrestrial > Soil > Grasslands ...
GCCAGCGGCCTCATATACGGCCAGCACATCGGACGTCTAGTGTCGGATCACGTTCGCTGCCACGCCACATCATCGCGCATCTCCTCGCCCGCTTCCCCTTCCAGGAAAATCAATGGCGCGCGTAGGCAGAGTTCGCGGCATTTGAATTGCTGGCCGCTAGGATTTGCCCACAGCCAGTTTTTGCGCGGGCCTTTATGGTTAACAGTGTTGCCGATCTGTCTTTAAAGCAGCAATCATGCCCCAACAGCGCAATCCTAATATTCTACGGTTAACCATATCCTCTTATCCTAGGTTAAATAAGATCATCTGCTGATTTTTACAATCTTCACAAGATCGACTATTTACAACACCAGACAAATACGTGATGAATCGAAGGATAAGGAGCAGCACGTTGGACCCGAGCTGTCGGAGCAACGACAATGGGCGCCGCGAGATGGAAACTGGGGAGCGTCGGTAGCGCGTTCTTCGTGCTCGCTGCCTTCGCCCAACCTGTGGCCGCCGATCCGATCTACTACCTTGTGCAAGGCGCTCAATACTCTCCCGGCAACGGGATTGGCACTTTCATAATCCCCTCCGTGGCGCAGGGGCTTCTGTTCTACCTCAATGCGGATGACCGGTCGGTCGAGATTACGCTGACGGGCCTGTTTAACGCTTCCGGAGAGAAGGTGCGGTGTATCGCCGTAACGAGGTTCGCGTTTGCTTGTTCGGCGGAAGCGGTACTTGGCGCCTACAACGGCGACAATCCGGACAGTGGCGACCCAAATGGTGATGGTTTGCTAACGCGCATCGTGAATGGTTCGGCCGACGATCCAGCCTCGCTGTTCCAGACCGAGCACGTTGTGAATGGTTCGGCCGACGATCCGGTCTCGCTGTTCCAGACCGCGAGCATTGTAAATGATCCGCCGGCAGGACCGGCGAGCGTTCCAGAGCCCGGCAGTTTGTTCCTCCTAGCCAGCGCACTGATTTCCTTCGGCATCGCCCGGCGACGCAGAATACGGAACAATTAAGCCTCCTGCCACGCTAAGTTGCCAATTCCTCTGGCTCGCGCTTAACCACGAAAACCGGCCGGTTAAACATAAATCCCCCTCAGGTTTTTGGACGGAGCCTCGTTTCTTGCTCATGCGAAAGCAGGGCGAGAGCGAATTACCGCCAACCCGTACGCGGCGATGGACCTTCCGACGCAAGGCTGCGCTGCTTCAGGCGTTACGCAGCGGTATAATCACCTTTGAACAGGCTTGCGACCAGTATGCGTTGTCAATCGAGGAGCTTCGTGCCTGGGAACGCGATTTTGAGCGGCACGGTCTTTATGGCCTAAGGGCCACTCGTGTGCAGCTTTACCGGGATTAAGAAGCCTTGATCTCCGCGACGCCCGCTCGGTGATGGTAAATTCTCCATTCGGAGATGGCCGGCCATAAACGAATGACCGGATCGCCCTCCGCTGCGATGCTGCCAAGGCCTTCAGCGGCGCGAGGCGGTCTGGGCCCACGCCTCGACGGCGCGGCACAGCTCGGGATCGGCCAGGATGAAATCGACTGCCTGGTTCTGCGTGCCGAGGGTCGGCGCACCGTTCTCCTCGGTCAGCTCGTCATAGAGGCGGATGACATAGACCAGCGCCTCTCGCCGCAATTTTGGGTCTTCGACCGGTAGCGCCATTCTCGCCTCGGCAATCTCCACCCCCAGAGGAAAACGCCGGCATCGCGGCGCGGTTCGCCTCACCGCACGGCCGCAAAGGCGCGCCCGGTCGCGATCAGCCCCCCTTCCGCCGCGACCGGCGGGGTCCAGCCGAGCAATGCCCGGGTCGCGCTGTCGTCGAGCTGCAACGAGGAGACGAGCGAGGCCAATCGCGGGCCGATACGAGGCAGCCGCCGGGCCAGGGTCAAGGCGGGTCCCGGGACGGGAAAGAGCCGCGCCGGCCGTCCGAGCCCTTGGGCGAGCAGCCGGATCAGCGCCGGCGTCGACAGATCGACACCGTCGCTGGCGAGCAGGACCTGCCCGGGTGCTGCGGGATGCAGCGCGGAGACCGCGATCAAATCGGTCAGATTATCGGCATGGAGAAAGCTGCGGCGGTTGTCGAGCGCCGCGAAGGGCAATGGCGCGCCGCTCGCGACGAGGCGCAGCAATGCCTCGAAATTGGCCCGCACGCCCGGGCCGTAGACGAGCGGCGGGCGGATGATGACGAGCTCGATCCCGGTAGCGCGCGCCGCCTCGGCCAAGGCCCGCTCCGTCGCGAGCTTGCTGTGGCCATAGGGACTTTCGGGGTGGTTACGCCGCATCGGCTTGCTGCGCGCCGATCGAAGCCCGGCAAATCGGCCAGATGCGGTCGGTCCGGATTGCCATTTGAGTGCCGCGTCAACAATTCGGTACCGCACGTCGTATTGCCACCGATTGATCCCGATCTCGTTGAGCGCCGTCGAGGGAATGTGATGGGAGCTTTTGTCAAGCGGTCCTCTGCGCTGTGTGCGCTCATTCTGTTGGGGACGACACAACCGGGATCCTCTCCCGAGGGTCGCTGGCTGACCGAGAAGAAGAACGGCGTCGTAGAGATCTTCCGATGCTCCGGCGGCGACGTCCTGTGCGGCCGGCTGGTGTGGTTTCGTCTCAAGCCCGGCGACTCGAACCTCGATCTCAGCAATTCTGACGCCCAGCTGCGCAACCGGCCCTTATGCGGGCTGGTGTTCATGACCGGCTTCAGGCCCGCCGAACCGAACAACTGGGAAGACGGCAGGGTCTACAACACCGACGACGGGAACACCTATCATGCGACGATGCGCTTGCAACCGGATGGCACGCTGCGGCTGCGCGGATATTTTGTCGTGACCTTGATCGGCGCGAGCGAGATCTGGACTCGGCATACCGGCCCGGTGCCTGCTTGTCCGGGCCGCTGAACATGGCGAGGCTCCCATCAATCACCAGCAAGGACCAGGTGGCGGCGAAGGACCGTGAGACATGGGATTCGATCGTCGCCAGCCGCGGCGCCAAAGGAGCTGCGCATGCCCCCTTTTGAAGCGCTCTGCAGTGGGTCGCGTTCGTCGCGCCCTTAATGATGTTCGTCGGTCGGATCTTCGGCGCTATTTTGGGCCAGAACTCCCCTGACAGCTGATGCGACTACCACCGGACAGGTTCACGTTCGTGAACGTGCAGAAATCCAATGCGCCCGTCGCGGTATTCACCCGCCAAATCGGCGATGTGCCTGCCTGCGCCATCCCGCTGGCAATTTGGATTTGATAAAGCCCGGGTGTACCAGCGGTACTTTGTGCAATCGCGGTCCTAGGCGATGTAGCGAGCGAGAGCCAGGCACCCGTTATCAGACCGCACACAACTCCGATTACCAATTCTCGCGACATTGCCGCCTCCTATGATCCCCATGGAGAGCCTCGCGCCCTCCTGGGCTCAGTGGCAGCAATTGCCTAATTCGCCCTTGCGGCCAAGAGCTTCGGGAGTACCCGGGTTCCCGAGCGGTGATGGCATTAGCTTGCTTGCGCGTCAGAAACAGAGCCGGTAACTGCGGATAATAGATGGCAGCGGTTATGAACCGCCGTAATCCGCGCGTTCGGGCAATCGCCCGCGAGATTTTCCTATAAATTGGGCAAGGCTAACCCGACCGGAACACTCTCAGCGATGACAGGCGACCTCGAGCATCGTCAGTTTGCCTTGCAGCTCGCCGAGAGGCGAAGCTGGAGCCGGCATCCGAACCGCCGAACTCGGCGGCTACCCACCGCAGCTGCCGAGCGCCCAGCCGAGCCTTTTTATACGCGAAGCTCAGGGGCAGCCTCCGACGATAACCGAACAGCGAGTGCCGGGCATTCCAAGCAGCTCCATGCCTGTTCACAAAGGCAGGATGCTTGGTCCGTTCGACTGGTGCACGGTTATCAGAATCGGCATCGCCGCCGGTATCCTGGGCATCGTGCTGCTGATCGGGTGGCGGCAGGGTCCGCCTCGCGCGTAACGGCTGGGTCCGGCATCTGCGGCGGCTGTTACGCTGAAGCGGGGCGCGGGATGCGGATTTCGTCGTGAGCTGGGCCATGCGGTAGGGCGCTTCCCTATGCTGCTGTTGCGCCGGTTTACGTTGAAACCGCGACACTCGATCTGCCGTAAGTAACGGGAAATTAAGTAGAACTTTCAATCAATTCGCAAGGTAAGCCAACTAAGCTCGCCGCGAAATCGGGGAAAATCCACTATGGAACCTGAGATCGCTGGCGCAGCCAATCATCGCTCGGGCACTTCATCCGAACCGGCACCTTCGAACAGGCGGTGGACCGTCCGACGTAAGGCGGCGATTGTCGAGGCCGTCCGCAGCGGCCGGGTGTCGCTCACTGCGATCTGCCAGGCCTACAAGCTCTCGATCGAAGAGTTTCTCGCGTGGGAACGTGACATGGACCGGTATGGCGTCCCCGGTCTGCGCGCGACCCGGTATCAAATCTATCGTCAGACCGATACGCAAAAGACCGGCTAAAGATGGCCCCTCGCGACAAACTGACGGAGCAGCTTGCCTTATCGATGTTGGCGCGCGATGGCATCGCGGCGATTTGGCAACTGCACCTGTCCGCTGCTGACGCACATCGCACGGGTCACCCCAAAGCTGCGCAGTCCATCCTGGAACTCGCTGAAGCTGTCGAGGAAGCATGGCTCAGGGCTGAGGGAGCACGGAGTCTGATATGCTGTTCGAAATCTTCGTGACTGTTCCCTCCCTGGTCATGGCTGAGATCGCCTGGTTTGTCCGCTTTGCGGTCGCTCTGACGTGCCTACTCGTGCTGTTCGCTGGTGCGATCGGTGCTGTTGGCCTCCGCTGGAGGCGCGAGCCGGCACAGGGGCGGCCGGTGCGGAACCGCGGCGCTGAAGCATCGGTTTAAGGCTGTCGAAAGATGAAAACCGGAAAAGTGCCATCCAGCGATGAGGCCGAAGCCGCCTGAGATCGCCAGCCATTGGGCATGACCGAATGGGGCGAACTGCGCTGTTTAACAGGCCGTTTTCGGGAGCTTCAGCTCCAACGCGACGCGGCACCAAGGGGCCGCATCGGATGATTGCAGGAACTGGACAGCCAATTTCTAACCGTTGGGGCCCAGCGCGACCGGCTCCTCTCGCACCTTTCGCGGCGGCTTGTTCGGCGCGTCGCTGCATAGGACGCCGCTACGTCGCCCCGAGATCGCCGATAGGATGAGCACAATCGCCGAACGGCAGTTTCCGGCGCGCGAAACAGTCGACTTTTATCGGATTTAGCAAAGATCGGATCGGGGCAAAACCGGAAGCAGCTGATCTCTAACATGTGCTTGCGCTCAGCGCGCGACCGTCGAGTCTGCGAAGTCGATTCAATCTGGGTGATCCGCCCCAAGCTGCCGAAATCTGTGATCGATCGGCTGTGCGAAATCGTTAGCTTTTAGTCGGTGCTCTCAGCGTGATGCAACTGACGAATATGATCTGACGCGGCGGGCACCTGGTCCCCGACCACCGTGACAATTTTGGGCTGCCGTTCAGCTTTAACCGACCCGTTTAATTGTGCGGCCGCGTAATGCCGTTGCGTGACTTGTTTGAGTGCGCGACCGATGCTCAGAGTTCGAGTCAAACCTTTGCGAAACGAAGGTCGCTTCACAGCCATCGAGTACGGAATTCTAGCCGGCTTGACCGTGATTGCGGTGGAGCGCCTTGCGACCACATTCTAGCCCAGGCCGGATCACTCATCGCGCTGTGGGCCTGTCGACGCCCCGCCAACACGCCTTCTTCCAGCAGCCGCGTCCTTCGCCATGCTCGCGCTACGGGGCCACCTCACGCTGCTTGGCTGCTCTAAAATAGGCTTGCAGTAGTCGGTACCTGGCAAACCAAATTAAGCTACGCCGCGGTAGGACATGGATTGGCATACAGCCAATCTTTGATGATAGGTTTGAAGGATCAATTAACGACGCACGGGTTCGACGGCGCGCTTGGTCTTAATCAAGTTTAATAACTTCTTAAAAGGTAACCTTAATCTTATTCGGTAATGCTAGAATTCTCTCCGACAGTCATTCTAGAATTTGAAACTTTCTGCTAATCGGAAGGAGACAGCAATGGAAGTCATCCGAGTGGACGGAACTCGCGAAAATAACCGCGCGCCTCGATGAGCTACACAAGCTGCTTGATGCAGCTGAAGACGCAAACCAAAGCCGCATTCTATGCGCTTGAGGCCGTGATAACGGAGCTTGAGGCAACGCGAGATCGACTGCTCAGTGGTTTAGTCGACCGTGTTGTCGATCAAGCCGCTGCTTAGGCGGTTTGCTCAAGAGACTGGCAATGTCTAGGACTGTCCCGCAAGCGGAGGCAGCAAGATCGGTCGTTGTACGGCTGCGAGGACACCGAGCGAACATGAGTGACGACTATTTTCAAGTTATCCTGTTGATCGAGCGGCTTCATCGGCAATTTCTCGATGTCGTCAAACTCGAACTCGACGCATTGCGAGTCCACGACGTCAACAACGTGCAGGCCCTGATGCTGTTCAACATGGGCGACGCGGAGATCTCCGTTGGCGAGCTGACAATGCGCGGTTATTATCTAGGCTCAAACGTCTCCTACAACGTGAAGAAATTGTCCGAGAGTGGCTATCTCGTGGCCGAGCGCTCAATGCATGATCGCCGGTCGATCCGCGTTCGACTAACACCGAAGGGGCGCACTTTGCGGGACCGGCTCTCCATCATGATAAACCGGCATATTGAGATGCTGGAGCAGACTCAGATCACGGATACGGATTTACAGAGAGCCGCAGCCACCTTGCAGCAACTTGAGCGGTTCTGGATGCGGTCGGACATTAGTAGATAAGAACACTACCCTTCGAGTAGACACCACTCGCCTGAGGCTTGGAATTCGGCAGCAGTCCCCGTGAACGTATCGACAATATTTCCCTTCTCGTCCGTTATTATGACTGTGCCTGAGATGCCGTCCTCCAAGACTTCTATGGCTTCGGCGAAAAACGTGCCGAAGGTCGCGTCAGCCATGATCCACTTCTGCCCGAGTGCAATTTCCAGCATTAATTTTAGTGCCTGTCGGCGGCGCTCCGAACTTTGCGCGATTCGAGGCGAGTGACTGCGGATGACTGTGAGCGTTACCAACGAATCCTCCTAGAATCACGCATATTGTGGGTTAACTTCCACCTATGCTGCACTGGGAGGATTTTCGGGGGCTTCGCGGCACTGTCGCTTGATACCGGTATTCAGCAGTCGCGCGGAGGCTGGGATTGAGGACCCCACCTCCCGTTCGACGCCAGCCCAGGTGAATAATTGGATGGTCGGGCCGTCCTTGATGGTTGCTATTGCCCGTTCGGCGCGGTTGATGGACGCAATACCGACCTTCCCGACCCCTGACTGCGGCGTCTAGACTAGCCATTCCTCATTCGATGATGTTTGTTGCGCCATCAGCTTGACGGCGAAACGATGGCTTTCGTCGATGCCTGCCGGAAATCCCGATAATTGACGTCCGCAATTAACTCGGCGCCTCACGGCTTCCGAAAAGCATCGATGATCGGCGTTGCCGCCGTGTCGTGACGCGCCAGCGGCGCCAGGCCGTAGAAATCCTCGATCGTGCGCAACACCACGTAATGATCGATGTGCTGGCTGTAATCGCCGGGAACCACGCCCGCGCCAACCATAATTGTCGGGATCAAATTTATGTAGCGCTTCGCGACGGTCGCGCCGGCCGCGTCCTTAACCGGCGTGTATGCGTCGTCGTCCTCGTCCCAAGTGATGATCAGCAGACTGTTGTGGCTCAACGCCCATCGGCGATAAGGCTCGATGTGCTGCCGCAGCCAGTCGTCCATCGCCTTGCCGTAATTGATCCCCGGTGGCGCCGCATCTGACTTGTGGCCGTCGTGGATCTGATTGGGTATGACGAAAGCGACGGTCGGCAGCTTGGCGAAGCCGGCATCATCGGTTGGAAATTCGGTGAATGGCAGATTGACGCTCGACGGCAGCTGATGACGGCCGAGCGCATCGTCCTTTACCGCCTGCCAATTCACCCACGGATTGTGCTTGCGCTGATAGTCGATGCCGCTACCCGGCGGTCCGGTGCGCGAAACCCCGGTGAAGCCGCGAGCGGGGAGGTCTTCCGAATACCCGGCAAAGCTGCGTCCGGCCCGGATTAGCGCGGCCCCGAGATTGGGCGCGTCGAGAGGGGTGTTGAGCAGTGGGTCGTTGGTGCCGACCTGGGTGTGGCCATTGACGATCGGATTGGACCCATCCGGGTTGCGCTTCGCATCCGACCCGGTGCCCTGCGGATCTCCCGAGAATAAGGCAAGGTAATTTGGCTGCGATGGGTGGTCGATACCGTGGGAATTCGTGAAGTTCGCACCCTGATGCAGCAAGCTGTTCAGGTATGCGAGCTCTGGCGCCAGCTCGCGCGTCGGCAGATTTTCCTCGATGACGATGACGACATGATCTGGCGTCAACACAGCGGCATCGGCCACAACCGCCGTCAACATCAGCGCGAGCGCCGCTGCGATGAGCCGGGCTCTCATTGATTTCAAATGCTCTGCTCTTCGCGCAGGTTGCGCATGGGCTCGGGTTCCATGCGAAGAGTATGATGGCGCCTAAAGAGAAACGTGCAGAAAAAAGTGCCATGAACTGTCGCGACAATTTTTCGCCCGAGACAAAGCAACAACTGCCCAAAAGGGCCGGGTATCGCTGTTCATTTCCCCCTTGCCGAGCACCAACCATTGGACCCAGCCAAGAAGGTGCTAGGCTACCGCAAGCATAGGCATGGCATGCCACATCGTGGCCGAAGCCGGAGGACACGGCGCGCGGCGAGTCGACCCGTCTCTGACGAAGGAGCAAAGGTCAGCTTACGACAACGCTTCCGGGCATGAAGAGCCTAATGCGGATCCGTAGCCGTCTTCGACCGCTTCGCGCGCCAAAGTAGCCATTCAAGGCACATCCTGGTCACGCCGCGGATTCGACGTACCGCACGCAGTCATTTTCGGGCGCTCGCCATTGAACAGCAGACGAGGCAAGAGCCGGGACAGTCGAGCAGCCTCACCGCCTCGCCCCCGCTCACCTCAGTGGATGGTCGGTTTATCTTCATCATCGCCCCGGCGCGAGACGATCCTCGGCGGCTAGAAGCTTCCCGCTGACCTCAAGCCCGTGCGCCGGGCAATCGATGCCGCACTCCCACTGCGGCCCGCTTGGGCCAGGGATATCAAGGCCGTTACGGTAGCGCGCGGGCGAGCAGATGTAGCCATGAGCGAGAACCGCGGGACTGCTGGGAGAGTTACGCTGGGGCGCGCATTGTTAACTCGTCTCCGGCCGCCTCTCAGCTCAAATCCGCGAGGCTCAGCGTACCGGGTGGCCTAGGCAGCGGGAACGGGCTCGAACGATCGTCGACGGAGCCATGGTATTGGAGGCTCGAATGAGACATCTGATCGCTACGGCAGTCCTGGCGGCTTCATTCGTCGTTAACGCGCCGACCCAGGCACAAAAAGCTCCAACCGCGGCACCGGATCAAGTGATCGCGCTAGATGGCCCAGCTTGGTCGAAACAATAGGAGCGCACCGTGATGTTTCGCATTGTCCTCACCGATTCCTCTCCGAATCCACTCATTTCATTAGGGTCGACGTTTTAATTGCGCGCTCATCACCAACGACGCAAGTCGCGCATCGGCGATCTTTGGTTTGATTCCGTATAAATGTTGCTACAATTTGTTTGACTTCATGCCCAGACGGGGAGATCGATATGGTGGCCGAACCCGCGGGAGCCGACATGAGCGCAGCGAGGCGGGAAACAAAAAAATCCGGTGCGCCTGATCGGAGGCGTTACATCCAAGTCGCCCGAGAGACCACCTCCGTCGGCGGAGCCTTGCAAGAAACGAGCGATCCGTTTGGCAATTCTGAGGAGGTCGCGCGGCTTTATACCGAATTGGTCAATTCTTTCGGTTCGAATGACAGCGAGGCGGTCAGGCTGATTTATCGCGCACTGCTTCGCTTGGGGCGACCGCGCGCGGAAATCCTTGCCGAGGTGGCACGGGTTGCCGCAGCCCAGGAGGCGACGCAAACAAGATCGGGCAGCCTGGGTCAGGCCATCGCTCCAACCGAACTGGAGTCAGTGGCGCCGACCACAGCGGTTCATGCACAAAGCCGTCCCCGTCTTTTGCCGGCTTCTGCGGGCTTCCGGCCGGCGCTTAATTCAGCGAATTTGAGAGAAGCCCGGTCGCTTCAGCGAAAGGAGAGGAAAGAATCTCGGCCAACACGGCTGAACGTACGAAGCCTCCTTAGGGCTCCCGCAGCTTGCTTTACACCATTAGGCGCCGCGGCAGGAACAGCGATATTGATAAATTTGCTAATCAGTGCGGGTGCAACCTCTTCTGTACCCAAGCAAGAAGCGACGGCACCTTCTACTGAAGCGTCAGCGACGCCTTTCGAGCCCACCGCGATACCGTCCATTGAAACGCCTGCCTCAGCTCCCGCAGAACCGGCGAGGATCCTCGACTACAACGACGTTGTCCGGCATCTGAGCGCAGGCGAGGTGGCTACACTCCGCGCTCGCGGCGATACGCTCCTGAGTATGGGCGATGTGACGTCCAGCCGGCTCTTTTACGAGCGCGCGTTCATTGCCGGAGACGCACAGGCTGCAATCCGATTGGGGGCAACTTACGATCCTGTTTTCCTTTCACGAGCGCGTGTGCAGGGTATGCGCGGCGATATGGCCATCGCTCTTGAGTGGTATCGGCGCGCCCGCGACCTCGGAGCAGTCGAAGCGGAGAGCCTGCTCAGGAGCATTCAAGGTAATTGAAGCTAAGCTACGGGACGGCCGATAGCGAAACGGCTACTCAGGCCGCGGGATAAGCCGACGAGCAACACGGTGAAAATAATGCGCAACGTGGATCAATTACGCTGCGCGAGGTGCAAGGCAACCTGACCCTGCTCGAGTCGCCTGTCATCACTGCGAGCGGTCGGGTAAGCCTTGCTCGACAACGACCGCTCGATCGACACGTCGCCTTGCAAACGAGCCTTCAGCAAATCGGTTTCTTACCCGCGGCTGCAAAAAATCGACGGCGTCTACAGTGCAACTCGCGGAGAGTTTTAGCTACTGAGGCATTCGCGAGCGTGGTGATGCAGGATGAGCCGGCGCCCGTCCTGCTTCTGAAAAATGTTGGTCACCACGTTAGACGCGCTAGTCGTCACGCTGGTCTTGTCGATCCTCACGAAGTCGTCGGGGCCGAGATCGGAAATGCGGGTTTCGTAGAGCGGTCGCATGGCGCTTAAGAGCGTTTAGCTCGAATAAGCTCTTATCTACACGCCGCCGTGGCGATCGAGCCACGCGATCGTTACAGATTGTTTCACTAAGTAAATCAAGGATCGACATCGCGGCCTAAATTTCCTAAGCAATTCAGTCACTTCCCACCCCGCTTTAAAATAAGCAGCGGGGGTTTCTGACAAGCGCGACAAAGCCGCCTCAGTGGAACGACAGCATTTTCCGCGACTTATCCACACGAATTGGGGGTAAGCGGGAGCGCTCAGGATTGCACAAAATGCGGCGGATAACCGACCGCCTCTAAACGGTCGAAAGCCGTTTGCTCGTCGGCGAATATGGCTGGTTGCGAAACCCCGTCCCCGTACCGCTCCCTCGGGTACGGCATCGATTTAGGATTTGGGGATCGGTTTGGGCGCGGGTGTCGACGGCGGCTCGA
>Ga0209687_1000625_pt1 | contig 11633 bp, 6 predicted proteins | sample GraSoiAngelo_136_FD_185893 | JGI IMG/M metagenome (GOLD analysis project Ga0209687, IMG submission 185893) | Grasslands soil microbial communities from the Angelo Coastal Reserve, California, USA - 14_0929_09_20cm (SPAdes) (version 2) | ecosystem: Environmental > Terrestrial > Soil > Grasslands ...
CAAGCTGCCGGTCTTATCAGGTTCTCTCAATGTCTCGCGATCGTGATACACCCGCCTGCGTTGACATACACGAATCGATCTCATAGCATCTCGATGCCGCGTGCCTGATTCAACCCTCGTCAGCCGTTGGGGATGGGCAAGCGGAATCAAGCAAACACACTTCAATCGCATCGGAGGTGACCGTGAGCGCATTGCCCATAATGATCGGCGTCCTCTGCGTGCTGGCCATTGCCTATCGCTACTACAGCGCATTCATCGCCGCGAAAGTGCTTGTGCTGGATGAAGCGCGGCAGACGCCGGCCCACACAATGTACGACGGTCAGAACTACTATCCGACGAATAAGTGGGTGCTGTTCGGCCACCATTTCGCTGCGATATCGGGCTCCGGCCCGCTGATTGGTCCGGTGCTGGCGGCGCAATTCGGTTTCCTGCCCGGTTTGCTATGGCTCGTGATCGGAGTCGTGCTTGGAGGCGCCGTGCATGATTTCGTGATCCTCGCTTCCTCGGTGCGCCGCAGGGGAAGATCGCTCGCCGAGATTGCCCGAAATGAGATCAGTCCGCTTTCGGGCCTGGTCACCGGAATCGCAATTCTCTTCATAGTTGTTATCGCGTTGAGCGGGCTGGGTCTGGTCGTCGTCAAAGCGCTGAGCGAGAGCCCGTGGGGAACTTTCACCGTCGGGCTGACAATCCCCATCGCTCTTTTCATGGGTCTCTATATGTATCGCTTCCGAGTCGGGAAGATTAAGGAGGCCACGATCATCGGCGTTATAGCCTTGCTTATAGCCGTCGTGCTCGGCGGCAGGATTGCGGACTCGTCCTGGGCGCCTGCGTTCACCTTTTCAGAACGCTCGATAACATACATTCTCGCTTCCTATGGGTTCATAGCTTCGGTGCTTCCAGTTTGGCTGCTGCTCTGCCCGCGTGACTACATCAGCTCGTTTTTGAAAATTGGAACGGTAGGGTTTCTCGTCCTTGGAGTCTTGATCGTCGCGCCTCATTTACATATGCCTGCGACTACGCCTTTTGTGGCCGGTGGAGGGCCGATAATTTCAGGCAAGCTATATCCATTCGTCTTTATCACCATCGCGTGCGGCGCGATATCGGGATTTCACTCGCTGATAAGCTCGGGCACTACGCCGAAAATGCTGAGCCGCGAAACCGATGCGCGAATGATCGGTTACGGCGGAATGCTGATGGAAGGGCTTGTAGGAGTCGTAGCGCTGATAGCGGCGACGTCACTCCTTCCCGGCGATTACTTCTCCATAAACGTGGACCGGGCGCGCACAAATTACGTTCAGTTCGTCGAAACCCAGAGCACCGAAGGATTCGATCTTCACGAACAGAGTCTACAGCGGCTCACGGACGAGACAGGTGAGAAAGAGCTTCGCGGCCGCACGGGCGGAGCGGTCACGCTCGCGGTCGGAATCGCCCAGATTTTTTCGGGCCTCCCCGGAATGAAGGGCCTGATGAAGTACTGGTATCACTTCGCGATCATGTTCGAGGCTCTGTTTATCCTTACGACCATCGATACGGGGACACGTGTCGCTAGATTCATGATCGGGGAGTTTCTTGGGAGGGTGTATAAACCTCTCGAGCGCCCGGAATGGCTGCCGGGCGCTATATTGACATCGGCGCTCGTGGTGGCCGGATTTACTTATTTTATTCGCACGGGCTCAGTGTCAACGATTTGGCCTATGTTCGGTATCGCCAACCAACTGCTCGCGGCGATCGCGCTTTGCGTGGGAACCAGCGTCATCATAAACAGCGGCCGAGCGAAGTATGCATGGGTCACGATAACACCGCTGGCATTTGTATCGACCACGACGCTTACGGCCGGATGGCGGTCGATCATAGACAATTTTCTGAAACAGACATTAAACCCCGAGACGCAGGTTCAGGGCTATCTGAACACCGCCCTGACCGTGATCATGATGACCTGCGTCATCATAGTCGTAGTCGATTCAGCTCTCAGATGGACTAAGGCATTGCGGCCGCCCGCGGCGCTCACGCAGCCGGTCCCTCAGGCCGGAGATTGAGCGCGTTTCCAATCGTGATTGCAACCTTATCCTGATCTTCCTCATTCAACACGAAAAGTTGATTCAAGCGCTCGAGGTGAATCGCCCGAAGGGCATCCTGAAATATCGAGTGTTGCTGTATTATCGCGGATTCCGGCACTCGGCGGGCCCTTCGTTGATTTCTTTCGATGCAGGTCGAAACGTCAACATCAAACAGTATGGCAACGGTGTTGAATCCGCGCTTCCGCGCAATTCGAAGAAGCGGATTCCGCAGCTCGATTGTGAGATTGGTCGCGTCGACTACCGTCAATCTGCCGAGCGAAAGCCTGAGATCCACAATATGATAGAGCAACTCGAACGCGAAGCGGGAAACGCTTTGATCAGAGGCATCATCCGCGATCAGAGCGCGGCATTCGTCGGATGAAACGATCTCAGTGGATTTGAAATGCTTCGATGCGAATCGCGACTTGCCCGACCCCGCCGGCCCGATCAGGATGATCAGCGAGTTTCGAGGAATCTGAAATCGGCTTATGCCTTCCACGGTACTCGATGAGCCGTGTCCACGTCTTTAGGCTCTTATGTGGCGCCAAACCTCGAGCCGTTGCGCGAAACTCTTCCTTCGGCCAACAGCTTGTCGAGGTGCGCCATCGTTGATCGTTCCGCCAATCCGTGCATTGCCGGCGCGACGTCGGTATATGCTGCCGCCACTATTTCCGAAGTGGTAGCGCAGCCCGATCGCACGGCATCAAGGATCTTATTCTCGCGCATCGTTCGATGTACGATGTATTCATTGATCTTCGGCTCCGCGAAGCCGATTGCCGGGCCGTGAGCCGGGAATAAGGACGAGAGCTTTGGAAGCGCGAGCAATCTCCTCAGCGAATCGAAGTATTGCAGCATGTCGCCTTCCGGTGGATCGATGACGACCGTGCCGACACCGACGACGAGATCGCCGGTCAATATCGCGCCGGTGATCTCTTCATAAAAACAGATGTGGCCCCTTGTATGACCCGGCGTGTGCAAGACTCGCAGCCGCCAACCGGGATCCCCTTTGATTTCGATCAACTCATCGTCATCAACTACGCGATCGATTTGGACCGAGCCTGACAAACGTTCGGCGGTGAGGCGATGCGCCGCGACTCCGACTCCGAGTCTGTCGCGCAAATAATTCGCGCCGGCTACGTGATCATAATGATGATGAGTCAGGAATATTTCGCGAACGCGGCGGCCTTCTTCGGCCAGATCTTCTAGAAAGCCGTCCAACCGCTTTTGCTCTTCCTCATAAGGCGAAGCCGGATCTATTACGATGATCTCCTCGCCTCCGACTATGTAGCAGTTGGTATGAGTCGCCGGTGGAAGCGTCGGGGTCTTGAGCGGAAACATGAAGATACCCGGCCGCAGCTCGATGCGAATCACCAAGCCTCGGCCTGCCTCCGGAACCGCCGAAAGCGCTTTAGCCAGACCGTCGATATTATTCGAGTGCAAAGCAAGCGTCTTGATGATGTGCAAGGTGGGCGGCGCCATTATGATCTCGCCGCGCTTCCAACGATCATACGCTTCGGCCGGGCGAATCCATTCACCTTCGGCAAGCTCTCCCTTTACTACTCGGGCGTCCTGTCCATTCGGAAGCCACGATAGAAAAAACCACGTATCGAACCTTCGCGGCGCAAACGGCGGAGTTACCCAGCGCCCCGCGGCTTCCAAAAACGAAGCGTCGATAACAAGATCGTGTTCGACAAGGGCCGCATTGAACTGTGAGGCATCTTCAGTCGAGCTTCGAAGACTTGAGAGCTCAGAGGACGAGAGGCGATCGGCTCCGCGCGCAAGCAGCACGCCTGTCTCTTCGAACAACTCACGGACGGCGCAGGCGCGCATCCAGGCTTGTTCACCTTCACAGCCTTCGACAGAAATCTCGGAATCAGATTTGTCGAGTTGACCTCCGGGGAAAGCGTGATAACCACCCATGAATTGAAGCTTCGGGTTTCTCTTTACCCAGAAAACCTTTGGATCATCAGGATCCGTTAACAGGATCACTGCACCCGCGTCCTTTGGTATGGCAGCCATAGGCACGCAATATAGCATGGGGAGCGATCAGCGGTCAGCTATCAGCTATTCCATTTGATGATTCGGACATTATCCAACTCCCATTGACTACCGCACTCAACCGGATAAATACTCTGGACTTCCAAGCGCGAGATCGAGCTTCTCTCGAGGATCGATTCACAGCAGCTTGCGTTCTTTAACCGTGAGAGATCCGGTCTGGCCGACGAATCTCGCGCTCCAACGAGAGAGCTGAATCATAAAGCAGTCTCGCGACCTGCGTCGGTCTCCGACGCGACCGATGCAGGGCCAATTGAAAGAAGCGAATCTCGATGCCGTCTCTTAACCGCGACCGCGTGTTTGTGAGCTACAGTCACCTGGATAAGGAGTGGCTGGAGAGGCTGCGCGACGCGCTGGCGCCCGAGATTCGCAACGACCGCATCGACTACTGGGATGATCGAGAGCTTCAGCCGGGCGATGAGTGGTTTGATTCGATCGTCCAAGCAATCGCCCGAGCCCGCGTAGCCGTCCTCCTGGTGTCGCCGAACTTCCTCGCCTCGCGCTTCATTATGCAGGAAGAGCTGCCGCGAATTCTCGAGGCTCATAAGGATGAAGAACTGACCGTGCTCTGGCTTCCGCTCTTCGGTGTGTTCTCCGGTCCCGACGCGCCCGAATCGCTTGCGTTGATAAACGATCTTCAAGCCGCGTCCCCGGACATGCGGCCGCTCGCGGATCTCGACGAAGAGTCGCAAGACGCCCTACTCCTGGACTGCTGTCGCCGGATTCAGCGCCTGCTTAATCCGGGCCGTGTTCCTCGCAACCTGCGATTTCAATCGCTCGGATCTTTGTTCAAAGGACGTGACGAAGAGATGGCCGCGCTCGACTCCGGCCTGCGGCGGGACGGCTCGATGGCCATAGTTCAACCGCAAGCCATCAGCGGATTGGGCGGCATTGGCAAAACCCGGCTTGCGCTGGAGTATGCCTGGAGTCACGAAAGCGAATTCACCGCGTTGCTCTTTGTGTCCGCCTACTCGCCCGTTGAGCTCGAGACCAGCCTCGCCCGGTTGAGCGGGCCCGACGTGCTCGACCTCTCCGAATACAAGTTGGGAAAGCCGGACGAGCAAGTCGCCGCTGTCATCCGCTGGCTCCAACAAAACAAGGGCTGGCTGCTGGTTCTCGACAGCGTAGACACGCCCGAAGCGGCCGCCGCCGCGCAGAAGCTCGTTGCGTTACTGAGCGGCGGTCGCGTGCTGATTACTTCACGGCTGACCCAATGGAGCGGAGGAACGCGAGTGCTGTCGCTTGACGTCATTCCCGCCGATGACGCCGTGAGCTTTCTTCTGGAATTCACCAAGGGGCGGCGGGCTGCCCGTCCCGACGAGGGGCGGCAGGCGGAGGCTCTGTCGGAGCGGTTGGGCTATCTGCCGCTCGCGCTCACGCACGCGGCTGCTTACATCGGGTATTACGGGATCGGCTTTGGCGACTATCTGGCTGAGTTCGAGCGGAATCTGGCGAGCGTGCTGAGCTATCACGATCACAACGTTATCGAATACGAGACCGAGCCGGAGAAGGCGGGGATGGTCAAGACCGTGGCTACGACCTTCTTTATCTCATTCGACCGGCTGGGGCCGGTCGAGAAATCAATCTTGCGGGCGGCCAGTTTTCTCGCCCCCGTTCCAATCCCGCTGATGGTATTCGAATCGCCCGAAGAGATGGAGACGCTGGTGAAGATCTGGTGCGAGGAAAGCGGCGAGCAGCCGGTCGACAAGCCCATTCGCGACGCGCTTGCGGAGTTGGCCCGGTTTTCGCTGGTCACGCGCGGGGATGGCTCGTTCAGCGTTCATCGGATGGTGCAGGCCGTCCAGCACTACCGTCTCGACAAGGCCGGGGTTGTCCTCTGGATGGAATGCGCGGTGCGACTAGTAAACGAGTCCTTTCCGAGTCCGGAATTTTCCAGTTGGCCGACTTGCGAGCGATTGATAGCTCATGCTCGATCGTGCGCCGGCTTCATCGAGCGGCTGGGGTTCAGGTCATTGGAAGCGGCACGACTGCTCAATGACAGCGGGTGTTATTTTCAATTCACGGCGCGGTATGCCGAAGCCGAGCCGCTGATGCGCCGCGCGTTGGCCATCGATGAGCAGAGCTTCGGCCCTGATCATCCCAAGGTCGCCATAAGCCTCAACAACCTGGCTGCGTTGCTCCAGGTCACGAACCGGCTTACCGAAGCCGAGCCGCTGATGCGCCGCGCGCTGGCCATTGATGAGCTGAGCTTCGGCCCTGATCATCCCAAGGTCGCCATCCGCCTCAACAACCTGGCGCAATTGCTCCAGGATACGAACCGACTTACCGACGCCGAGCCGCTCATGCGCCGCGCGCTGGCCATTGATGAGCAGAGCTTCGGCCCTGATCATCCCGAGGTCGCCACAGACCTCAACAACCTGGCGCAGTTGCTCCAAGACACGAACCGGCCTACCGAAGCCGAGCCGCTCATCCGCCGGGCGCTTGCCATCGATGAGCAGAGCTTCGGCCCGGATCATCCCAACGTCGCCATCCGCCTCAACAACCTGGCGCAATTGCTCCAGGATACGAACCGGCTTACGGAAGCCGAGCCGCTCATGCGCCGGGTGGCCGAGATCTTTGAGAAAAGCCTCGGAGCCGATCATCCGAACGTGGCTGTGGCCATCAACAACCTAGCGCATTTACTCAAGGACACGAACCGGCTTACCGAAGCCGAGCCGCTCATGCGCCGCGTGGTTGAAATACGTCGGCAATTCACCATTGCGAATGGTCATCAACATCCACGCCTCCAAGCTGCAATCGAAAACTACGTTGGGTTGCTTGGTCAAATGGGCCGCAGTTGGGAGGAGATCAAGGCTCTCTTGGACGGAATTGAAATTCCCGGTGATGTCCAAACCGAGAGCGAGAATCTCGGACATAACGGGGTTCGACCGTGGTGGAAATTCTGGAAATAATTTATCGCAATGGCAACGCGCCATTCTGTCAGGCCGTGACATCAAGTCAAAGGTCTGGAGATCTACCCCAGCAACGCGTTTGAAGAACAGGCCCCCAACAACCACGAAACAACCACGAAGTGGTTGCATAGTCTAGCCCAGGGTTGGCGAAGCCTACCCTGGGAACACAGCGCGTTCTGCCTCCAACCCCAACGGGGTTGCGTCGTTCAGCCCATCACGGTTGCGGAGTACGGGCAACCCTGGGTCTGGAGTTTGGCCATTCGAAGAAGGAACAGTGAAAGCCCCGAAGGGGCGCGAGTGAATAGCCGGGGGCCAGCGCAGCGCAGCCCCCGGTACGATCGCCGAAAGAAGTTCGCGCCCTAAAGGGGCGCCCGCCCAGGGTAACCGCGGCGTCCTTTCCAACCCCAAAGGCGGTTGTGGAGAGCATCGAGAGAGAGAGCAACAGACCTATGATCTCGCGCAATGGTAGGCGCATTCCTCGTCATGTATTCCCCGCATTGACTGACCGCCATGCCTTCCTTTTCTTATCTTCCTTAATCCATGCAGGCCGCAACCCCGTTGGGGTTGGCGCCAATTACGTACCCTTCCCAAGGTAGGCGAGTACGCCAACCTTGGGCTGACTTTCACAACCCCGTTGGGGTTGATGCGCCTGTTTTAACGCGCCTTTCCGAGGGCAACGGCCCTTTTTATCGGCGGGACAACCACGAAGTGGTTGCATAGTCTAGCCCAGGGTTGGCGAAGCCTACCCTGGGACACAGCGCGTTCTGCCTCCAACCCCAACGGGGTTGCGTCGTTCAGCCCATCAGGGTTGCCGATTACGGGCAACCCTGTATCTGGAGTTTGGCCATTCGAAGAGGGAACAATGAAAGCCCCGAAGGGGCATGAGTCAATAGCCGGGGGCCAGCGCAGCGCAGCCCCCGGTACGATCGCCGAAAGAAGTTCGCGCCCTGAAGGGGTGCCGCGTCCTTTCCAACGCCAAAGGCGGTTGTGGACAGCATCGCGAGAGAGAGCAATAGACCTATGATCTCGCGCAATGGTAGGCGCATTCCTTGTCATGTATTCCCCGCACTGACTGACCGCCATGCCTTCCTCTTTTTTATCTTTCTTAATCCATGCAGGCCGCAACCCCGTTGGGGTTGGCGCCAATTACGTACCCGTTCCCAAGGTAGGCGAGTACGCCAACCTTGGGCTGACTTTCACAACCCCGTTGGGGTTGATGCGCCTGTTTTAACGCGCCTTTCCGCAGGGCAACGGCCCTTTTTATCGGCGGGACAACCACGAAGTGGTTGCCTGGAGTTTGGCCGTTAGAGGTTCTCGGCGCAGAGACGTCAATCCCGTAGGGATCGTCCGAACGTAGCCCACCGATTCATCGGTGGGTCCCAGAGCGCTGCGGCGATCTAGTCCGAAGGGACGGCTGAGGTAGTTCGTATGTGGAGGCTTTGAACCATATCGGAAATCTGCAATATGTGTGTGGTCCTGTTGCGGCGCTCTGAAACAACAAGTCAGCCGTGCCTTCGGCGCTTCTCGGATCAAATTACCCGACGAACCCACCAGTGAACTGGTGGGCTATTGCCGATTGTCCCTTTGGGACAACTCCTCCAACCCCGACGGGGTTGCGGCGCTGGAGGACATTGGGCTGGACCGCTTACCGCTGATCGCCGACGCGCTGACTGCTCATCGCTATTCACGGCTTCGCTGCCTTGAAGTTGTCGAAGATGACCTTTCCGGCGGCGTTTGCCTCGATCTGCCACGTTCCGGCCTTGAGCTCGAATTGAACCGCCGTGAGCGGGATCGATGTGTTGTTCCACGCTTCGCTATACAAGACGGTCCACGCTCCCGGAACTCCTCCGCTATCCGGAGCGGTTTCAAACACGACGTTGCCGCTAGTTGAGTCGTGGCGAATGCGCAGGAACTTGTGATTGGCAGCGTTGTAACCGAGAGTCAGCAGAGCTGTCTTGGCTCCCCCGAGTCTCTTCTGGAGAAAGAGCGAGCCTGCTTCGACATAGATCCGATAGTAGTTACTCGAATCGATGCCCACAGTGAACATCGCGTCTCCAGCCGTGTTCGAAGCCGGCGCCTGCAACAGCTCCACATAGCAATAGGCGCCGGTGAAATTGTAAGAAGCCGCTGACCGCACGCCGTTGTAATGCGATCCGTCCGTGTTGACTTTCAACGGCCCGATCTCGATATGCTGATTTGTCTCGCCGGTAGTCACCGTCGAATCGGTAAAGCCGCTGAACAGATTTCCCAGCACCCATTTTGCGGTGTCGAGCGAATTATCATTGAAGTCATCCGCGAGCAAGACCGTTTCGGCGCCGCCTACGTAGGTGAAAGCGGCGGAACGGCCTCCGCTCTGTCCGTCCGTGTTGGTGACAACAACGTCGGCTGCTCCCGCTATGTGCGCTGGTGTTGTAGCAGTGATCGAAGTTCCGTTGACGACATTTACATTAGTCGCGGCAGTGCCGCCGAACTTAACGGTTGCTCCCGCGAGAAATCCTGTTCCGCTTATGGTGACGGCGGTTCCGCCCGTGTCCGGACCGGAACTAGGAGAAGCCGATGTCACAGTCGGAGCCGGGTTGGCCGGAGCGCTATAGGTGAACCCTCCAGTTAACGTTCCGCTCTGCCCGTCGCTGTTGGTTACTACGACATTGACCGAGCCTGCCGCATGCGACGGAGTCGTTGCCGTAATGGTAGTCGCGTTGACAACAGTGATACCGGCCGCAGACGTTCCGCCAAAACTGACCGAGGCTCCTGCGAGGAAGTTCGAGCCGCTTATCGTGACCGATGTTCCGCCGACGGTTGAGCCCGAATTCGGAGAAACCGACGTGACCGACGGCGCAGGATTCGTCGGAGTTGAATAGGTAAACGCATTTGTGAGAGAGCCGCTCTGACCATCGGAGTTAGTCACCGTAACCGTTACCGCTCCCGCCGCATGCGCCGGAGTCGTAGCCGTTATCGTAGTGCCGTTCACCACCGTGACTCCGGTTGCCGCGGTTCCGCCAAACGTCACGGACGCGCCCGCGACAAAGTTCGATCCGCTTATCGTGACGGCAGTTCCTCCGCTCGCCGAGCCTGAATTCGGCGAAACCGATGTGACCGATGGCGCGGGATTCGTCGGAGCTGAATAGGTAAACGCGTTTGCGAGAGTGCTGCTCTGGCCGTCAGTGTTGGTAACCGTGACGCCCGCTGTCCCTGCCGCATGAGGCGGAGTCACGGCCGTTATCGAAGTCGAGCTCACGACAGTCACGCCCGTAGCGTTCGCGCCGCCTATGGTCACCGTCGCACCCGAAAAGAAATTACTGCCGGAGATAGTTACCGATGTTCCTCCAGCCGTGCTTCCCGAAGACGGTGAAATCGAAGCGACCGACGGAGGAGGAGCCGTAGCCGAACCCGACTTCGCCATTATCATCGTGTCGTTCTTCAACGAACCCGGTGAGTTGTTTAAGAAGGTCGAAGGCGACAGCAGTATCTGATCGATCGACAGTCCATCTTCTCTCACTTGAATTCGAATCGTATGAACGCCGGTTGATTGGAAGTAGATCAGCGGGCCGAAGACTCCGACGCCCCACCCATTGTCCTGCCATCCCCAACCGCTCAGACCGCAGCCGGAGCAGTCCTCGAGATTGTAAGCCTCGGACGAGGTCGTTCCGATGCGATCGATAGCTGCTCCGCCGCTGTCGACGCTGTCGGAGAACTGAATGAAAACCGAATCGTTGAAAGGTGAATCGTTCTGAGCGATGCCTCTCATCCAGATGCGATAGGGCTTGCCTGCATCCGCATTGAATCTCATCTCGAAGTAATCGGTAGGAGCTGCCAACGCCGCCGCAAGCTTCGCGCCGCCGCGATCCTGATTGAAGATGCGTGCGCCTCCGGCGGCCGTCTGATCGGATACCGTCTGCCAGTTTCCGGCTTTGACTGTAGCTTCCGATGCATAGAGCACGACGTCTCCGGCGCCGGGCGCAATGGCATTGTAGGTAAACCCGTTGGTCAACGTGCCGCTCTGGCCATCGGTGTTGGTAACAACTACATTCACCGCTCCCGCCGTATGCGCGGGAGTCGTCGCGGTTATAGTAGTCGCGTTAGTAACCGCCGCATTTGTCGCCGCGGTCCCGCCGATCGTAACCGTGGCTCCTGACGCGAAATTGGTTCCGGTCAGCGTTATCGCGGTTCCTCCGTTTGTCGGGCCGGAACTCGGCGATGCCGCGGTTACGGTAGGAGCGGGGCCCGAAGGAGCTACATAGGTGTAGCCGCTCGTCAGCGTTCCGGTTCCGCCCGGAGTCGTCACTACAACATCAACGGGACCCGCGGCGTGAGACGGCGTCGTAGCCGTGATCGAAGTGCTTCCGCTCACGTTAACGTTGGTCGCCGCGGCGCCGCCGAACTTAACGGTTGCTCCCGTCGAAAAATTTGTACCGGTGATAGTGACCGACGCCCCACCCGCAATAGGCCCGGAATTCGGGGCCGCCGCGCTGACGGTTGGCGGAGGCAAAACGGTAGTGAAATTGAGAACGGCGCCGCTGGCAGTCTGATTAGCCATGGTCTTGCTGACTAAGCGCCAGTAGTACTTCGTGCCCGGTTGTAGCTGCGGCAGCGTGTAGGTCTCGGGCAT
>Ga0209687_1000626_pt1 | contig 11627 bp, 12 predicted proteins | sample GraSoiAngelo_136_FD_185893 | JGI IMG/M metagenome (GOLD analysis project Ga0209687, IMG submission 185893) | Grasslands soil microbial communities from the Angelo Coastal Reserve, California, USA - 14_0929_09_20cm (SPAdes) (version 2) | ecosystem: Environmental > Terrestrial > Soil > Grasslands ...
GCAAAATGTCGATTTCAACGCCCTGCCTTCTGCCGGCGAGAACATCGATCTCGCGGGCCTGCGCGCCAAGCTGGAGGCACTGCCTTGCTGTACGTCTAATAAAGAGAGTAACAGATCAGGTGATCCGCTTAACCTTGTGATCGTCGGCAACGGCGCGGACGCAATCTTCCCGTTCATCGAACGGGGATGGCGGCTTGATGAGCCGCTCGATATTCACAGCGTACTGAGAACGATCAGCGCTTTTATATTCGGAACGGAGTATACGACCTCGCCGATTAGCCCGCTTTACGTTTTTGGGCGACCACAAGACATTGCCTTGCAAAAGGCTCGTAACAACATCAGCCTACGCAATCATTTGCGTGTATGGCGCGCGCCATTCACCGTCGAGGCTCAAGGTGTCTGGGTGGGGCAGATCAGTCGCGACATTGGAACGAAGCTGACGACGCAAAGCTGGTCATTCACCACGCACAGGATCAGCCCCGAGGTAGATCAAGATCGTTATTATCTTCTACAGGATCTCTTGTTGACCGGCGAAGCTTACCGGTTCGGGTTCGCGCGCGGCGTGGGTTTATCAAGCCCAACCAATCCCCGCACAAACCTGGGATTTGATCCCTATGTGACGGATGGCCTGCGAGTCGTCGTTTTTCTCGGTCCGCGACAATACGTTACTGACAAAGTTGAATTCATCGACTGGGAGCGCCCGCCACCCTAGTTGGCGTTGCTTTTGGCAAGGACGTTGCTTCGGTCACCCGTCAATCTCTTGGCGTTTGATCTAAATCAAGCTGAGCGCCTCCAATATGTCTTGAAATCTGGCTGCACTCTTTTGTAATTAAGCTCATCCGATGCAAACTTGGGTCCGAACGCTGATTGCTATTCTCTTAGCGCTTACGTCATTGAGCGCGATCTCGGAGCAAGTGCGTGAACAAGGCGTGACCGACACTGAAATTCGCATCGGGAATGTTATGCCATATAGCGGGAGTTTGGAGGTCTTCGGAGCGATTGGGAAAGCCGAAGCAGCGTATTTTGAGATGATCAACGAGCGTGGCGGGATCAACGGCCGTAAGGTGCGCTTTATCTCATATGATGACAAATCCGATCCGGCGGCCGCCCTAGACCTTGCGCGCGATCTTATCGAGAAAGACAACGTGCTCTTGATGTTCGGTTCTTTCGGAACTCCGGGAAACTTTGCCGTTCGCACATACTTGAACGATAAGCAAATTCCTCAACTCTTTGTCGCCTCCGGAGACGACCATCTGAGCGATCCATCGCTGTTCCCGTGGACAATGGGTTGGCAGCCCTCAATTCGGGAAGAGGGGCGCATCTACGCCAACTACATACAGGCGTCCTACCCCGGAAAAGGGATTGTAGCTCTTTGGCAGAACGATCAATTCGGTCGAGAACTATTCAAGGGGTTGGAAGACGGGCTCGGTGACATCGCCCGGATGATCAGGGTCGATATTGCGTACGATATCGCAGATGAGCATCTGGACACGCACGTATCGGTCTTAAAGCGATCAGGAGCCGAGATTTTTGTATTTGCAGGAGTGCCTGCAAACGCTGCGAAAGTAATCCGAAAAGCGGCGGATCTCAATTGGCATCCTGTGTTCATAACGAACTATATGGCTTCGTCGATTGCGACGGTGCTAAAGCCTGCCGGCTTGGAAAACGCCTTGGGCGTAATTACAGCCGCCTTCTTGAAGGATGCCAATGATCCGGCTTGGAAGGACGAACAAGCCACCAAGGACTGGCAGGCATTTGTTGACAAATACAATCGGGCCGGAGGCAAAGACGACAGTGCCGCCGTCTTCGGCTACGCGGCCGCCGAGACATTGGCCCAAGTGCTCAAACAGTGCGGCAATGACCTATCTCGCGAGAACGTCATGAAGCAAGCAGAGTCCCTCGAAAACTACCAAGGCTCCATTTTGCTACCTGGGATCAAAATCAGCACTGGACCTTGGAACTTTCGGCCGATCAAACACCTACGACTAGTTCAATTCGACGGCCGCACGTGGCAACCGATTGGCGAAGTGCTCGAAACGGCTTTCTCCAACGCCCAAAAGTAGACTGAAGTCGGCCGATGAGTGGACGAGTACCCTTACGGCGCAGGCAATCCCGAAGCCTTTTCCCAAGTACGCTTCCCCAAGTACGCTTCGGGCGGCGAACGCGGCAGCGAAATCCTCCGGCTCCCGCACGCCAAGCGGCTGTACTTCGAGACCCAGCGTCCGCGCTGCCGTTTCGGCCGATCTGTAGCGCAAGGTCATTCCAAGGTCGTCTGCGTTCCACAGCATGGCAATCTTGCTCAAGCTCGGAAACGTATCCTTAAGGACCTCCAGCCGCTTGGCCGAAAGCTCGGCTCGGAGAACTACGCCTTTTCGGTGGAATCTGAAAGACTGCTTCTATAACCTCGCGTTCGCTAATGCCGAATTCGCCTAGCGGCTGGGCCGCTTGACATGGAACCGCGCATGACTCTCGATCCAATTCACCAGTTCAATATCGACAACCTCTTCAAAATCGGCCAGATCGGAAATCAGGCCATCTACTTCACCAATTCGTCCGTCTACATGTTGGTCTCGGTGGCAGCAATTTGCTTGCTGATGGTGGGTGGCGCTGCAGGCCGGCAATTGGTTCCCGGGCGTTTCCAATCAATGGCCGAAGTGAGCTACGAGTTCGTGGCCTCTATGATCCGCTCCAACGCCGGCGCGGATGGGATGAAGTTCTTCCCGCTAGTGTTCTCACTGTTCATGTTCATCCTAGTCTCAAACGTGATCGGCATCATTCCCTACACCTTCACGGTCTCGAGCCACATCATCGTTACTGCCACATTGGCGCTGCTCGTGTTCTTCACGGTTGTAATCTACGGCTTCTACAGGAACGGCCTGAAATTCTTTAGGCTCTTCGTGCCCTCGGGCATTCCGATCTACATCCTGCCACTTGTCGTCGTGATCGAAATCATCTCCTTCCTAACGCGGCCGCTCTCACACAGCGTGCGTCTGTTTGCCAACATGTTGGCCGGCCACATCACGCTCAAGGTGTTCGCCGGATTCGTTGCGCTGCTCGGCACCTCGCTTGGCGCGATCGGTTGGATCGGCGGCATACTACCGCTCACGTTGACGGTTGCGATGACCGCGCTCGAACTTCTGGTCGCGTTCCTGCAGGCTTACGTGTTTGCCATCCTTACCTGCATCTATCTCAACGACGCTATTCATCCAGGACACTGAACCGCCCGGGGAATTTCCACCCACACCTCAGGACGTGTTGCCGATAGGTCCGGAAATGGCACGTTTGAGACATGCCGACCGGTTCTGAAGATGTCCGTTAATCGGGGAAGACCGGAAGTGAGCGGCCCACGGTCAAAACGGCGCGAATGACCCGAACCGGTCACGCACCAGTTTGCCAACGACTGATCGGTTCCACGGTCCCCGATGCTGGCTGACTGCTTGCCGCCGATATGATATGCTAATGCTCCTCATAGAGGAGAACGGCGTCATGGCGTGCGCCCCAATTGCGGGGGCGAGACCGGCACTGCCACGCAAATCAACGCGATAGGCGGCTGGGCCACACCATGGAGGTGGCTATGTCCATCGAAAGGATTCTGAGGCGGAAGGGCACCGACGTCACAACAATAGGTCCGGAAGCCAATATCAAGAGCGCGGCGGGCTGGCTCCGCGCAAAGAATATTGGCGCTCTCGTGGTGACGAGTGGGAACGCAGTTCTTGGTCTCATTTCCGAACGTGAAATCGTTGATGCATTTTCTCGCTATGGCGAGACAGCCGGGTCGATGCCTGTGAGCGAAATCATGCGACACGGCGTGATCACCGTCTCCCCGACCGACACTGTCTCTCACGTGATGAGCCTGATGACCCGCCATCGCGTGCGCCACATGCCCGTTCTGCGCGACGGCAACCTTGTTGGTATCATCAGCATCGGCGATGTAGTCAAGCATCGACTGGAGGATCTGGAGCTTGAGACGAACGTCCTACGTGATGTCTACAACGCCGCGCGTTGACGGCTCGGGCGTCGGCTCATAGGCGTGCCCGTGTTTCCCGATCTTGTTCCAATTTGAACGACGGCCAACCCGCTTGGGCTTGCCCTGCATGCTCGCGCGCACCTGGTGATGTCTGCTATTGGCGTGCGCCGTGCAAAGGCGGCGCTTTCCAGTGGGTGAAAATCCCACCCGGCAATCGCTCCAGCCGGAAGCAATCGGAGCAGTCATGGAGGTAACGAAGTGGCTGAAGCCTTCGATTAGCGTGTCACGATATACGGTGACAGCGCGAGTGTGCAGGCCGCAACGCGAGTGAACGCTGAGCAAGCCCCGAAAAGGACGATGTGTAGGCCGACCCGACGGCCATATCGGGGAAGGCTGAAATGGCTGGACGAGTTGGGCGAAGATTACGTCCAGTTGCTACACCGGGGTATTGGCGGCGGCATGTACACAAGGAAAGCGTACGCAACACGGGAAGCCCCATGGCGTGGTCAGCGATGACCAACCGAACGCCCGCGAGGGACAGGTCGGGCGCCTTGGGGTGGCGGAGAGGTTCGTAGTACCGCGGAAGCCGGGTAACGCCGGGGGAGGGAAGGGACCTCAGTTCAAGACAGACGCAACAAGTGGTGAGGGATTTGGAGATTGGGCAACCTAACAACTCCGAAAACTGTTCAGAAACTGCAGAAGGCGTTGCACGCGAAAGCGAAGGCAGAAGCCGGCTATCGCTTCTACGCGCTGTACGACAAGATCAGCCGCGAGGATATTCTGGCCCATGCCTATGCCCAGTGTCGCTCCAACAAGGGCGCACCGGGCGTGGATGGTCAGGACTTCGCGGATATCGAGGCGAATGGCGTCGAGCGGTGGCTTGGTGAACTGGCGCTTGCGCTCCGGGAGGAGAGCTACCAACCGGATCCTATCAGAAGAGTGTTCATCCCGAAGGCCAACGGCAAGCTCAGGCCGCTGGGCATCTCGACCGTGCGAGATCGGGTCTGCATGACGGCAGCAATGCTGGTGCTGGAACCGATCTTTGAAGCCGATCTTCCACCCGAACAGTATGCCTACCGTCCCGGGCGAAATGCCCAACAGGCGGTGGTCGAGGTGGAAGCGCAGCTGTTCCGCGGCCATCCGGAAGTCGTTGACGCCGACCTCGCGGACTACTTCGGGAGCATTCCGCATGCCGAACTTCTAAAGTCGGTAGCGCGCCGGATTGTTGATCGGCGCGTGCTGCATCTGATCAAGATGTGGCTGGAATGCCCCGTGGAAGAAACCGATGATCGAGGAAGGAAGACACGCACGACCGGGGCCCGGGACAACCGGCGCGGCATTCCGCAAGGTTCACCCATCTCCCCATTGCTGGCGAATCTCTACATGCGCCGGTTCGTGTTGGGATGGAAGATGCTCGAGCTGGAGCAAAGCCTCGGCTCTCGCATCGTGACCTACGCCGACGACCTCGTGATCCTGTGCCGGAGAGGCAAAGCCGAAGAGGCCTTGTCGCGACTGCGCGAGATCATGGGAAAGCTGAAGCTAACGGTCAACGAGGAGAAGACACGAATCTGCAAGGTCCCGGAAGGAGAGTTCGATTTTCTGGGCTACACGTTCGGACGAATGTATTCTGCGAGAACCGGCCAGGCGCGCCTGGGGTACCGGCCATCGAAGAAGAGCATCAAGCGCATGGTTGAGAAAATCCATGCCCTGACGGACCGAACGGGGACCTGGCAAGAAACCACAAGGCTGGTGGGTGAGGTGAACCGCACGCTGCGCGGATGGGCGAACTACTTCCAAGTAGGCACCGTCAGCAAGGCGGATCGGGCACTCGACAGCTATACAGCGATGCGGTTGCGCCGGTGGTTGCAGTTCAAGCACAAAACCAGGCGTCGCAAGGGCGGGACCTATCCACTCTCGCATCTTTACGGGCACTTTGGGCTCGTACGTCTGAGCAGGCTTGGGCACGACGTGCCGTGGGTGAAGGCGTGAAGTTTTGTCCGAGAGCTGGATGCGGGAAATCTGCCTGTCCAGTTCGATGAGCGGGGTGTGAAAACGGGGCCATGGTCGAACCAGTGAGGCACCGCCGGACGAAAGGGGCGGAAACAGATATGTTCGAACCTAAAGCTACCGCGTCACACCTCGACTCTACAGATAGTGTTGCAAAAGGCCACCTAATGCCACTGGGCCACGCCTCACAGTCTGCTATCTTCTGATCACGGCGTGATCGCGAATCCCGAGGGACTTATGCAGCGGCGCGCCATTTCATGTCGCTCGTTGGCGGAATAGCGGCAGCGTGGCCGCTTATTTTTGTATGCGCAGCCGCTCGGCAGGATCGCGCGGATCGGTTTTCTGGGCTCTGCGTCAGCTACCGGGTCTGCAAAATCCGTGGAATCCTTGCGAACCGGTCTACGCGATCTGTGACGGCCTACCAAAAGCTCGTCCGATCGCCTTTAGGCGGAGCGGGGTTTTTGAGGGTGCATCCGATGCGGATCATTGTAGCCGCGCGGCACGCGGGCAGCCCCTCCATGCGCTTACGCAAAAGTTCTGCCCAATTCCCTATCCGCCCCTATGTGTTTGTCTGCTGCACAAAGATTTGGTCACGCTAGAAGCGCGTCACAAGGCCACAGCTCCGGCGACCATCCAAGGACACCGTCAAAGCGGGCGGCGACAGTCTAGACAGATCGCCGCCCGGCACTCTCGTCGCGCGCTTCAATACTGATTTGGGCAGACCCAAGAGCCGTAGCTGTCTTGGTAGCAGCCGTTCTTGTTATAGCGGCCGTAGTAAGCCGCGCCGGCCGCAGCGGCTCCTACCGTTGCGGCACCGTAAGCCGCACCGCGGTAGACTCCTCTGCGCGCCGCCGTACGCGCTACAGGGTGCCCCGCAACACCGTGGTAATGTCCAGCGTGAACGGCCCCGCCACGGTGAGCCCCACCTCCATGGAACCCGCCACCGCGACCGCCGCCGCGGGCAAGCGCATCATCGGGACCAAGGGTTGCACAAACGAGAACAATGGCCGCTAGAGCGGTGAGAGCATAACGAAACATGACATTTGCTCCTTACGATTGGGGTTCCGTGCATACTCCTCTGCTCAGAACCGGATGCGCGGGCGTTGATCAACGATGCTCGCCAAGCGCGATGAGCCGAAACAGCACGTGACGCTATTTTCCGGTGCGCCCTGTTTATTTGCTTGATCTAGATCAATGGTAACTGCCAATTCAGTCAACGCTCAATGAAAACGGAGAAGACAACGAACACGGCGTCGCTGGATGTCACTCATCACATTGCGAACGATCGGAACCGTGCCTTTCGGAGACCGATCTACCAACTCGGACTAGTGCCGACAGCGTAGACCAACAACTTTACTCGTTAAAAGCTGAAAGGCTTGCTACCGTATCGATCATTGGTTGTTGACTGATGGTAATGAAGCCAACATTTGGACGGTCAAGATCAAGTATTACAAATATGACGCTACAAACTAGAAAAGCGGTAATGAAGACAGGCAGTCGAGTCCGGAGCGGGTCAAGCCCGCTCGCATAACCCGCAAAGCCGCAGGCGACAGCACCTATCCCGAAAAGCGATAGCAACACAACGTCAGGAATATAGTTTCGCAGTGCTGAAAGACGCTTTCCTTGGTTGTCGATCATCTCGTTGAGCGCTTGGATAAATAAGCCAGTCGGCACCATATTATTATCCTTGGCCGAAAGTGCTTTCACCTGCTGCCATAGCGCTTCTTGGATATTGTTCGAACGCTCAATAAGAGTCGGTAGTTCCGCAAAAGACTTGCCCGTCGGGATGTAATCGATCCGTATCTGGGCATATTCCCGAAGTAGCTTCAGTGATTCCGTCCGATGAGGTTCTGGCAGCAGGCGTGCTCGCAAAGCCGTCGTGCCAATCGCGTTCGCTTCATTGAGAACCGCTTCGCGCCGCGCTTCGAAACGCGTGAGCGCCATCAAAAAGGTGAACCCAACAATCAAAGCGAGCAATCCTAGAAGCGACTGCTCCAGTGCGGAAATGTTGCCGCTCGCAGCGTGACCCTCGGTCCGTGTGCCCAGTCGCCATCCAAATTCGCTCGCTAAAAAGACAATGGCGATGCCAATAAGAAAAACGACAAGAAAGAAGTAGTTGTACAGGTGTCCCACGACCCCACCTCTGCTGCCAACAACCTTGCCTGAGTCACCGAGCGATAACAATGTCAGTTTCTGGCAGATTTTGTTGCAAAAGTCTTTTTGCCTCACCGATCACAAATTTTTCGGGCTGTAGGCGCGGCGATCGAATATTGATGTGGGGGACCACTCCATTGTGTGGCGAACTCGCTGACGACTTCGGTGGCGCGTTTGAGGCTACATCGACGACGGTTGCCGCTTGTTTTTGTCGTTTAGCGGAAATTTTGCCGCACGGCGTTTTGGGACTTTTGCAACACTATCGGCACCTTTGAGACATGCCGAATGACCTTGAGGAAGTCCGCTAATCGGGGAAGACCGGAAGTGAGCTGCGCGCGGTCAAAGTGACGCGATTGACCCATTGCGGAAACGCATATGCTTAGCTCCGCTGCAGCTTCATGGTTGAATGATCTTGTCGCGAACAGCGATCATCACAGCTTGGGTGCGGCTCACTGCACCAAGCTTTGGACAAAGATGCTTGATGTGTTCTTTGACTGTTCGGCTGCTGATGTGAAGCGCCTCGCTAATCTCCCACGTTGACTTGCCGTTGGCGACCCCTGTCAAGATTTCCCGTTCACGCGGCGTCAGCCTTGCTTGGTGCCGCGCAGGCGAGCCATGAAGTTTGAGGATTCGGTCAAACGCATAGATCGCCATGAGGTGCAGGGCCGGAAATTGGCGCTCCGGCAGATCGAGCGTCCGACCTCCAAACCATATTTGGCCCATCCTGCCCGCAGTTGAAGCGACCGGGATCACGAAACCATCCAAGATGCCAAAGTCCCTCGCACGCTGCACCACTTCAGCGGCGCGGGGTTCTAGCTCGGGATCGTAGGGAGATTCCTTGAACCATCGGAACGGTCGAACCACCGTCTTGGCGTAGCGGAAAGCAGGATCATCGTGCACATACTCTCTTTCGATGTAGAGCTTAAGCCACTCTTCCGGTAGCCGGTTGGACAGCAGGACATCTTCAAGAGTCTCTGTCGCAGTGGCAAGGAAGCTGACGCAATGGTATTCGAATCCGTGTTTTTTCAGAAGCGCGCCCATCGCATCCATAATCTCTCCCGTGTTGGAAAGACGCTCGATGCCTTGAATGAACTCAAACGCACTGCGGCGGATATCAGCGACACGTCTGTCCATCTGACAGCCCTCCCGACACGTCCGAGCCTACACCAGGACTGGCAAAAAGGAAGGGCAGTCCGAGAGAAGATCGTCTCGCTTATCGCGCACTCGTAAATCGGCAGCCTGATCCAGATCAGAGGCCATGAAGCGCTGAAGTTCGCAGCGCGCTGCGTGCGGGGGCGCTCGGCAATGAGCGTCCCTGCCGCGAAGCCGGTCATTGCTGCGGTGCATGAGTCCGTTATTGATGCTGTGGACGGCTCCTCCACCGGCACGAGAGTGCCATGGATGTGGGCGCTGTTGAGCGCTCCCACGATTCGGAGGAGCTAACCATGCAAACGACAACGACAATTGGTCTCGACATTTCCAAATCAGTTTTCCAGGTTCACGGTGTTGACGCTGGCGGCCAAGTGATCATCCGTCGTCAACTGAAGCGGCGGTCTGTCCTGGCTTTTTTTCAGAAGCTGTCACCATGCCTGGTTGGCATAGAAGCTTGCGCCTCGTCTCACCATTGGTCGCGTGAGCTGCAGGCACTCGGCCATACCGTGCGATTGATGCCACCGGCTTAAGTGAAGCCCTACGTCAGACGGCAGAAGAACGACATGGCTGACGCAGAAGCGATTTGCGAAGCGGTCACCAGAGCCAACATGCGCTTCGTGCCAACAAAGACACCTGAGCAGCAGAGCTGCCTGATGCTTCACCGCACCCGCCATCTGTTCATTCGCCAGCAGACCGCGGTGATTAACTCGATCCGAGCTCACCTTGCCGAGTTCGGCATTGTCGCGCCGGTCGGGCGTAGAGGTGTCAGGGAACTACTGCATATCGTTGCCGACCCGAGCGACAAACGGGTATCTGAGATTGCCCGTGCGTGCCTTGCCGCGCTCGGCACTCAGCTGGTCGACCTCAAGGAGCAGATCTTGGAGTTTGATCGAATGATCATGGCCTGGCACCGGTCCAACCAGACGAGCAAACGCCTTCATTACATTCCCGGGGGCGGTCCAATGCTGGCGACCGCCCTGGTCGCGAGCATTGCTGACCCTCGGACCTTCCGATCAGGGCGTAACTTCTCGGCCTGGATTGTTTTAGTGGACCCAAAGGGCTACGAAGGCACAGGCGAAGCCCAGCACCAGAATGCCCGAAGCTGTTGCGGAGACCAGGTCAATTGACCAACGGTGGCGGCCTCCGCCGGTCAGGTCGAGGTGTCTGGAGCGGCTTTCGTCCCGATAGGTGTGAAGGTGCATGGTAGCACTCCTCGAAGCGCGGTGGCCCTCATTCAATTCGTGACGGCCAAAATAGTTCCACGAACGGCGAACAATGCCCGGCTCGGCGATCTCGGCGTAGCGGATGATGCGGGCCATGATCTCGCGGTTGCACTGATCGGCCCGGTGTTGACTCGACGCGCGCGCTGTCCCGCCGCCACTAGCGGCCCTTCTACAGGCGTCAAGCCGCGCGGTCCGGGCTGGCAACCGGGGGATTCGAGGCGCATATTGGGGCGGATGACGGCTCATCGACAATTTGACTACATCGAAGTGGTGGGGATCGCGGCCATCGTTGGCACCATCCTCTTGTGTGCCGTCGTGCTTTACTCGTTTGGCCAATGATGGGGTGAAGGTCCATCTCACGGGAAGCCCGGCGGCGCTTATAGCAGACTTTGGACGCTTGCCGATGTTCGCGGTGTTCTGGGTATAGGTGATGCCGTTGCGGGTGACTGACCGATCAGTTGGTTTATCTGGCAACATTGCCAGATGCTGTCGAAGGAGATTTTGCACGAAGGTATGAGATACAGCGCACGGTGCTTAAGACGAAACGCACCAGCGACTCGCGCTGAGTGGCATTCTACGAGGCAGCGAACTAACTAAATTGCGGATTTGCGGTGTCGCATTGACGGCCCGCGCCCGTGGTGTTCATCATCTTTGGCCGCACGGTCGCCTACTACGTAGTGCGCTAATCCCGTGGAGTGGCAGCAATGATGAAGAACGTCGTAGCCGGATGTGTCATAGCGGTTTTGATTATCATGGGCTTGCTTGCCTACGCCCAGAAACATGAAGAGTGCTGGCAAGGGCGCTGGATCAAAACCCTTAAACCCTGCGGATCAGTCAGCTCTTCAATGTAGCGCTGGCCGCGCCGGTATTGCGGCCAGTATGCGCGGCCATGGCCGCCCTGGTTCGCTCGTGGTGCAAATCGTGATCCCCCCGTGATCATCTATTGCCTTCTTTTGGGCACCTATGAGGAGGAGGGTGACGGCCTTAGGCAAGGATTTCAATTCTTCCGTAACGCGCTAGCGGCCTGCAGGGGGCGGCGGCAATGACGGATCGATCCCACGAGATCCCGCAGGACCTCCGTAACCTCGTCCGCGTTATCTCAGCTTGCACATTGGGCCTCTGGT
>Ga0209687_1000627_pt1 | contig 11623 bp, 6 predicted proteins | sample GraSoiAngelo_136_FD_185893 | JGI IMG/M metagenome (GOLD analysis project Ga0209687, IMG submission 185893) | Grasslands soil microbial communities from the Angelo Coastal Reserve, California, USA - 14_0929_09_20cm (SPAdes) (version 2) | ecosystem: Environmental > Terrestrial > Soil > Grasslands ...
AAGACCCTCACGCCTTCGGCGTGGATGATGTTGCATATACCTCACCGCCCTCGTTGTTCCTGACCCTGTTCCAAGCCCGGCTCACTTCTGACAAGCACTACTGGTCTACTTTTGCCGAGCACCGAAGCCCCGATGAAGAGGGGATTGAAACATGGATGCGTGGGGTCAGTATATGACCTTTCTGCTAGTTGAAGAGACTTCCCCGATGAAGAGGGGATTGAAACCAATCCAGAAGATGCCACGAGCGCTCGCGCTTCGGGTTGAAGAGACTTCCCCGATGAAGAGGGGATTGAAACTTCGGCTTCACGGGCTTGTTTTTGCTCGAGATCCCGTTGAAGAGACTTCCCCGATGAAGAGGGGATTGAAACATTCTCGATTCTAAGCTTGCTGTAGTATTACCCACAGGTTGAAGAGACTTCCCCGATGAAGAGGGGATTGAAACCGGATTCAGCGCCTTCTCTTCTTTTGCGGCGGCCAGCGTTGAAGAGACTTCCCCGATGAAGAGGGGATTGAGACAACTTCCTGCCAAATGCCTGGCTGAGTTCGTTCGATGTTGAAGAGACTTCCCCGATGAAGAGGGGATTGAGACATCTGGAATGTCAAGCTCGTCGGCGATATCGTCGTCAGTTGAAGAGACCTCCCCGATGAAGAGGGGATTGAGACAGGAGATCGCCGGCGTCACCTGAGCTAAAATCCGACGTTGAAGAGACCTCCCCGATGAAGAGGGGATTGAGACAAAGAAAGGGAGAAACAAATGCCACAGCAAAAACAATGTTGAAGAGACCTCCCCGATGAAGAGGGGATTGAGACAGGCGCTTCCCTCTTTGCTTGAAGAGCCGGACAATAAGTTGAAGAGACCTCCCCGATGAAGAGGGGATTGAGACACAAGAAGGAACAGGAAAGACTTAACCTTGAACAGGTTGAAGAGACCTCCCCGATGAAGAGGGGATTGAAACGTCTGAGCGAACGACAGAGACAGATCGCCCGGAGTTTGTTGAAGAGACCTCCCCGATGAAGAGGGGATTGAAACCGATCTTAATAAATGTTTGCCATTGTTGAGTGCCGAGTTGAAGAGACTTCCCCGATGAAGAGGGGATTGAAACCGGACTCCGTTTAACGCGAAGGCGCGAGGACGCAAAGGTTGAAAGACTTCTCCGATGAAGAGCGGATTGAAGGTTGCGCCCTCGCGCCCTCGCGCCCTCGCGCCCTCGCGCCCTCGCGCCCTCGCGTTAAGCATTCCTTCTGTTGAAGAGACCTCCCCGATGAAGAGGGGATTGAAACCGGAACTCCGTTAACGCGAAGGCGCGAGGACGCAAAGGTTGAAAGATCTCTCCCCTATGAAGAGCTGATTGAAGGTTGCGGCCCTCGCCCTTGCGCCCTCGCGTCCTTGCGCCCTCGCGTTAAGCAGTCCTTTTGTTGAAGAGGTTCCCCCGATGAAGAGGGGGGTTGAAACGAGCGTGCAATCGCTTGCCTGGGAAGCGTGAAACGAGAACGCCGAGGGTTGAAGCCTCATGCTCCGCCAGGAGCGAGATGTTTATAGATCCGGATGCATTCCTTTGTCCTGCGCTCCGTCGAAGCGCGATGTTACCCACCGAAAAATTGCATAGCCCTCCTGGCGGAGGCCCTCTATTAGCAACATCGTTTCTATAATTGCCCTCCTGCCGGAGGGCGAAGCCTGACGCTCCGCCGGGAGCGAAATGCTTATAGATCGTGGCTCCTTCCTGTCTCGCGGCTCCGCCCGGGCTGATCCCTCCCTGGTCACTGACCACTTAAATATTCATTGCCGACCGCTGACCGCTGAAAGCCGACCGCTGAATAACTATGCACACTTTTGGACGGGCAACTGATTTACAGAACCCACTGCCCCGCGCCTCTAAAATACGCTTGACCCAGGAGCGCCTTTCCTAGAGAATCGTTGCCGCTTTAACCCTACAGACATTTCGGTCAGGCGCCGCCTGAGCGTAGCAATCGCAGTAGTCTCCCCTGATTTGCGCGTTCTCGGAGGAACATTCGGTTGGAGCAAGTGAATACAAACATAGCACCACCATTTGCCTGCGCCGCCATCGATGCGGCTATCGACGATGGTAATGTGGCGTAGCCAGGAAGGCCCACAGTAACGCAATCAAACGCAATGAAGCCGGATGATTTCTCCTCACTCGAAATTGCCCGCTTTGAACTGAGATTGGCCGCGCGCCAGTCGGCGGTACTGCCGGCGTTTCTCGGCTCGACCCTTAGAGGCGCATTCGGCCACGCCTTGAAGCAGGCCGTGTGCGTAATGGAGCATCGCGATTGCGATCGATGCCTTGTAGCCGACCGGTGCCCCTATCCTTATTTATTTGAGACCCCCGTTCCATCGAACGTGCCGCAGCTAACAGGCCACTCTCACGCACCCCATCCTTTTATATTATTGCCTCCGCCGCCTCGGGAATTGATGGCCGGAAATGCCGAGTTGCTCAATTCTTTGCCGTTCGAACCGGATTCGCACAGCGTTAGTGAGCCGAGCTTGCCGGGGACTTCACTCGGTCTACATAGGCCGGCGAGCCGCCGCGGAATATCCGCATCGGGCGCCGCAGGCGCAGGGATTCCAGGCGTCAACCGCTCGAGTGCGACCATAGAGCACCGACAGAATCTTAAAGAGAAGGCCCCATCCTCACGGCTCTGCCTCACTTCGACGGGGCCGCCGCTGAATCTTGCTGCCGGCGATCACATATCCTTCGGCCTGGTGTTGATGGGCCAGGCAATAGAACTCCTCCCGTACATAGTTTTCGCGGTGACGGAGATGGCTAATCGAGGCTTAGGCGTAGACCGAGCCCGATTCGAGTTGAGCGAAGTCCTGATGATCGACGCCGCCGGCGATGAGAGTCTCATCTACTCGAGTGGAGCTGAACGAATCACGGTTGGGTCCGATGCGCGAGTCAGCTTGAGCGAGTTGATCCGTCATCGGCTCGATCAACTGGGAGAGACGGTCAGCCTCAAGCGCGATTCTTTGACGCTGCGATTCACGACTCCGACACGAATTCGCGTGAAAGCCGACCTGCAGATAGGCCTGCCGTTCGAGATGTTGGTCAGGAATCTGTTGAGACGGATCTCGATGCTGTGCGCGGTACATGGCCGCGGGGCGTTGGAGCTGGACTACAGTGGATTGATAAAGCGGGCTTCATCAGTGGAGACGATTTCCTCCCGGCTGAAGTGGTGCGACTGGGAGCGATACTCGAACCGGCAAGGGAGAAAAGTGGCTATGGGAGGATTTATTGGAGAAGTTGAGTACGGGGGTGAAATTTTCGACGAGTTTCTGCCACTTATGATCGTAGGGGAAATTCTGTCTGTAGGATCGGGGACGGTGTTTGGGTTAGGTAGGTTGAAATGCAAAATCACAACGGAGGATGGCGCCTATTGACGGCACCGAATCCGACTATATTGAGCGCGTGTTCTCTCTTTGCCAGAAATCTAAAGCTTCAGTCGTCTCTGGACGGCTCAATAGATCGTTCTGGAATCGACTTAGAGGTTCATTAGATGCATCTAGTTCTACTTGAAACGTCGGGAAATCAGAGCTTTATCTTTTCAACCAACAAACTTCGCGAAAACGTGGGAGCGTCCGAGCTTACCTATCGAGCAGGCACTCAATGGCTCCTTGAGGCTGTAGAACAAGCAGGTGGTCCGCCAGGCCTCTGGGACGAGAATACTTGGCAACTTCGTCGCAATCTACTTAATCCACAGCTCAATAGAGCTATCACTGACGAAGGAGTAATAGCCGAAGTCATCCTTGCCACTTCTGGCAAGGCATTGCTCTTGGTTAAGACGAGAGAATGTGGCCAGGAGATCATTTGCAAAGTAACAACTAAGGCGATTCAGTACGCACCAGGACTAGATCTTTGCGGCGTCATCAGTAATCACTTCGAATGGGAAGAAGAACGAATCGGCGATGTGAATCGCATGCTCCATGAGAGGTTTGATGAGGTGCACGCTAACCTCCCAGGTCCTGCGATGCGGTTCTTGCGATTGCCGGTGGTTGAGGATTGTGCTACAAGCGGCTTACCGGCAGCGCAGTTAGATCGTAGCGACAAGAATGATGCAGGTCCTAGATCAGCGGTCAGTCGGCACAAGCGGGCGTACCGCCAGAAGTACGCGACTCGTATGCAGGCCTTGCTTGACCCAGACGAAGCCAAGATTAGATTTGCAAGAAATATTGAAAAATTAGAAGAGGGTTCTGAATGGCTTGCCGTTATTCATGCCGACGGCAATGGGCTGGGCGAGGTCTTCTTGAACTTTGGCGAGTACGCGGATTGCACTCACGCCCGTCAGAATCGCGACTATGTAAATAGATATCGAAGGTTTTCGCTAGGACTCGACATCTGCACAGAAAAGGCATTTCTCAAAGCCTTGACCGAGATGCTTAGGCGTGACAAAGACGCGTGGTTCGAACCGCGAATTCTCCCGATCGTTCTTGGCGGAGATGACCTAACCGTTGTTTGCGACGGTCAGGCAGCTTTGCAGTTCACATATGACTTTCTCACCGAGTTTGAAGAACAAACAGGCCGGAACGACTTGGAATTGGTGGGCGATATTATTCCGTATATTGCGGGCGAGGCGTTCCCGTCGACGCGCCACTTATCCGCCTGCGCCGGTGTCGCCATCGTCAAACCCCATTTCCCTTTTTCCGCCTCTTACGACTTGGCCGAAGAGCTAATTAGGTCGGCGAAAGAGGTCAAAAGACTAATCGTCCATCCAGACAAGCAGAAACACGGTCAGCCCGTTCCATGGCCGTGCTCGGCGATAGATTTTCACGCGCTGTACGATTCTACCGCGACCTCGCTAAGCGAGATCCGCCGTAAGCTTAGGCCGGACGACGGTAAAACAAGAATCTATGGGCGGCCTTATGTAGTAACCAAACCGGAGAAACTCAAAGGCGCGGCCGAAGAGTCGCAGCGGTGGACGGAAGATCATCACTGGCAAAAGCTGCGCGCAAGAGTTGAGAAGATTCAGGAACAGGAGGATGGTCGCCGCAAGATTCCAAATAGTCAATTGCACGATCTGCGAGCTGGACTACACCTCGGTAAGAGTTTCGCGGATGCTCGCTTCAACCTCATTCGACAGCGCTATCAAACCGAGAGCGATAAAGGGATTGAAGTGTTGGCGGAGAACAACGGCACTTTCTTCCGGCCAGAGACTATAGACGAAGACGGTGAGGAGAAAAAGGTATGGGTGACGAGCCTGCTTGATGCGATGGACGCCGCTAACTTCTGGGGGCGAGAGGAGTGAAAATGAGCAATCAACACGAATCACAACCCGACAAGTTCGCGCCTTTACCCGAAAGCTTTCGCCTCCGGCTTGAGATGAAATCGGATTGGCACGTCGGCGCTGGCGCCGGTCGACCGGGTGACGTGGATCGACTGGTGCGCCGCGATGAAGATGGACTGCCGTTTGTGCCAGGCAAGACGCTCACGGGCATTTGGCGTGATGCCTGCGAACGAGTTGCGTTAGGACTCGATGACGGAGTGCCGGCCGAGTGGAGTCGGTGGATTCCTGTTCTGTTTGGTGATCAGGCTGGACAGTTAAAGGAAGAACTTCATCAGACGCATCCAGATGAGTTGCGGCATCCCCGCCCAGCGTCGTTATCGGTGAGCGCCGCGCGTCTCGAGACAAAGCTACGCACAATACTTAAAGCTAAACCCGCCGTGTGTGAGGCCATCACTTTCGTCAAACCTGGCGTGCGCATTAACCGCAACTCAGGCCGTGCTGCACCTCGTTGTCTGCGCTTTGAAGAGATGGCACGCATAGGCGCGGTCTTGTTTGCCTACGGCAGCATAGATGTGACGAACTTGGATGAGGAGCAAAAGCGTGCTGCGACGGCGTTATTGCTGGCCGGCACGAAGCTAGTTGAACGGATCGGCGCGAAGAGGCGTCGCGGCGCGGGACGATGTCAGTTGACTGTCTGGAGCGCAGACGATCAGCAGATTGTTTTCAGTGAGAGACTCTTAGGGTGGCTTGATACGCTGAACGATCCGAATAGCGTTCCGAGACCGCCCGAGAGATTTTCGCCGGACTCAGCGGCGACGACTTTCGCGCTCTCGACGACAGAAGAGTGGATCAAATTTGATCTACAAATCGAAGCGAAATCTCCGGTCATCATAACCGCGCGCACGGTCGGCAATTTTGTTGAGACAACCGATTACATCCCTGGCACATATCTACTGCCTATCATTACGCGGTATTTAGGTAATCCGCCGGCTTTACGCACAGCCATAACCAATGGTGATTTGGTCGTCACTAATGCAACGCCGATAGTTGGCCAACAGTGGGGTCGACACGTCCCCTTCAGTCTCTTCTTCGAAAAGCTCGATGGCGGACTTAAAAACGACAAAGGAAAAGGCAAGGGCCGCAATGTTTATAACCGTTTTTATGACAAGGTTAACCAAAAGCGTCAGGTGAAGAGTTACCGCAGTGGCTATATTGGCCAGACAGCCATGGTGCGATTGCCGATTTATGAAACAGTAAAATTGACCGTCGCCCCACATAACGTAGTTCTTGACGAACTGCAACGGCCCGCCGAAGCGGTGGGTGGAATCTTCAGTTATCAGGCGATCAAGCCCGGTACGATATTCGGTGCTGAGCTTCGGCTGCGCGCACCTTTGTTTCAATCATTGCCAAGTGGCTGGCTTGACCGTCTACAGGGAGAACATCGCCTTGGACGCTCAAAGAAAGACGATTATGGCCTAGTTCATCTCATTATCGAGGAGCAGAAATCTGACACGCAAAGGAACGGGCAGCCAGATGATAACGGCAAAGAGTTAATCGTATGGCTCCTATCCGACCTTCTTCTGCGAGATGAGCGGTTGCGCCCTACTGCTTCGGTCGAGCAATTGCGGAAGACTCTCGGCGACAAATTGCAGGTCGAGTTGAAAGTACGCGATGCGATCAATCAAGGGCTGCGTTCAAATCTAAGCCGACCGCGTCGCACTGATTCCTGGCAAGTCAGTTGGGGATTGCCACGTCCTGCGCTAGTTGGATTGGCGGCTGGAAGCTGCATCTACTTTGATGTGATCGAAGGCAATATAGATAGCGATGTGCTTGCCGCGCTCAGGCAAATTGAAAACGAAGGGTTGGGCGAGCGTAGAGCCGAAGGTTACGGGCGACTTTGTTTCAACGATCCGCTATTGCGGTCTCAACTCGATGGCATTAGCGACGGAAGGTCAGGTAGTGAGAATGAGGACGAAACAGGAGCAATCTCAGATCTGATGCCCGAGCAGAGCGATTCGTTCGATTACGCGCGAATCATCGAGCGCGAAGCAGTGCGACGCGAGACTCAGCGCCGAGTACTGGCTTTAGCCGCTCAAGAAAGCGAACGAAAAAAAGCGTTAGGCATTGAAATCAAAAGAGAGAATCAGTCCTTCATTAGCAAGCCGCGTATGAGCCAACTGGGCGGGCTGCGCTCAGTCATTAGCAAAATGCAAACGCAAGGCGATGCAGATCGGGTAATCCGATGGATTGAGTTGCTTAGACCAAAGGCAAAGGACAAAGGCTGGCCCGATGAAAATCTGAGGTCAATTAATGACTTGATTGCACGATCATCTCGAGTCTGGGAACTGCTTGATGTCAACTTTGATCAGTTGGTCATCACCACATTAGGCCAGGACAGGCTCAAAGCCGAGCTATGGGCGGAAAGCGTACGTGCGCTGGTTGACGCCTGCGTGCGTGCGCATAAGCGGGATTTAGAGAAGACACTTCAGCCACAAATCGCCAAAGGAGGAAAGTGAGCAATGGCGCGACGAATCAGTTCACGCTTGCTGATCACAGGTAAACTCATTGCGCGCACGCCTCTGCACGTTGGCGGGACTGGCGGCAACGTCGATACCGACTTGGCTTTGGCCATAAATGGCAAGGGAGAATATTACATTCCAGGCACAAGTTTAGCCGGTCCGCTACGCGCCTGGCTCGAAAATGATCAACAAGAGAGCATCAATGATTGGTGGGGGTATCAGGTAGCAGACCAGGGGCAAGCGAGTCACGTCTTTATTGAAGACGGTTTCGTCATAGCGCCGGAAGGTAAACAGATTAAAGCCGAAATTAGGGATGGCGTGGGAATCGACCGTGTCACCGGTGCAGCGGCCAATCAGATCAAGTACGATCGTGCCGTCCTGCCGCGCGGCACTCGCGTTGGTTTCACGATGACAGTCGAGCTTCCGGCCGACACTATAGAACAGAGCCAGCAAAAACTGCGCGACAAGATCAGAGTGCAGACCAGTGCGGTTCTGCAGGGCCTGCAATCCGGCGAGATTCGCTTCGGTGCTGCGAAAACGCGCGGAATGGGTCGCATCGAAGTGCATAACCTCGAAGTTCGCGAGCAGGGCTTCCTGACCCGGAAAGATATGCTTAAAACCCTGCGCGACGAGAGCGATCAGCCGGAGGCGGCAGTGGCGCCGACCACAGCACCACAGCCGCGCCTGACCGTTAGGATCAAGTGGCAGCCGCGCGGTCCGCTGATGGTCAAGGCCGAAGGCGATGGCATCGCAGTTGATATGCTGCCGCTTGTCAGCGCGATCGACGAACAGCTTACCTTCGTCCTTCCGGGCAGTTCGATCAAAGGCGCATTCCGTAGCCAGGCTGAACGGATTGTGCGTACCGTGCTCGGCCTCTCCGCGCCTAAGCCGGTTGCGGACAAACAAGACTTCATTGATCAGGTAGAGCTACACGGAACTCGACAGAACGGCTCCGAGGACAGGAAGAATGATGCTTCTTTGATTGGCTGGTTGTTTGGCATAGCCGGAAGGAATGAAGAAGAAGAAAAAGAAGAAGATCAGCGTACGGTGTTGCCCGGTCTTGGCGCGCTAATGGTTGATGATTGCTATGCGGAGTGCAGGATTGAGGAACAAGAGTGGGGAGCTGTTGAACAGGCTACCAATGAACGGGAACTACGCGGCGCCCTCGATGCAGCCCAATTGTCGCAGGCGCAACAAGCCTTTCACGTTGCCATTGACCGATGGCTCGGTAGCGCTGCCGATGGCTTTCTCTACACCGTGCTCGAACCGCACGGTATCGTGTGGGAAGAGATCAACCTGACGCTCGATTTGTCACGCATCCCGCAAGACCAGGAAAAGCTGCGTTCCTGCGCAGTAATGTGCTTGTTGCTCGTGCTGCGTGACTTTGCCTCAGGGCGCATACCAATTGGATTCGGCACAAATCGCGGGATGGGAGCGGTCGATGTCACCGGCATCACGATTATTCCGCGCGGCCTTGACGGCATTTTGACGCAACTGCAACAGATCAGAATTGAATCAGGCAGGTTGGCTGGCTTGAGCGATGACTTGCGGGCTTCACTCAATCGGGCCTGGGCACAATGGACGGAGGAAAATGCTCTATGAGCGAGCCAGTGAAACTCTATGGATCTGCCTGCGGGGGTTTAACATTGCAGCAGTCTCTCGAAGCTGCACAGCCTATGTTTGAAGGCAAGGAGACGATTGCTCTGCTCTATTCTCCGCGAAGCTGCATCTTCGCTCGCCTGGGTGGAGAACAACTCCATGATAGCCAAGGCGTACAGATCAATCTGGCGGAAATTTTTGAAGCCCGAATTTTCAACCGAGATGCGGAACTGCGATGGTTGAACCATGTCGCTGGAAGAGGACGTGCCGTCCTGCTTACACAGGCGGAACCGCCTTCAGTATGTCGGGAGAATTTGCCAGAAAATGTTTCGTTCATCGCGCTGAAGACGTTGGATCAAACCTACCTAGTCTGGGGCGAAGGCACGAGGATCAACTCGGAAAATGGTTGGAGTCGCCTGACCACCGCACGAATCGGTCGCCTGGAAGTTCCGCTTTCTGGAATCGCGGCAAACGAGCGGGTTCACATGCGTGTGCTTGAATATCTAGCCGAGGTTGATGCTCAAGGCAAGATCGTTGATGCCGGATCGGAACCGGCAACAGCAGAAGAAAAGTTACTGAGACATGGCAACGTCGCAGTCGTAGAAGAACGACTCCTCTACCTGGAGGTGGCCTAAAATGAAAGGTAAGTTGAAACTGGCGGGAAACAAAAAGACTTGGCTACTTGTGCGCGAAGACGGCAAGGAGCTGCAAGTTCCCACTCGTGTGCTGACACGCGTCCTCTTTCCTCTCGATTCGAAAAAGCACGACGGCCTCGAAGTCGAGTACGAGCTTGATAAGGGACTGCCGTCGAAGATTTATGAAGTCGGTATGGAGTGGCAACCGCAATCCGCACCTGGATATCGAGGACTGCATTCCCAGACTGACGGGGCGCCGCGCGGTGGAGGCGGAAGACCGCCATTCTCCGACAGAGGCGAATCGCGTTCTCACGGTCGGTCGGAACCTCAGACTAGCCGCCCATCCTTACCGGGCGATTTTCACAACCCCTATAACTTTGTGCCTGCGCTGCCGCGCGATGACGAAAGGGTGAAGGACAGCGGACTAGGGGACAGCCAACCTGTTGGGCATGATCGCTACCACGCGGAACTCTGCAGTGGTCGTTTGAGAGTGAAAATGACGGTCGCTACGCCGTTGCTCTTGCCCGACGCATCACGCGTGAAAGTCACGGGCGAAGGTAAGAGCGAGCATAAGACGTATCCGGTGCAAGTTGATGCAGAAGGCAATCCTTACATCGCCGTTACGGCAGTCAAAGGAATGCTGCGGTCAGCCTATGAGGGTATCACCAACTCTCGTTTGTCTGTCTTCCGGAATCATGATCAGCGGCTGGCCTTTCGCATGGAATCAACGGACGGGGTAATGATGGTCCCGGCTCGAATAGAGGTCAGCGCCGACGGGAAGGACGAGATTACGTTGTACACTGGCACGACATCCATTACTGACACTGGCGCCCCATCTCGGGGCGATGCCGTTTGCGCGGCATGGTTGCGTTACTATCCAAGTCCCTTGACCTTTTTTGGAACCACCTCAAAGCCCGAACATAAAGACCACGTCTCGGTATGGCTCGAAAGGTTTCAGCACCATCGTTGGGATAAGGGAAAACGACAGCATGTCCCCGACTTTCAGTACTGGAAAGCTAGAAAGATCGTTCGATATGGCGATCCTCTTGGCACTCAGCCAAACCAGACCTTGACTGGGAGCAAGCAAGACGGGTGTTCTTTCCATCAACCTCTGGGGCTGCCCTTGCAGGAGGCAGACGGCTATGTCTGCATTACAAACCGGAATTTTGATCGTAAACATGACGAGCGGATCTTTTTTAATGCCAATAAGCCAACTCAAATTGATCTTGATGAGCGGTTGAAAATAGAGTGGGATCGGCTAATTGAAGAGTATCGCGAAATTCATAGGGAGGAGATAGAACAAGGCGCGCCATCGCCGTCGGCGCTCAAGAATTCGGTTTGGTCCAGGCATATCATAAATCGGATCGAAGAGGAGAGCCTGCTGAAAGGTGGAACTCTCTGTTATGCGAGGGTCAAGAGGCTGAGGGAGGGATGGCAAGTTAACGAGCTTTATCCTGTAATGATTTCTCGCCGATTACACCATCATTCGCCAGCTCGAATCTTACCGGCATCTTTGGGGCTGGCTACAAGCTTATCGGAACTCTCGCCTGCGGACCGTGTGTTTGGGTGGGTCGCGCAGGAAGGCAAAGGCGCATATCGGGGACAACTACGCATTAGTGTTATCGATCATGC
>Ga0209687_1000634_pt1 | contig 11567 bp, 8 predicted proteins | sample GraSoiAngelo_136_FD_185893 | JGI IMG/M metagenome (GOLD analysis project Ga0209687, IMG submission 185893) | Grasslands soil microbial communities from the Angelo Coastal Reserve, California, USA - 14_0929_09_20cm (SPAdes) (version 2) | ecosystem: Environmental > Terrestrial > Soil > Grasslands ...
CTGATCAAGCGGCACTTGCTGCTTTGTATCAACACGATAGATCACGTATCCGACGGAGTCGGGCACGACCTCGGAAACCTCTCCTTGCTTCAACGAGAAGACCTTCTGCTCGTGCGCAGGGGGCAGGGAACCGCGACGCCTTGCGCCAAACTTCGTGCTCGGAGGTTCATTCGTCGTCTTCAACTGCTCAAAGACTGCTTTTTGAATCTTCTCTGGATCTCCGCCGCTCGCCAGCTGCTGACGAGCATTGTCGGCAATGGCCTTCGAGTCGGAAGCAGGTTGGCCCGCAGAAGCCTCGGTCGAGCTTCGGGGCACGAAGATGCGGGTAAGAGTGACCTCTTCAAAGGCCGAAGGGTTCTGATCGAAGTATGCCTTGATATCGGCGTCGCTCACATTCGACGCGTCGGTCTGCAGCTTGCGCTGCACGTCCTGCGCAAGCAGTTGCAAACGCATTACCGCGAGCTGCTCGGAAAAATCAGGATCTTTATCGACTCCAAGCTTTACTCCTTCATTTGCTGCGGTGACGACCTGCACGTATCGTGCTGCAACCTGGCGGCGCGCACTCGGCGGAGCCCCAGCAGCGACAGTCTTCAGTAGCTTTTCAAACTGGGCGCGTGTGACTTGCGTCTTGCAATCGCTACGCGCAGTCGACGCAGAGCCGGCAGCGGCGGTTTTGCTGGCCGCTCCGGGACGAGGGGATGATTTCGGCTGGCCGTTGAGGGAAACGTCACAGACGCCATTAATAGTGATAACTGGAGCCTCCGCCGGAACTGCCGATTCACTTTGCGGCGAAGGCACGGGACTTTTGGCCTCATTCGAAGCCGGAGCTGCCGGCTGCGCGGGCTTCTGCGTACCTTGCGCGAAAGCAAGTACAGAGCAAATCGAGATTGCGAGGAAGATCGAAAGCTTGGAACGGATCAAAATGCCTCCAAATATTAATGGGGGAAGCATTCGATGCTAGCACATGGGAGGAGAATGTTCAGGTTCTACCTAGTGCAGGCGGGTTAAGATGATGCTACCGATCTGATGGCTGCTTCCTACATTTCTTCGCCGGAAAGCATGCGCCTGGAGAAGCGCTCGGTAGCGCGAAACTCTGTATTGGCGGCGATTGCCATGACCGCCCTCAAGATCGTCCTCGGCTTTATCACCGGCAGTCTGGGACTCATCTCGGAAGCGGCCCACTCGACGCTTGACCTCATCGCAGCCATCATCACTTTTTTCTCAGTTGGAGTATCTGACAAGCCTGCGGACGCCGATCACCAGTACGGCCACGGAAAGGTTGAGAATTTCTCGGCATTCATCGAGACCGGTCTATTGCTGGTCACTTGCGTTTGGATCGTAACCGAGGCGATTCGCCGCCTCTTTTTCCATCATCACCTGGTGATCGAGCCATCGCTAATGGCGTTTGCTGTGCTGTTTCTCTCGATGATCGTCGACTTCTGGCGCTCGCGCGCACTTGGCAGAACCGCGCTTCGATACGATAGCCAGGCACTCGAAGCCGATGCTCTCCACTTCACGACGGACATCTGGTCGAGTGGTGTCGTGGCAGTCGGCCTTGCTCTGGTGTGGATTGGGCGTCGTCTGGAGATTTCCTGGCTGCGTTTTGCTGATCCCATTGCGGCACTGGCCGTCGCCGGCGTGATCATGTACGTCAGCTCGCGGCTGGCAAGGCAAACCGTGGATGCCTTACTTGACGCCGCTCCCAGAGGCGTTCGCGGCCAGATCGTGCGCGAGGTGGAGAGCGTTCCGGGAATCCTGGACGTAGATCGGGTACGCGTACGCCGTGCGGGTAATCGCTATTTCGCAGAAGTTCAGGTTGCCCTAAATCGAAATGCAACGCTGCAGCACTCGGAACATATGTCAACGTCTGTGACAGATGCTGTGCATCGTGTGTTCCCGGACGCCGATGTCACCATCCGTGCTCTTCCGCGCGCTACCGGCGCCGAGAGCATCTTTGACCGAATTCGCGCGGTGGCCGCCCGCCACAACCTTAGCGTTCACGACGTGAACGTTCAGGACTTGAATGGGAAGCTCCACGTGGAACAGCATCTGGAACTGGATGAGCGGCTGTCGCTGAAGAACGCGCATGACTTCGTTACGGTGCTCGAAGCCGAAATGCGCGATGAGGTGCCAGAGATCGATTCCATCCTGACGCACATTGAGAGCGACTCCGCGACTATTGAGCCAGGCGATCCCACCTTCCGCAGCACGGCGTTGGAGCACAAGCTGCGCAAAATTGTTGCTGAGTTTCCCGAGATCATCGACCTCCACGAAGTGGTGCTCAAGCGCGTACGCGACCGCCTTTACCTTTCGTGTCACACGACATTGCCTGACGATCTCTCACTCTCCCAAGTACACGACATTTCGACAGCGCTCGAGATTCGCTTTAAACAGGCTGCTCCGGAACTCTTTAAGGTACTCATCCATACGGAGCCGCAGACGGATAACCGGCGATGATCGGCCGCAGCTCCGTCGTGGCGCTTGCGATTTTCGTGAACACCAGCCATCGAGGAGGAATCGAATAAGATATGCATAAGTCCAAAGTCCTAGTATTTAGTCAGCCTGGCTGACCACCCTGCCGTGTTGCCGAGGCCTTCCTCTCGGAGAGAGGAATCGAATTTGAAGTGCGCGACGTTTCCGCCAGTTTTTCGGCCGTCAGGGAATTAGTCGAGAAGTACGAGAGCCGCTCTACTCCTACAATTGTCGTTGGCGAACAGGTGATGATTGGCTTCGACCCGCAGCGACTGGAAAAAATGCTTCAAGCTTGATGCCCGAAAGTTAGAGGGATATCTACTCATCGCTGCCGCCGCATTTTGCTACGGCGCTTCGGCAGCACTAGGCAAAGCCGTCTTCAACGGAGCGCGCTGGGTGCACGGGGCGGGCATCGACCCGCTCATCCTGTCGCAGACGCGATCAACCTTCGCTCTGCTGGTTTTAGTGCCGGTTCTCTTTATTGCACGTGGGCCTGCAGTGCTCAAGGCAAGCCGATGCACGTTGCTAATGTGTGGTGCCATGGGAGTACTGGGCATTTGCGGCGCCAACTTCTTCTACTACTACGCGATTGCAAAAAGTACGGTTGCTACTGCAATCACTGTTCAGTACACCGCTCCAGTCTGGGTTTACGCATACAGCGTTCTCGCAGGGCGAGATCGAGCAACCTGGCTGCGGAGCATCGCCGTATTGCTCGCCTTTCTCGGATGTGGACTCGTGGCGCTCACAGGTCCTCAAGTTCAGTTCCGAAGTAGCACGATCGGTATTCTCGCAGCTCTGGGCGCAGCATTTTCTTATTCGTTCTACAACGTGATCGGAGCTGATCTGTTGGCGCGATCTTCGCGTTGGCTCGTGCTCTTCTACACATTGCTGGCGGCCACGATCTTCTGGTTGATCGTGAATCCACCGTGGAGAGTCGTAGCACAGCACTATTCCAGCCGAGAGTGGCTGTTCCTTTTCGGATTCGCAATGATCTCAATGCTGATCCCGTTTGCGTTGTATCTGGGCGGCTTAAGATTGCTGGATCCGACGAGCGCGATTGTTACCAGTTGTCTGGAACCGGTCTTTGCCAGTCTGCTGGCGGCAATGTTTGTTGCGGAGCGACTCAGCGCGTGGCAGATTCTGGGAATTGCACTGGTGCTGAGCCAGTCTGTACTGATCCAATTGCCAGCTCGGGGTGCCGTTCGGACTCGATCTGCAGCGGCAGACGATAATCTTTAGCCGACACATGGCCGGCACGAATCCACCCCAAGCGGGTAAAAAATGATCCCGCAATTGTCGCGACTGACGCTGCCCGGACAAGCTGCCGAGAGCGTTTTTTATCTGCGAATGCTGCGGCAACGCGCAACGTCAATGGCAAAGGACCGGAGAGTACGCCTCCAAGGCGTGTAATCACACCACTGGCACCCTGCTTCAAGGGCTCATTGGCAGGTTTGAATGTGCTCTCCAGCTTCACGCCTTCCATGGTTTCACCCAAGGATGATGCGATACCCAGCACGTTGAGTGAGCGACTGTCCTCGTGTCCCATAAGTTGAAGCGCAGAAACACCCGCCCCTAGGCCAGAGAGCGCGAAATGAATCGGCAATGAATCAATGTTCTCGTTCCAGACTGGGATCGCAGTTGAGCCGATCAGGACGCCTGTGTACGTCGCCATACCTAACCCGAAGAGCGCAGAGAAGAGTCCCGACGTAGTCTCGAAGACCTTCAATATCCCATCAGAGCGATTCTTTTGCAGATAGTTCGCAGCTTTCGCCAAGATTGTGGCTGGACCGAACGCGCTCACAATGTAGACACCCACCGACATTGGGCTCTGCAGTTTGAAAACTCGCAGCATGTTAAGAAAACGGGAAGGTACGCCGAGGTCGGAGACGAGCAGGGCAGGAGTAAGAATGGATCCGAGGGCAGCGATTGTACGAGCGTCGCTGACGATCTCAGACTTGGCGCCGGTCATCTGCGCGAATTGCGCGACAACGGCTGCTGCACCAGCGGCGCCTCCGACGAAGAAGTATACCGGGATCTCCCAGCTCCACTGTGGCTCCTTGAGCATGGGAATTTCGTAATAACCGGCCTCTGGACTCGCTATAGGAATGGGAGAGCCATTTGGCCTGATGCCGACGTCGTCGACATGTCCCGTCTGGAAAGCCTGCGAGCGAATCGCTTCAAGGCGGCGCTCGCGTCTCGAGAAGTCAAAATCGGGGTCAGACTCCATGCGATGGGAAACGGCCGAGTCCTTCATCGCTTGCCTCCGCCTAGAAATGCTAAAAAAGTACCGACTGCCAGCATACCTGCGCCGAGCGCGGCCGATTTCCAACCCTGCTTGGCATAGATGGTTGGAATCTCAGGCTGCGGCGGCAAATTGTATTGCCGAGGATCGCCTCGAGTAATGAAGAACGCATGAATTCCGCCTACACTCGTGTCGACCGGATCGTAGAGTGTTGCATCGTGCATGCCCTTGGAGTGCAGATCTTCGATACGACGCCCAGCTTCCGCGCGTAATTCGTCAAGCGGCCCAAATTTTATAGACTCGGTCGGGCACGCGTGAGCGCAGGCGGGAGTACGTCCGGCCCTCTGCCGGTCGTAGCAGAACGTGCATTTGAAGGCGCGGCCATCTTCTTTATTCCGCTGGATTACTCCAAACGGGCAGGCCACCACACAGTAGGAACAGCCGTTGCAGATGTCGGGCTGTACATAAACAGTGCCGAACTCGGTGCGGACAATGGATCCGGTGGGACAAGCTTCGAGACATCCTGCATTTTCACAATGCTTACAAACATCAGAGGAGAAAGTCCAGGACGCCAGTTCCGGGCTGTTGCCACCATGTCCCAGTTCGGGAGGATGTTCGACAAACTTCACGTGACGCCAGGTCGAGTGTCCCAACGCGCCGGTGTTGTCGTAGGAGAAGCCACTCCAGTTCAGGCCGTCGGCGCCCAAGTCATTCCATTCTTTGCATGCAACTTCGCATGCCTTGCATCCTATGCAGAGCGTCGAATCCGTGAGAAATCCAGTGACCGTGCTCATGCGCTCTCCCTCATCTTTGCCTTCAATTCATCGAGTGCAGCCTCACCCCGGGGACGTCGGCCCGAGCGTATGAAGCACGCCAAGGCTTTCGTCTCCATAATGCGAACGTTAGGCTCTTCGTTCAGGGCGAGCAGGTCATTCGCAGAATCTCCGGTGGTAATTCCGCGCGATCCCCAATGATAGGGAAGCCCTACCTCGTAAACTCGTCGTCCTTGCACAGCGAACGGACGCATGCGCGGCGTGACCAGCGCTCGCGCTTCGATGATCCCGCGCGGACTGATGATCGTCGCGTAGCCGCCATGCACGATGCCGAACTCTTCCGCCATCTCGGGCGAGATCTCGCAGAAGAACTCGGGCTGCAGTTCTGCCAGGTGAGACAATGTCCGGCTCATTCCGCCCGCGGTGTGATGTTCAGTGAGGCGGTACGTCGTCAGCACGTGAGGAAAGCGTTTGTCACAAGGAAAGCCGTATGGATTCTCCGGTCGTTCCATCTTCTCTGCGGTCGGATTGAACGGGCGCTTCGGATAGAGCGCATTCGGAACCACTGGCTCCAGCGGTTCATAGTGTGTTGGAAGAGGACCATCTTTCAAGCCGCTGGAAACCCACAGCCATCCCACACCATCAGGATGCATGATGAATGGCATGTCTCCGGCGATGGCCTCCATTCCCTTGGCTTCCTGTGCTGGGCGATAGTCAGGCGGCGTGTCCTTCTTGAAGTCGGGAACGTCATGGCCGGTCCACGCGCGCTTGTTCTCGTCCCACCAGACAAGCTTCTTGCGCTCGCTCCATGGCTTTCCGTCGGGACGCGCGGAGGCGCGGTTGTAGAGGATGCGCCGGTCAGACGGCCAGGCGTAGCCCCAGCCGTGACCGAGATAATCTTTCGGCTTGCGCGAGTTCGCCAGGTTCATGCCGGGCTGCGGATGAATTCCGGAATAAATCCAGCATCCACAGGCCGTGCTGCCATCCGCTTGTAGCTCGGTGTAATCGCGGACAAGTTCGCGGTTCGCGGTTTTGTATCCGTTGATTTCACATACGACGGCGTCGACCACTGGTTCGGCGTGTGGACCTTGGGTCGGATAATCCCACGTCAGCGCATTCAGTCCAGCATTGCGTGGATGAAGACCGGCCTTCGCTTTCGCCTTCATTCGGCGGCCGAGGTGATACATGAACCAGGTCTCGCTGCGACAATCGGCAGGTGGATCGATAGCTTTCTGGTGCAATTGAATAAGACGTTGCGTGTTGGTGAAGCTGCCCTCTTTCTCAACGTGCGATGCAGCCGGGAAGAAGAAGATTTCGGTTGCGATGTCTTCAGGCTTGAGCTCTCCGCGCTCGATTTCCGGAGAGTCGTACCAAAACGAAGCGGTCTCTGTTTCGACGAACTCGCGAACCACCAGCCACTTGAGCTTGCTCAGCGCCTTACGCTGCAAACGCCCATTGGCAGCACCCACTGCCGGATTCTGTCCCATGACGAACAGCCCTTCCATCTTGCCGTCCATCATGTCCATCCAGTAGCCCAGTTCTGAATGATCGCCGGTTACGCGAGGCAGCCAGTCAAATCCGAAGTCATTTTCTTTTTTTGCCTGGTCGCCATACCAGGCTTTCAAGAGGCTGACGATGTACTTGTCAAAGTTGCTCCACCATCCCGCATTGCTGCTATGGCGGTTTATGTACTGCTCGAGAGTGTCGGCATCGCTCTCCCAAAATGGCATCGGCGAGTAGCCGGGCAGGATGTCGTAGAGAGTAGGAATGTCGGTCGATCCTTGAATGCTGGCGTGTCCGCGGAGGGCAAGGACGCCTCCGCCTGGCCTGCCGATATTTCCGAGGAGAAGTTGGAGAATGCAGGCGGCACGGATGATCTGCACACCTGTGGAATGTTGTGTCCAACCGACGGCGTAGCAAATGGCTCCGGTTTTTTCTGGCCCCGAAGCATTCGAGAATATCTCTGCCACTTTTAGGAACTGCTCTTTGGGAACTCCGCAGACACTCTCAACGAGCTCAGGCGTGTAGCGCGCGAAGTGGCGTCTAAGAACATTAAAGGCGCAACGCGGATGCTGGAGAGTGGGATCGCTGTCGTGTTTGTGCAGATCACCAGCCTCGCCGCCGCGGTCTTTTCCGTGACCTCCGCCGGCTTGAGCGTGTCCAGGCCGAACTGCGTCGCTTTTTTCCGGCTCGCCTTGGTACAGCCAGGTTTCAGGAGAATATTTGCTGGTTTCTTCATCCCAGCCTGAGAAGACGCCCTCAAGCTCGTCCGGAAGCTTCATGTCCTCGCGCAGAATCGTAGCCGCGTTGGTATAGTGCTTGACGTACTCGCGGAACTCTTTTCCGCTTTCCAGTACGTAGCGGATCAGTCCGCCGAGGAAAACGATGTCGCTGCCGGAGCGCATCGGAACCCAGATATCCGCCATCGCAGAAGTGCGGGTAAAGCGTGGGTCGACATGGATGATGGTTGCGCCGCGCTTGCGCGCCTCCATCACCCATTGGAATCCAACCGGATGGTTCTCAGCCATCGACGATCCCATAATGAGAATCGCGTCAGAATTCGCGAGATCCTGTTGCGCGGTGGTAGCGCCGCCTCGTCCAAACGAAGTGCCCAAACTGGGCACGGTTGAGCTATGTCATATACGGGCCTGATTGCTGAGACATACCATACCCAGCCCGGCGGTGAAGAGCTTCTTGATCAGGTAGTTTTCTTCAATGTCGAGAGTGGCGCCACCCAAGTGTCCGATCGCCTTGGTTTGCATGAGTGAGCGGCCGTCTTTCTTCTCGACAAATGTATCTTCGCGCGACTTCCATAGGCGATGGGCGACCATATCCATCGCTTGTTCGAGGTCGAGGCTCTCCCATTCCCGCGAATATGGACGGCGATATTTGACCTTCAGCTCACGTCGAGGATGTGTGACTAGCTCGAAACTATCAGCGCCCTTGGGACAAAGATGTCCCCGTGAGATCGGCGACTCGGGATCGCCTTCAATGCTGATGAGCTTGCCGTTCTTGTGAAATGCGAGCTGGCCACATCCGACTCCGCAATAAGGGCAGATGGAACGCGCTACTTCAGCACCCTCGAATTTCGGCTTAAGCTTGCGCGTCTTCTCACTCATCGCTTCAGGACCGGTGCCGTCGGCGCCCGTCCTGATCTGCTGCAGCAAAGGCCAATTGGAGAGCAAGTCCTTCAGCATCGTCGCTCCTCGGGAAATGTGTGACAACATCAGTGAGAATTCAGTGACGGAAGTACAGGTTGCCATTGAGAAGAGGCTTGCGCGTCATGGCGCGAAGTGCGCGACGCTGAGTCGGGCCGATTTGTTACAGTGAACGCGCATGTTTGCGCGCAGAACGGGATGGAAGCTCACAGAGAATCGATATTCCGCCGCTCTACATAAGGCTCGGGCTCAGGGAGGACGCCTGATTGACCTCACAGCGTCTAATCCGACGCACGGCAACTTCGATTTCGATTCCGCAGCCATTTTGTCGGCACTCACGCATCGTGAGTCCCTCAATTACGACCCGGACCCTCAAGGCTTGCTTTCGGCACGGAACGCGGTTGCGGGCTACTACAACACGAAGAAAGTTCGAGGCACCACACACGCAGCTTCGCCTGAACAGATTTTTCTGACGACAAGTACAAGTGAAGGGTACTCATACTTGTTTCGACTGTTATGCGATCCAGGCGACGAAGTGCTTGTAGCGCGGCCTAGTTATCCGTTATTTGAATTTCTCGCCGAGATGCAAGATGTGCAGCTCCGCTGTTACGAGCTCTTCTATGACCACGGCTGGCATATCGACTTCGGAGGGCTAGAGGGACTGATAACGCAGCGCACGCGTGCCGTCCTGGTAGTCAATCCCAATAACCCGACTGGATCATTTGTGCGCTGCCAGGAGCTGGACCAGATTGCTGCTCTGTGTCGGAAACAAACGCTCGCCCTGATCTCAGACGAAGTGTTTCTCGATTACGAAATCGAAGGCGCTTCAGAAGCCAGCGCGGCTTTTTCCAATGAATGCCTCTCGTTTGCTTTGAGCGGATTATCAAAAATCTCTTGTCTGCCGCAGATGAAGCTCGCGTGGATTGTAGTGAACGGCCCTGCTGAGTTGCGAGACCAGGCTCACGCCCGATTGCAGATCATCGCCGATACATACCTTTCGGTGAACGCGCCAATTCAGCATGCGCTGCCGCTCCTGCTGGATCAGCGATTCAATGTCCAGCCACAACTTGTTCGGCGAGTACGCAATAACCTTGCTCTGTTAGACAAGCGATTAGAGTCTGCAAGAGCGATTCGGCGCCTCGTCGTCGATGGTGGTTGGTATGCCGTGTTGCGAGTCCCGGCGAGGCAGTCAGATGAAGACCTGGCGATCGAACTGATCCAACGTTTTGGAGTCATCGTTCATCCCGGTCATTTTTATGACTTTCCGCAAGATGGTTACATCGTTGTCAGCCTCATCACACCTGACGAGGAGTTTCGAGAGGGCGCAAACGTTGTCATCGGTTTCTTAGACGGGTTGTTATGATGTCTCGCATTTTTCCAACGAGGAGACTTGACGACTATGCAAACATTGAGCAACGTGCTGGCCCGAAACAAATTACTAGGAATCATTCTCGCATTCGTTGTGGCGGTCACATCGATCCCCGCCCAGGGTCAACAGCGCCAGCAAAGACTTTGGAGTGATGCGGAAAGGCCGATCCTGGCCCAAATCCGCCAGGTGAGGTCGCTGCCGGACGACGAGCGCTCCCGGACGACAAAATCACTTGCTTTGCACATAAGAGAATTGCCAGCCGGAGCAAATAAGAGAGATCTCGCGATTGCTCTTTCGCACCTCTCCACTGAGGGAGATTTTGGACATGACACTTTGCAAGAGGTTGGGGCTACTTTGGCTGCAGCGCTGCGGGAGACACCTGTCAGTTCAGACAACCAGCAACCTGCAGAACCCTATCTCTGGTTGGCAGCGCTTAATCGCTACGAGCACATCAATGCCACCCTTGACGATCCTCAATTCACCGCTGCGAACGCGAAGCTTCAGGAAGAAGATGCACGAAAGCAGGATGCCGATTTCACGCTGTCCGATACTGAAGGCAAGACCTGGAACCTGAAGTCATTGCGCGGCAAAGTTGTCTTGGTAAACTTTTGGGCCACTTGGTGCCCTCCATGTCGCAAAGAGATGCCGGATTTGCAATCGCTGTACAAAAAGTTTGAAAACGTCGGCTTTGTAGTCCTGGGAATCACCGATGAGGACACTACAAAGGTTAATAGTTTCCTTAAGGGACAACACGTAGGTTATCCGATCCTCTTCGACCCGCAGCATGAAGCAGCTAAGCTATTTGGCATCGAGGGTATTCCCAAAAGCTTCGTGTATGACCGCGACGGAAAGCTGGTCGCGCAAGCGATCGATATGCGCACTCAAAAACAATTTCGACAAATGCTTGCTGAGGGTGGTCTGAAGTAAGCGGAAAAGCGCAGCTGTGCTGTGCCTCTAAGGGCGGAACTAGTGAGCCCAAACGTTCTGTTCATCTGAAACGGGCCCGGCCATGGCGGCCGGAACCACGTAATCAACACCACGTAAATCAAAGTCAACGCATCCTACGAATCATGATTCGCAAACTGAAATCTGGAGAGTACCGCCTGTACTCTCGCAAGAAGAATTCGAAGACAGACGGGAAAACGGCGCAATTTGGGCACCTTCTCATCAAAGGAAAAGGCTGAAGCTCACGAGCGCGCCGTGCAGTACTTCAAGCGCCACTGATGGAGGAAAAGGATGGCTAGCAGCAAACAACGAGCGGCGGCGAGACGCAATATCAAGAAGGCGGCTAGTGCAGCAAGGCGAAAGCGAACGGTCGCACACTTGCCCAAATCCACGCGTACCGCTTTGGGAAAAGAGGGCGCCAAGGCGGCAAAACGCAATCGATGAGTCTCGGCTAGCGCTTCACGAGAAACGGATTGCTTTGCCGTTCTTCTCCGATCGTAGTCAAAGGGCCGTGGCCGGGAACTACGACGGTTTCATCCGGCAGAGCCAGCACTCTGTCGTGCAGTGACGTGATGATCTTGTTGAACGAGCCGCCGGGCAAATCTGTT
>Ga0209687_1000636_pt1 | contig 11536 bp, 14 predicted proteins | sample GraSoiAngelo_136_FD_185893 | JGI IMG/M metagenome (GOLD analysis project Ga0209687, IMG submission 185893) | Grasslands soil microbial communities from the Angelo Coastal Reserve, California, USA - 14_0929_09_20cm (SPAdes) (version 2) | ecosystem: Environmental > Terrestrial > Soil > Grasslands ...
CGATCCAGTATGGTTGTGCAAGGCGCGACAGGAAAGCTACTTTGTAGATCTCATTTCGGGAATGAGTAACGGCGTCATTCGGGTGGATCAGTCTTGGATTAATCGCGCGTCCGAGTCGGAAGCATTCGGGATTCCCGTGAAGGTGCTTGCGCCTGAGGAACTAATTGCTTCCAAGCTCTTCGTCGCCTTTCGCGAGCGCTTCGATGGTTCCGACATTGCCCACGTCATTTATGCGGCCGGGAAGAGGATGGATTGGCGCCGGATTCTGGATTTGGCCGGGGAGCATTGGGGTGTGCTGCTATGGTCTCTGGTTCTCTTTCATTATGTGTATCCAAGCTCCGACGCAGTGCCAAAATGGGTCTGGAGCGAGTTGCTAAGCAAATTCATCAGCGAGGTTGGAGGCGCTGAGCCAAAGGCGGAATTCCGAGGCAGCCTGATCGACGAAAGAATGTTTGCTATCGACGTTTCCGAGTGGAAGCTTGAAAATCTAATCGAGAAGTATCGAGCAGAAGCTGAGCCGAAGATCGAGGAGCCAAAGCTTAGGGAGATCGGAGAGCCGGCGGCGTAAAAACGTTCTTTTTTTTACCTTCCGCAGTGAAACAACCGCATTGAAAGTAAGAACCCATGCGAATCGCCGCTATAGCCGATCTTCATTTTTCCCCGCAGAGTTATGACCGCATCCGCGATGCCATGGGTCGCCTGCGCGACGAAGCGGATCTTTTGATCCTGGCCGGCGACATTACCAATCTCGGTAAACCCGAAGAGATGGAGTCGATGCTGGCTTCCTTCATGCGCCTGCGTGTACCGATTGTTGCAGTGCTCGGCAATCACGACTTCGAAAGTGGCAAGCAGGAAGACCTCGCGAAAATGATGTCTGCTGAAGGCGTGAAAGTTCTGGATGGCAGCGGGTATGAGCGCGACGGAGTGGGTTTTGCCGGAACCAAGGGCTTCATTGGCGGGTTTGGGCGTGGGGTTTTGACCGCCTTCGGCGAGCCCGAGGTGAAAGCGTTCGTACAGAGCGCGATCAATGAAACCCTGAAGCTCGAGCGCGCATTATCCATGCTGCGCACGGAAAAGCGCATCGTGGTCACACATTACTCGCCGGTTGTCGATACAGTGAGAGGAGAGCCTGAGCAAATATTTCCTTATTTGGGGAGCGGCCGACTGGCGGAGGTAATCGATCGTCACCAGGCCATTTTAGCCGTGCATGGGCACGCGCATCATGGAGCACTCGAAGGCAAGACGACCGGCGGAGTTCCGGTGCGGCAGACAACCTGCACGACGAAGAGTTAGATTCGCCCTAACGACGGCAGCGATTGAAGCGCGGTCAGCAAATCCTCATTCGCATCAATGCGCTTATAGACCTGGTTAAAGGCAGCGCTAATTCCAGAGCAGATCTGGTCATTTCTCTTCAAGGCATCAAACAAGTTGGGACAGTTGGGATCGCGTTCTGCGATCGCCTTATACACGAGGCGCTCGGTGTACACGCGCTCGAATAATGCGGCTATACCGCTTGATCCCTCGTTCTTCCGGGCTTCTCTTGTGCCATTCTCGGTGTTTTTGGGAGTTTCGGTGAGCCTGGCGCCTTCCATTTCCCTGGCGCTCTCAATCAGTCTTGCTCCCTCCTCCATCTTGGAGCTCGTAATCACTCTCGCTCCCTCCGCTACTTTGGCGCTCTCAATCAACCTGGCGCCTTCCACAACTTTGGCACCGTTTACTAGCCTGGCACCCTCAATCACTCTGGCCGATTCAGCGAAGTGACCGTTGACTGACTTGCCGGCTGGCTCGCTGTCCGACTTGTGGGTCTCCTGCGGACGAAAGGTTACTCGGCCGCAACCGTCGCCGCGGCACACGAGTGCGAACAGCGAGAGCGTCTTTCCATCTTCGCCGGTCAGTAGCATACGCACGCCGATCTTCTCCAGATCGGTATTTCCGCACGTGCAAGTCGCCATTTTGGTCTTCAGGGTCATCGGGGAGTTCTCCACTTCAATTACTGATCTAGACTCATTCACGACGGAGGCATGGAAGAAGTTGGGCTAAAACAAATCCTTTGGCACTTCCCGAAACATCTCGTTCCAAATGCCTGTTTCTCGCTTTTGTACGTGACTCGGCGTCTCCAAGCTGAAATACCACGTTTCATTCCTCGTCTCGCTTGTTCTCAGCCGACACGACGTCTTTCACGAACTCGAGTTCTGCCGGTTGCTCATGTGTGTGCGCAACTTTTACGCGGCGTGCGGGCAGTGTGATCGCATCGGCGCGCAGAAAGTGGCCGTTATGGATGAGTACGTTGAAGCGAAACCAGTCCGTCCGAAACATGCGACCCGCGGCAAAGAAGCTGATCGAGATATCGACGATGCCTTCAAAGTCTTTTCCTGTCATCCCGGTGAGGCGCTCACCGATGCCCTCGGTCCAGGTCATGCCTCCAATCAGTGGATCATTCAGAGTGCATTTCTCGAATGGCTTGCCGCCTGTGAGGTTGCGGAATTGCAACACCTCCAGCAGGACAGAAGCCTTGGCCAGGTTGGTGACATAGATTTCCAGTTCCGTAGCCGAAAGGCGACGCAGCTTGATGTGCAACTCGGGAGACCATTCGCGCTCGAACTCTTCGCGGGCCAGAGCCAACCCTTTATCGGTTGCTTCTACTTGGCGTAGAGTGGCGCGGGCGAGCACCAAACTGAAAATGCAGGTGACGACTGTGGTAACTATAGGAACATAGTTGATCAGAGTCGTGACTAACCCAGTGTGGTCGTTAAGCCAGGACATAGCTGCGCGCAAGATTACCTAAATCTATGGTGTGCTCCCTAGATGCGTCTGGGATAGGACCTTTAGTAATGACCGCGAGATTGTTGGAAGCAAGGGGATTGCGGGGATTACTCGCGAGGTGCATTGCACTATCGGACGAGTTTCAGATTATTGAGCGCTGGTACCGAGAAACGGAGAACCCCAAAGTCGAAGAACTAGCGACCTGCAGCCGCCCGGTCGGGTGTTTGTGTGGAAGGACAACACGTTCAGGTCTGGCTTCGACGTGAACGTGTCTTCAGTAAACACTAAACCCGCGCGGGGCGTGCCTCGGTCCCTACGATTCAGAATCAACTTGCGCAATATTTCAACCGATTTGTCTCGGCTGAACGGTCACGCCGCTTCGCGTAAACGTGAATTGCAGGAGCCACGTCCTTGCATTTTGCGTAGGCGCGAACGTCCACTCCCGCGCAGATTGCATCGCGAGATTGGCGAAGTAGCGGCTTGGTCCAGCGGATGCGAACTCGGCCCTTTCAACACTGCCGCGTCCATCGACGTGGGCGCGCACGGTGACCTTTAGCCTTCCCTGAATGGTTCTCAGGGATTTCTGTGGAACCTCCGGAACTACCTGACGAACTACTTGCTTCGCATCAGAAGTTCCTGGTGTTACGGTCGCCGCCTCAGCCCGCGCGGAGCTGTGTGGGACGGCTTGAGCTGACGATGTGGCATTTTCTCCAACCCTGCGCTGCTGCCTGGGTCCATGGTGCGGCAAGCCTGCCAGCAGCAAGATGATGCCGACCATGGCCGCGATCGGAATTGCATAGAGCCACTTGTTGTTGCCCTTTTGCTGATTCCCAGATGCTGTGTCCAGCTTCGCTTTCGGCTGCTCCTTCATCGTCGGGGAAGATGATGGGGCGCTTATCGCAGGAGAACGTGAAGGCGCGTTCAGTCGTGAGCCAATCTGCGCAATCGTCCATCGGCTTCGCGGATCGCGTACGAGGCAGTGCTTCGCGATCTCGGCGAAAGCTTCCGGCATTTTGCCGGAAGGTGTGGGTTCGCTCCGCAGCCGGTCCGTCCAGTTTGGCAGGCGCTGTGTGAGAGCCTCGAACAGAGTGACTCCCAATGACCAGACGTCGCCTGCAGGAGTTACTCCTTCATTCGAAGCTTCTGGCGGATCGTAAGCGGTGGATTGAACTGAAGCGGGAGAGCCAGGCCGGCACAGTCCATCGCTTGAAAGTTTTATCTGCTCGCCGGCAACCAGAATATTCGCCGGCTTCAGATGTCCATGAGCGAATCCGTTGTTATGAATGAATGCGAGCGTATCCAGTGCAGGCGTGAGCAGGTCACGCGTTTCCTGTGGACTTAGCGGGCGCTGCGGAAGGATCTGCGACAGCGTCTCATCCGCATACTCCATTGCCACAAACAGCAGTTGATGGTCCTCGAGTTGGCACTTTCCTACTTCAAAGATCTGGAGCAGGTGGGGATGCGAGAGCTTGGCCGCGAGCTTTAGACGCCCGAGCTGGATGTCCGCATTGGCTTCGTGTGCTGCGATCAGTTTGATCGCCGCTTTCCGTGGATTCTCGCTAAGAATTTCTGTGAGGAAGACGGCGCTGTGATCGGAGCCGCCGACGTACTGGCGCAGCGGGTAGGTCCCGTTTACGACTTGCCCTTCCCACTGCTTGCTTTGTTCAAACACAATTTCGGCGCTCGCTCTCTGGGTCGCTTCGAGCATGGAATCTGCTCCTTGGAGGTTTTTGGTTCAGAACGGCAGCGCTTGGGCAATTATGCCCTGTCTGGGAGCAGACTTGCCAGCACGAAAGGGCAAGACCCAAGACCGAAGAGGCTGGTCTTCGCTGCGGACGATGTGGAGACTCTTCATGGAGCTGACTTCGGAAAAACGTCGCCGCCATGGAGCAGATAACTTTCCCCGTTGCTCAAAATCGCCAATAAGCCGTCCAGATTGCGCTCTGCGCGCTTCTGCCAACAATTTGCTCCAGAGCGCTGCTTTTCTTTTGTGGGAGCTTGCGGCAGCAATTTTGGGGCAGACGTCTGAGCCTGGCCGCATAAACAGCTCAAGCGCGATTGTCGCTTTAACTCTCGGCACGAAGAGTCTTCAATGAATCGCCGAGTCCTGCGAGATGATCAACGAATCGTCCTTAGGCGCTTTCTCTGCGCGACATGGTCGCAACCGACCCACGCGGAGACGAATGAAAGGCGTTCACTGCCTTCTGCTCATCATCGTAGCTCTCGAAGACTGTAATCAGCTTAGTGATCTGCAGCAGATCTCCAACGCGCTTCGTGAGATTGGCCAGCTTGATGTCGCCACCCGCGTTACGCGCTGTGGTGAAAAGACTGACCAGAGTACCGATACCGCCGCTATCGATGTAACTGACTTCGCCAAGGTTCAGAACAACACGATTGTTGTCAGTCAACTCGCGCTTAACCGTCTCCCGCAAGTGACTGGCTTCGTCGCCAAAGACAATGCGTCCGACGCAATCGATAACCTTGACACCGTCCACAGTGCGAGACGTGACTTTTAACGCCATAGTGCCCCCACGGAAATGCAGGCCGAAGCGTACTCCCAACCAGTCCGCATTGCAAGCAAAAGGGGCCTGGGTCACCCGGGACAAAGCAGAAAAATTCAGGTGCGCTGTCCCAACACACTAAACGGAGTAACCAGCGTATTTCTAACGATTTGGAATGCGCATACGCCCTCGCGGAGACGCAGCACGCTGCGTCTCTACTGTGCCGCGGGTCAGTGCGCTGCTTCCAGCTCTGGCTCGGGCTTCACTTGGCGAAGCTTGCCGCCTGGAATCGGCGCAAGAAGTTGTTCTTTGCGATAAATCAGGTTGGTTGCGTTGAAAGTAGCCAGCTCGAAACCGTGGCCGTGAGTAATGGCGTCCGTGGGGCAGGCTTCCACGCAATATCCGCAAAAAATACAGCGGTTGTAATCAATGTTATAGACCGCGGCATATCGCTCGGCTCCGCTGATGCGATTCTCCGCCGTGTTCTCGGCGGCTTCGATATAAATGCAATTCGCAGGACACGCAGCAGCGCAAAGGAAGCAGGCAACACACTTCTCCAGACCATTTTCGTCGCGCTGTAACACATGGAGACCGCGGAAGCGTTCCTGAAATCTGGCGCCACGCAGCGGGCCCGAGCCATCGGGATAGTTCTCGACTATCGTGGGCCGAAACATTTCCCTGAAGGTGATCGCCATGCCCTTGGCGATAGCTCCAATGCTCTTCACGATCGACATATCTGGATTATACCCGCGCTTATTTTCTGGATTTCAGGAGCGGCTGTGAGCGCGCTAGTCAGCTACTTTGTCCACGAACTGCATTCCCAGGATATTGCCTTCCAGGCGACGCACGACAACGTCGACGACATTCGTCTCTCGCGAGCTCGACTCGATGATGCTGATCCGCATTCTGCGTCCTGGTACAAGAGACTGTGCAAATGGAAGCGATGAGACTTCGATATTCATCCCATTGCCGCTGACTTGAGACAGCAAGCCCAGCTCGCGTCCGGTTTCGTCATACACGCGTGCCTCTTCTCCTACAACCAGGCGCGGAAACCTGCGGCGATTGCTGCTCGACTTCACTTCGAAAGCACCAACTTGGCAATGGTCTGAAGCTGCATATTCGACGTACCTTCGTAGATCTTGCCGATCTTCGAGTCGCGGAAATATTTTTCTACCGGATACTCTTTTACGAATCCGTTACCGCCGTAAATTTCTACCGCGAGAGAGCTCACCCGCTCGGCGACTTGCGAGCTGAATAGCTTGGTCATGGCAGCTTCTTTCACGAAGTTCTGCCCAGCGTCTTTCATGCGGGCGGCGTTATAAACCATAAGTTTCGCGGCCTGAATGTCCGTTGCCATCTGCGCCAGCTGAAACTGAATCCCCTGGAAGTCCGAAATGGGCTTTCCGAATTGCTTGCGCTCCTGCGAGTACTTCGCTGCAGCCTCCCACGCGCCTTGCGCCAGTCCCAGCATTTGCGCGCCGATGCCAATGCGTCCTTCATTCAGCGTTTCGATCGCGATCTTGTAGCCTTTGCCGACTTCCCCGAGGACGTTCCCTTTTGGAACTCGTGAGTCTTCCATGATCAGTTCGCAAGTGCTGGAGGCGCGAATGCCGAGCTTGTCTTCTTTCTTGCCCACGGAGAATCCGGGAGATTCCTTCTCGACAATGAATGCGGTGATGCCGCGGTAGCCGGCAGACGGATCGACGTTCGCGAACAAGATGAAGATGCCGGCTTCCTTGGCATTGGTGATCCAAAGCTTGCGGCCATTAATAACGTACTCGTCCCCGCGCAATTCGGCGCGCGTTTGCATGGCAAAGGCGTCGGAACCCGAACCAGCCTCGCTCAAGGCATATGCGCCCACGGTATTGGCTGCCATGCGCGGTAGATAGCGACGCTTCTGCTCCTCAGTTCCCCAGCGCAGAAAAGCATTGTTGACCAGCGTATTCTGCACATCTACGAGCACTCCGGCAGATGGATCGACGCGCGAGATCTCTTCGACGGCAAGGATAGCTTCGAAGAAGGTCCCAGCGCCGCCGCCGTATTGCTCGGGGATCTCGATGCCCATCAGCCCGAGCTGGAAGAACTGTTCGATCAACCCATGATCGAACACTTGTTTCTCATCCATCTCGCGCACGAGGGGACGTAGTTTTTCTTCGGCGAACTGGCGCACGTTGTCCCGAAACAAGACTTCGTCTTCGGTAAGGTTCGTGAGCGGCGCAGGTCGTGTCGTGGCTTCGATAAGTGCTTCAGGCATCTCGATGACTCCGAAAGGCGGACAAACAGGTGATTTTAACATCGAGGAAACCGCGTCAGGTCAGCGGTAGGGCTAGGTATGAACTCGCAATCGGGAGAGTTCAACAGCTTTCTGTTCACGACTTTGCGCTGTGGTGATTTGAAGTCACGCAAGCACAACCTCGACAAAGCCCGACCGAGGATGGCCGGAACCACGTAGACGAGCGGAACTACGTTATTTTGCGTGCGGAAGCAGCCCGGGCGTGCGCCAGACGATCCTTAACTTCTCATTGTCGAGGATCTTCTGCATTTGTCCGCGAGCGTAGTTGGACCAGGCTCCGACAGGATCCATGCGCACATACGCGCGCCAGTGAGCCAGGGCTTTGCGCGGTTTACGCAGGCGCTCGTATGCGAGCGCGAGGTTGTAGTGCGCATCTGCATAGTTGGGCGCGATCGCGATGGCGGAACGATATGCCTCGACTGCTTCGTCAAGCCGTCCGGTCTCGTCGAGGACGTTGCCCAGATCGAAGAATCCCAGCGCGTATCGCGGATCGATCTCAACCGCCCGGCGATAGTGGTTCTCGGCTTCGCGATAATTCTGCTGGTTGTAGTAGATTGTTCCCAAATTGATACAGGCAGCCGCGTGCCGCGGATCGAGTTCCAGAACTCGCCGGTAAGTAGCAAGCGCCTCCTGCTGGCGCGCTGGAGTCTCCTCCATCGCCACAGCCGCGACGAACAACTCCGCGGCTGTCTGAGCCACCCGAGGCTGCGCAATCCGGGCCTCAACAATCTTCGGCCGGTCAAACGCCAGCAGAAACTGCCCCGCGAGTGGATCCAGTTCGCGTCCCTCGTGCCGGAAAGTAAGGCGAGATCCACGCGAAAACACTCCGGCTTCAAGCAACGGATTCTCCATGCCGGAAACCTGACGCTGCATGGCATCGAGCGATGCACGAATCATCGCAGGACGCACTTTGTTGGCGCGAAGTTCGCTTAATTTTCTTATCTGAAGAAGGTCGTAAAACGAGTAACTTTCGGCGACAGCGATGAGTCCAGCGCGCTCCCATCCCGCCAACTGACGCGGACTGATGCGCAGCATGCGGATTACTTCAGCTCGAAGATATCTTTCCACGGCTCCGGATTCGCCTGTTCCTTGGCATGGGTTGAGGTTAGTCTCACGTCAACTTCGACGGAGCGATTCGCCTTCTTTTCACTCTGATTATGAAAAGGCGAAGGGTAAATATCAAGTGAAAAATCAGAGGGTTACCCGGAAAGGATGAGGAAAACAAGGTCCCAACCCACTGGCGTGGAGCGGTAACGGGAAAGGTACGGCTCGCAGCCGAACCGATTATGCCTTCTTGAGCCCGCGCTTGAGCCGCTTCTGCCGCCGCAGGTCTTCCTCTGAATACATGGTTCCACGGCAATTCTTCGAACCACAGAAACAAGGTGCCGGATCGTCTTCTGCTCCGTCATAGAGCATGTAATCGTAGGTGAGTTCCTCGTCCGCCTCGATGTCGCGGATGGCGATGATCCATACATGTCCGTCAATCTCATCGGTTTCGCAATTGGGATCACAGGAGTGGTTGATGAACATCGCGGTGCCGTGTCCATCGATGATCCGCTTACCGTCTCGCAATCCAAACAGGTAGGTCGTCGAGCGTCCGTCATAGATTTCGTCGGCCTCCTCAGGCGAAATGAGTGGACCGGTGTACTCAACCACAAACGTTCCCTTGCGGATTCTCGCAGTCGTGTAACAGCCTGCCGCGTGAATGTCGGAGGAGCGAATGATGAGTCCCATGCAGAGTCTGCTTGCGCGAGATATGCCCGAATCGGCAGTATATCCAACGCTGCGATTACGGTTTATTAAGGAGACGTGACATGAAGACCGCCGGTTACTCAGGCACTCCGCTTTACAAGAAACTGGGCATTAAACCAGGGCAGCGCGCGTGGTTCACCGGAAATCCGTCGGGCTATGAAGATGAGCTGCGCAACATCGGTGACTTCCAGCGAGTACAGAAGCTGGGTAAGGAATTGGACTTCCTCCACTTCTTTACAGCAAGCCGGAAGGCTCTAGCGGCAGAAATCTCCAAGCTGCGCGCTGCGATGAATGCCAATGGCATGCTCTGGGTTTCGTGGCCCAAAAAAGCTGCTGGAGTTCCAACAGATTTGGATGAGAACATTGTTCGAGAGATCGGACTCAAAGCGGGGCTGGTAGATGTAAAGGTCTGCGCGGTGGATGAGACTTGGTCGGGACTGAAATTCGTGTTCCGGCTGAAGGACAGGTGAATTTATCTATCAGCACGTCCTAAGCGCCGAACGCGCATCATTCTTGTAGCCATGTGCGGCGAGCCATGGGAGTAAGTGCAGATCCTCCCTGAGCCCGAAGGGCGGCATTCAATGGAAGAGACATTTGGATCCACTTGGTGTAGGCAGACATCTATCCAGCAGGAATGGCGCCCTTCGGTCTCACACAGGTTTGATCCTCATCACCCATGGCTCAGTCGCACATGGGCTACAAGAATAATGCGCCTTCGGCGCTAATGAAAACCATAGCGACATGACGCCTGGTTTGATGAGGCCGTTCCACTACAATCGATTCAGGAGCAATCCATGGAAACCGCAACCTTCGGCGCTGGATGTTTTTGGGGAGTTGAGGAGACGTTTCGGCAGATACCCGGCGTTGTTGACACCGCCGTCGGCTATCTTGGCGGCCAGACGAACAATCCGACTTACCAGGACGTCTGCACCGATGAAACCGGTCACGCGGAAGTCGTTCAAGTCGCCTACGATCCCGCCAGGGTTAGCTACGAGCAGTTGCTGAACACATTTTGGGAATCGCACGATCCCACTACGCTAAACCGGCAGGGGCCGGACATCGGAACGCAATATCGTTCAGCGATTTTCTTTCATTCGCCCGAGCAGGAACGCGTGGCTCGCGCCTCAAAAGAGAAGATGCAAGCGTCAGGCAAGTTCCGTCGGCCGATCGTGACCGAAATTACGGCGGCTTCCACGTTCTATCGCGCCGAGGAGTATCACCAGAAATATCTGGCGAAGCGCGGCGTGAGCCACTGCCACATCTGAAGCTGCTGGCTACTCGCTACTGGCTGCCGGCCAGCGACTAGCTAGAAGCGCGCAGCCGGCAGCAAGCAGCTTTGATGAAACTCTACACCCCACGCGACGCCGCTCAGGTGCTTGGCATCAGCTATCCTGCGATCAAGCAGTGGATTTATCGCGGAAAGTTGAAGACGGCGCTTACGGCGGGTGGGCATCATCGTGTGCCCGAATCGGAACTGGACAAATATCTGTCTTCGATTCGTAAGCATGGCGCCGTGCCCAAGCGCCGCCAGACATTTCGCCGCATCAGCGGTCGTAATCAACTCATCGGCAGAATCATGGATCTGAAGATCGAAGGACTGCTTGCCCAGGTAACCCTCGGGATCGGCGACCAGAAGATTACTTCCATCATTACCGCGGACGCAGCGCGCGAGATGCGTTTGGCGAAAGGCATGGTGGCAGCGGCCCTGGTGAAATCTACCGAAGTGATGATCGTCCTGCCGGATTGAGCCTACTCACAACCGATTCGTATTGACGAATTGAATTAAATCGTCTGAAATCGTATATCGAGCTTTTTCGGCAAGACCATTGAAACCCCTTCTCATTCTTCCGCTGTTGCTCTGTGGGGCGCTGCCTATCTGCGCTCAGGACGAGCTGACCATCGCTGCCGCTTCCGATCTGCAGCCCGTGATGAAAGAGGCCGGCGCTCGGTTTGAGAAAGAAACCGGCAGCAAAGTAAAGCTCGTCTTCGGATCGTCAGGGGACTTCTTCGCGCAGCTTCAGAATGGCGCACCTTTTGATGTCTTCTTGTCTGCCGATGTGGAGTATCCAAAGAAACTCGAGGCTGCTGGGTTGACTGAACCCGGATCGTTGTACGAGTACGCTACCGGGAAGATCGTGCTTTGGGTTCCGAACAACTCGCCCGTCGATGTGGAGAAGGGTCTGAGTACTCTGGCCGATGTCCAAATTCACCGGCTCGCGATTGCGAA
>Ga0209687_1000637_pt1 | contig 11530 bp, 7 predicted proteins | sample GraSoiAngelo_136_FD_185893 | JGI IMG/M metagenome (GOLD analysis project Ga0209687, IMG submission 185893) | Grasslands soil microbial communities from the Angelo Coastal Reserve, California, USA - 14_0929_09_20cm (SPAdes) (version 2) | ecosystem: Environmental > Terrestrial > Soil > Grasslands ...
GCGTAAACAAAGGTTCCCGACAGCGCAAGAACAAGCATTATTGAGGCTGTAAGAAGTATTGCAGCGTGCGGAGTTCTGAATCTTGAATGGGTCGCCGCCAACACGCGCGGCAGTTCGCCTTGCTCGGCCATTGCGAATGGCAGCCGCGAGCCGCCAAGCAAAAGCACGTTCAGATTGCCTAGGATTGATATCAATGCACCCGCGGCGATTATCCGGCCTCCAATGAGGCCAAGAAAACGCGTACTGGCATCCGCCAACGGCCGTTCCGAAGCGCCAAGATCAGGAAGGGTTCCGACGCAAACTATCTGGAGCAGAATGTAGATCACCACCACCGTCGCTATGGCGATCAAAAGCGCCTGGGGCAAGTTTCGTCTGGGATCGTCGGCTTCGCCTGCCGGAATCACAGCCATCTCAAACCCGGTGAAGACGTATACTAGAATCAATACCGATTGAGAGAACGGCGCATAGCCGGGCCGCGGGCCCAGGGAGAAGGCGTCGCCACTCACAAAAAACAGGCCCGTTATGATGAACAGAATAATCAGAGCCAGCTTGCCGATCGTAAAGGCATTGCTGACCGAAGCCGCGTCACGCACGCCCACAACATTGATGCCCGTGAGACCTATGACGACGACTACGATGATTACGGAGCGCCATGTCAGCGTCACGGGCATACTTGCTCCAAGGATCACCAGCTTCGACGCCGCGACGCCCGAGGTCGCATCCTTCCAAAAGAACCCGACGTACTCGATCATCAAATTGAGGTTCGCGGCAAAGGATGTAAGCCTCGCCAGCCACATCAACCAGCCGACTTCAAATCCGATCGCGGGACCAAACGCCTCGCGCGCGTAAAGGTAAGGCCCTCCGGTGCCCGTGAAGCGGCCTCCGACCTCCGCAAAACAGAGAATGATCATCGTGACTACAAGCGCGCATGCGGCGAATGCAAAGATGCTATAGACGCCTATCAGACTGTACACTTTCGAAGGCAGTCCGAAGATTCCGGCGCCTACGATGCCGTTGATGGCAACCGCAACGAGGTCCCATCGGCGAAGACCTCTTACAAGACCCTGTCCATTTTTTTGCGCGGCGCCTGTCATTGTTGATAGAGATCAGATTTAGAATGGGCCGGCCGGCGTGATCGATGCGGCGCGCCAATACTAATATTCGGTTTCCTCACACACAACATATTTCCGACGCATATATTTTCGGAGCACTCCGCGACCTTTATCGGGAAACGCCGTCTGCGTTAGAATGACCAATCCCATACAGACCTGTTTCCACCCAGAGAGGAGAATTCACGTGAGTGAGAAAGTACAGATAGTGTGCAACAACAACGGCCCGCTCCGCGTTATCGGAGATTTTGAAATCAAGGACGCAGCCGGAAACGCCTTCGGTCTGGCCGGCCGTACGGTCATTTCGCTGTGCCGGTGCGGACACTCGGAGAACAAGCCGTTCTGCGACGGCTCACACGCGCGCGTGGGCTTCCAATCAACCGTTGAGGCGCGAGAGCTGCCGCCGCCCGCACCCAAACCGTAGAAGATTTTCATTGCGAAGCCGGCAGCGAGCAGCTAAGCGCTGATGGATAATTAGCTGACCTCCCTTAGACAATATGAAAAAAATCAGGATTGCCAATGGACAGGGTTTCTGGGGCGACTCGCTCGAAGCGCCTGTCGAGCTTGTTCGCCGCGGCCCAATCGATTACCTGACGCTCGACTATCTGGCCGAAGTGACCATGTCGATAATGCAGAAGCAGCGCTCGCGCGATCCTCGCGCCGGGTATGCTCGGGATTTCGTCGGCCTGATCGAGCGCATAACCCCGGATCTCGCCGAAAAAAACATTCGAGTCATAGCGAATGCCGGAGGCGTGAACTGTGAGTCTTGCCGCGACGCCGTCAGCGCAGTGATCAAAAGGCTCGGCTACGGCGGCAAGTTCAAAATAGGGGTTGTCGCGGGCGATGACATAATGGATCGATTGGATCAATTGATCGAACGCGGCAACGAGTTCAAGAATATGGACACCGGGCAGCCGCTCGCGGAAATGAGATCACAGGTTCAAAGCGCGAACGTCTATTTTGGAGCCCGCCCCGTGTCGGAGGCTTTGAACCAAGGCGCGCAAATTATCATTACGGGCCGCTGTACCGATTCGGGGCTGACTCTGGCTCCGATGATTCATGAATTCGGCTGGAGCGCCGGCGCATGGGATCTCCTGGCGGCTGGAACAATCGCGGGACACACAATCGAATGCGGAGCCCAGTGCACCGGCGGGAATTGCCTGATCGACTGGGAGACGATTCCGAACCTCGTCGACATCGGCTACCCAATCGTCGAAGCGGACCCCGACGGCAGCTTCGTCATCACCAAGCACGAAGGAACGGGCGGCCGCATCACAGTATCATCGGTCAAAGAGCAGCTCGTATATGAAATGGGTGATCCCCAAGAGTACATCACGCCGGATTGCGTCGCGGATTTCACGACGATCAATCTCGAACAGGACGGGCCGGATCGCGTCCGGTTCTCGGGAATCAAGGGGCGGCCCGCAACCGAGTTCTACAAGGTAAGCGTCAGCTACTCGGCGGGCTTCAAAGCGGTGGGCTCGCTTGTCTATGCGTGGCCCGACGCATATAAAAAAGCTCGAGTCGCCGATGGTATCTTGCGCGAAAGACTCGAACGCCTCGGATTGAAGTTCGAAGAGGTACTGACGGAGTTCCTCGGCGTTGATGCGTGTCACGGACCTCTTTCCGGCGATCCACCTCCCGATATGGCGGAAGTCGCGCTTCGAATCGGCGTCAGGTCGGCGGACAAATCAGCAGTCGAGCGATTCACCAGAGAGCTTGCTCCTCTGGTGTTGAACGGACCTCCGACGGTTACCGGATTCGCCAGCGGCCGCCCGAAGGTCGAAGAGATCGTCGCCTATTGGCCGGCTCTTATTAGAAAGACCGAAGTAGCGCCGCGGGTTTCCATAAGCGAGGCATGATCCTCCGAGGCTTTTATCCCAATGGCTAAGATAAAACTGATTCATATCGCGCACGCCAGATCGGGCGACAAGGGCGATACCGCTAACGTGGGCCTGATCGCTCGCGAGCCGTCGTTCTACCCGATCCTGGTCGAACAGGTCACCGCCGCTCGCGTCAAAGACCACTTTCGTGGAATCTGCCACGGAAACGTCGAGCGGTTCGAGATTCCCAACCTCGGCGCGTTGAACTTCCTGCTTCATAAGAGTCTCGACGGCGGCGGAACGATTTCGCTCAAGACCGACGCGCAGGGCAAGACCTACAGCTCCGCGTTGTTGCGAATGGAGATTGAGGTGGACGATCGTGTCGCCGGCGAGATCAAGGGCGCATAGCAGCGTCGAAGGCTAATCGAAATTAGATGGAAAGCCTGGTTACGTTCTCGCTGATTTTTCTTGTTGTATTCGTGATGAACGTAGTCCCGGCGTTCGCGCCGCCCACCTGGACGGTTCTGTCCTATGTAGCGGTTCGATATAGAACCAACGCGATCGTGCTCGCTCTGGTCGGAGCAGCCGCCGCAACCCTGGGCCGGCTCGTACTGGCGCGTTTGTCGACCATCCTGATTCGCAGGAAGCTGCTCAGCGAGAAGGCCCGCGCCAACGTCGATACGATAAGGCTCCAGCTCGAAGGCAGAAAGAAGATGACCGCGGGACTGGCGCTCTTTTATGCCTTCAGCCCGCTTCCATCCAATCACGTGTTCATAGCATACGGACTAACCGCGATGCGCCTGCGGCTTATTGCGGCGCCGTTTTTCGTCGGACGAACGGCGAGCTACACATTCTGGGCGCTCACGTCGTCCAGCGTAGCCCAGTGGACGGGCATTGGATCGGACAGGCAAGGCTTTTTCTTTAGCGTCTACTTCGTCATCGGCCAGATTTTCACGATCTTCACTGTGTATCTTTTTACGCGAATCGACTGGCAGGCGGCTTTCTCGGAAAAGAAACTGCGTTTGCTTAAGAAGAACTCTACGGCTGCCGGCGTGGCCGGCGGCAGCTTGCGGTGAACTGGAGACTCGAATGGCGGGCTATCAAAAGATACTCTATGCGGCTGAAAACGGAATCGCGCGCATTACTCTCAACCGTCCGGAGAAACGCAACGCTCTCGACAGCGAAGTAATAGCCGAAGTGACCGACGCGGTTCGAGCGAGCTCGACCGATCCGGACGTCCGAGTGGTTACAATCGCGGGAGCGGGCAAGGATTTTTCATCAGGCGCCGACCTGGCAGCTCTGCGACGCATCAGCGAAGCGACGATGATGGAGAATATTGCGGATGCGCGCGGCTTTGGCGATCTGTTCATCGAAATGCGCCGCCATCCCCGTCCAATAGTCGCCGCGGTGCGGGGCCGTGCTCTTGCCGGCGGCTGCGGTCTGGCGACCGCGTGCGACCTCATACTCGCATCCGAATCGGCCCAGTTCGGTTATCCCGAAGTCAACATCGGCTTCATACCCGCCATTGTGATGACCATTCTCAGGCGGTCGCTTTCGGAGAAGCGTGCATTTGAATTGATTACCAGAGGAGAAATTCTCTCTTCGCGTACGGCGCTCGATTTCGGACTGATCAATAGGGTATTCGCCGATGATGAATTCGACTCGGCCGTCGCTTCATACCTCGAGAGCCTGGCGGCAAAATCCGCTTCGGCTGTCAGCCTGTGCAAGAGCCTGCTTTATCACATTGACGGAATGTCATTCGAAACGGCTATAGAAGCCGGTGTCCAGCTTAACGCGATAACAAGAATGACGGACGATTGTAAGGCGGGTGTCGAGCGATTCTTGAAAAAATAAATCAAAAAGAAAAAACGCCGCTGAAGGTCCTCGCCTATGTTGCAAGCAATTGGTAGAACTCATCAGGCCGTGACCAATAGGCTATATCGGACAAATCACCAACAAGGCGAATGTTCTCTTGAGTCCATATATCAATACTGTCATCGAAAAGCGAGACCAATCGAAGCGGCTGCGGTGTTAGAAGTAGATGATTCAAGTCGTACCAGTTGGCGACAACATGGTCTACGATCCTACCTGCTGCCGCTTGGCTCCCGGTACTGAGGACATTTACTAACGAAGTTCGCTGCGGCATTCTAATATGAAAGTCTACCCTCCATGATTTTCCAGATCGTCCGATGAACGGCTCACCGCGTTCATGCTGAATCCCACGATCCGCAAGGAAATCATCAACCTCATCAGTGACGGATTCAACCGCTCTCGTCCGAAACGTAAACCATAGGTCGGCTATTCGTACCGCCGCCTGTCCTAAACGCGTTACGAGAGAACTGAGAGTGTTCATGTCGGCAACACGGAGGGTGAGCATCCCATGATATAGTTCTATTCCATGCGTGAGAGCAATATCATCAATCAACCGCTTTTGCTTTACGGTTTTCTTTTGAGAGATCGTCTGTGACTTGAGCCAATTGATAGATTCTCCGTAATCCGTGAGCACAGGCTGATTGGCGTTCCGAACGAGATACAAATCAATAATATCCCCATCTGGATACAAAAACGGTGTTCTGATTCGTGTATGCCCATTTACATCAACGCAGCTATATAGCTCGCCCAGTCCAGTTGCAAGATGTTCGCATGGCGTCGACATTAGGATCCCCCTATAAAAACATCCGCCTGAAATGGCGGCGGCATCATTACTCCGTGATGTTCTAGACGAAATGCCATGCAGAACTGTTGCCAGACCGCAACAGGATCGGTTATTGGGGCAGTTATATTTTCAGCAATAATGGCTTCCTTGTCCCGTGTGCGGTCGTTCCATACGTGAAGATGTCTATCTCCCCCGACGTTTGTACAAGAAAGATTATGATGATCTGAACCCATACAAAGGCCAAAGATACGGCCTAATCCCTTGTGGATCACCGAGTACCGAAGCTTGATAATGGACTCGTTGTAGCTACCCTGAATGAGATTGACTTCAACCGCGTGGTTATGGAGTCACGTGTACCGTTACTTCCACCGTCTTTTCGTTCGGAGCCGTACCGAAGGTCAACTTGAACTTAACATCGACTGCCCCCTTGACCTTGTTTGGAGCAAAGAAGGTGTGATGCGCCGGGCGGCCGTTACCCAGTACTACGCGGGCTGGATTCACAGCTCCGGCGGGAAGCGGAGAGGTTACCACGGCATTCTTAGAAGGCTTAATAGGTGTGTCGAATTTCACGCTCTTCCCCGCGGCTACCGCCGGTATGGCGGGAGCCGTAATCGGGTTGACGTTGATGATCAACTCCTGACACACGTTGGTACGCTGATCCGCCGTTAAGCGGACGTTGCCCGCCTGCGCGAGCCGATGAAATATGGGATGAGCCTCGGTGTAGGCAGCGCTGATCTGCAGCTTGTGAGGCACGGCTGCCGCTCCAGGCAGCTTCGGCGCCGTGAAGCGGAGTCCGTTGATGGCTGTCGGAGTAGCCGGAGCGCCTGGTTGATAAGCGATCTTGTACGTAGCCGTACTGTCTCCATCGATTTTTATGCGCACTTCTTCGGTTTCGAAGATGGGCTGCGTCGACGGCACGGACGTTTTGAACGCGGGCGCTTCGGCCTGAAACGTGACGACTAGCGGCTTGACTTTGATCTTCTTCATCTTCAAGAAGTCGAGCGGCGCTGCTCCTTGAAACACTACATCTTCGTCTGGACCCAATTCCCCGGGAACGTGCAGCGTGTAATCGCCGTCCTGCGAAGCGGCAAACAGCGCTCCGATCACGTTCTCGACTTTCTCGTTCATCGGTATGTACCAGTTCTCTCGAAACCGAATCTGGCCCCCGACAGCGGCGGGAATCGCGCCCGCGACTTTCTCAGGTCCGACGCCGCCTGGCAGTTCGACCGTGAGAAGCTCGAGAGCCTCCGATCTAAAAGAGAGGCCGCTGGCCACGTCGCCGGTCGGAGAATAGCTCCGATGCTGAATGAATCCATAGATAGCCGAGAATTGTCCGACGAAAATCTCGTTCGGGGTCGCGATCGCCAGCGACGAATACAGGTCGCCGGAGTTGAAGGCAGCGTCCTGCTCGAGCGGGATTCGCCGTTGATCGAGTCCGGCCCTGAAGAAGGACAGCCAGTAGATGCCAAGCAGCGGGAACCATGAGTCTCGATTGATGAATTTTGAGAGCACTCGTCCCCACGTCGTCGGAATCCGGCTGCTCCAGGCTTCATCCAGATTCAGACCAATGGTCGTGCTGATAACTTTGCGAATCTTTTCGAAGGCGGACACGTGCACTCCGACATTGTCGCCTGAAGCGAACTTGCCGCCGTTCAGCTTGACGCGCAGGTTGATCTTTCGAGCCGCGGTGTCCAGGTGATCAACCGTCGAGATCGCGGAGAATCCATCCTTGCTCACCGAAATCGGGGCTCCATCGGTGAAGGCATTCATCTGATCGCCGGTAACTCCGGCGGCGAAAGTGATGCTCTCGAGGTCGCCTCCCACCGTGCCGGTCACATCGGCCTGAGACGGCAGTTTATTCGCAGCCTTGCCGATGCCCCACACAATACCGGCTATGGCGCTGTCAATTGCCCCAACGCTGAAGTGTCTGGAGATCTCCGAAGCGCTCTCATCCAGATCGCTGAATGAGAATCCGAGGCTTACCAACCACGGCAGCGGCATCGAATGAAAGAAGGGTCCCCAGCACGCATATTGAAAGACGTGGCGCATCTCGTGGTTTGCGACCGCCTCGCGATGCGTGAGCGGCTGCAAGTCCGCGTCGTCTGTTTTGGTCGCCAATACAGCCGCCGGCACGAGCACTTTTGCTTCATCCAACGTGGCTCCATCCGTGGTCTTGGCAGTCGAGATGATCGAGACTATGTCCACTTCCGAAGTGAGCAGGTGGTCAACGGGATCGGCGAGAAAGATATCGGCGCCCGTCACCTCGATTACACTTCCCCACGCCTCTTCGTATTCTCTTTGAACGAGCGTTCTGCTCATCGTCAGAAATATCGGCTTGTTCAAAGCGAACTTTGCGGCTGCCGCCGCCGCCGCGGCGGGCGCGCCCTGAACCGTGAATCGCAATTGCACCTTCGGAGCCGAGGCGTCGCCGTGCAACGTAGCAGCCGCGGGCGTAAATCGATTGACGGTCAGATTGGCCGTATGCGTAGCAGGCAATGCGCTGTCTACGACGGCGACCACTACAGGAGCAGCCGTAATCACTCGGGCAGCGGCAACGGCCGAATCAGACTTCAGTGTCAGTCGAATGATGTCGTTTTGATGAAGGTCGCCTGGACTGTCGCTCTTGACTTTGACGTGATCGCCGGGGGCGATGGGGTTCTCGCTTTCGAATTTCTTGCCCGCCGCCAACAGCGTCACAGTCACCGCCGTGCCGTTCGGGAATGCGGCGGCCGGCAGGGCGTCTCGGAGCGTAATCTTATTGGCGGTTGAGTCGACGGCGGTGATCATCGTAACGGAGTCGGTTGACAGCGCTTTCCTCACTCGCACCCAGTCTCCGGTAGAAAACTGCTTCGCCTTTCCCGCGGCTGTCGTGACCACCTGACTGGTAGTGTTGGTTCCGCCCGCCTGTTTCGACGCGTCGAGGTTCATCTGCTCGACGGTCACCGGCGCGTCATGAAGTCCCGCGTCGAGCGCGACAACCTGACAGTCCATCAACATCGACATCACGATTCGACGTTCGATAGTCACCGTCGCCGCGCCGGTGTTCTGTATAGCGAGCCCGTCGAATTTGCGCAGATCCACTACGTTTCCGACGTTGACGTGATCGCCGGCGGCGGTCTGGTTCGGAACAGCCGCGCCTGCCCCGTCCATCTTCACCACTTCGATCTTCGGATAGGAATTGGGCGCCGCGGGAGTCGGCAAGGGAGTAGCGAGAACGAGATCAAGCGCGGCTCGTTTTCTTTTGAGCGCGCTGGCGAAGTAGGTGCTGCCGCTCCTGATTCGGAGAAAGTCGCTTGCCGCAAACGGCGCTTGGTCGGCGGCCGCTGCCAGGCGGATCACATAGAACTCGGTCTGGTTGTCGGCGGTAACCCTATTGCGCTTGCCGTCGGGCATGAACTCTTCGACTTTGAGCGTGTCGACCGGAAACCCTTCGGGTATCTGCTGCGCGAAATGAATCGAGGTTCCGCGAACATAGGTTATGGTTCTGCCGATGAGATCGTTCTCTCTTTCGATTTTGACCAGGGCCGAATCGAGGCGCGCAATCTCGACGGCCGAACCGGGCAGCGGAGCAGGCAAGGCAGGAAATAGATCCATGGTAGTAGCGCCTACGGCAGTAATTCTTCTGGGAGTCTCCGTCGACGCATCTCCCGACTTGCGAACCGAGATCCAATCGTCAATCTCAAAAACGTCGGTCAGCGCGGCCCCGGCAGGCGCGGTAAAAGTTATGCCGCTCAACTGCAATCCCGCCGCGTCAACCGCGGCGGTTCCTGCCGCGAGGGTATTGCGCGCGCGAAATCTGTCGGCGGCGGTCTCCTGGCTGAATGCTATGTAGGTCGATGCATTACCGCAGACGAGCAGGTCTCGTTTGGAAGACTTTTCGAGACCTCGAAGCTCCGAGCCGCTTCCCCAGATTACGTTGCCCATCGTCCATACGCGGCCTCCGCTGTTGGTGAGGAACCCGTTCAGAACGAATGCGAGCGGCACGTTGAGCCGGTTCGAATATACCGGAGCGCTGAGATTGAATATGCTTGTGCGTTTGTACTTGTCCCATCCAGTAACCGGCCCGGAGTGCGGAGGCCACGCGGGGCGGACCAATGGAAACCACTGAATCGCCTCCGCCACGATGTTGAACATCTCGAGCTCGATGGAAACGGTAGTCAACTGGAGCGCCCATATCAGCCCCGAGATCCCGGTCAGTATAAGACCGTACCAGGAGTGACCGTTCGGATCGGAGCGATTGACCGGCTCGTGAGCGCACCAGTTATAGGCCGCTTCGGCGCTGATGTCGCGGCCGGGTCCTCCCGGAGCAGCGCGCGCGTATTTGCGCATCGAGGGCGGCGCCATCGACGCGGCGTCTCTACCGAACCACGTGTCCGCGCTCAGAAACTGCGCGGTCGCCGGATCGAGCCAACGGGAGCCGGCATGGAGAAGCCCGGTCGCCGGATCGCCGAACAGACTCGCATAAGCGGGAAGCCCTTCTTGAATAGGCGCGTCCGCTCCAAACGGCTCGCTCGCATCTACGGTCGTCAAGCAACCCGAGGCGTCTCCGATTGCCGTGAGCCTTCCGCTATGGGCGCGATGAAAGGTACGGCTGATTGCGTGATCGATCGTTCCATCTATACACGCGCCGCATTGAGCGCCCGTCCATAGATAGCTTCGGATGATTCGGCCGCTGTCGTCGGCGTCGGCCAGGCGATGACCTTGCAAGTCGGTTATGTAGTAAACACGTTCCGCGTCGGATTGGCGCGACACAAGCCGGCCAAATCCATCGTAGACGTATTCAATAATCCGGCCATCGGGCAGCTCAATCGAGCAGATCTGACCAAACCCATCGAAGCTGTAGCGAGTTACGCCCTCTTCGGTTTCTTTGCGGATGCGGCGGCCGGCGGAATCGTACTCGAAGCTTGCGCGGCCGGTTTCGGTCTCAGCCGATAAAATCATCGGTCCGTCCGCGTAGGTGAATCTCGCTCCCGGCTGAACTTCGGCGAGACGGCCGACATCGTCGTATTGGTAACAACGCTCCGGGCCTGTGCGGCTACGGATCAAACGGCCTGCATCGTCGTACCGGAACTGTTCTTCTCCCGCGCTGGTTATTCTGCCGTCGTCGTCATATTCAAACTGGTAGTCGGCGATCGCCGCGCCGATCGCGTCGAAGTGGGCGATGCGGTTGAGGCGGGGACGGCGGCCGCCCGCAAGCTCTTCCAACACGGCGGCCCCATTTGAATAGGTCAATCGAGAGAAGCCGGTTCGGACATTAGCTTCGCCCGTCAGATGTATGCGGCGGCCGCATCTCCACTCGATGCTCGATCCGTTTCGCGCGAGAATTAGATTCTCCGATGTCCCAGGATATCTGATCGCGGTGAGCGCTCCGCGATCGGACCATTCGAAACCCGCGGTCCACTCGAAGTTGTCGACGCGAACTATGATCTCGCGAGGACGGCGAGAAGAATCGACTCGAATAAGGGTCTCGGTTCGAGCTGTTCGCGCGGACATCTCGCGCCCGCCGGACGCAAACGAATAGCTTGCCAGTATCGAGTCTCTGTCGTGGACTTCGGTGAGATGTCCATCCGCGTTGTATCTGAAGAAGAGCCGTTTGCCGCCGGGATCCTCCGATTCACGCAGCCGTCCCGCCAGATCGTAGAGCTCGCGTCGGACTCCGCCGTTGGGCAACGGAATGTATTTCAGTCTGCGATCCGCGCGAATCTTATTCGGTTCCGACTCAGCCAATCGAGGCCGATACGCTGACACTTGCACTGGCAGGACCTCCATCGGGGAATGCCGACAACACGTCATCGAGCGCGGCTTCTATGTCGGAGATTACTTGCGGAACCTCTCCGCGAATGCGCGCGATTGCGTCGATCAGCGGTTGGAGCAACACCTCTATATCGAGCTTCGCTATGAGCTCGCTCAGCGGCTGAAGCGATTCGACGATCGGCGCGAGA
>Ga0209687_1000641_pt1 | contig 11502 bp, 10 predicted proteins | sample GraSoiAngelo_136_FD_185893 | JGI IMG/M metagenome (GOLD analysis project Ga0209687, IMG submission 185893) | Grasslands soil microbial communities from the Angelo Coastal Reserve, California, USA - 14_0929_09_20cm (SPAdes) (version 2) | ecosystem: Environmental > Terrestrial > Soil > Grasslands ...
TCATATTCTTCCCGCGAACCATCTACCCAGTGAATGTGCATAGGCTGGGTCAGCTCAGCCATCTTCTCTACCCAGCGAACTAAATGTTTGTTGGTGGTTAAAGGCTGCGTTCGGTCGATCGTCTGCGCTATGGCCATGTCGTTATAACTTCCTGAATCTTACGATTATAAATAGATAGATGAATGTGGAACTCGATTGGCCAGCTTCACGGAGTCGGCGCAGACTTACGACTCAGACCGGCGGAAAAGCAGGGTGTCTGCCGGAAATGCGGAGGGCATCTAATCCGTAGACCTCGTGTTCTCTGAATATATGGGTCCCAATGGTCGGTGGCGCGCGATGATGACTCCGTGTTTTCCACGGCTGTGCAGCATCGTATTGTTGGCGTTTCTGCAGGTGACCTCTGCGTTCCCGCAGATGCAGCAGCAGGAAGATCGACCTCTTGATCCGTCTTTGCCGGAGGGCGTTACAGTTCGCGCGATCATTAACCGCTTCGCCGCCCAGGAACAGATCTATAAACAAGCCCGCGAGCACTACACCTATCGCCAGGTAGTTCGGATGCAGACGCTGGACGATAGAGGTTTTCCCGACGGCGAGTACGACGATACTTTCGACGTCACTGTCAACGATCAGGGCGAGCGAGTCACCAAACAGGTTTCGCAGCCGCGTGACACGCTCAAGCGCATTCGCGTGACTTCGGAAGACATCGACGACATCCGCAATCGCCTGCCATTCGTGCTCACGACCGACGAGATTCCGGACTACAACATCAGGTACCGCGGCCAGCAGGATACGAGCGGAACCCACGCATACGTCTTTGATATCTCTCCAAAAGCGATGGAAGAGAACAGACGCTACTTCGAAGGTCGCATCTGGGTTGACTCCAACCAATACCAGATCGTGAAGAGCGCAGGGAAAGCAGTGCCTGACATCTACAACGAGAACGGAGAAAATCTCTTCCCGAGCTTCACCACCTACCGCGAACTAGTCGACGGCAAATATTGGTTCCCTTCGTACACCAAGTCAGACGACTATCTGCACTTCAGCACGGACTCCATACACGTGGTAGAGACCGTGGACTACATCAACTACAAGCGCTTCGGCGCCGAGTCGCGCATTATTTTTGACGGAAAGCAAGTGGGCTCGGATGAATCGCAGCCATCGCGCGATCAACGTGGAAGCGGAAACCGGCAGTCTGGGCCGCAGTCCTCTCCCACTCAGAATGATCGTCCGCAGAACAATGCCACGCCAGCAAATCCGCAGCAATCTGCTCCGGTGCAACGTCCGCGTGCGCCACAGCAGCCTGTGAACCCGCCGCCTCAGCCCGCGCAATATGTACAGCAGGCACTGATGTCTCTGGAGCAGGAGATTTCTGACGTGATTACCAAGAGAGAAGTCTCAATCCTTAATCGCATCCTGACCGATGATTATCACCTCATCAGCGCCAACGGCGATTCGGAAAGCAAATTCGATTTTCTAAGTGACGTTCAAAAGGGACGCGCCGGAACATTTAGGCAGCCTGAGAACATGCAGGTCGAAGTGAACGGCGATCGAGCCATTGTGATTGGTGAGCGCGAGGAATCGATTCCCACTGATCGGAATCGAGTGCAAACAGCGCGCGTCCGTTTTACCGATACTTTTGTCCGCCGAGCAGGAGAGTGGTTTTTAATTCAGACAAAAGAGGCGGGAGTTCGGAGATAATGCTTCAGGACTTATCTGCATCTAACCTCTCTCGTGGAACGCTGGGAACAATACGAGATTTGGAAGCCGATCCCGGGAAGCTCGCGATGGGAGTTGGTGGCCGCGTTTCGCGATTTCGATGTGGCATCAGCTGTTGCCAAGGGGCGTGGCCAGAGTCTTCGGCTGGTTCGCGCGGTTTACGATGGCAATAAGTTAGCTGAGCACCATGTGATCGCGGAAATTGGTCGGACTCGCCAGACCGCATGAGGCGAAAAGTTGTACACCCTCATTCTCCTGATTGCGTTGCCAGAAATTTCGCTTTACTATCGCCCCTGAGTGTCCACCGCGAAGACCAGTTCAGAGGTGCGCGAGCGAGTCGTCTCAGCCGGAATGGTGGACGACGATGCATCGTTCGAACTAAAACTTCGGCCGCGAAGGCTTCAGGAATTCATCGGACAGAAAAAAGTAAAGGACAACCTCGCAGTTGCCATCCAAGCGGCAAAGTCGCGCGGCGAGGCTCTTGACCATGTCCTGCTCTACGGTCCTCCCGGACTGGGCAAGACTACTCTGGCGACCATTATCGCCAATGAAATGGGCGTCGATTACCAGCAGACCTCAGGTCCGACGCTGCAGATCAAGGGCGACCTCACTGCGATTCTGACAAACGTTCGCGAGAAACAGATTCTTTTCTTTGACGAAGTTCACCGCCTGCAGCCTGCGCTGGAGGAAATCCTGTACTCGGCGCTCGAGGACTATAGACTCGACATCATCGTCGGGCAGGGGCCCTCGGCACGCACTCATACTCTGGACGTAAAGCCATTCACCTTCGTCGCTGCCACTACACGAGCTGGTCTGCTTTCGGCGCCGTTGCGCTCCCGGTTTGGCATCGTGCTGCGCCTCGAGTTTTATTCGGACGAAGATCTCAGGATCATCGTAACGCGGTCCGCTGAGATTCTCGATGTGGCCATTGACGCTGAAGGTGCGCTCGAGATCGCAAGCCGCGCGCGCGGCACGCCGCGCATCGCTAATCGGCTGCTACGCAGGTCTCGCGATTACGCTCAAGTTCGTGGAGCTGGTCACATAGATCGGCCCACTGCACAAGCAGCCCTCCAAATGCTCGAGGTAGATAAGCATGGCTTCGACGAAATGGATCGCAAGCTGCTCCTTGCGATCATCGAGAAATATCAAGGTGGACCAGTTGGCTTAAATACGCTCGCCGCAGCCCTGGCCGAAGAAGCCGACGCGATCGAGGATATCTACGAGCCGTTCCTGATGCAAATCGGATTTCTCGATCGCACGCCTCGCGGTCGCGTCGCTACGCAGTTGGCGTATGACCATTTCGGGATCGCCGTGCCCAGGAAGCAGCACCCGCTTTTTTAACCACAGAGGACGCTGAGTATCACAGAGGAACCTCGGGCTGGTCCGGTACGGCGCTCGGGTTTTGTGTCATTGGATCGGCTCACTCGTAGTCTGCTGCAAGTCCTAATTCCTGGTAATCGCTTTAATTTGTCCTCCGTGCCCTCTGTGTCCTCTGTGGTTTAGACTTTCCACCTGTCCATGAGCAGAAAACTCTTTGGCACTGATGGAATTCGCGGCGTCGCCGGCGAGTTTCCCCTCGATGGCAGCACGGTCTTCGCTATCGGTCGAGCACTCGGACATCATCTCTCACGCGGCAAACGCCGCCCGCGCGTTGTGATTGGCCAGGACACGCGCGAATCCAGCGCATGGATTGCAGATGCCGTCGCTGCCGGACTTGCCTCCTGGACCGCCGAGATCTCTTCGGCCGGCGTCATCACGACTCCCGGAATCGCTTTCCTGGCTCGCGAACTCGGATTCGATGCCGGCGTCGTGATCTCCGCCTCCCACAATCCATGGACCGACAATGGAATAAAAGTATTTGGCGGCGACGGCTACAAGCTCTCCGATGAGATTGAGCTATCCATCGAAAAAGAGATCTTCCGCCTGATTGAGAATGGGGGCTCGCCGGAAGCACGTCCACAGGTGTTACCAACTCTGCCGGGAGATCACGATCTGCGCGAGCGCTACGAGACCTGGTTAAGATCCCGTGTTCCCAAGCCAAAGATTCGAGGAAAGATAATCATCGACTGTGCGAACGGCGCGGCAAGTCCTTGCGCCCCCGAATTGTTTGCCATGCTCGGGCTTGACGTCGAATTTATTCACCACGATCCGAACGGGAAAAACATCAACGATCACTGCGGCGCACTCTATCCGCAAGTTGTCGCGGAGCGTGTGCGGCAGTGTGGAGCAGTGATGGGCATAACCTTCGACGGCGACGCGGACCGTGCGCTTTTTGCCGATCGCCACGGCAACGTTGTGAATGGCGACGCTGTGCTGCTCATGGCCTCTCGTGACCTGCAATCCCGGAACGAACTCGATGCCGGAATGGTAGTGGCAACTACGATGTCCAATATGGGATTGGAAGCCGCATTGAAACGTTTCGGCATTCGCATGCTGCGAGCAGCGGTTGGCGATAAGTATGTGCTGGACGAAATGCGCAAGAACGGCGCGGTTCTTGGAGGCGAGCAATCAGGGCATATCATATTTTCCCGAATTGCAACTACCGGTGATGGGCTTCTAACCGCACTTGTGGTGCTCGACGTCGTTTCGCGCACAGGAAAGCAACTCGACGAACTCGTCGCTGACCTAAAAGTCTTTCCCCAACTCATCAAAAACGTGCGAGTGCGAGAGAAGCAGCCGCTGGAGCAGATCGCAACTGTCAGGTCCGCGATTCGCGAAGCCGAACAAGACCTGGAGGGCAGCGGACGCGTCGTGGTCCGCTATTCCGGTACTGAGCCGTTAGCGCGCGTAATGATCGAGGCAGAGTCGCAGGAGAAGATGCAGAGACACATTGAGGCGATCTCCGGCGCCATTCAGAAGGCCATCGGTGTAATTTGACCGTAATCTCAGTGATTGCGCTGACTCGGTGTAAGTGCAACAAAACACTCTGAACATGCGGGGTTCAGAAGTTTTCCACAATGCAGATTTTTTGTGCTACCATCCCTGAAGTTTCGAGTAACGATTCAGCAACGAACGCTCAGCCTCCAACCTTCACAGCAATTCGCGAAGGAATTTTTCAGGCTCAAAAATTTTGATCCGGCGTCTCGCGTTCCCCTGTTCGGGCGCCAATAGCCGCTGTTCCCAGACGGAATTCCCGTTCTGACCGAACTGCGGACATTTTTTGGTAAGGCATCAATGTCCCTTTCATCTTCCGCAGCAGCTCAAGTGAATCCATGGATGCGCATTCTCGGCGCCCTGGAAAAGAAAATTAACCGACATTCCTACGAAACCTGGCTCAAACCGACTCGCTTCAGTCACGCCGTGGGCAAGGTAATGTTTGTCCGAGTACCTACTCCGGAGTTTCGCCATATCGGCGACAAGTACGGCGACCTGATTTTTGAAGCGGTCGATAACCTCGGGCTTGAGTTCGAAGATTTTCAGTTTGTGACTGTCGATGAGGATCCCTCGGTTGTTGCACAACGTCCCCCCTCGCAACCGATTCCCGTTCAGTCTGCTGGCCATCATGCAGGCAACGGCGGAGCTGCAGGTTCCGCTAGATCTGGCGCAGGAGTCGGCCCTTCGCAGTCGCGTTTTGATTGGGAAACCGCCGCTCAGCTAAATCCCAAGTACACCTTTGACGCTTTCGTGATCGGCAGCGGTAATCAGTTCGCACATGCTGCATCGCGCGCTGTTGCTGAGCGCCCTTCGAAGGCCTATAACCCGCTCTTCCTCTATGGCGGCGTGGGAATGGGCAAGACTCACCTGATGCAGGCGATCGGGCATGAAGTAAAGAAGCGCATGCCGGAGGCGTCCATCTGTTATGTATCGAGCGAGAAATTCACGAACGAGATGATCAACTCGCTGCGGTACGACAAGATGACCAGTTTCCGCGACAAGTTCCGCAATGTCGACGTGCTGCTCATCGACGATATTCAATTCCTGGCCCAGAAGGAGCGTACGCAAGAAGAGTTCTTCCATACCTTCAACGCTTTGCATGAGTCGATGAAGCAGATCGTGATTGCCAGCGATCGTCCGCCGAAGGAGTTGGCTGAGATCGAGGATCGCCTGCGCAGCCGCTTCGAGTGGGGCCTGATCGCAGACATTCAGCCCCCTGACTTGGAAACCAAGGTCGCAATTCTGCAAAAGAAGAGCGAGACCGAGCGTGTGCCTCTGCCGACCGACCTGGCGCTCTATATCGCGTCGAATGTTCGCACGAACGTACGCGAACTTGAAGGCGCGCTAATCCGTTTGATTGCCTACTGCTCTCTGACCGGCGCTGAAGTTACTTTGAGCACTGCGCAGCAAGTGCTGAAGAACTTTATTGACTCGCAGGCGCGTAAGATCAGTATTGACGCCATTCAGAAGGCTGTCGCCGAGCAATTTGGGCTGCGGACGCCCGAGATCAAGCAGAAGAACAACTCCCGATCCATCGTGGTACCCCGCCAGATCGCGATGTACCTGGCCAAGCAGATGACAGAAGCCTCTTTGCCCGAGATCGGCCGCCAGTTCGGTGGAAAGCACCATACTACCGTGATGCACTCGATCGCGAAGATCGATGAGCAGCGCCGAGCCGACAAAGATCTGAACCGGCTGATTAACAAACTCACCGAGACGCTGAACGGTTGAAGAAGTAGTCAGTACTCAGTTATCAGTTTTCAGTAAAAGCCCGGATCGTCTGGGCTTTTCTTTCAGTTACTGATAACTGAATAATGAGAACAGGTTACTTTCTTCAAATCCCCAATCCATACCGATCCTTCAAGATCGCCTTATGGTGGAGTTCGTGTCCGGCGATGATGTAAGCGAGTGCGCGCACGCTGACTTCGACGTTGTTGGCAATACCTGTTCGCTCCCAGGCTGCTGGCTCCAGATTGCGAAAGAGCGAGATCGTGGCGCGCCGCACTTGCTCGAACTCGCGTCCTAAATTCCCCACGCTGCGCTGGTCGAAGCCGCCGTTTTTCACGTAGTCGTCCTGCTCGAAGCCAGAGAGCGGAGTGCGATCGTTTCGCGCGATGCGCAGGGCGCGATAGCCCATGATGCGTTCCGTGTCTACAACGTGCCCAAGTACTTCCTTGACGCTCCATTTGTTCGGTTCGTAGCGGAATGTGCCGTGTTGCTCAGAGAGGCTGCGCAGCAGGATCAGAGTTTCAGACAATTGCTGATCGAGCGCGAAGAGCACATCCTCATTTGGCACGAGTGAAATGTAGCGATGGTAGTAGGGATCGTATTCCGACTTCGCAGGGCGTATGGCACTCGCAGACATGCAATCCTCCCGAATTCAGCCTTCTGATCTAGGTGTCTTCATTGATGGTAACAAGCCGGGATGGGCTAACATCAGGCATCTATAATCTTCTCGATGGCTACGGCGGTCTCACCGGATGTGCGCACAAAGTATGAGGCGGTAATCGGGCTCGAAGTGCACGTCCAGCTACTCACAGTCACGAAAGCATTTTGTGGATGCTCGGCTAAATTTGGCGCGCCGCCAAACACGAATGTGTGTCCGGTGTGCCTCGGATTGCCGGGTGCACTGCCGGTTCTGAATAGGAAAGCGGTGGAGTATGCGGTCCGCGCTGCCATGGCGCTGAACTGCACGATGCGTGAAACGTCGATCTTCGCACGCAAGAACTACTTCTATCCCGATCTGCCCAAGGGTTATCAGATCTCGCAGTACGACAGGCCAGTGGCGGAGCATGGTTACATCGATGTGGCAGGTGTAAACGGCGCCACGCGACGGATCGGGATCACGCGCCTCCACCTCGAAGAAGACGCCGGCAAGAGTATGCACGATGGTCTTCCCGATTCGGCACACTATACGTATGTCGATCTGAACCGCTCAGGCGTGCCGCTGGTCGAGATCGTGAGTGAGCCCGACATGCGCTCACCCGATGAGGCCTACGAGTACCTGACGCGACTCAAGGAGATCATTCTTTACACCGGTGTGAGCGACTGCAACATGGAGGAAGGCTCCCTGCGCTGCGACGCCAATGTGAGTGTGCGTCCTCGTGGCGAGCAGAAGTTCGGCACGAAGGCGGAAGTGAAGAACGTAAACTCTTTCCGCTTCATTCGCGAAGCTCTGGAGTATGAGATCGAGCGCCAGATCGAGACCGTAGAGTCCGGCGAGAAGGTTATTCAGGAGACCCGGCTCTATAATCCCAGTGAAGGAAAGACCTACAGTATGCGCTCGAAGGAGGAGGCGCATGACTATCGCTACTTTCCCGAGCCAGACCTGATGCCGCTGGTTGTCGATGCGAAGTGGCAGGCACAGATTCGGTCGAGGCTTGCCGAACTCCCTGAGGCTCGTCGCCAAAGGATGATCACTGAATACGGCATTACAGCCTACGACGCTGGGGTTCTGACAGGAACGCGATCACTGGCCGATCAGTTCGAAGAAGCCGCTCGCTCAGCAAAGAACCCGAAGCGCGTCGCCAACCTCCTACAAAGCGAGATTATGGGCAGGTTGAAGATGCGTGGGCTTGCGATTGAACAGTCGCCGATCAGCATGAAAGGCATTGCTATGTCTGCCGATCTCGTAGAGAGCGGCGCGATCTCGGGCAAAATGCTCAAAGACCTGTACGACTTCGCCTTCGAACGCAATCAGGATTTTCCCGCCGTGTACGAACAGAAAAAGCCGCAACAGATCACCGATACAACAACGATCGAGAAGATGATCGACGAAGTGATCGCCGCCAGTCCCAAGCAGGTGGAGCAATACCGCGCCGGAAAGAAGACCGTCGCGGGCTTCTTCGTCGGCCAAGTGATGAAGGCGTCAAAGGGCCAGGCGAATCCGGCGCTGGTGAATGAGATCCTCTCCCGCAAACTCGACGCTTAAGGGCCTTTTCGACGCGGAGATACCTAGGGTGAGCTCGAAGATGCAAGACACTTCAAGAGATATATGCTCTGATCCAACGCCTCTGGGAACTGCTTATTCAAATCCTTTCGTTTTCTCCGTGTCTCCGTGACTCCGTGCTGAAAAATACCTGAACGAATCTTCTGAGCCGCCGTTCTTCACTCATGAGACGTAGCATGGGTGGCTTTGAACGCTACATTCCCGGTCCAATGGTCTTCGAACTCACTCGGACGGAGCCTCGCTGCGTGACCATTGATGCAGTCGCTCCGGAGATTGAATCGCTGGTGCGGGAGCACTCGCGATTGGTCTTTCGCATTGCCTATTCTGTCGTGCGCAACCATGCGGACGCGGAAGATGTGGTGCAGGAAGTCTTCCTGCGCGTGGCCAAGCATGGAGCGACTGGCATTGAGGACGCAAAAGCATGGATCTCGCGCATCGCCTGGCGAGCGTCAGTAGACCGCTTTCGAAGCCTCGGGCGCGCAAATCAGGAAGAATTCGACGAGCGCCTCCATTCGCCGCAAACTCGCCAGCTCGGAACGGAGCAGCAAGTTATTTCGCGGGAGAAGCTCGAGCTGCTCGATCGCATGATCGCCGCGCTGCCAGAGAAGGAACGAGATGCTTTGTTGCTCACGTCAATTGAGGAGATGAGCAGTGCAGAAGCAGCCAAGGTGCTGGGAGCCACCGAGACTTCCATCCGAGCACAAGTATTTCGGGCCCGGCAGCGCCTCGCTGAGAAGTTGCAGAAGGTAACAGGAACGAAGTATGGACGCTGAGAACCAAAGGCCTGAATTCGAAGATGTTGACCGCTGGTTGGATGTTGCTCTACGAGAGCGAGCAAATGCAGAGCCTCGAAGCGGTCTTGAAGAGCGCGTGCTGGCGCGGCTCGCGGCCCATCCGCCACGGCGAGCTTTCGCATCGTGGCAAGCGTGGGTGGCTGCTGCGGCAATTTTCGTGATCGTTCTTACGCTCGCCTTGCTATATCCGCGTCGCCAACAGCAGGTTGCGAGTGGGAAACAGCACTCGCCTCAGCCTGGAACTCAAGCCAATAAGCTGACACAACCGCCTGTCACCAGTCGTAGAGACGCAGCATGCTGCGTCTCTACGAGGGGGCTGGCGAAGAACATGCAGCGATCCGCTATTGGGCGGCCTGCAATTCGCACTCAACCTGAAGCGTTACCTAAGTTAGCTACGTTTCCCGCTCCTCGTCCTGAAACGCGAGAGGAGCACATGCTGGCGCGACTGGCAGCCCGGCAAGGTTCCTACGACCTGGCCAATGCTTCTCCTGACATTGTGCCGCTTAAAGATTTGTCGGTCCCGGAATTGAAGATTGAACCGATGGAGGGAACTCCACCGGACAACACTCCACAGAAGTGACCTCGGAGGAAGAATGCTTCGTCACAATCTATGCAGATTTGCAATTAGTTTTCTGATGATTTTCGCCGCAATCGCATTGCGCGCGCAGGAATCAAAACCTCAACCGCCAACCAGCACCTATAAGCTCGAATATGTATTCTCGGAAGTGCAAGACGGCAAGCGAATCAATGCTCGCAGCTACACAGCACTGGTTCGACTGTTGGACAAGGGCAGCATTCGGCTGGGTAAACGAGTCCCAGTTGTTGCTACCAGCTCAAAAGAAGGCAATCAAATTCAGTATCTGGATATTGGAGTGAATATCGACTGCCGCGTGGAACAGGAGCTCGAATCGGGCATTACTCTGTTCACCAACGTCGAAACCAGCAGTCTCGCCCACGAGCCGCCAGGAGAGAATCGCACCGACAATCCGGTCATCCGGCAGGTGCGGTATCAGGTTGATAGTGTCGTACCGCTCGGCAAATCCACATTGCTAGGCAGCGCCGATGAGGTGGATGGAACGCGCCGACTACAGATCGAGGTAACAGCAACAAAAGTGAGATAAGACCGAGATACAAGTAGCGACGCAGCATGCTGCGTCTCTACCATGCAGCCCTGAGCAATCAAACATTCTTATTCGCCCGTTCCGCCTCGCCGATCAAAGCCTTCAGCAGCATGTTCACCAGCATCAGCAGAATGGCGCCAACGAGAGCCGAGAAGAAGGAGCGGATAAAGAACCCAGGAACTATTGCTGAAGTGATCTCCAGGATGATGGCGTTGATCACGAACCAGAAGAGTCCAAGCGTGAGGATCGTGAATGGAAAGGTGAGGACCTTTAGCACGAGCCCGAGCGTTGCGTTGAGGAAGCCGAAAACCAGCGCGCCGATTAAGGCTGCTCCGATTCCGCGCACGAAAAAGCCGGGGACGACGTAGGAAACGATCAGCAGACTGAGTGACATCAACAGCCAGCGAACGAGAGCATAGATCATAGCGAGCGGCCAGCCGCTCGCCTTAATAGATTTCTGCTTCGAGGAGATGCAGATCGACGAGCAGCCCGTAAGTCCTCAGCAGGTTATATATCATGAAGCCCTGTAAGAACAGCGGCAGGAGCATCATAAAAATGCCGTCGCCCATCATCGCGCTTACAGCAATGAAGATCGTCCTGCAGGTGTAGAGTCCGATGGCGAAGAGCAGCGCCTTGAGGTTCAGCTTGAACGTGTAGAAGCCGACGATCGAGAACGCCACAAAGACGATTCCCGAACTGATCGCGACTGGCAAGTTATCTCTGCTGAAGTACATCTCGAAGAGCGATAGAGCGGCCACGGCGAAGAAGCGCACGGACGCGCGTTGCACCAATCGTGTTACCAGGCTGCGTGAAGCTGAGGTATCCACTTTCTTCGCGATGAACGTGGTCTCATTAAATACGGTTTCCTTTACGGGCTCGTCTGCCTTAGCCGGCTCTGCCACCTTCTCCAGGTATGTGACATCTTCTACGTGTTTGATTCTGAGTTCAGGACCCTGATAAATCGTCTCCCTATCCGGCATGATGAGGTCATGCGCAATTCGCCCCAGCTTGGCGAACATCTCAGGGATCCCGCCTTCATGAACCGTCT
>Ga0209687_1000650_pt1 | contig 11434 bp, 8 predicted proteins | sample GraSoiAngelo_136_FD_185893 | JGI IMG/M metagenome (GOLD analysis project Ga0209687, IMG submission 185893) | Grasslands soil microbial communities from the Angelo Coastal Reserve, California, USA - 14_0929_09_20cm (SPAdes) (version 2) | ecosystem: Environmental > Terrestrial > Soil > Grasslands ...
AAGGACCGCGATTGTCGCGATCAACAGGAGCGGATTGTGCGCGGATGTCTCGTAGAGTTGTGATGCAATCAAGCGGCCGAGCGCAAGTGCCGCGCCTACTCCAATGACCAATCCAAAAACCACCGGCCTCATTCCCTGATTCACGACCAGCCGAAGAATGTCCGTCGTTTGCGCGCCGAGTGCCATGCGCACTCCAATCTCGCCTGTCCGTTGCTCCACTGTGTAAGCGACCGCGCCGTAAATGCCGACCGTGGCGAGCAGCAGAGCCACCGCGGCGAAAACACCGAGCAGCACCATCATCAATTTCGCTTGGCCGAGCGCTTGCGCCATAAGCTCGCTGACTGCCTGCGGCAAAATAAGCGCGAGACTGGGATCGACCGTGCGCAAGGCGGACTGCACTAACTTCGTCACACTCCCCGGCGGCAACGGACTGCGCACCGTGATGGTGAGAAAGGGGAAGTTCTCCTGCGCGAACGGCCGGTAAAATTCCATGTCGTTATGTTGGTCGAGCCGTACGGAACGCACATCGCCGACCACGCCGACGATCTCAACCGGCACGCTCCCGCTCGTGACGAGTAATGTTTTGCCGATTGGATTTTCGTTCCCGAAAACTGTTTTCGCTCCGGATGCGCTGATGAGAACGACGTTGGGATGATCGGCGATGTCCCGCTCGTTGAAATCGCGGCCAGCCAGGAGCGGAATGCCGAGAGTGCGGAGCCATCCCGGACTGATGTCATTTGATGGCGCGCCTTTGCGTTCCGCCACTGGAGGAACATTGCCTTCAGCGCGGGTGTAGAGTGTCGCGCCGGCGCCGCCACTCAGCGGAATACTGGAACTCATCGTTACATCCTGGACGCCTGGCGTGGCGCGCAATGCGTTTGTCAATTGTTCTGCCAAACGCGTCCGCGCCGCGGGGTCGGGATATTGTGCCTGCGGCGTAACGGTGAAGGCAGTCCAAAGATTGTCGAACTTGAACCCGGGATCCTGATGACTGAGACGCAGAAAGCTCGCGATAAGCAACGACGCGCCCGCGACCAAAGTGACCGAGAGGGCAACCTGCGCGCCGACAAGCAATTTGCGGAAACGTTGCTGCCGGACGCTGCCGGCGGTGCCGCGACCGCCTTCCTTTAATGCATCCATGATATCAACGCGCGAGCTTTGCAGTGCGGGATAAAAGCCCATCAACAGACCGGTCAGCAGCGAGAGCGCAATCGCAAATGCGAGCACGGGAACTGAAACTGCTGTAGCAGTGCCGGCTTCGATCGGAAGGAAGTTCGCCGCGAGACGCGGCACCAGTGGCACTAACTGCCAGGCGAGGAGCGCGCCGATAATTCCCGCGAACAAGCTGAGCAGCACACTTTCAAAAACGAAAAGCCGCAGCACGCTCGCGCGCGTCGCGCCCAGCGCCATGCGCAATGAAATCTCCCGACGACGCCCGGTGAACCGAACGAGTAGCAGATTCGCCACGTTGCTGCACGCGATGAGCAAGACGAAGGTGACGGCCGCGAGTAGCGTGGCGAAACCGGGCCGCAAATTTTCCGTCACATCTTCCGGCAACGTCTTAACTACCGTGCCCGATCTCGCATCGATCTTCTCCGGATATTGCGCGCGGTAGCTATTCTCGAGCAATTGCAAGGCGGCGCGCCCTTGCTCGAATGTCACGCCCGGTTTCAACCGTCCGACCGCACGCAGAAATGCGGTGCCGCGCATCATTCGCTCATGCGAAAAACCCGGGATGATGAACGGCTTGGTCGTCCAGATATCGGCGTTCGGTCCGGTCCACGAGACCGGCAGCTTTGGTATCACCCCAACAATCGTGTGCGAGACGCCGTCGAGTGTGAGTGCACGCCCGATCACGTTTGGATCGCCGCCTAGTCGTCCTTTCCAAAAACGATCCGTGACCACAGCGACATCGGCGCCTTCCTCTTCCTCCCGCAAAAATGTGCGGCCGCGAATCGCGCGCAGGCCAAGCACATCGAACCAATTCGATGTCGTCTTGAAGATCGGAACCTGAAACGGATCGCCAAGTCCGGTCACCGTAGCGGCGATACCATTCTCACCAGCAAATCCGTCGAAAATGGTTTGCCCATCGCGGAAATGCATGAAACGCGGCGCGGAGAGTGGGAAATCGACCGTCTGCTCCTTGAAACGCGAGAAAACGTGGAGCAAGCGCGCTGGTTGCTGGAAGGGCAGGCCGCGCAGGAACAGATCATTGATCAGAGTAAAGATGGCGGTGTTCAACCCGATCCCGAGCGCGAGCGTGAGCACGGCGAGCAAAGTGAACCCCGGCGACTTGAACAACTGACGAAAAGCGAAGCGAACATCAGTCATCATGGCACGTGTAACTTTGTAACTCTTTTAACTTTTGTAACCAAAAATCTGACGCGCCAGGTGTCGCAATCGGATTCAAATAAGAGACGTCGCGGCAGCGGGTTTTTGTCTGGCGTGGCGCACCGTACACACATCCCTCGGCAAAGTTCGTTTGCTACTGCAGATAATCGCGGGGCTCGATGAGCTGAAAACCGGGTGTGTTTTGGACGAAATGCCGCAGCCAAAAGGCATGGCCTGACCCGAAAACAACGAGCACGCGGTCTCCTGGCTGCGCGATTTGTCTGAGCTTGGCAAAGATTTTTGCGTTGCGCTGATACCAGGCTGCATTCAGTTCTGCGCCGGGTTGTTCTTTTTCGTTCGCGAGTGAGAGCAGCGCATAATAAAAATTTTGGTGATCGGAGAGCACTCGCGCCGGCTCGTTCACATCGGCGAGCATGACCCGGATCGGTTTCGTTTTCTGCGCGATTTCCATTTGTTTCATCATTTCCCCGACTTCTTCCTGCATCCGGCTGAGTGCCGCGCCTTGCTCATGCGCCTTGGCATAGGTCTCCACTTTATCGAATGGAAAATAATCGATCGTCTTGCTCTGCTCATCGATGCCATAGACGGATTTCTGCCCGAGTTGATGAGCGAGACGGAATGCGATCTGGGTGCGTTCGTCCGGCTCTTTACTCAGTTTGTCCGGCGTGAACCCGTCGAACTTGTTGCTGACGAAATCAGGCCGATCGGACAACGCTTCCACTGCAATCTTCGTTGGATTGAATTTGGCAAGACGCGAGGCGACGTCGGCCAGTTCCGCTTGTTTGGCCGGCATAAGCACACTGTCGACTTTCATATTGTGCAAATCCTGACCCGGGTTGTCGAAATGGTAGGTGCCAAGCACCATTACCTGGATCCGGGCGGGCGCCGGGGTCGGACTTTGCGCGAGGAGATTGGTGCTAAGGAAAGCAGCGAGGCAGGCGTTGGCTAAAATTCTCATGGGTGGATTGACTTCGCTCGATAAGACGCCATTTCGCACTAGCTTGGATTCAACGTTTTTAGTTCTTTAAGCACGAATTCTGCATCATCATTTTCCGAAGACGAGAAAGATTGATATCGTGCGCGAAAATGGAAGCGGGTGATTCGGCGTCGTTGAATGATCAGGAGCTTCTCGAGCGCCGCATCTCCAAGCTCGGTTTGCGGCTCGAGGGAACGACACTCGAGCCTCTGATCAAACAACTTTATGATGAGCTTTCGGCCAAGGGGCTCGTCTTTCATCCGCGCTGTCACATCGGCGATGAATGGTTCGTGCCGGTCGGTATTCCGGCTATCTTTGTGCCGTTCTTTCTGGTCAACGATCGGCTGCGCGCGCTGGAGCGGACAATGATGCTCGAGGTCGAAGGGGGAACAAAAGATTGGTTTATGAAACTGATCCGGCATGAGGCGGCCCACGCTTACAACTACGCCTATCACCTTCCGCGCAACAAAACGTGGGAGAAGATTTTTGGGCAAACTTCCGACGATGAAACACCCGATTCCTATCGACCCCGCCCATTCAGCCGCAGTTATGTGGTGAACCTTGACGACTGGTATGCGCAGAGTCATCCGGATGAAGATTTTGCGGAGACCTTTGCCGTTTGGCTTACGCCTGGGCTCGACTGGCGCACGCGTTATGCCGGTTGGAAGGCGTTGCAAAAGCTGGAATACGTCGATGAATTGATGCGGTCGCTGGTGGGCAAGCCGCCGGTGCACACGCCGAAATATCGTGTCGCCGATTACGATTGTCTGAACCTCAAGCTCAAGACCTATTACGCGCGCAAGCGGAAGCTCTACGAAGATACTTATCCGGATTTTTACGACACCGATCTGCGGCAGCTCTTTAGCGCGCTTGCCGGCTTAAAGGCAAGCTCCTATCTGCGTCTCCGGCGTCGCCGGCTGCTCAATGCTGTGTGCCTGTGGACTAACGAGAAGAAGTACCGGGTGAATGAGCTTCTTACGCGACTGATCGACCGCTGCGACCACCTCGGGCTTCACGTGAATAACGACGACCCGCAGCAGGATTTTCGCGTTTCTGCCTTCATCACGACTCTGGTCATGAACTATCTTTTCACCGGCAAATTCAAGCGCACCAAATAACGTGAAAAAGAAACTCAAAGTCCTCGCCCTTTTCGACGCTATCCGGCCGACCACCATCGATCAGGACTTGACCAAGGAGATGAAAACCGAGGATTGGAAAACTGAGGCAAACGTCCTGGGCGCGCTCGGCACACTCGGCTACACCGCAGAACACCTCGCCATCTTTGATGATCTCGATCTGGTGCGGCAAAAACTGGAAACCTTCGCGCCGGATGTAATTTTTAATCTGGCCGACCAGTTCAAGAATAACCGGGGGTTTGATCAGAACATCGTTTCCTTTCTCGAAATGCAGGGCGTCCCCTTCACCGGTTGCAGTGCGACCGGACTCGTTCTTTGCAAACACAAAGGCATCTCGAAAAAAATCCTGCATTATCATCGTATTCGGGTTCCCAATTTCGTCGTCATCCCGCGCGGTCAGCGCATTGTCCGTCCCAAACAGCTCAAGTTTCCGGTTCTGGTGAAGCCGGTAAAAGAAGAAGCCTCCTACGGTATTTCCCAGGCCTCTTTTGTTGAGACAGACGAGCAGTTCCGGGAACGCGCCGCGTTTATTCATGAGAAGCACGACGCCGACGTGATCGCGGAGGAATACATCGAGGGCCGCGAACTTTATGTCGGTTTGATGGGTAACTTGCGGTTGAAGGTCTTTCCGATCCGTGAACTGGTTTTTCGGGAGGTGCCGCCGGATGAGCCGAAGATTGCGACTTATCGCGCGAAGTGGGATGAGGAGTATCGCAAACGCTGGGGCTTGCAGAACAAGTTCGCCGTCGGTCTCGAGCCGCCGGTGGTCGCGCGCATCGAAGAAACCTGTAAGCGCATCTACCGCCTGCTCACCATCGATGGCTACGCTCGCCTTGACCTGCGGTTGACGCCGAACAACGAAATCTATTTCATTGAGGCCAACCCAAATCCGATTCTGGCCGAGGACGAAGATTTCGCGCAAGCGGCGGGCAAGGCAGGTCTGCCCTATCCGCAATTGATCGATCGGATCATCCGGCAGGGGATGAATACGCTCCGGGATTAAGGCGGAAGAAAACGCCCAACGCCCAACGTTCAACATCCAACGTCGAAGTCAGATATGAACGTTATGGCTCGCCGCGTTTGATAGAATCTGCTCGTCCCATTTTATACATTTGCCGCGTTTTAGCTCAGCGATGCTTTCGAGCAAGCGTTTCCGGTTTGCCGGCGAGCGAAGCAGGTAGATCGTTTCGTCGTGCTCCTTTGAGCGGTTGCGGCTCGCTTTTCGCATTACGTCGCAAAGCTTATCAGCAAATGTTCGCGAAGACGAGGACGCCTTCGCCAGCACGCGAGGCGGGGTGCGCTCCCCAGAATCAGAGTTCCTGGTTTCCTAGATTCCTGATTCAAGAAGCTTTTCCTAGTCCCTGCATTCCGCGATAATTAGAAAATGGCCGACGTAATTACTCCGATGATGCAGCAGTACCAGCGGCTGCGCGGGAGCGTGCCGGCCGATGTGCTGCTGCTCTTCCGGCTTGGCGATTTCTATGAGCTGTTTTTCGAGGACGCGAAAGAGGCAGCCGGCTTGCTCAATGTCGCGCTGACGAAACGGAACGGCGTCCCAATGTGCGGGGTGCCGTATCACGCGGCGCAAAATTATATCGCGAAATTGATCAAGGCCGGTAAGCGAGTCGCGATTTGCGATCAAACGAGCGAGCCGCAGCCGGGACGAATCGTGACGCGGGATATCACCCAAATCATCAGTGCGGGAACCGTGAGCGAACTCGGTTTGTTAGAGGCAAAGCGCTCGAATTATCTCGGCGCGATTTATGAACACGAATCCGCCAGTCCGGCTCGGAGCGTTTTCGGGTTTGCCTACGCCGATTTAACGACGGGCGAGTTCCGGTTGATGCAATTGAGGACGCAAGGCGGGCTGGCGGATGAACTGGCCCGCGTCGGGCCGTCGGAAATTTTGGTGAGCGAGGAACAGCGCGAAGTTTTCGCCTCGATCAAACATGCCCTGGCGCACGATAGCTACGCATTCTTGCCCGAACAGGCGACGTTTACATTATGCGAACATTTCAAAACCAAATCACTTGATGGTTTTGGCTGCGCGGAAATGCCGGCGGCGATCGGCGCCGCGGGGGCGATCATTCATTATCTCAAACATCAATTGCGTCGGAAGATTGATCATCTTTCGTCGTTACGGTGCGAATCGGCGAGTGATCACGTGGTTCTGGACGCAGCCACCCAGATAAATCTCGATCTGGTCGAATCACGCGGTGCCCGCGATACCAGTTTGCTGGCGGTGCTCGATCGCACGGTTACGCCAATGGGCGGGCGGAAATTGCGCAGTTGGATTTTGCAGCCCCTGCGTGATTTGCATGAACTGAACTGCCGGCAGCAGATGATTGCGGATCTGCTGCATGAATCCGATTTGCTGGGGTCGTTACGCAGCGCGCTCAAATCGATTCGCGACGTTGAGCGAGCTGCCGGACGGCTCTCGCAAGCTTCCGGAAACGCGCGTGATCTCGTTACCCTGAAAAATTCACTGCAACAAATTCCGGAGCTTAAGCGCGAACTCGGAAAGTTAATTGAGCGGATCAATTTCGGCAGGGCAAATTCTTCTGCAGAGGCAGGCGTGCTTGCCACGACGAAGCCGAGCGAAGGCGGGTCGCCTGCAACGTTTTCTCAGGAGCAGTCGACACGGCTGCCACTACAGACACAATTCCACCAATCGTTAGCAAATCGTTTGCAAGGCGAGATCGCGGAGATGCCGGAACTGGCCGCGAAACTGCAAGGCGCGGTGATGGACGATGCGCCGCTGGCGTTGAAAGAGGGTGGAATTTTTCGGGATGGCTTTGATGCCCAACTTGATGAGCTCCGAAATGCCTCACGCGACGGCAAGAATTGGATCAATGCGCTGCAGGAGCGCGAAATTGCCGCGACCGGAATCAAATCACTGAAGGTGCGCTTCAATTCCGTCTTCGGTTATTTCATCGAAATCACGAAATCGAATCTGGCGAACGTGCCGACGCATTACACCCGCAAGCAAACGACGGTCGGGGGGGAGCGCTTTATTACCCCGGAATTAAAGGAGATGGAGGCGAAAATTCTGGGCGCGGACGAGCGCGCGAGAAATCTGGAGTACTCGCTTTTCCAGAAATTACGCGAGGAAACCCTAACGGAACTTGGACCGTTGCAAAAAACCGCGATTGCGATCGCGACTCTGGATGCGATTTGCTCGCTGGCAGAGACAGCGCGGTTGTTCCATTACTGCCGGCCGCAACTGGACGAGTCGCTCCGGCTGACAATTTGCGATGGCCGGCATCCGGTGCTCGATCAAAATCTGGTGGAAGAGAAATTCGTTCCTAACGATACCGAGCTTGATGGGGAAAAATTGCGACTCGCCATTATTACCGGGCCGAACATGGCAGGGAAATCGACCTACATCCGTCAGGTCGCGCTCATTGTATTGATGGCACAGATCGGAAGTTTCGTGCCGGCGACCAGCGCCGAGATCGGTCTGGTTGATCGTATTTTCACGCGGGTGGGAGCGAGCGACGATCTTTCACGCGGGCAATCCACCTTCATGGTGGAGATGAACGAGACCGCCAACATCGTCAATAATGCGACCGAACGCAGTCTCATTATCCTCGATGAAATCGGACGCGGAACTTCAACATTTGATGGCCTGTCCATTGCGTGGAGCGTGGCGGAATTTCTGCACGACAAGATCAAGGCGCGGACGCTTTTCGCGACCCATTATCACGAGCTGACCAAGCTGGCGGTGGAGCGGAAAGGGGTGGTAAATTTCAATGTCGCGGTCCGGGAATGGAACGAGCAGATCATTTTTTTGCGCAAGATCATCCCCGGCGGTGCGGACAAGAGCTACGGAATTCAGGTGGCGCGCCTGGCCGGTCTGCCCAGGGAAATTTTAGATCGCGCCAAAGACATTCTTGCGCATTTGGAAAACCCGAATGGCGCAGTAGTTCACGGCAAATCAAAACGAAAAAGATCGGCGCAAAATCTTCCTCAATCGCAAAAGCCGCAACTCGATTTGCTCTAGATTCGGCGCGCGCACCTGAGCATTTGTCGTGACGGTGGAGTGATGCTGAAATTATAATCACGGCGACGCAATTATGGCGGTAAAGACCGAGAAAGAACTGAGTGAAGATCAGCGCGCGCATTGGCTGAAAGCGGTGGCGGCGATTGAGCTGCGCAATTTCGGCTACGCCATTTCCCTTTTGCAGGGAATTCTGAAACAGGAGCCACAGTTTCTCACCGGCCGCCAATTATTGCGCCGGACCGAGGTAACCCGATTTAAAGCGGCGAAGAAGAAATTTTTCAACGTCTCGACTGCATCGGTGGCGGTGATGAAAGCGCAGCGCGAAATGAGGAAGGATGCGAAGCGCGCGGTGGAATTGATCGAGAAAATTCTCGAAAACGAACCCTACAACAAACAGGCCAACCTGGCGCTAAAGGAGGCAGCGGTGGCGGCGGGATGGCTTGAGACCGGGGTCTTCGCGCTGCAAACATTGCTCGAAGAGAACGCGCGAGATACCAAACTGCTGCATGAACTGGCGCGGCTTTATCACGAGCTGGGCGAGAGCGAGCGCGAGGTCGAGATTTACAATCGGATCAGCGCGATCGATCCGGCCGATGCCGCGGCGATGCGTCTGGGGAAGGATGCCTCGGCGCGCGATTCGATGAAGAGCGGGGGTTGGGCCGCAGCTGCGAGCTATCGTGATTTGATCAAGGACAAGGAAGCGGCGGTTTCGCTGGAACAGCAGAGCCGAATGCAGCTGACAGAAGAGTCGCTTGGCCGGCAAATCGCCGAGGTCTATGCGTTGCATGAGGTCGAGCCACAGAATATCGACATAGCGCGGCGACTTGGCGCATTGAGCGAACAGAAAGATGATCTGGAGGCGGCGATTGCGTGGTACCGATACGCTTCTGATTTAACGCACGGGAGTGATCCGGGCTTAATTCGAAAGATTTCCGAGCTGCGCGTGAAGGTGACCGAGCGCGAGATTGCGGCATTGGAAGAATCAATCGCGAACAATGCCGGCGATACCATGGTGCTCACGGAAAAGAATTCCGCATTGGCGGCCGCGAAAAAGCGGCGGGCGGAGATGTTGATCGAGGAAGCGCGGAAACGGGTGGAGCGCAACCCGACCGATCTGCAGTTTCGTTTTGAACTGGGTGAACATTTGATGAATGCGGGACATTTTCGTGAGGGCTTGCCGGAGTTGCAGCGCGCCCGACAGAATCCGAATGCACGCTTGAAGGCGATGAACGCGCTCGGGCGATGTTATCGCGAGTTGGGAATGTTTGATCTGGCGGCCAAGCAACTGGAAGAAGCCGCGCGCGAGATCGCAACCATGGACGCGACAAAGAAGGAAATCGTTTACAATCTCGGGCTGGTTTACGAGGGGATGGGTAACCGCGAGAAGTCACTTGCTTGCATGAAGCAAATTTACGAGGCGGACTACGGCTACAAAGACGTGGCAACGCGAGTGGAAAGTTCCTATGCGGCCGGGAGCTGATTAAGCACTGCGATTGCAATTACGACCAGCTCTGGAGGGGGGCGCGAATCAGGTTTGCGGGACTTTTAGTTCGCCGCCCTTAATCTTATCAAAACCTATGAAAAATAAGTTTTCCATAAATATTCGATTCATCACTGGCCTAATTACCATTGCTTGCATTGGTCTGACTGGAGCGGCTTTGGCCCAAAATCCTAAATCAAAGTCCGATAGTAACAGTAAGAAGGCTAAAGCGAGCACACTGAGTTCTGCTGACAAGGCTTTCATCAAAGATGCGGCCAAAGGCGGAATGATGGAAGTGGCGATGGGTCGTGTGGCAGAGAAGAACGCGAGCGATAGCGAAGTAAAAAACTTTGGAGCTCGGATGGTGAAGGACCACAGCAAGGCGAATGAAGATTTGAAGGCGATCGCCAAGGAAGAAAATGTTGGGTGGCCGGCGGAAAAGGAAGCGGGCAAGTGGAAGTCGGACAAGGATTATATGGATGCGATGGTGAAAGATCATGAAAAAGATCTGGCGGAATTTGAAAAGGAGGCAAAAGACGGGAGCGATCCGAAAGTGAAAAGTTTCGCCGACAAAACCGCCAAGACAGTGCGGGAGCATCTGGAAATGGCGAAAGAGATTGATACCAAGTTGAAGTAGTCCTGTTGGTGTTTGTTGCTGCAAGACGGCGCGTCGACAAGGCGCGCCGTTTTCTTGTAATTGGCGGTTTGCGCGCTTGGCGCGGTTATCTTTCGCTCTAGACTTCGGAAGCGATGTTGCCGCAATCTTCCACCGCCGGAAATTTCGAGCCGAAGTTTTATACCGGCGGCGGGACGCGATTTTATCTTCCGCTTTTGCACGATATCATGGCGCTGGAGAAGCCGGCGTTGGTCGTCACCCTTGGTCTGGCCGACGCGCAGGCGCACCTGAGTCTTTGTCAAACTGTGGCGCGGTTTTGATCTTGCCTTTCCGCCCAGGTGGGAAAATGAAGCCGCAATAACTGAAGCGGACTGAACGATGCGCAAGACGAAAATCATTTGCACGCTCGGCCCAGCGAGCGAGAAACCCGAAATGCTGCGGCAGTTGGTTCGCGAAGGTGCCGATGTTTTTCGGCTCAACATGAGTCATGCGCAGCATGATTGGGTGCGGGAGATCATCCCGCGAATTCGCGCTATCGCGGAGGAACTTGGCCGTTCCGTCGCCATTCTCATGGACACGCAAGGCCCAGCCATTCGCACCGGCGATCTCAAGACTGAATTGCATCTCAAACCGGGCGACATCCTCGAATTCACCGTCCGCGGAGCCAAGAGCGAAGAAGCCTACTCAGTGGATGTGAACTACGATGGATTGATCAACGACATCAACGAGGGCGACACCGTTCTGGTTGATAACGGCGTCATTCATCTTCTCGTCCTGGAGAAACGGGAGAACCGCATTCGTTGCAAAGTGATTACGCCCGGAACGCTGGGGTCGCGGCGCCACATTAATCTACCGGGTGTGCGAGTGAATT
>Ga0209687_1000652_pt1 | contig 11425 bp, 7 predicted proteins | sample GraSoiAngelo_136_FD_185893 | JGI IMG/M metagenome (GOLD analysis project Ga0209687, IMG submission 185893) | Grasslands soil microbial communities from the Angelo Coastal Reserve, California, USA - 14_0929_09_20cm (SPAdes) (version 2) | ecosystem: Environmental > Terrestrial > Soil > Grasslands ...
CGTGAGTCCAACCTCGACCAGTTCGCCGCTCCGCAGGATGGCGATCCGATGGCACAGCGCTGAAACTGCCAGGAGGTCGTGCGAGATGAAGAGAATGCCTGTTCCCATATCCCGGCTGAGCTGACGGAAGATGTTGAGCACTTCCTTTTGTGTGATCAAGTCCAGGGAGCTGGTGCACTCGTCGGCGAGCAGTAGTGATGGGCGATGCAGCACCGCCATGGCAATGAGCACGCGCTGAGCCTGTCCGACGCTGAGCTGAGCTGGCTTTCGATTTAAGAATTTTTCGTCTGCATCGAGATTCAGGCTGTGCAGGATTTCCAGAAACCGTGGAGTGCACTGCTTGCGAGAGCCGGGCTGGTGTGCGCGCCAGGTCTCATACATCTGTGTACCGATTTTTAGAGCTGGGTTCAGCGATGACATCGGGCTTTGCAGGATCAATCCGATGTCACGCCCACGAATGCTCCGCATTTCTGATTCGGGCAAGGTTGTCAACTCGCGTCCTTTAAGGAGGATGCTGCCGGAGACCTTTCCCCCTTTGAGGTCGAGTAATCGCAAAATACTCAGTGCGAGTGTGCTTTTGCCGGAGCCACTTTCTCCTACTAGTCCGAGGATCTCTCCTGGTTGCATTTCCAGATTGAGATTGCGAAGCACTCCGGGTTTGTTGGAGTAATCAGCAGACAGCGAGAGAGATAGGAGTGGCACGGCGGATGTCGGCGATTCAGGCCCTGCAGCTTCGCCTGGCGAGGGCGCCCGGCAGTCGGTTTTTCGATGGATTTCCGTTTCCGGTTCCATTTCAACATCTCTGGTCTTCATTGCACTCATTTGCCAAGCGAAAGATACTCGATGTTCCAATACGTCTGCGGGGTCAATACTACCGGGTCCACGTTTTTGACTTTGGGCGATACAGCTACTAATGCATTCTTGTCCACCAGATGAATCGTCGGACTCTCCTCGGCCGCAATTTCCTGCACTCTGTCGAAGGCGAGCTTTCGCTGCTTGCGATCGAGAGTCGACGCTTGCGCACGCATGTACTTATCGATCTCCGCTTCCCACTGAGTCTCAGGAATCTTCTGCGCCGGATTCCACTCATGAAGATCGGCAGAGCTGAGCCACACATTCATCTGCGCATTCGGGTCAAGGTCGACATTCGTGAATCCCAGCAGCACTGCATCGTAATTAAAGGTCCTGGTCACCCGCTCGATGATCGAAGGGAAGTCGAGCGGAATAAAGTTCACAGTAATACCAATCTGCTGCAAATCTTGCTGAACCAGACTGCCCATGCGTTCGCGCGGCTTGTTTCCGGCGTTAGTAATGAGCGAGAAGCTCACGGGATGGCCGGCTTTGTCCTTGAGCACATCGCCATCTTTTCGGAACCCGTCCTGCTTCAACAGTTCGAGTGCTCCGTTTGGATCGTATGGGGTTGGCTGCAAATTCTGATTGAACCAGAACCTATTCGCCGGACTGACTATTCCAATCGAAGGGGTAGCATGCCCGCGAAGGGCTACTCGTGCCAAATCGGCGCGATTGATGGCCATCGACATGGCGCGCCGGAAGTTGCGCGAGCGAAGCCAGTTTTTCTTGTACTCGGGGAGCGGAGACTTGCGGACTTCATTGAACCAGAGCTCTTCGGGTTCGACCGAGGGCCCGAGATCGCGCGCTGCGGATGCGTCTTCGCTATGCAGTTGCTCGTAGAGATCCGGCGACATGCTGTTGATCAACTGAATGTCGCCTTGCCTGAATCTTATCAGTTCAGTGTCGCGATTAGAGAGCACATAAAGCCGGACCGCATTCAAATAGGGAAGCTGGTGTCCTGAGTCGTCCCTCTTCCAGTAGTACGGATTTCGCCTTAGCAGGACATATTCCCCGGCCTTCTGCTCGCCTACGCTAAATGGTCCCAAAACGACACTCGAATCTGCTTTGCCGGCCATACGAGATGGAGAGATGGCAATCTCGTCAAACAGCCGTTCCAAACCCGCAATCGGATGCTCAAACTCAATGCTGATCTTGTCTTTTCTATGCGCCTCTACTGTTGCAGCGCCTCCCGCGCGAAATGCGTCACCCTTTGGTGAGTGCAAATTCGGATCCAGGGCCGCCTTAAGGGTGGCAACCGCGTCCTCTGCGGTGAAGTCAGTGCCGTCGGAAAATTTTATGCCAGGGCGCAGATTCAGAGTGATGCGGCGTCCGTTTTCGTCGATGGTCCAGCTCGTCGCAAGTTCCGGTTGGTTTTCTTGCGTTTTGCGATTCACCCGAATGAGAACTCCGCCGGTGAGATAGCGAACGATATCGGAGGAATCATCCTCTGCCATCAGCGGGTTGAAAGTCTTGGGATCGGACTTGATAGTGACGCGAAGCTCGCCAGTGGTCTGCGCTGGGCGACCGCAAGCAGAAAAACAAAATGCGATCAATACCAGCAGCACGCAAGGCGAGCTACGCCGCTTTATTCTTACTTCAGCCGATGACCCGATGAGCCGATCACCCGCTTTCATTAAGACGCGTACTCCTCACCGGAAAGAATGAATTGAAACAGGCTCATTACCAGCACAAGTGAGATCAAGGGAGCCCACAGCCAAGGTCGATGTGCGAGTGCCCCATAGTTCTCGAGTTCGCGCAGCAGGTTTCCCCACGACGGGAGTGGCTCGGTTACGCCAAGCCCGAGCATTCCGAGATTAGCCTCGGTAAGAATAAAGAGCGGAACCGAGATCCAGAATTGGGCAATGAGGATTGGCTTCACGTTTGGTAGTACATGCCGAAGCAAGAGCCGCAGTGACGGGCAGCCAGAGGCGCGTGCTTGCAGCACGAACTCGGAGTTTCGGAGGTCTCGTACCGTCGCCGCCACAATGCGGGCTGAGGCGGCCCAGCCCAAAGTTCCCAAAAGGGCAAAGGTTATGACGACTGACGTAAGGGCGGGAACATCGAGCGGTAACAACGCGCGGACTGTAAGCAGCAGGAAGAGCCAGGGCAAACTAAGAAAGAGATTGATGACGACGTTAGTGAGCCGGTCCCAAACCCCACCGATGTAGGCTCCCGCGCCGCCAACGATGGCCGCCAGAAGGGTAGAAAGCAGGGCGGCGGCAGGCGCGAGCAGCAAAGAAATGCGCATGCCGTAAAGCAGTCGCGACAAGCGATCACGTCCGAGTTCGTCTGTACCCAACGGATACTGCTGCGTCGGCGGATGATTCAAGTCTTGCCGGAATTGCTTCGCATACGGAGCAGGAGCGAACAGGTTGGCGGCCAAAGCGATGAGAAAGACTGCGGCGAGTAATGCAACCGCCGCCCACCGAGCCGCGCTCATAAAACATCCCTCGTGGCTGAGGGAGTGAGCAGATCGGAGAATGAATTGGCTGCGACTGTGACGAGCGCGATCACGAGCGTGAGGTTCACCAGGACCGGCACATCGCGCGCCAGCGCGGCCCTCCATGCCAGCTGTCCCAAACCGGGATAATCGCAAACCACTTCCACTGGAATCGCCGCGCCAAGTGCCAGACTCACCGTGACGCCAGCGAGAGCAAGCATTGGCGCGGCAATATTGGGGAAAACATGCCAGCCAAGAATGCGAAGCCCGCTCAGTCCACGCGCTTTGGCCGTGAGCACGTGCGGAAGTGCATAGGTCTTAATAAGCAGGTTACGCGAAAAACGAAATACCTTGGGGAAGACAATCAGCGCGATAGCGATTCTTCCCGGTGAACCGACGACTAGAAAGAGAAGCGCGAGAACCGCAGAAGGAATACACAGAAAGACTCCCGTAATGAGTGCAGCAGTTGTGCTGTATAAAGGAGACTGCTTCCAGGTTGCCGGCAGTGCTAGCGTTAGTCCCAGCAGCCATCCACCTCCCACACCGATTGCGATCGAATAGAGCGTTTCTGGGACTCTGTCACGCAGCAGTTCCACTACAGGACGATTCAGAGACCGGGAGTACCCGAAGTCACCGTGTGCGAGTTGTCCCAGGTAGTGCGCGTAGTAGGAAAGCACATTGCGTTCGCGCGCGTCCTGCTCGTGGAGAGCTTGGCGAGCCTCAGCGCTGAGTTGCGCATTCAGATCGCTTTCTTGCGCGCCGAATCCCGGGGCAAAACGAACGAGCGTTGCGCCGAGCAAGCCGCCAATTAAAGCGGTGAGCAGAACTGTTATCAATTGCCGTCCGATTGCTCTCAGCGACATGGCGCGAACACTACCTCACTAGCTCGGAATATGACAGTGTGCGCAATTCGCGTCCAGTGTTTATGCAGGCGGGGAACATCGCAAGTACCTTTTCGACCTAGCCCTTCTGCAGAGCATAAGAGCGGAGCTTGCGGCTTAACGTCCGACGCGAGATGCCGAGAATCCTGGCTGCCTTTTGCTGGTGGCCTGCTGTTCCCCGGAGAGCCCGAAGGATAAGGTCCTTTTCCATCGTGTCGAGCGGTGCGGCGATGGGCGTTTCCACAGAATCAATTCGCGGGCGAAACTCCTGAATATGACTCGGCAGCTCGTGCGCGGTGATGGTTTCGCTCGGGCAGAAGACAGCCGTAGTGAGCACCACGTTGCGTAACTCACGAACATTGCCGGGCCAATGATAGTTCTCGAGCGTCGCCTTCGCTTCCTGGCAGAACGTCAAGTGCGGGTACGTCGCATGCAGAAAGAAGTTGGCGAGAGGAATGATGTCTTCCCTGCGCTCACGCAACGGAGGAACACGCAAATGAATCTGGTTCAGGCGATGAAACAGATCGTTGCGGAACGCGCCCTTCTCTACCTGATCTTCCAAATTGCGGCTGGTCGCCGCGATGATCCGAGCATCGGTCGTAACTTTCTTGATCCCACCAACACGGTAATACGGAGTTCCGTCCAGAACGCGCAGCAACTTCACCTGCGTGCGCGGTTCGAGTTCACCGATTTCGTCGAGGAACAATGTGCCCTCGTGGGCCAACTCGAAGAACCCGGCTTTCTGCGCGTCGGCGCCGCTAAATGCGCCTTTCTCATATCCGAACAGCTCACTCTCAACCAGATGTTCGGGAAGAGCACCACAGTTCACGTCAATCAAAGGTTTGTTACATCGCAGCGAAAAATGATGAATCGCTCGCGCAATAATCTCTTTTCCGCTTCCTGTCTCGCCCGTTATTAACACCGAGGCATTTGTCTTGGCGATGCGCTCGGCAGTCGCCATCAGGCGCTGGAGCGCTGGGCTGTGCACAATCGCAGGCACGCCCTGCAAGATCTGCGGGTTGGACTCAGTGGGCAAGAGTCGGACAGTTTCGGGAAACGTACGGTGTACGTAACAAAGTACTGCTGAAGATGTATGAAATCTAAGGGTGATGCGACTGAAAGGGATTACCTTCGGTTACCTGGCGAGGTTACTTTAGGGAAGTCCATCCCTCTTCGAGCTGTTTTTGCAGAATCCAGCGCTTCAGATCGGCCGCAGACCCCTCATCGATCTTCAGAAACTTGATTCCGGCGTGTCCATCCCGCGAGCACCACGCGATCTCAGACTCGGCTTGCACTAGAGTCTCGATGCCCGGGACCTTGAAATTGAGGTAAAAGGTGAGAGCGTTTTGGGCCTCCAGCGGAACCTTGTTTAATGCGATGCCCCCCAGGCTGACGTTAGTCGCTTCGGCGGTGAACTCATGGCCGTCGGAGGTCTTCACTTTCACCGGCACTTCGAGGGTACTGCGGAAGTAATTCTGCTGCCGTTGGCTGAGAACGCCTAGGCTGTCCGAACCTGGATGCGATTCTTCGCGCATATGCTTGAGCTGACGGCTCAGCGTCCGACGAGAGATTCCTAATTCTTCCGAGGCTAGGCCCTGGTGTCCACTATGGCGGGCCAGAGCTTCGAGAATCCGCTGTTTCTTGATGTCACGTAAGCCCCCGCCCGACGGGGGCATGGGGGAAGCAGAAAAGGGGATCGAACCAATTCTGGGAGGGACAGTCGCGGCCCGGCTTAGCTGCGGTTCGGAGAGCTCAATTTCCGCAGGCAGATCCGAGGGCAGCACGACGTGGTTTGAGCACAATGCTCCGGCTCTAACCATGACATTCCGAAGTTCGCGAACGTTGCCGGGCCAATGGTAGGCTTCAAGTGCCGCCGCAGCTGCTGGCGAGAGCTCCACTTCGGGATAGTTTGCCGCCAAAAAATATTCCGCCAGCAGCCCGATGTCTTCTTTTCGTTCCCGCAGAGGCGGCACACGCAGTTGAAACTGGGACAGGCGATGGTATAGATCACCACGAAATCGGCCTTCTTTTACCGACTTATCCAGCTCCTGGTTTGTGGCAGCGATCAGCCTTACATCGACAACGACTTTCTTCGTCCCTCCCAGACGGTAATACGGAACTCCATCCAGGACCCGAAGCAGCTTCACTTGGAGCTTGGGTTCGAGCTCGCCAACTTCATCGAGAAATAAGGTTCCCTTCGATGCGAGCTCAAAGAAGCCCGGTTTTGGATTGTCGGCACCGCTAAAAGCCCCCTTTTCGTACCCAAATAGTTCACTCTCAACCAGATGTTCGGGGAGTGCGCCGCAGTTTACGTCGATCCAGGGCTGATCACCTCGGAGGGAATGAAAGTGGAGGGCACGTGCGATCAGTTCTTTTCCCGTGCCAGTCTCTCCGATGATGAGCACGGCGGCGTTGTGGTGCGCCACGCGCTCGACCATCTGCAGTAATCGTCTCATTGACTCACTGCGAAAGACGGCCTGCGCTCCAGGCAAATCCAAAATTACAGGTTCACTGCTCAAAACGAAGTGGCCTTTCGAAGCTCTGGGCCGGAGTGTAGGCCAGCAGCGTAGATGACCGCAACCCAAATGGAAAGCGGTACTTGGCCTGACAATGTCTCTGCAAAAGGCCCTATTTTCGGGGCTTCCAACCCGGTATTCGTTGATTTAACCCAAATACGACATTTCTTGGCGTAATTGCGAGACATGCTGTCTCACTCGGGATGGCGCAGTGCGCCAATGTGTCCCAAGCCGTGCATTTCCATTTCGGTCCTAATGTCTAAGTAGAAGAAAATACAGGCCAAACCTCAGTTTTCTATGCACAGCCACTCGTGGAAGGAGAAATGCACCAATAGAGGTCGCGAGGGTAACAACAATGCAGGCAGACCGACTTAAGGCTGGTGCATTCATCACCTTAATCGCATTCTCAGGCGCCTCAGTGTTCGCCTATGGAATGCTGAACTGGCATGCTCAGGATCTGGTGCGGCTGGTTGTCTATATCGTCATAGCGGCCGTTGCCTCAGGGTTAAAGGTCAGTTTACCGGGCGTGAATGGGACGATGTCCGTTAACTTCCTGTTCGTTCTGCTCGGCATCGTCGAACTCAATCTTCCGGAAACATTGCTCATCGGCCTCACGGGCATTGTCACTCAGAGCCTGTGGAAGTCGCGCAAAATCACACCTGTTCACCTGACGTTCAATCTAGGCGGGAATGCGCTCGCGATCGGAGCTGCATACTCCGCTTACGAGTTTGTGAACAGCCGCTGGTTCGCGCACAGTCTTCCGCTGTCGCTGGTTGTCGCCGCGTCTGTGTACTTCCTGGCAAATACGATTCCCATTGCGGGAGTGATTTCGCTAACTGAGCACAAACCAGTCACCAAGACCTGGAAGGAATGCTACTTCTGGTGTTTTCCGTACTATTTGTTTGGCGCCGCCCTCACCGGACTGGCGCACCTGATTAACCAGCATGCTGGATGGGAAACGTCGCTGCTCGCCTTCCCGGCTGTGTACTGGATCTATCGTTCCTATCGCCTGTATCTCGAACGGCTGGAGCACGAGAAAAGCCACGTTGAAGACATGGCTGCTCTCCACTTGCGAACCATTGAAGCATTAGCTTTGGCGATCGAGGCCAAAGATCACACTACGCATGAGCACCTGAAACGCGTGCGCGTTTATGCCGTTGAGATTGCAAAGAAGTTGAAAGTTTCCGAAGAAGAACTCGAAGCGCTTCGTGCGGCGTCATTGCTGCACGATATCGGCAAGCTGGCGGTGCCGGAGCACATCATCTCCAAGCCAGGCAAATTGACGCCGGAAGAGTTCGAGAAGATGAAGATCCACCCGATCGTGGGAGCCGAGATTCTGCAGCGCGTGCAATTCCCATATCCGGTAGTTCCCATCGTGCGCGCTCACCACGAAAAGTGGGATGGCAGTGGATATCCCTTTGGCCTGCGCGGCGAAGAGATTCCCATGGGCGCCCGCATTCTGGCTGCGGTTGATTGCCTGGATGCGCTCGCGTCTGACCGTCAATATCGCCGAGCCCTGCCGCTGGATGAAGCAATGCGTCACGTGGAAATGGAAGCCGGCACCAGCTTCGATCCAGTAGTGGTCGCTGAGTTGAAGAAGCACTATCAGGAACTGGAGCGGAAGGCACAGGATCAAGATCATCCACTGGTGAAGCTCTCGACCGATGTAAAGGTCGAAAAGGGAACACCCGCTGCGGGGCTTGAGCACAACGAAGGCAATCGCGACGAACAGCCGATTGTGCAAAAGGCACACCAAGTCGAATTTCTGTCATCGATCGCAAGCGCTCGTCAGGAAGCGCAGATGCTGTTCGAACTTAGCCAGACAATCGGCAATTCGCTTTCTCTCGACGAAACGCTTTCTGTGCTGTCAGTGCGTCTAAAACGCCTGATCCCATACGACTCCATCGCGATCTACTGCAAGAAGGAGGATCGTCTGGTGCCGGAGTTCGTCACCGGCGATAACTTCCGCTTGTTCTCGTCCTTGCAGATTCCGATGGGCCAGGGCCTCTCCGGATGGGTGGCGCAGAATCGCAAGGCCATCGTGAATGGCAATCCATCGGTCGAGCCTGGATATCTGGCTGATGACACCAAGTTCAGCACCTTGCGCTCCGCGTTAGCAGTTCCTCTCGAAGGCTTACAAGGCGTGCTCGGCGTGTTGTCGTTGTATCACTCCGAGAAGGACGCGTTCACCAACGATCACCTGCGCATTCTGCTGGCGATCGCTTCCAAGCTTGGACTTTCCATCGAAAACGCATTGAAATACCGGCTGGCCGAGACGTCGGCAACCACCGACTATCTCACCGGATTGCCCAATGCGCGTTCGCTGTTCCTGCACCTTGATCGAGAGATGTCCCGTTGCCGCCGCCACGAAGAAGCTCTCACGGTGCTGGTCTGCGATCTCGATGGATTCAAGCAAGTCAACGATCGCTTTGGACACCTGGAAGGCAACCGTCTGCTGCGAGTATTCGCACAGAAGCTGAAAGAATCCTGCCGCGAGTACGACTACGTAGCCCGTATGGGCGGCGACGAGTTCGTAATCGTCGCTCCCGGACTCGCTCCGGAAGCAAGCCTGGAGAAGACCTGCTACTTCAATGAACTCGCCATCGAGGCAGGAAGGCAAGTTACAGGTGAGGAAATCGTCTCACTGAGCGTTGGCTCTGCTTACTACCCCAAGGATGGCCGGGACGCAGAGCAATTGCTCGCCGAAGCGGATCGCCGGATGTACGTTGTAAAGCAACAGCACCATTCCGGCGTAGACATTCCTCAAGAAGTTCCTCGAGCCGCCAAGGTGAACTGAGCACCTTCAAGCCCGGGGCCTCGCAGGAAACCCCAGTCCCGCAAGGGATTGGGGTTTTCGTTTTTCCGGAAAATTCCCAGGACCAGGGAGAAAAACAGGCGAGTTTTCAAATTCAGCCTCAAAATCATCGAATTCTGCCCAAAATCCGCAAATTTCGTTCAAAACCAGGGAATTAACAGGGATGTCTGTGGATATCCCGCTAAGCTACTGCCAACAAGGTGGTTAGTGCCAGTTCTCGCGGGATTCAAGAAATTAACAGCGAAGTATCAGGGATTCGCACCCTCAAACTGTCCGCGCTCCTGCATCCTTAGATCGTTTGAGTAGCTCCGCGATTGTGATGAGCAACAGCGTTCAGAAACGAGTTTGTTTGCTTGGCCAAGAGTGACCCCGTCTACCCATACACCAAACATCCTGAGCGCAGGAGGGTTCCCGCGCGCTTTCACCAGCGCGGGAGACCGGAGTCGAAGGATCCTTTGTGTTGATTTTGATTGCGACGGCTGCAAGGTTTGATGAGAGTTGGGCGGTTCGGTCAATGCAACGGCGCTGTGGGGAGTAATCGTGCAAGCGCGGATCGAGTATCCATGTGTTCATGCGCTCGGGTCCCGGGTTCTAAGTACAAGATTGGTACGTACGATCAGGCGGAAGACGTCATTTTTTGTCTATGATTCGTTCAAGATGAGGAACCGGACGCATGAATAAACCGGATGGTCAGGACACGGCAGGCCGCCTCTCTGCAATTGTAGCGAACTCGCTGGACACTCAGGCGAAAACGCAAGATCTGGCGCGCCAGGCGTACCAAAGCCGCACCCAGTTCCACAGGTTGTTCCGAATAGTGGTCGAAGAAACTCCCGGAGCCATGCGACGACGGCTGTTGTTGGAAAGAGCAGCATATCAACTGGCGCATACCGGAATGTCGGTCACGGACGTCGCCCTGGACGCCAACTACGGTTCGTTGGAGGCGTTCACGCGCGCTTTCCGAAAAGCTTTTCGGATTTCTCCCAGCCTCTACCGGCGCATGCGTGATCCGCACTTTCACTTGCCGGCGTTCAACAAAATTCACTTTTTTGCCCCTGGTTCCTCAACAAAAGGAGGAAGAGACATGGATTTATTCGATCGTTTTGCAGGCAACGACTCGTGGCATACGCGGCATTTGTTGGAATACGCGGCTACTTTGACAGAGGAACAGTTGGATCGGCCGCTGCCCACCGTCGTAGAGCTTCTGCCCTGGCGGGAGTCGAATAAAACTCTAAGGCAGCTCTTGGAAAACATTATCTTCACTAAAGAAGTTTGGACCGCCGCGCTGTCCGGGGTCGATATGGATATGAACGGCCCTTCCAAATCGCAGCGCTCCCCGCAAGCTCTGCTGCAAAGGCTCGAAAAGACCGATGCTGAACTGCATCGCATTCTAAGTGACATCCGAAACCGCTCCGCCTGGGACGATACGTTCGTCGACGCTCTGTGCGAACCGGCTGAGACCTTCACTTTCGGCGGCGTCTTCGCCCATATCATGACATTCAACGCGCATCGGCGATTGATGGCTTTGGACGCTCTACGCCAACTCGGCGTCCAAACCGAGGGTTTCGGCGATCCCATGGAGTATGAGGAGAGGGTGGCACCCTGGAACCAGCGGATAGCTCTTAAAATGCCGTGAGAGAACACCTCCCGGTTGTGACCACTCACACAACCCAAAACAAAAGCTCTTGATACAGAACTCTGTTCTTGAAATCCCCTTCGTGAAATTTGCCCGGATTTACTGAATTTCAACGAAAACGTGGCTCTTCGGGATGAAATTGACAAGGCGTCCATGTTCGAGGAAGTCATCGGCGAGGTGCCGGCTCTGCAAATAGTCCTTGCAGGCGTGAGCAAGGTTGGCGGGTGGCCCATCCCTTCCCATTGTGGTCTTCGCATCGGACTCCGAGAAACTGGGTGCCCATTTCCT
>Ga0209687_1000655_pt1 | contig 11415 bp, 9 predicted proteins | sample GraSoiAngelo_136_FD_185893 | JGI IMG/M metagenome (GOLD analysis project Ga0209687, IMG submission 185893) | Grasslands soil microbial communities from the Angelo Coastal Reserve, California, USA - 14_0929_09_20cm (SPAdes) (version 2) | ecosystem: Environmental > Terrestrial > Soil > Grasslands ...
CCCCCGACCCGAAAAGTTCACCGCAGAGATAGGCTTGAATGTATGATATAAATATCTATTATCCAGTCACTTATGTTGAAAGATGGCCCTGGGCTAAATCTTGGTTCCTTGATGATCGCGCATGATACCCGTTGCGAAGCGAGGATGAGGGGCGCGGTATCGCCTCACCGGCCGGGCAAAAGCTATTTCGCTCGCAACCGCATCGGTCTAACGAATATCAAACTCAACGGGAGTCCGGGTGGCGCAGATAGAGCGCCATCCCGCCGACATCGATCACGGCGAAGTTCCAAGCGAGATATTCTGCCCCGATTAATCCTGCATTCGATTCCTCCGCGCTCTTTGAATGCAACATCTCGCCCGACACGTTCACTACGCCGACGGTCGCCCTGGGAATGGTAAAATCACCGATCGTCAGATCCTTAATATCGCCCGTGCCCAGGCGCTCAACTCGTCCCTCTCCGGCGTCCTCGACAAACCCAGTCCCCCCGATGCTGACCCCAGCCTGGCTCGCCATTCTTCTGTCCAGGGTCGTTACGGCGGCACCGGTGTCCACGATCAATCGCGTCGGGTGGCCATTGAGCACGGCCGGGACTTCGAGATGATTGCCTGAGTCCAATCGCATCGGAATTCGCGTGAATCCTCTGCCGGAAAGAAAACTGGCCAGCTTTTGACTGACTGCGGTGTTGGGGCCGTTTGGATTAATGTAAAGCATTTGGCGAGCGCAATCGATAATCATCCCAAATTTGTTCATCTCCCGGGCACCGAGCAGACCATTGAGATGCGGCAATCTATTGACTACCGAGATATGCGTTCCCGTGGCTGGGGCGGGCGCGTCTGCGTTCATGTCGGATGTGTCGGCCAGCGCGACTGGCACATTGGTGACCACGCAATTGCCCAAGGCGATGCTCTTCGCCATGCTCACTCCATAGTGCTCCCATCTTTTCCCAAAAATTCTGCCTATGTTGATGGTGGTGTTTTCGACTTTTAGCGCAAATGTCCCTGCGCTGTTTTTGTCGATAATGGTAACCGGCGCTCCCGTGTCGATCATCAGTGCAGCGCGTTTGTTGTTAATCGAAACCGGAACGAAAAGATGATTACCGAATCGCCGCTCCAGTTTCACCCCGACAAGTCCTTGTCCGGAAAGGAAGCCGGCGAGGGTGCCTGGCTGCTGTTGCGATTGTGCGGTAAAAGGCGCGAGCGCCGCCGTCCACAAAATCAAGGCGAACAACTTTTTCATGAGCTGCCTTATAACATGCCGCTGCATCTCCAACTACTTTTCGTCAGAACAATGTAGCGATCACTTAAACCTATGGGGAAACGGCCGCAGTTCCGCTAGCATCCTGATCATTCGCGCTCGCGAGTTACTCGTAATTTCCGAGTACCTGAATACGGGCGAGGTACAGGCTTCGACCGTTTCGAGGCGGGTGGTAAAGAGTCGCGGAGTAATAAAGCGGCGCGCGATTGGGATTAAGTGGAACTGTGTTTGGATCGATCGTAACTCTGGAAAATTCGTTTCGGGCTTTGTCGCTGGTCGAAACAACAATCTGACTGATTAACTCGTCCAGAGCGATGTCAGCATCGCTGTTGTAATCGAAACGCAGTGATACCAGGACCGTTTCCCCACCAGGCAGATTTTGCACACTGCCTCGAACTGTCGCCCCACCGCCTTCGAGGCGAGCGCGAAATGGAACCAGGCGCCTGTCGCCATGGTTAACCCGTACCTGGACGTCCGCCTGCAAGGGCGATTGCTCCTGCCCCATGATCAGGTGCGACGCAAAACACAAGGGCAACAGAGCAACAACGGCAAACCTTCGCTTCATCCATGGCAGGATCATAAAATTTCGGTCAGAGGTCAACTGGCTAGCGCCGAGTTATCGGTTCTTCCGTTAACGGTTATTTGGGAAATCAAGGTTGCGAGTCTTTTGTTGCTGAGCGCTACTCGCTGTCAGCTCGTCCGTACGCCACCGGTGCGCTCTCCCTGCGCTCCACAACTACCGGCTTCTTCAATACGGCCACAAGTGTAAGCGCGCTCTATTCCAATACCACCGGCTACTACAACGTGGCCAACGGAGTGAGCGCGCTCTTTTGCAACGTCGTTGGCCACGACAACACCGCGGAAGGTTTTCAGGCGCTCCTCAAGAACAAAGGCTCAAGCAATATTGGGATCGGGAGTAACGCCGGAGCCAATCTCACCAGCGGGAGCAACAATATCGATATCGGCAATCTGAGTGTAGCGGGCGACGCCGCTAAGATCCGCATCGGCAAGCAAGGAACACAGACTGCGACCTATATCGCCGGGATTTACGGCAAAACGGTTGCCAGTGGGACCAAGGTAGCGGTAATGATTGATTCGACCGGCAAACTGGGAACCGCCGTTTCCTCGGCCCGGTTCAAGCACGAGATCAAGCCGATGGATAAGGCGAGCGAAGCCATACTCGCCCTTAAACCGGTTGCTTTCCGCTACAAAGAGGAGCTCGACCCAGATGGTATGCCGCGGTTCGGCCTCATCGCTGAGGAAGTAGAGAAGGTGAATCCTGATCTGGTCGTTCGTGACGAGGACGGAAAAGTGAACACCGTCCGCTACGAAGCAGTCAACGCAATGTTACTTAATGAGTTCCTCAAAGAACATCGCAAAGTGGAAGAGTTGAGAGCGATTATCGCAAAGCAGGATGCGACCAATGCCCAACAGCAGAAGCAAATCGAAGCTTTAACTGTCGGTCTGCAAAAGATCACTGCTCAGCTCGAATCAGGCAAACCCGCGCCGCGCGTTGCGATAAACGATCAGTGAATAATTGCGGGCGACACGCCCGCCTCTACAGCTACGCCGAGACGACAGGCGCCTGCGAGGACCGCCGCGAGCTGATTGCGGCGCGGACGAAATTGTTGCCCAGTTCCCACATTGGGCCGGGGAATTTGCGACAATCGGCCAGGACGTTGTCCAATGCGGTCACGAAGAGCGCGATTTCTTTTTCGCCGATGATGAGCGGTGGCAGGATCTTGAGCACGTCCATGGCGTGCCCGGCTACCTGAGTAAGGATACGATGTTTACTCAACATTTGGGTCACGATCATTTGGGCGAACAGGACCTTGTCCACCTTGTGCAGTAGTTTCCACGCCATCTTAAGTTTGAACTCGCTCGGCTCGTGGAACTCGATCGCAATGATTAATCCTTTGCCACGGACTTCCTTGATGAAACTGTGCTTCGCGCGCAAGGCATCGATCCGTTCCATCAATTGCGCGCCCATTTCCGCAGCGCGCTCCACCAGATTTTCCTGATCGATCACTTCGAGCGCGGCCAGGCCGCAGGCCATGGCCAGATTGTTCCGGCCGAACGTAGTCGAGTGAACTACGCATCGATCCATTCGACTGAACGTCTTCTGATAAATGTCGCGCTGGCTGACGATCGCCCCGCACGGGACGTAACCGCCGCTCAAGGTTTTGGCCAGCGTGATGATGTCCGGTTCGAGGTTCCAGTGCTGGAACCCGAACATCTTCCCGGTTCTTCCCAGGCCACACTGAACTTCGTCGCTAACGAGAAGTGTGCCATATTTCCGGCAGAGCGCCTGCGCGCGCGGGAAGAAATCTGTGGTTGGCGATTTACAACCTTTACCCTGCACCGGTTCAATGACGAAGGCAGCGACATCACCTTTAGCCAGCTCACGCTCGAGGGATGCGGCGTCATCCAGGGCGATGCGCGTGTCCCATTGATCCATGAGCGGTCCGAAGCCTTCTGTGAAACTTTCGCAACCCATCAACGATAACGACCCGATGCTGAGTCCGTGAAACGCGCTTTCCAGCGAGACGACGCGCTTCTTTCCGGTGGCGGCGCGCGCGAATTTTAGTGCGCCTTCCATCGCTTCAGTGCCGGAGTTGCAAAAGAAAACGGCGTCGAGATGCGGCGGTGTGCGTTTGGTGATGGCTTCGGCCAGGAGCCCGCTGAGGAGCGAGCAATCCATCTGCACCATGTTAGGTAAATCGAGATCCAGAACGTCGCGGATCGCTTTCTTCACCACCGGATGGTTGCGGCCAATGTTGAAAACGGAATAGCCGCTGAGGAAATCCAGGTAGGCGTTATTATCCATGTCGTAGAGATAGGCGCCTTCAGCCCGTGCATAGGTTTTGTCGAAGCCAATAACGCGCTGGGCCGCGACCAGGGTGCGATTGATGTGACGATGATGCAGCTCGTAGTTCTCACCGAGCCGCGCTGCGATGATTTCCTTCAGGTCAAATGCCACTTTGGATGTTCCTTGATTTAGGGGTGAAACGCAAACGTGCGTGCACCGGGATCAGCGATCCCGGCTACAAGACTTTTTCTTGAGACGCGACTCCCCAAAGAATTCGTTGGCAATCAGCGCGCGTCCCTCCATTAAGGACGCCAATCTCGATACGCCTCCTGCGCACCGACCTGCAGGTTCGTTTTTCCAGGTGAATGTCGTTCCAGTTGTATGGCGAGCCATTGGAACCATTCAAAAGTCTTCTGCGAACCGCTGCGTCGGCGTTCCTCCTCGACGTAGGGCTCTAATTTGCGCCAGGCGAGACGAACTGTGCCGCCAACCAGGTCGGCTGCCACGCGTAATGGAACGATTCGCGCATAAATGGAGTAGCCAAGTCCCTCCAGAATAACCCCGACTGAATGCGCGGCGCGTAACACATCGGCGTTGGCTTCGATCGCTAAAGCGCTAGAACCATCCGGGATACTGTGCACGACGATCATCGACTTCATCCATTCCGGCGATAAGAGCGCCTGGACCGCAGCGTAAGCCGCGCGCTCTTGCCGCGCGCGTCGCGATCGCTGCGCCTCGACCAGACCGAAACCGACTCCTGTGATCACAGTGAGTGCGGTCGCGACATTCGCAACGGTGGACAAATCCATTCGCGATCCTTATTAGCAAAAGATCGGCTGTCTTCGAGGAGAAAGGCGAAAGCCGAACCCCGGGATCAGCGATCCTGGCTACAAAAAAGCCGCAAGATTCTCGTGGAACCCTGCGGCTTCGAATTAATCGACTATATCGATGTTAGTCTTCGACCTGGACACGCTCAACCACGCGCTTCTCGCGGGGGCCGGTGTAATAGACGCGCACCTTCTGGCCGGGCCGGAGCGGAGCGGTTACGATTTGGCCCGCGCCATTGACGATGCGCGCGGCCGTCCCGAGAGCGAAGCTCACCGGACCTTCACGCTCACTCTTCACCACAATGGTTTTGCCGGGTGTGTAAGTGGTCACCGTGCCGGTTTCATATGTGGTGGTCGACTCGGTCGTTGTCGTCGTGGCCGGAGCGGCTGTCGTTGTTTGTTCAGTTGTAGTTGTGCTTGTTTGCGCGAACGCCACGGGGGCGATCAGCGCACAAGCGACTGTGATAATGCTTTTATTCATAATCCCTTCCCTGATTTGTTGTTGGATTTTGCCTCGACCCCAACGGCCCAGGCATAGCCGGTGCTGCGGAGATCGGCCTTTCATTATTAGACCAGACCGGGGACGCCGGTATTCGATCTAAATTAGATTTATTCACGGGACGATCGACTCAGCCGCTCTATCTGGGCGATACAAAATGAGCGCACCCAACATCTTGTAGTTGTAGCGGCGTTTGTCTTAAACGCCGACTTTAATCAGCCGCAGCGGCAGCAGCCGCGGCTACAAAATGCAATCCGCGATTGCAGCTGCAGCCATAGAGACGGCCCTGTCGGCCACAAAAGATCGGCTGCCATTGGAGATTTTGCGGGCGACACGCCTGCCCTGCACCAAAACTGTTGTAGCGGGATTTGTGTCAAACGCCGACCGCAAAGAAATGGCATCTCGCACAGACGCCTACAATAAACCAAGCATTGCGCACCCCTGATTTGAGTGCGCGTGCAGTTTCGCTAATCTTCGTGCTTCGATGCCAAACGCCGCTCTCGATCCCGAGGTCACGCCGGAAGTTGTGGCTAGTCATGGCCTGACGCCCGAGGAATTTATCCGCATCAAAAAAATTCTCGGACGCGAACCCAATTTCACCGAGCTGGGAATTTTTTCAGTGATGTGGAGTGAACATTGTTCGTACAAAAACTCGCGCCGTGAATTAAAGAAATTCCCCACGACCGGCCCAAACATTCTGGTTAAGGCAGGCGAAGAAAATGCCGGCGTGGTTGATATCGGCGATGGTTGGGCGGTCGCGTTTAAGATCGAATCACACAATCATCCGAGCGCGATCGAGCCGTTCCAAGGAGCGGCCACCGGAGTTGGTGGAATCATTCGCGATATTTTCACGATGGGCGCGCGCCCGGAATTTTGCCTGAACTCGCTGCGCTTCGGACCGATCACAGAAAACTCTAGCGGCCGCGAGGCAGGTAACGCGCCTGCCACCACAGAAGATCGACGATCCAGAATCGCCGCCAACCGGCGGCTCTTTACCGGTGTTGTCTCGGGCATTGCGCACTATGGCAATTGCATCGGCGTCCCGACGATCGGCGGCGAAATTTATTTCGACGAAAGCTTTGAAGGGAATCCGCTGGTGAACGTTTTTTGCCTCGGCGTTCTGCGACACGAACAGTTGGCGCGTGGCGCTGCTCGCGGAGTCGGTAACCCTGTGTTTTACGTCGGCGCGGAGACAGGGCGCGATGGTTTGGCGGGCGCGTCGTTTGCCTCGCGTGAATTGACGGAAGAGTCGCGCGAAGACCGGCCGGCGGTGCAGGTGGGCGATCCGTTCAAGGAAAAACTTTTGCTGGAAGCATGTTTGGAATTGCTCGCGACCGATGCCGTCGCCGGAATTCAGGACATGGGCGCGGCGGGATTGACCTGCTCGACCTGCGAAACGGCGAGCCGCGGTGGCAGCGGTGTGGAAATCGATCTCGCGAAAGTTCCGAAGCGCGAGCCGGGAATGACGCCGTACGAAATTCTGCTGAGCGAATCGCAAGAACGAATGCTGATCATCGGGAAACGCGGCAAGGAAAATATTGTGCGCGAAATTTTCGCGAAATGGGACGTGCCCTGCGCCGAAATCGGGCGTGTGACCGACGACGGCATGATGCGTGTGCGCAACAACGGCAGTGTGTCGGCGGAAATTCCGGCGAAGCCGTTGGCGGAAGAGGCGCCGCTGTATTCCCGAGATGCGAAACCGCCTTCTGCCGCGGCCGGGATCAACGATCCCAGCTACAGCGATTTGCCGAGGATCGATACTCACGAGGCGCTTCGCCGGTTACTTTGTGACCCCACAATTGCGTCGAAGAATTGGGTTTATCGCCAATACGATCATACTGTTCGAACCGGCACGGTGGTAAAGCCGGGATCGGATGCCGCCGTCTTCTATATTAGAGAGGCGAACAAGATCCTGGCGGCGACAACCGATTGTAACTCGTTGTATTGCGCGCTTGATCCGCGCGAGGGCGGACGCATTGCAGTGGCGGAAGCAGCCCGAAATCTTACCTGCTCTGGCGCGCGACCGCTGGCGGTGACGGACAATTTGAACTTCGGTAATCCCTACAAGCCGGAAAATTTCTGGCAGTTGCGCGAGGCAGTGGAGGGAATCGCTGAGGCCTGTCGCGCGTTCGGGACGCCGGTGATTGGAGGCAACGTCTCTCTATATAATGAGAGTCCGGCCGGAGTGGTCGATCCGACGCCGACGGTGGCGATGGTTGGATTGATCGAGGACGAGAAACATATCACCACGCAATGGTTCAAGAATAAAGGCGACGCGATTATTTTGGTTGGACCTGGAGCCGGCGTCGCCGACCCCGATTCTTCCAGTGCGGCCGCGGCCAACGATCCCGGCTACAATCTTGGCGGGTCGCGCTTTCTTAAGGTTTGTTACGGAAAGAAGATCGGGCCGGTGCCGAAGCTCGATCTCAAGCTAGAGACCGCGGTGCAAAACGGAGTGCGCGATTTGATTCGGCTAGGTCTCGTTAGGAGCGTGCACGATTGCAGCGAGGGCGGACTCGCAGTTGCGATGGTGGAATGCTGTTTCAATCTTGATAGGTTGCTTGGCGCGGAGATTGATTTGGAAAACTGTGGTGGCAGCCACGCCGGCGACGCGCCTGCTTCTACAAACGTGGCCACAGTGCTCTTCAATGAAACGCAATCGCGCATCATCATTTCCTGCGATCCAAAAAATACGGAGCTGGTTTTGTCAGAATTAAGATCGAAAAATATTCCGCACGCGCAGATCGGCGGCGTGATTGCAGATGACCTTCGCATTACCGCGAACGGCGAAAATCTCAGCTGGCCGGTCGCGGAGTTGCACGATCTTTGGTGGAATGCGATCCAGCGGGCGGTGGAAAGCGATTCTGAGCCGATCCCGAGCTTATAAGAATGCCGTCATCCTGAGCATCAGTCGAGGGATCCCGATGCCTACCTTTAAGATTACTCAACGGGATCCGCCGGTCCGAGCCGGACGGGCGTTTTCGCTCGGGATGACGAGGACGTTACAAACATTGAACAGAACCACGAAATCGACGATGTTTCTTCACAATGCCCCCTGAAATCCCCGGAGAACCGTCGGATCACGAAGCGTTCCCGCAACACGAGTGCGGACTCTTCGGCGTGTTCGGTCATCCGAATGCGGCGGTGCTGACCTATTATGGCCTGTTCGCTCTGCAGCATCGCGGGCAGGAAAGTGCCGGGATTGTGACCAGCAACGGCGCCGGCCAGACCTTCCTCCAACACAAGGGCATGGGACTGGTCTCGCAAGTTTTCGGGCAGGAAGAGCTGGAAAAACTCAAAGGGACGCGTGCGGTCGGTCATACCCGCTATTCCACCACCGGGACGAGCACGCTAAAAAACGCGCAACCTTTCGTGGTCGATTGCGTGCGCGGGCAAATGGCGATTGCGCACAATGGAAATTTAATCAATGCCGATCTGCTGCGCGACGAACTCGAAAGCAAAGGTTCCATTTTTCAAACCACCGCCGATAGCGAAATTATTCTGCATTTGCTGGCGCGTCCCGCCGATAACGGCAGCAGCGTTCTGAGTGCCTTACGCCGGATCGAAGGCGCGTTCTCGCTTCTGATCATGAGCGAACAGGAGTTGATCGCGGTGCGCGATCCTTTTGGCTGGCGCCCGCTCGTTCTCGGAAAACTCGATGGCGCTTACATTCTCGCTTCAGAAACGTGCGCGCTCGATCTCATCCACGCTGAATTTGTTCGCGACATCGAGCCCGGCGAAGTGCTAATCATAAACGAGAACGGCTTGCGCTCGGAACGGCCGTTCCGAGACGAACAACCGGCTTTCTGCATGTTCGAATACGTTTATTTTGCGCGACCCGACAGCATCATCGGCGGGATGAATGTCGGCAAAGTCCGTACCGAGATGGGACGCGAGCTGGCGCGAAGGTTTCCGGTGGAAGCGGATATCGTAGTGCCGGTACCGGACTCGGGAAATTACGCCGCGCTCGGTTTTGCCGAGGAATTAAAGATCCCGTATCAGCACGCCTTTGTCCGGAATCACTATATTGGCCGGACGTTTTTGCAGCCGAGCCAGCTCATTCGCGACTTCGATGTGCGGGTGAAATTAAACCTGATCAAGGAAATGGTGGAAGGGAAACGAGTTGTGGTGGTGGACGATTCGATTGTGCGTGGCACCACCGCGCGCGCGCGCATCGTTAACTTGCGAGAAGCGGGCGCGAGAGAGGTGCACTTGCGGGTGAGTTGTCCGCCGCATCGTTTCGCCTGTCATTACGGAATCGATTTTCCCGATCCGGAAAAGCTAATTGCTAACCAGATGTCGATGGAAAAAATCTGCGAGTATCTCAATGTCGATAGTCTCGGCTATCTCGACATCGAGGGAATGGTCAAGGCTACCGGCCGGCCGGCCAACTCATTTTGCCTCGCTTGTTTTAACGGGAATTATCCCCTGCCCGTCGATCCTGCGTTGGACAAGTTCATCATGGAAAAGCGGGAACAACGTGCGCGTGCTCTCGCCGAGGAAAGGGACGGTCAGCCGACTTTGTTTGCAGAGTTGAAATGAAGGGCGAGTGACCTCAATCGCCTTTTTTGTCATTCCGAGCGTAGTCGAGGAATCTCTAACTATCGATGCCGCGAGGCTATAATTTTTGAGCTTATGTTTGGCGAAAATTATTCTCGAAAATAGTTAGAGATGTCTCGACTTCGCTCGACATGACAAAGAAAAAGGCTTACGCGCGCGCCGGCGTCGATGTTGATCTCGGCAACAGACTAAAGCGTCGAATTCAATCGCTCGTGCGCAAAACGCACGGCCCGCAGGTTCTGGGAAAAATCGGAGGGTTCGGTGGCTTATTCGCGCCGAATCTCCGCGGGATGCGTAAACCGGTGCTGGTCGCGAGCGTCGACGGCGTCGGCACCAAGTTGAAAATCGCCTTCGCCGCGAACAAACACGACACCGTCGGTGCCGATTTGGTGAATCACTGTGTCAATGACATCGCCGTTCTCGGCGCACGGCCGCTTTTTTTTCTCGACTATATCGGCGCGGAAAAGTTGGAGCCGCGCGTTTTCTCGGAGTTGCTGGGTGGATTTGCCAAGGCCTGTCGCGCGGCTAGTTGCGCGCTCATCGGCGGTGAAACCGCGCAAATGCCGGGAATGTATCAACGGGGGGAGTACGATCTGGCAGGTTGCATCGTTGGCGTGGTCGATCGCGGCGAGATCATCAACGGAAGCAGGGTCAGAGTTGGCGATGTGGTTCTCGGACTCTCGTCGAACGGATTGCACACCAATGGTTATTCGCTCGCGCGCAAAATCCTGTTTGAAAGATTGAAGCTCAAGCTTTCGTCGCGAATTCCGGGGGTTCGGGGAACGCTGGGCGAAGAGTTATTGCGCGTGCACAGAAATTATCAGCCGCTGCTGGCGAAAGTGCCGCGCCGAATGATTCATGGCCTCGCGCATATCACCGGCGGCGGATTAATCGACAATCTTCCGCGTATCCTGCCAAACAATTGCGATGCCGCGATCGATACTCGCAGCTGGCGTGTTCCTGAAATTTTCAATTTCATCGGCAGAAAAGGAAATGTTGATCGCACGGAAATGTATCAAGTTTTCAATATGGGAATCGGTATGGTCGCAATCGTCAACCAGCGCGATGTTGCCGCCGCGAAGAAAATGTTGCGCGCAAAAGTGATCGGTCGGATTGAGCGCGGCACCGGGAAAACCAAATTGTTGTAGAGGCGCTTGTGCTAAGCGCCTGTGAATTTTCGGGTCGGATCGGAGAATCCCGTAGCGCTACCTTCAGGATTCCATGGCGGGATCCCTCGGTCCGAGCCGGACTGGCATTTTTCGCTCGGGATGACCCAAGTTGGACCTAGGGATGACAACACGTTAGGTCGTGTCTAGGGTGACAACGATGGAAAAGCGCCGCCTTGGCCGAACAAATATGGATGTGACCGTGCTTGGTTTTGGCGGTGCGGGCATCGCCGGCGAGAGCCTGGAAAACATAGGGCGTGTGCTGAACAGCGCACTCGATGCCGGCATTAACGTCATCG
>Ga0209687_1000656_pt1 | contig 11409 bp, 6 predicted proteins | sample GraSoiAngelo_136_FD_185893 | JGI IMG/M metagenome (GOLD analysis project Ga0209687, IMG submission 185893) | Grasslands soil microbial communities from the Angelo Coastal Reserve, California, USA - 14_0929_09_20cm (SPAdes) (version 2) | ecosystem: Environmental > Terrestrial > Soil > Grasslands ...
TGTGCCGCGCCGGCGGCAATCCCGAGGAAATTGTACAATTGGCGGAACGTTTCATTGTCTCGCTGCAATCAGAATTTTGTGAATGGGCGCGTAAGGAGTTGCGCCGGCGGAAGACGGATCGGCGCGTCCAATCCTTTGATGACATGCTTACGCGACTAGACGAAGCATTGCGGGGCGAGAGCGGGAAAGAGTTGCGAAAAAGTTTGCGCGAGCGTTTCACCGTCGCGCTGGTGGATGAGTTCCAAGACACCGATCCGGTGCAGTATTCGATCTTCTCGCAGATTTATGGCGGTAGCGACAGATCCGTATTTTTTATCGGCGATCCCAAACAAGCAATCTATGGATTTCGCGGCGCGGACGTTTTTACTTATTTGGAAGCGGCAAAAGTTGCGAATCGCCGTTACACCTTGGGGCGGAATTGGCGTTCGGAAGCGAAGCTCCTCGATGGAGTAAACGCGATTTTCCGCCGGCGCGGCGATCCTTTTGTCATTGAAAGCATTGATCTTTCGCCGGTAACAGCATCGGGAAAAGCCGACGCGGAGCCGCTTACGATTGGCGGCCGGCGGGATCAACCGCTGCGTTTCTGGATCGCATCGACTGACGACAAGGCGCGAGTAGAAGAAGCGGTGGCGGCAGAGATTGCCTCATTGTTGGCCGGGGAAACAAAAACCGGGGAGAGGAAAATTGAGCCGCGCGACATCGCAGTCCTGGTGAATAACAACACGCAGCCAGGCTGGGTTCAGAGGGCGCTGGCAGATTATCGAATTCCATCGGTCGTTTACAGTGCGGCCAGCGTTCTCAAATCCGGCGAGGCGTCGGAGTTATCGCGGGTTCTGATGGCAGTGTCGCAGCCGACGCAGGAAAGAATTGTTCGGTCTGCGCTGGCGACAGAGGTGTTCGGCCTGAATGCGAGCGCGCTGGAGAATTTGTCGAGCGATGAAGCGGACTGGGAAGCGACGCTCAATCGCTTTGCCGATTACCACGTGCTTTGGCGCGACCACGGTTTCGTGCAAATGATGCGGGCACTTCTCATCGGCGAGAAAGTGCGGTCGCGTTTACTGCGCTGGCGGGACGGCGAACGGCGGCTCACGAACGTTTTGCATTTGATCGAACTGTTGCATGCAGCCTGTGTTGAAAATCGCCTCGGCATTAATGGGCTGATCAAATGGCTGGCGCGGCAAATTTCGCTCGGTGCCGAATTAAAAGACGAACATGAATTGCGTTTGGAAAGTGACGAAGACGCGGTCCGGATCGTTACTATTCACAAAAGCAAAGGGCTCGAGTATGACATCACTTTTTCCCCGTTTGCGCGCAAGGAACCATGGAGCGCGGCGAAGGAATTCTTGAAGTTTCATGAAGACGATAAACTCGTGCTCGATCTGGAAGAATTACCGGCGCACAAACAAATCCGGAGTCGCGAAGAGCTGGCGGAGATGGTTCGCCAACTTTACGTCGGACTTACCCGGGCGAAACATCGCAGCTATCTGATTTGGCAGGAAAGGAAAGCAAAATCGAAATCGGCTCTGGCCTGGCTATTTTCCGAGGGAGCGTCGGCCGACGCATTTCTCGAGGAAAAAGGCGAGTCCAACACGAGCGGAAGTGTGCGGGCCGCATTTGGCGAAAGCGATTTAATTGCGGTTGAAGAGTTACCCGAAGGCGGAGCAAAGGTTTTCCCACCGGCACCGGCGTTACGAACATCGCTGGCGCCGCGAGTTTTCGATAAGGAGATCGATCGAAGCTGGCGGATTTCGAGTTTCAGTTCGCTGATTAGCGGGCGAACGGAAGAACCAGAAGCACCGGATTACGATCGCGCTGAAATTGGCGTCGAGATTGCAGAAGAACCGGTCCTCCAAACGCAGGGCATTCACGCTTTTCCCGGTGGGATGCGGGCCGGAACCTGCCTGCATTTGATTCTGGAGGAACTTGATTTCGCCGATCTCTCGCACCTGCGACCGCTGGTCGCGAGAAAACTGAGCGATTTTCATTTCGAAAACTTCGATGAAGTGGTGTGCGACACTTTGGAGAAAACCTTGCGAGTCTCACTTGGGGAAGATGGCTTCACGCTTTCCCAAGTATCGCGCCCATCGCGTCTGTCGGAACTGGAGTTCATTTTTCCGATTACCGCATTAACCACGGAACGTCTGCGCAAGGTGTTTCAGTTGGAGGAGCTGCCACTTGCGATCGATCGCCTGCAGTTCGCGCCGGCCAATGGGTTCATGAAAGGATTCATCGATCTAGTTTTTGAGCACGAGGGACGTTTCTATTTTGTCGATTGGAAATCGAATTGGCTGGGTGCGGACTCTGCCAGTTACACGCCTGAGAGCGTTGCGACGGAAATGACGCGGTATTTTTACAATTTGCAGCTTGGTATTTATGCGGTCGCGCTGCATCGCTACTTGGAACGGCGTCTTCCGGATTACGAGTACGAGAAGAATTTCGGCGGCGCCTTCTATATTTTTCTGCGCGGAATCGATCCGAGCAAACGGAACAACGGGATATTTTCAACACGCCCGCCGCGCAAGTTTGTGGAACAACTGAATGAAATTTTCCATGGGAACTCTTGAGCTTGAAGTTCATTTTATCGATCGGCATTTTGCGGCGCTGATTAACCGTTTGGCAAAGATTCCATCGCCGGAACTGGAGTTGGCCGCCAAATTGGTCAGCAATTTTCGCGAGCGCGGAGATGTTTGCGTAGCGCTGCGAGCGATTACTGGCAGCGACGCCTCAAAAATCGGAGGTCCGGATATTCCGCCGCTGCATAGTTGGGTAAGAAAATTGCGCGCGTCGGGTGTTGTCGGCAAACCCGGGGAATTTGCGCCACTCATCCTAGATGAGAACGAGCGACTTTACCTTCAGCGTTACTGGAAATATGAGGATGAACTGGCGCGCAATCTTCGGGCGCGCTTGAGAGAACATCCGATTCGCGACTTTAACCGCACCGAGTTAGCGAGCAATTTGGCAAAACTCTTTCCGGCTCAGTCAGATTTGCAAAAAGTGGCGGCTTTCGTCGCGGCAACGTCGCGACTCTGCGTCATTTCGGGCGCGCCCGGAACGGGGAAAACGCGCACCATTGTTTTGATCTGTGCGCTCCTGATCGCACTTGCCGGAAAACGCGACCTCAATTTTGCGCTGGCCGCTCCAACTGGCAAAGCGGCGGCCCGACTTAAGGAAACAATAGCGCAAACGCGGCCCTTACTGCGATTGCCTGGCGCGATTGATGAAAAGCTTCCGGCGGATGCGTCAACCATCCAGCGTTTGCTCGGAGCCAAAGGCGATTCGCCCCATTTCCGACACGATGCCAAAAACCCGCTGGTGGCGGATGTCGTGATTGTAGACGAGGCATCGATGATCGACCTGGCGCTACTGGCAAAGCTGTTCGATGCTGTGCCACCGGACACGCGTATTATCCTGGTCGGTGACAAGGATCAACTCGCATCCGTAGAAGCGGGAAGCGCTTTTCGCGATATTTGCACGCCTGGTTTCGAGCTCGGAGTCTCTGTCCCGTTAGCAGAAACATTCGCGGAATGCACGGGCGAGGAATTGGGGGGAACGAGTGCGAGCGAAGCTCCGATTCATTCCGTGGTCGTTGAATTGCGGCGCAACTATCGTTTTACGCCAGAAACGGGAATTGCCGAACTGAGCAATGCTGTAAATCAAGGCGATGCCGAGAGCGCAATCGCGATATTGAAAAAGGGCGGCCGAATTTGCTGGCGTCCGACGCCATCGGCAAAAAGTTTCGAGCGAGAACTGCGCGAACGCATCTTTCCGCGATTTGAGAGGTTTTCAACGCTGACCGATCCAGCAGATGCCTTGAATCAACTGGCGGAATTCACCGTCCTGTGCGCGTTGCGCCGCGGCCCGTTCGGCGCGGAAACAGTGAATCGGTTGCTGGGGCGGATGCTGCGGGAGACGGGGAGTATCGAAGATGATGGGCCGTATCATGCGGGAGAGCCGGTCATTATCGTGCGAAACGATTACAATGTCGGTCTTTTTAATGGTGACCTCGGGATCGTGCTGCCGGATGCGACGAATAGCGAGCTGCGGGTTTTCTTCCGCGGCGAAGACGGAGACGTGCTCAATTTTGCGCCAGGACGTTTGCCGGCGCACGAACCCGCTTTTGCTTTGACCGTTCACAAGAGCCAAGGATCGGAGTTTCGTGATGCGCTGCTTATTTTACCCGCAAGAGACGCGCCGGTGTTGACCCGTGAGCTACTCTATACAGGGGTAACCAGAGTGCGCGAGACGGTGGAAGTCTGGGCCGCGGAAAATATCTTAAGGCAAACCATCGAACGAAAAATAGAACGGAATTCAGGATTGCGGGATCGTCTTTGGAAAAAACCGGCCGGCAGTTAATCGTTGACTTCGCTGGCCTAAATTTGAGACATTACCGCGTGAATTTGAGGCAACCATCTGGGAAATAATGGTTGGAAAATCGACAACTCACCATGAGATTGGGGACGGAAGCGGCCCAGTTTTTTGATCCCGAAGGCCAGAAACGATGCCAGTCAGGCAGCCAATCACGCGAGAGGGTCGAGTGATTTTTTCGAGCGGCGAACGCGGATTCACCGCCAAAGACGTAGTCGATTGCGCGCTCGTGCGCGGCGAAATCGATCCGTTGTGGAAAGAATTCTTGCGAGTGGCTGAGTGCGATCGCCTGGCGAACGAACGGGAGTTGGAATTGGACGATTCGGCGCTCGATTCTGCGGCGATTGCATTTCGTTACAAGCATGACCTGATCACGGCGGAAGAAACCGAACGATGGCTCGAGGATCGCGGAGTTTCGCTGGCCGAATTCAGTGATTATTTTGCTCGCCAATATTGGGGGCGCTCTTACAGCGGCACGCTCGATCCGCCCAAATCCAGCTATGAAACGGCGTCGCCGGAAGAGAAGGATCTTTTTCTGGCGGATCTAATTCTGTCAGGCTCACTGGATAGAATGGCGGAACGACTAAGTTATCGAGTTGCGGCACAGGCAGATGAAGCGAGCGATAACAAGGCAAGTTTGGATAACGAGCGCGCCCGGTTTTTGGCGGCGGCGAAAATTGCTCACGCCGAATTGGGCGATTGGCTGGCGCTTCTTTGCCGGGACCAGGAATGGCTCGATGAAACACTCGCGGCTGAGGCGGTCTACCAACAGCGTGTTTCGCAAATTCTTACTGAGCAAGCGCTTCAGAAAGAGCTGGCGCCGATGCAACTCCATCTCACGCGTTTTCAGCTCGAAACGGTGGAAGTCGATTCACGCAATGCCGCGGCAGAAGTGGTTGCTTGTGTGCGGAACGACGGCATGGAAATAAGCGAAGTAGCGGAAGAAAGCCGGTATCCGTTTCACCGCAGCGAAGTTTTGCTGGAGGACATTCCCCTGGAACAGCAGCAACGATTCTTGAGTGTAAAGGCCGGCACACTGTTCGATCCCATTCCTCGAGGCGACGCCTTCGAAGTTTGGCGGGTGAAAACGCGAACCGAACCGTCCCTGCAGGACCCGATTATTCGCGCGCGCCTGGAGAGCCGAATTGTTGACCGTTGTTTCAATGAATTGCTAAGCAAATACGTTGATTGGAAACTCTTCGTGCCTCCTAGCGAATGAACGCAAAAGATTTCGATTTGCTGCGGCGCTCCGATCTCTTTCGGTTTTTACCCGACGAGCATTTCGAGAAAATTCGGACGCTGCTTCAGGAGGAACGGCATGACTTTGGCGATTTGATCGTCAAGCAAGGCGAGCCCGCCAGCGCTTTTTACATTCTAATTTCGGGGCGCGCCCGGGTGGTGAAATCGGGATCGAGCAACGGCGAGGAAATTGTTCTGGGCACGCTTCGCCCGGGCGACAGCTTCGGCGAGGCCGCGCTAACGGAAGGCGGAACGCGATCGGCGACGGTTCGTTGCAGCACCTCGGTCGAAGTGTTGCGACTCGATCGGGGCGAGTTCCTCGCGCTGACCGAAACGGCTCCGGAGCTGAAGGAACACATGCAGGTGACGCGACGCGCGCACACCCTGCAGAGTTTCCTCTACGAATTCAGCAATTTCGGGCGACTGCCAACCCCGGCGCTCCGCGGAGTGATCGAAAAGCTCGAGCGCGTTCAGTTTCAAAAGGGCAATCTCATTATTAAAGAGGGCGATTCCGCTGGACCGATGTACATCCTGGAGAAGGGGCGGGCCCGCGCTTTTACACAGAACAATGGCGCTAAAGTGAATCTCGCATTCTATCGGGATGGAGATTTTTTTGGTGAGCTCTCGATTTTGAACGGCTCACCACGTGCGGCTTCGGTTGAAGCATATTCGGATTGTGATCTCCTCGCGCTCGATCCGGAGGCTGTGCGCAGTTTGAAGCAGAGCTATCCCGAATTCGGCAGGTTACTGGAAGAGCGGCTGGCGCAATACAAAGCGAAAACCGAAGCACGCATTCCCCTGGATTTCACGGAGGAATTGGTTCCGGCCGAAACGCTGGCGCACAACAAAGTCGCGCTCGATGGAAAATTCGCGGTTAAGGAAAAGGAGGGCGCGGAGGCGCCCTTTGCCGACGACGAGGGACATTTCCGGAAAAGGAAGCAACGCGTCCGCAAATTCGAGCACATCACGCAGATCGATGAAATGGACTGCGGCGCGGCTAGTCTAGGCATGGTTTGCCGTCATTTCGGGCGCAAGGTCAGCCTCGCGCGCATCCGACAGCTCTGTCACACCGCTACTGATGGCACGAGTTTGAAAGCGCTTTGTCGCGCGGCGGTCGAGCTCGGTCTGGCAGCGCGAGCGTTGAAGGTTTCGCTTCGCAATCTTCCGGTGATGCCCTTGCCGGCGATTGTGCATTGGGAAGGCAATCACTGGATGGTGCTCTACGACGTCGACGAAACGCAGGTGCGTGTGGCCGACCCGGCCCTGGGTTTACGCAAAATTCCACGGAAAGAATTTGAGCAAAAGTGGTCGGGATACGCGGCGTTGTTTGATTACACGATTGCCTTCGAAAAGGCGCCGGAGAGCAAACCAAGCCTGGCCTGGGTCTGGCCGTTCCTGGCAAAGTTCCGCAAGATTTTGCTGCAGGTGCTGGGACTTGCTGTTGCGGTCAGTTTTCTGCAACTGCTTTTCCCGGTTTTCACCCAGATGGTGGTGGACAAGGTAATCGTTGAGAATGATCTCGGCCTTCTCAAGACCATTATTCTCGGCATGCTGGCCGCGATTATTTTTGTGCAACTGGCGGCGATCGCACAGGAATATTTGCTCGCCTTTGCCGCGGTGCGGCTCGATACCGCTATTCTCGATTTTCTCAGCCGTCAGCTTCTCTCTTTGCCGATGAGCTATTTTACCAGCCGGCGGACGGGCGATATTCAACGCCGGCTCGATGGCGCACGCCAGGTCCGCCAATTCGCGGTGCAACATGGCGTCGCCGCGTTATTGGCGATGGTGCATTTGCTGGGGGCGGTGGTGTTGATGGCGCTCTACAGCGCCTGGCTCACGCTGGCCTTCCTTGCCACCGTGCCGCTCTATGCCGGTTTAATGTATTTCTCGCTTAAGGTTCTGCGACCGCTTTTCGCCGAGGTTGAGGAGAGCCAGGGAAAATATAGTTCGCATCAAATTGATGCCATCAAAGGGATCGAAGCAGTCAAAGCTGCCTCGGCTGAGTCGGTCTTCCGCGATGCGATGTTGAACGAGTTTCTTTCCGTTTCGAAAAAGATTTTCCGTTCCAATTTCGTGGTCATGTCTTACGACAGCGTGCTGCAAACCATCGGCTTGCTCTCGACCGCGATTTTTCTGTGGGTCGGCGCGAACCAGGTCATCAATGGTCGTCTCAGCGTTGGCGGCTTTGTCGCCTTTAGCTCGCTAACCGCGATCGCTTACGCCGCGATCCTGCGTGCCCTCGGCGTTTGGGACAATCTTCAGCTCGCTGCCGTTTTAATGAACCGGCTCAACGATATCTTCGAGCAGGAACCGGAACAGGGACGCGATCGCTCGCGATTAACGCCAGTGCACAGTCTGGAAGGCAGGATCGAATTGCGCAATGTCTGTTTCAGATATGGCGGCCCGGAAGCGCCCAATATTTTAAGCAACATCACGCTCGATCTGGCGGCTGGCCGCATGATCGCATTCGTCGGGCGAAGTGGCTGTGGCAAGACCACGTTGGTGAAACTGATTGCTGGTCTCCTTGAACCGACGGAAGGCACGATCCTGTTCGATCACGTCGATCTGAAGAATCTGAATTATCGGGATGTGCGCCGTCACATCGGAATGGTGCTTCAGGAAAACCACATGTTCAACGAGACGATCGCACGCAACATTTCTTTCGGCGATCCTGAACCGGATTTGGATCGTGTTCTCGCTGCGGCTCAAGCCGCCGCCGCACATGATTTCATCATGCGTTTGCCCATGGGTTATGAGACGAAAATCGGTGAATCTGGTCTCGCGATCTCGGGTGGACAAAAGCAGCGCATCGCGATTGCGCGTGCCATTTATAACAATCCTCCGATTCTTATTTTCGACGAAGCAACCAGCGCGCTCGATACGGAATCGGAGCGGGCGATCCAAAATAATCTCGGCCGCATTATGGCCGGACGCACGACCATCGCAATTGCGCATCGCTTGAGCACGATTCGAGAGGCCGACTCAATTATCGTGATGGAAAAAGGCAGTGTGGCCGAAATTGGATCGCATGATGAGCTGATGGCGCAACGCGGTTTGTATTTTTATCTCTCGAGTCAGCAAATGGGTGTCGGCGGATGAGCTCGGAAACCTACTCGCCCAGCTCGTTTGAAACCGAATCGGAGATGCTCCCGCAGGATCCGCCGCCGAAAATCATTCGTTTTATGGGTTGGTGGTTGATCTGGCTTTTTATCATCGCGCTGTTGGCAGGCATTTTTGTCCACCTTCCCGAAACAGAGCACGCCGCGTTTGTCCTCATACCGCGCGAAGGGGCCGATCCAATTCAGTCGCCGCGCCTCGCCACGGTGAATCGCGTTTCCGTTACGGAAGGGCAAACGGTTGGAGCCGGCGCGGAACTTTTCGTCCTGCGATCGGACGAGATTCGGGCATTTGATACGCAGCTGCAAACTCTAACGGAAGATTTGCATACGCAGGAATTGACGCTGGCGAAAATGGACGAAGCCTATGCCGCCGAAGCAAACATTAAGAACGCGCAAGTGTCCCAGGCGGAAAGCGAGCTGCGATTTCGCGAGAAGCAAACCGCCAGCAATCGCGAGTTGCTCAACCGGCTGGAGAAGCTTTCGAAAAGCGGCGGTTTTTCCCAGATCGATTTGATCAAGCTTCAGCTCGAGGCTGCCGGAGCGGAAAAAGATCAAGCTGTTGCCCAGCGCACACTCGAGCAGGTGAAACTCGAGCGGCAACAACTGGAAAATCAGAATGCGCGCAAACGCGCGGAGCAAGCCGGCGAAGTGCAGAAGTTGAAGATGAAACTCGGTGCTTTGAAGGGTGACCTCGAAAATTCGCAAAAGAGCTTGCTGACGATTCGTGCACCTTACGACGCCGTCATTATTTCCCTGGCGCAGCGCAATGTCGGCAGCGTTGTGCAAAGTGGACAGGAGCTTTGCCAGCTTGGACGCACCGACGCCAAGCCGCTCGCGCGCTTGATGCTGAACGAGTCCGGCCTGGCGAAGCTAAAACCGGATCAATTGGTGCGGTTTTTCCTCGACGCATATCCGTATCAACGCTACGGCGCGCTCAGCGGAAAGCTCAATTGGGTGAGCCCCTCCGCGGTTGCGGGGGCGAGTGGTCAGTATTTCGTTGGGCTGGCATCGCTGGATGAAGCGGCCAATCGACACCATCTTTTGTTGCGGCCTGGAATGAAAGGCGAAGCGCGAATTCGTATCGGAAGCCGGACCTTAATCGAATATGCTTTCGAACCAATCCGGCAATTGCGCGAGGGAATTCGAAATTAATGGAATCGCGCCTCTCCAGTTTGAAGGTTGAAGATCTGCGAACGACGAACGCAGCGATGACGCGCTGCATCAGCCTGGCCAAGCTCGCGGCGAAATCAGACGTTCCAATTGTCTTGCTGGGCGAAACCGGCACCGGAAAAACGCTGCTGGCGCAGGCCATTCACAACTCCTCCGCTCGCGCCCAGGGTCCATTCATTGCTTTTAATGCTTCGGCGATGAGCGACACGCTGCTGGAGAGCCAGCTTTTCGGTCACGAAAAAGGCGCGTTCACCGGCGCGCAACAAGCCATGAAGGGTAAATTCGAACTCGCGAACGATGGCACAATTTTCCTCGACGAAATTTCCGACATGAGTCCGCTGGCGCAGGTAAAGATTTTGCGCGTACTCGAGTATGGCGAGTTCGAGCGGCTCGGTTCCGAACGGATGTTGGAGACAGATGCTCGGATCATTTGCGCAACCAACGTTTCGCTGCGTGATCGGGTACGGCAGGGGAAATTTCGCGAAGATCTTTATCATCGCCTGAATGGTCTGACGATTTTGATTCCCGCGTTACGTGATCGCCGGGAAGAGCTGCCCGGATTAATCGCGAACGAGCTGAAAGCGTCTGCCTTGCGGCTGGGAAAAACGATCACTGCGATTCATCCCGCAGCGATGGATTGTTTGTTAATGCACGATTGGCGCGGAAATTTACGCGAGCTCAGTCATACCGTGCGAACGATGACCCTGTTTTGCGACGGTGATGTCATCATGCCTGAGCATGTTCATTTTCCGCCCGACCTCGAGCCGCCACAAACATCCGCGAATTCGTCGGAGAAAAGTATGAGCCAGGCGCATCCTGATCACGACGGTGGCGATCTCTCGCTGGCAAGCGCAGTCAAGCGTCACGTGCGTTTTGTCTATAAACAGGCAAACCAAAATCAGCGGCGCGCGTCGAAGCTTCTTGGCATCTCACGTGCCACCCTGAGCCGGCATTTACGCGAGCTGGATCATAAGTGATCCGACGATGATCGAAATGATACCAGATGGCTTAGATTCTGGGCCATCTTCAAATCCCATCGAAATGGTGGGGGGCAGAATTTTAACTAATCGCATTAGGAATATAAAAGACTGCTGAACAGGTCATTAGATATCGAATAAAGCTGCGAATTGCAAAAAAAATCGGGAGCAAAAATCTCATGGCACAAATAGTGGTAATAGGGCGCATGTGAGTTCGTCGAAGGAAAAAAAGGACGCAGATTCTGGGGAGCGTGGAGCTCAACGGCAGAAGCGTTCGAAAGATAAGCTGATCCGTTTGGATGACCTGATCCCAGACGAGAAGGTCGTGGGCGGGGGCAAATATTTCGGCGCGACTGACACAACCCAAAACCAAAAAAACAACTAACAAACTGAAAGGTAATATGAGCGAAGAAAAGAAAGAAAAGAAAGATAAGGGCGAAGTACGTGACCTCGAGCCCAAGAAAGATGCCAAGGGCGGCTTCCGTGCTCCGCAGAAAGGTGTGCAAGGCACCCATAAAGCCAACCAGTAATCGTTCGCT
>Ga0209687_1000657_pt1 | contig 11380 bp, 10 predicted proteins | sample GraSoiAngelo_136_FD_185893 | JGI IMG/M metagenome (GOLD analysis project Ga0209687, IMG submission 185893) | Grasslands soil microbial communities from the Angelo Coastal Reserve, California, USA - 14_0929_09_20cm (SPAdes) (version 2) | ecosystem: Environmental > Terrestrial > Soil > Grasslands ...
CCCCAATGCGCCGCTCGATCGCAGTGAGGTCCAGGACGTTCGCGGTACCGGTTTCGGTGGCTCTGGCGGCTTTGGTGGACTTGGCGGTCGTGGGGCGCTGATCGGGGGCGGCGGAATTGGCAGCGTCATTCTGCTTGTGCTCTACCTGCTGATGAGTGGGGGCCAATCCAACATCACGGGATTTCAGGACCCGAACATCGCGTCGCAGCAGCAGGGCTCACTGCAACACTGCAACACCGGGGCCGACGCGAATCAGTATGAAGACTGCCGAATTGTTGGCTACGTCGACAGCATTCAAAAGTTCTGGAGCGACGAGTTTGCGCAATCGGCCAAGGAGTATCAGCCCGCGAAGACAGTTCTGTACAGCGGCCAGACCTCGACGGGCTGCGGGCAGGCATCCGCGGCAGTTGGGCCTTTCTATTGTCCTGTGGACCAGCAGGTCTACCTCGATCTCGGGTTCTTTCAGGATCTCCAGACAAAATTCGGCGCCAGGGGCGGTTCGTTCGCCGAAGGCTACGTGGTGGCGCACGAGTACGGCCACCATATCCAGGATCTCAGCGGCCAGTTGTCAACGGCGTCCAGCCAGCAGGGCCCGTCTGGAACGTCGGTCCGGACCGAGCTGCAGGCGGACTGCTACGCGGGCTTGTGGGCCAACCATGCGGCGTCGACGGGCTTTCTCGAGCCGTTGACCAGCGATCAGATTGCTCAGGCGCTGGACGCGGCTGCGGCGGTGGGCGACGACCGCATTCAGCAGAAAACCGAAGGCCAGGTGAATCCCGAGACATGGACGCATGGCTCGGCTGCTCAGCGAGTCAAGTGGTTTACGGCCGGCTACCAGCAAGGCGCGCCTGGAGCGTGCGACACCTTCCATGCCACCAGCCTTTAGAGCGGGTAGGGCCTCGTCGCCGCGTCGTCTGCCGCGGCGCTAACGTTAGCGGTACCACAGGCTGGAGGTGCGGAATGGCAACAGACGCCGATCGGGTCGCTGCGCTGCTCAAAGAGGCTGGCGAAACGCATCACCAGGTCTATCGCATCGTCGAGGGGCAGGATCCGGACTGGGCTTCGTGGTACGCGGACTGGCTGATCCGGCTGTCCGAGCTGCCTGCGATCCTGAACACGACGCCGGTTCGAAGCGAGCTCATCTATATGCTCGTTCGGCTCGACCGCGATTACAACGACATCAAGCCAGATCAACCCTGGGAACGGTTTTACGCCGGAAAGCTTCTGGAGCACTTCCAGCCGGCTCCTGTCCGACGCAACTAGTCGAAGCCGAGCAGCTTACCGTTTCGCTCGACGACGAGCCGTATCTGCAATTCGCGTTGGACGATCCCACCTGGGAGGGGAGAGGTCACGCTTGGAGGGCGGCGATCTCTTCCCATAGGTCCGCGGCCGCGCGGCGACCGGCATAGAAGCTGTCCAGGTCTAACCGCTCGTTGGGCGCGTGGGCAAAGCTATCCGGCAGCACGAAGCCGACCAACAGGCAGGGCGCGTTCAGCCGTCGCCCCATCACCTCGACCGCGGGGATCGAGCCGCCCGATCGGATCAATGCGGGCTCCTTACCGTAGGTCCGCGTCAACGATCGGTGGGCGGCCCTGATCAGAGGATGGTCCATCGGCGTGATCCACGGCTCGCCCTGGCTGAGCTCGGTGACGCTGACTCGGACCGTCTTCGGCGCAACCGTCTCGATGTAATCCTTGACGGCGTCCATCATCTCGTCCGGCTCCTGGTCGGGAACCAGCCGGCAGCTGATCTTCGCGGCGGCCCATGCCGGAATGATGGTCTTCGATCCCGGTCCCTGGTATCCACCCCAGATCCCGTTGACGTCGAGCGTGGGCCGAGCCCATTCCCGCTCCGTCGGCGAGAAGCCGGGTTCGCCGTGGAGCGCACTCAGCCCGTAGGTCGCCTTGATTGCAGCTTCGTCGAAGGGCACGCGCGCGTACTGTCGACGCTCCTCCTCGCCCAGCGGACGGACGGCGTCATAAAAACCGGGAACCAGGACATGGCCAGCCGGATCCTTGAGGCGCATCAGAATTTCGGCCAGCGCCTGCGCCGGATTCGGGGCGACCCCGCCCATCAAGCCGGAGTGCATATCGACCCGCGAGGCCTCCACCCGAACTTCGAAGTAGATCAAGCCACGCAAGCCGTAGGTGATGGCGGGAAAACCCTTGGCGACCATCGACGTGTCGCTGATGACGCAGTAGTCGGTCCGCAAGCGCTCGGTGTTGGCCTTGACGAACTCGTCGAAGTGGACGCTCGAGATCTCCTCTTCGCCCTCGGCGATCACCTTCAGGTTGAGCGGGAGTTCGCCAGTCGCCTTGAGCCAGGCATCGATCGCCTGCCAGTGGATCGCGATCTGCCCCTTGTCGTCGGAGGAGCCGCGCGCCAGCAGCTGACCGTCATGCTGGATCGGCTCGAACGGCGGGCTCTTCCAGAGCTCGAGGGGATCGACCGGCTGGACGTCGTAGTGCCCGTAGACCAGGACCGTCGGCTTGCCCGGCGCTTTCAGCCAGTCGGCGTACACGGCCGGATGGCCACCGGTTTCGATGACCTCGGCATTCTCAAGCCCGACGCGCTCATACCGTTCGGCAAGGTGAGCCGCGGCCCGACGCACGTCTTCCGCGTGGTCCGGCTGGCTGGAAATGCTGGGAATGCGAAGGAAGTCGTCCAGTTCCTTCAGGCCCTGTTCGCGCGTGTCCTCGAGGAGTTCCGCAGGTGTTGCCATGGGTCTCCCTATTTTCGTCCCACGGCCCTGCACTCCGCGAACGCGAGCGGGAAGGGAGAGTTAGTAGATGAAGCCGAGCAGGTCGAGGCCGGCGGTGGACTTGATCGTTCGGTAATCCACGCGGCCCCACCCGGAGTAATTCATCTCGGAGACGGTGAACGATCCGTCCGCGTTGACCGACTCGACATAGGCGACGTGACCGACCGGCGATGACCAGCTGATGCCCTGCACCATGATCGCGCCGACCATCGGCAAGGATCCTTCGGCAAAGCCGAACTGTCGCGCGTTGAACCACCACTGCCAGGCGTCACCCGACCATGGCACGTACCGCTTGTGGGCGACCCACCAGGTGCAATAGCCGTAGGGGAACTTCCCGCCGGAACCGGCGACCGGTGCCGTGCTGTAGGTAATCGTGTAATTCGTCACCTGGCGCCCAAAGCGGTTCCACGTCACCGACTTCACCGTCTTCTTGCCGACGCCGGTGTCGAGGGCCGGGCCGACGCCGTCGGGCAGCATGAGGAAGCTGCCGACCCCCAGCCGGTTCGGATCGCGGATCAGGTTGAAGTCGATGATGTCCTGCAAATTGACGTGGTACTGAATGGCGAGCGCATTCAAATTGATATTGGGCTGGACCTTGACCAGGATCCCGTTGACCGGTGGAACGACGATTCGCATGCCCTGGGTCACCGTGGTCAGGTCGGTGACGTTGTTGGCCCACCGCAGGGTATCGAGCGTCAGGCCATAGCGGCCCGCAACATCCTGCAGCGTATCGCCGGGCTTCATCGTGTAATAGCCCACATCGCGGCGCACCGGCGTATCGACGCTCGAGGTGCTCATCTTCATGATGAAGCCGCCCTGGCTCAGGACCACGTCATCGACGTGCGTCGTCCGCAGAGCGACAGCAGGGGTGGCATTTGCGCCGTATGCGGTGTCGGTGTGAAGTCGGTCGAATGCTGTCAGTACCGGGATCAGCGCCGCCGCTAACAGAACAAGCGTGTGGGTTAAAAACCGGCTCTGTGCCAGATCACTTCCCCCGTGATAGCTCGAGTTGGTTTTCAGGCAGGATAGCACAGCTTTGGCCGGCGCAAATGCCCCTATGCACTTCCCGAAAAGGTGAGAGCCGCCAAGGAGTGACAAAAATGTGAAAATAGCTCACAGTTGGAGGTGCCCTCCGTGGAGGCGGGCTCATCGGTAGGCGTATTCAGATCGGGCAGAAGGGGCCCGCGGAGGAACGCGTTTGGGGTGGATTGGGGCTAGCCGCACCCGTCCGGTTCTTAATAGTTGTAAAGACTTGACTCGGGCCGTTAATTATCAACCGCCTGTGGGCACAACGCACGCCCGACGGCCCAGCGTCGTTTTTTTGGCGCTTACGCTTGCGGGAAGCCTCGGCCTCCTCCTGACACCGGTCGGCGCGCTGGCCGATACGTCGCCCGCTTCCAGCCCCGCGCCATCGGCTGCGCCCACTCCGGCGGCGTCGCCTGATCCAAGCGCCTCGTCTTCAACGTCAGCCGTCGCCTCTCCCAGCGCATCGCCTGCGCCCAAGCCGCAGAATCAGCTCAAGAACAAAGAGGCGCAGGGCCTCCTGATCGGTGATTTGACCGCGTCGGAGGCGCATGCCCTGTTGCTGGAGCGATCGCTCAATCAGGCGCAGCTGAGCTTGATCGGCCTCGGCCAGCAGATCGTCGACAGCGAGAAGCAGGTTTCGGATCTGGACACGCGGATCACGAGCGTGACCGCCCAGCATGCGCTGGTTTCCCAGCGGCTGCAGGCCGACCGAACCCAGCTGGGGGCCGTGATTCGGCGCCTTTACAAACACCAGGACAACTTCTTCGTCAGCTTGATTCGCGCCGGCGGCTTCGGCGGGTTTCTCGAAGTCGTCGGCTACAGCGACGTCGTCGTCGACCGGGAGCGTGACCTGATTCGGAAGGTCCAGGCCGATGACGTTGCCCTGGCGCATGCCCAAACCACGCTGGAGCGCAGTCGATCATCGAAGAAGGCCGTCTTAGACCGGCTCGTCTTGACCCGCACCGCGCTGGCGGCGCAGATCGCCAACCAGCAAAGCCTGCAGACGCAGCTTCAGGACACGATCGACCAGGCGCTCGCCGCGCTCGATGCGATGCAGACCGACACACCGGATATGGCTGCCAAGCGAGCTCAGCTGCTGAAGATGAAGACCGACAGCGTCTTGAACCAGATCGAGCAGGCGGTCTTCGCCGCGGATACCTTCAGTCAGACGGCCCAGTTGATCGCTCAGGATCCGGTGCTGGCATCCACCGGGAAGCTGCTGCTACCGATCCCACATGCCATCATCACCCAGGGATTTGGCCCGACCTCATTGAGCATCGAGGCGTCCTACGCCGGCTACGCCCATTTCCACACGGGAGTCGATCTCGCCGTGCCACTCGGAACGCCCGTCTTCGCCGCCGCCGACGGAGTCGTCGCCCTGGCCCGGCCGATGACCGATGCCGGCGGGGCGCTGATCGGTTATGGAAACTACATTGTCCTTCAGCACGACGTCGGCTTGAAGACGCTGTACGGTCACCTGCTCGCCATCGGTGTCAAGGAGGGCGACGTCGTCAAACGCGGCCAGCTGATCGGCCTCGTCGGGTCGACGGGAAATTCGACCGGCCCGCATACGCACTTCGAGGTGCGAATCGACAACAGCCCGATCGACCCGACGCAGTTCCTGCCGCTGAACCCGACTGCTAACTAATCGCCCGGCCTAATAGGACGGCGTGTAACCGCCGGAGCCTGCATTAGCCGCAGCGGCTGCCGCCAGGTCGGGTGTTGCCACGAACCATTTGCCGCCGATCCCCTGGCCGTAGGCGTCGCCCGAGTCGCCGTCTTTCGCGTAGGTATACAGGGGGTGACCGTTGTAAACGACCTGCTTGCCATTGGTGCCGTTCATGACGGTGAGCTGCCCGGGCAGACTGGGGCTGCTCGTTGGCGTATCGCCGGTCGACAGGAGCGGTGGCCAGTTGGTCGCACAGGCGCCGGTACAGGCGACGGTCGATGACGTGTCCGGAGTGAAGTAATAGAGCGTCAGGCCCTTGGCGTTCTTCAAGACCGTCATTGTCGAGCTGCCAACCTTCATCGATTGGGTGTGGATCAAGGCCGCCTGGCTTGGAGAGGCGGCGGCCCCGTTCGACGTGGGGCTGGCCGTGCCGCCGCAGGCCGCCAGCGCCAGGCCTGAGGCTGCCGTCAGGAAGATCGTGGTCGCACGTAAAACCATTCGCATGCAAGGCCTCCAGGCGATTGAAATTTCGTCGGTTGCGATTACGCCGCCGGGTTACGCGCGGGCCTTGCCAAACGCGGCGCCCTCTTGTAGGATTGCCGTCACAATGTCGCGGCGCCTTCGATTTGCGTACTTTTACGCCTATCTCGGGCCGGCTCGGGTCCGGCTCGGGATGAGCTAGCGCCGCTCACCCAGGCCCACCCGACGACCGGCCCTCCTCCAGATCACGATAGTTCGGCGCACCCAGGAGGTTTGAGGAATGGCGGTTCGAGGGATACGCGGCGCGACGACCACCGAAGAAAACAGCGAGACGGCCATCATCGAGGCCACCACCGAGTTGATCGGGCGGTTGAGTCACGACAATGCGCTGGACCCGCAGGAGATCGCTGCCGCCTGGTTCACCACCACCGCCGACCTCAACGCCGAATTCCCGGCGGCTGCGGCCAGGCGGTTCGGCTGGAGTGACGTGCCACTGCTCTGCGCCCATGAGATGAACGTGCCGCCGAACAACGCCCGGAGCATCGAGCGTTGCATCCGTGTGCTGCTGCTCGTGAATACCACGCAGCCCGCGAGCGCGATGCGGTTCGCGTACCTCCATCGGGCCGCCCGGCTGAGGGCCACGGCATGATCATCGTGATGCGACATGACGCAACATCGGACCAGGTCAAGGCGGTGGTGACCCAGGTGGAAGCCCACGGGATGCGGACGCACCTCAGCGACGGCGACGAACGGACTGTCATCGGCGTCATCGGCACGAATCCCTTCGCCCTTCGCGATCTCTTTGTCGAGGCACCCGGCGTCGCCGAAGTCGTGCCCATCACCAAACCATTTAAGCTCTCCAACCGCGAGTTTCGCGCCCGCGACACACGGATTCCAATCGGCGACCACGTGGTCGGCGCGGAGGACGTCTGGATCGTCGCCGGTCCCTGCTCGGTCGATGGCGAAGCGATCTTTCTTGAGACATGCCGCCAGGTCAAGGCCGCGGGCGCGCATGCCCTTCGTGGAGGAGTCTTCAAGCCAAGAACCTCGCCGTACAGCTTCCAGGGCTTGCGAGGTGACGGCATCGCCATCCTCGGTGAGGCGCGCCGGCAAACCGGCCTCCCGCTCGTCTGCGAGGTGCTGGCGCCGGCAGATATCGATACCCTGGCCGGCCTTGCCGACGTGCTGCAGATCGGCGCCCGCAACATGCAGAATTTCGCGCTGCTCTCCGAGGTAGGTCGGCTACGCAAACCGGTGTTGCTCAAGCGCGGCATGTCGGCCACGATCGAGGAGTGGTTGCTGTCGGCTGAGTACATCCTCAGCCAGGGCAACTACGAGGTCATCCTCTGCGAGCGCGGCATCCGGACCTTCGAGACCTACACCCGCAACACGCTGGACCTGAACGCGGTGCCGCTCGTCAAGGAGTTGAGCCACCTGCCGGTCATCGTCGATCCCAGTCACGGCACGGGCCGTCGCTCGCTGGTCACGGCGATGGCGTTGGCTGGCGTGGCCGCTGGCGCGCACGGCCTGATGGTCGAGGTCCACGCGCAACCGGAGTTGGCGCTCTCGGACGGCGCCCAGTCGATCACGCCCGAGGCCTTCCGGCAACTGGTCGAGCAGGTCGAGTCGGTTGCAGCTGCCCTCGGCCGTGGCGCACGAGTACCAGCCTGATGCGCATCGGCATTGTCGGCCTTGGCCTGATTGGAGGATCACTCGGCCTCGCCCTGCGCACCCTGCATCCTCCAATCGACGTCGTCGGCCTGACGCGAAGCGCTGATGCGGCAGCGGAGGCGCTGCGCCGGGGCGCGGTCGAGGCGGCATCGACCGAGGTCGCGATCCTCGACGGATGCGATGTCGTCGTCGTCGCCACGCCCATCGATGCGATTGCCGGTGTTCTCGACTTGATCGCGCCGCTCGCCGTGTCGGGCACCGTCATCACCGACGTCGCCAGCGTCAAGCGGCCGGTTAGGCAGTGGGCGCGGCGCCTTCCAGAGCCGGGGCTCTTTCTCGGTGGGCATCCGGTTGCGGGTAAATCCATGAGCGGGATCGGGGCGAGCGATCCGGCCATCTTTCGCGATGAGCCCTGGATCTTCACGCCTCTCGAGGCGCAGAGCCTTCGACCATTCGAGGCGTGGATCGAGCTGGTTGGCGCTCTGGGCGCTCGACCAGCATTTCGGTCTCCTGAGGAGCATGACCGGCAGCTGGCCTATCTCAGTCACCTGGCGTTTGCGGTCAGCACCGCTTTCGCCGAAACCGTCGCCGAGCATGCTGATGCGTCGCTCGGCGGCCCCGGCTACCGCGGCATGGCGCGGCTGGCGGTGGGCGATCCCTCGATGTACGAAAGCATCGCCCGGGAGAACCGCGAGCCCATGCTCGAGGCGATCGATCAGTTCGCAGCAACCTTGCGCTCGATTCGTGAACGCCTCGATCGGGGGGACCATGTGACCGAGCTCTTTGCGGCAGGCAGGCACCTTGCGGTCTGATCTCGCCACGGTTGCCATCGTCCGTCCCGCGACGCTCGTCGCGGGTGAGCTGCGCGTCCCCGGTGACAAATCGATCGCCCATCGTGCGCTCATCCTGGCCGCGCATGCCGATGGCGAGAGCACCATCAGGGGCCTGCCCGACGGCGACGACGTTCGGGCCACCATCGCCTGTCTTCGCAGCCTCGGCGTTCGCCTATTTCCGTCGGCCTCTGGCGGCCTCACTGTTTTTCCCTCCACCGTCACCGGGGGAGGGTCAGGGTGGGGGTTCTCAACCCCGCACGGCCCGCTCGATTGCGCCAACTCCGGCACCACGATGCGCCTGCTGCTGGGCCTGCTGGCAGGCAGCCGGATTTCCGCGACGCTTGACGGCGATCGCTCGTTGCGGCGGCGCCCGATGGCCCGCGTCATCGAGCCCTTACGTCTGATGGGGGCTCGAATCCAATCCGACGATGGCCATGCGCCGGTTGCGGTCCGAGGGACGCGGCTGCAAGGCCGCCATCATGCCCTTGGTGTCGCCAGCGCCCAGGTCAAGAGCGCGATTCTGCTCGCCGGCCTTGCTGCAAGCGGGCCGTCGACGGTTGTCGAACCAGCGCATACCCGCGACCACACGGAACGGCTCTTGAGGGCGATGGGTGGCGAGGTCCAAACGCAGGGCACCACGATCGAGTTGCGGCCCTCGCATCGACCGTTGGCACCACTCACGATGACCGTCCCCGGCGATTTCTCCTCGGCCGCCTTCTGGATGGCGGCCGCCGCCCTGCGGCCTGACTGGTCGATCACGATCCGCGGCGTCGGGCTCAATCCGACCCGGATTGCGTTTGCTGACCTCCTGCAGAGGATGGGCGCCGACGTTCAGCTGGATTCTTCGACTGACGGACCCGAACCGGTCGGGTCGCTCCGGGTGGTGGGCCGGTCGCTGAAGGCCGTCACCATCGGGCCGGCCGAAGCTGCGGCGTTGATCGACGAAATCCCCGCCTTGCTGGCGGTCGCGACTCAGGCTAAAGGCACGACCCTCATCGGTGGTGCAACCGAGCTCAGAGTCAAGGAGAGCGACCGGATCGCGGCCATGACCGAGGGTCTCCGCCTGATGGGCGCCGAGGTGGAGGAATGGCCCTCCGGAATCAGCGTGCAGGGTCCAGCCAACTTACAGGGTGCCGCGGTCGACTCGCGCGGTGACCATCGGATCGCGATGGCGCTTGCCGTCGCCGGCCTGGTGGCCTCGGGGCCGACCTCGATCAGCGACGCCGACTCGGTGGCGGTCTCCTATCCCGAGTTCTTCCAGCACATGCGGGAGGTCGTCGATGCCGTCTGAGGTCTGGCTGCTGGGCAACCCCGTGATGGGCAGCCGTTCGCCGTCGATGCAGAATGCAGCTTTTCGCGTTGCGGGCATCGACTGCCGGTACCTTCCGCGCGAGCTCAGTAATGCTGAGCTCGCTGGAGTGATGACGCAGATGCGGGAGAACGAACAGGTCCTGGGGGCGAACGTCACCATTCCGCACAAACAGGCAGTGATCCCCCTGCTAGACAGCTTGGATCCACTCGCCTGGCGAGTTGGTGCCGTCAACACCATCAGCCGGCGAAACGGGCGCCTGTTCGGCTCGAATACCGATGTCGTCGGCTTCAGCCGCGCCCTCGACGACTGCGCCTACGTCGTCGAAGGCAAGTCGGTGCTGCTGATTGGTGCCGGCGGCGCCGCCCGGGCGGTTGGGGAAGCGCTGCGCACTCGCGTGGCCACGTTGATGGTGATGGCTCGCGACCCGCAGCGAGCGCGCCGGCTCATCGATGAGCTCAGCCTCGAAATCGGCCAGGCCGCTGACATGGACCGCCTGACGGAGTGCCTGCAAAGCGCGGATGTCATCGTCAATGCCACACCGGCCGATCTGCCGCCACCGGAATGGCCGTTGTTACCTCAGCAGCGGGTGTTCGACCTGCGGGCGGGACGGTCGCCCGAGGGACGGGCCATGCTCCTCCACCAGGGCGCCGCATCCTTCCAGGTCTGGACCGGCCAGCCCGCGCCGCTGGACGTCATGCGCGCGGCGTTGAACGCTGCAGTGGGTGCTGTGGCCGTATGACGCTGCGCTTCCTCACGGCGGGCGAGTCGCATGGCGAGCGGCTGACCGTCATCCTCGACGGCATTCCTGCGGGCCTGACGCTTCGCGAAGAAGATCTGGTTCTGGATCTGCGACGCCGGCAGGGTGGCCATGGTCGGGGCGGTCGCCAGCAGATCGAGCAAGACGCCGCGCACATCGTCGCCGGCGTTCGCGGTGGGCTCACCCTCGGCTCGCCGATCACCCTCGAGATCGCCAACCTCGATTGGCAAAACTGGCGGCAGGTGATGGCGGTCGACGCCGCCGAAGTGAAGCGCAAGCCGATCACGCGCGTGCGGCCGGGTCACGCCGACCTCGCCGGCATGCTCAAGTACGGCGCGGATGACGCCCGAAACGTCCTGGAGCGTGCCAGCGCGCGCGAGACCGCGGCCCGCGTGGCGGCCGGTGCTGTGGCCAAGCTGTTGCTCAACGAGTTCGGTCTGCGGGTCCGCAGCTATACCCGGTCGATTGGTCCGATCGAGGCGCCGATCCCGGACTCGATCGACTGGATTGCGGTCGACGCATCGCCCGTGCGTTGTCCGGACCAACCGTCGAGCGAGGCCATGGTCGCGGCCATCGATGCCGCGCGCGAACGCGGTGACACGCTCGGCGGTGTCTTCACCGTCATCGCCGAGGGGGTGCCGCCGGGGCTTGGGAGCTACCGGCAGTGGGACACGCGCCTCGACGGTCTGCTGGCGCAGGCAATCGCGAGCATCCCGGCCTGCAAGGCGGTCTCGATCGGCGATGGCGTGGAGGCGGCGGCGCTGCCGGGCTCTCAGGTCCACGACGTTCCGGTTTACGATGACGGCCGGCTTCGCCATCAGACGAATCGGGCCGGCGGATTGACCGGTGGAGTCACCAACGGCGAACCCGT
>Ga0209687_1000658_pt1 | contig 11371 bp, 10 predicted proteins | sample GraSoiAngelo_136_FD_185893 | JGI IMG/M metagenome (GOLD analysis project Ga0209687, IMG submission 185893) | Grasslands soil microbial communities from the Angelo Coastal Reserve, California, USA - 14_0929_09_20cm (SPAdes) (version 2) | ecosystem: Environmental > Terrestrial > Soil > Grasslands ...
ATCTTTATCTTTTCGGACGGAAAGAAGATCTGGCTTTTGAAAAACCAGTTGGAGGCAGCCCGAAGGAACGCCATCACGTTCGCTTCTGGCACATGGAAAAGACCCACGACGACCGGCCGGCCTGGATTGGATCGGCCGCTTACGACATCGGTGTCGAACTAAGTCGCACGACTGGCCAGGTCACCCACCATATTTCACCGAACATCGATGCCGAGAGGAATCTGCTGGTTGCCGACGTGAGCAAAGCAGTCCCCGCTCAAGTCCAGTGGCTCGATAGCTTCCACCAGGAACTGCATGGTCGGAATGGAGGCGGAGATCCATGGCAGACCGACGGCCGTTTGGCCAGTGTCGTCTTGCCACTCACGTAAGCCGCGAGCAGCCCGATCGCGCAAGAGACCGAAAAGTTACCCTGAAGCCAGACTGAAAAACATTTGGTCAAGGAATTCATGTCTGTTTGGTTTCGTCGTCGGCAATTCATCGAAGCGGGCGTTCGCCACAGCGATTTCCGCCATCTCAGTTGAAAAGGGGTGAACGAACATGTCACGATCGTTTGTAGGCTCGTCCACTGCGACTCGTTAGGTCATTTCATTTATCAAATGTTACTTGAAAGCGACCGCCGTGGTTTGCAAAACGAACCGACAGGTTTCGGCAGATTGATCGATGGTGAGTCAGGGGTTTTAAAGACCTCATTTCGCGAGATGGCTCAAGGCGTTGAGCATCGGTTCGCTTTGAATCCCAATCAGGCCGCCAAACGGATGGTCTAGCCCGAGAATTAGGAAGATGGCGCAGGCGACCGAGAAGGCGGCGGCGACCAAAGCGAGGGTGGTCGTGGTATTGGGTGGCGCGACCAGGCTGAAGCCGAGGAAGATAATCACGAGCCAGGAAACTACTGCGATCAGTAACGGCCTTGAAATGGAGGGGACCGATTGCGCTTGCAGCAGCGACCGAAGCTGGCCGATTTCCACCATGAGGGTCGCCGCCTGCGTCTTGAGGGCGCGTTGCGTGTCATCGTGCGGTGAGAGGCGCTGGACGGCGATGTAAAACGTGTCACCCACCTGCTCATTGGGAGCCAACTGGGCGGGCCCGCTCCGCTCTTCTGGCCAAATGCGTCGGACCGCGTCGGCGACGGCTTCGCGAAGCTCGCCGCGGGCGCCCGCCGCTTCCGGTCCGTAAAGGCCCAGCACCCGGTCGAGGAACACGACCTTGGCGGTCAGCTGCATCACTTCACTTCGCATGGTGTCGTACGTGCCCTTGGCTGAGCTGACCAGCAACCCCAGGAGCAGGGCCGTCATGGTCGCGACAAGGCCCAGGGCCAGTTTCACGGCGTCCTTGGAGTCTCCGCTCAGATGATCCTCGGGAAGATAACGACGCACGCGTCTTCCGAGCAACGCGACGCCGGCGAGGCATACGAACAAAATGGCGGCGGTGATGGCACTATTCATTGTCGTGTGTCGGCCCGCTTGTCACTGATGCGAGGAGTTATCTCCATCATATCACTGTGGGGATTTGCTTTGTGATGCTGCATGTGAATGCATTCGTAGAAGATTTGGCTAAAGCCGACTGTGATTGATTCCAAGATACTGAATAGACGATTGAGCAGCGGGGAACGGAAGTACGGATTGTGAATGAAGTTGTGGGAAATGCCGTTGATGTTCCAAGAAATGCTGATTGAGTAGATGAAACCGAGAATGAGCATGACCCAAAGCGGGACGCGGAAGTAGATAAAACATGCCGAAGAAGTAAGCGCAGTGTAAAAGCGCGGCAGCAACGGGGATCGCGTCCCAGCGCGTGTGCGCAAAGATCCTGGAGTTGGTCTTGGGCCGCTCGACGCCTACCAATTCGCTCGATGAGAGTGCTATTGTAGTCGGAAAAGTATCGGAGTTTGCCTGCTTGGGCGCTGAATGAATATTGGACTTTAGGCCTATACCGGCGCGACTTGCCTCCTAAGTCGGTCATTTCGGCACGTGATACCTCTCGAAGTAATAAGTCATCGTGAAGTTCGCCTGAAACTTCTTGCCGCCGCCGTCAAGAGTTTTCTCCAATGTAACGCTGAGGACGACCGGAATATTTGAGAGGCGTTTGGCAACACCCACGTCTACTGTGTGGGTCCAGCGGTCGCCATTTTCAAAGTCGATCTTCGCTTTGTATCTCGTACCGATCGACCAATTTTGGGGAAGGATGAAGGCGGCAGGTAGAGACAACTCGAGATAACGCTGCGGAGAGACACTATGTTCCTCGGCGACGGAATGGCTGTATTCGGCAGTCGGTATAAGCGTGAGCCAGTTCGTGACATCGTGCGCAATGGACCAAGACGAGTGTAGGCGCCAGACATTACTACTCAGCGCGGGATTCGAAGCGCTATCAGCATGCAATTCGATGCCGCCGCCTGTCCGCCAGCTGTTACTCAGGCGAAAAGCGGTCCCTGTGGCAACCTCGATATCCCCTATGCCGCCTATGTCGGCGTGGCCCGATGCTTGATCACTCCGATCATAAACGAACGGCACCTTTAGCCGCACAGCCCCGTCTTGCCAGTCGCTAACGCGCCATCCCCACAATCCTCCCAGCGTCCACGTGGCCTCTTCTGCACCATGTTTGAATTGGTCCCACTCTGTGTCCAGCCATACGCTAGACACGATGATGGTCCGATCGTTTAGTGCTTTCAGTTGGTCTGCGGCAGCGGTCGCGGAATCGATGGACGACGGCTCCGCCGCCGGCAACACGCGCGCGCCAAGTAGGACGAGCGTAACAAGCAGGAACCGATCAAAAGCATCTGGCATTGTCATAGCCCACCGCCCCAGCGATACTGCCAGGCGATCCCACCGGTGGTGAAGTTGCTCCCGGTTCGGGTTGATAGGCCAGTGCTGACGTAGAATTTGATCGAGTTGTGTTTGTTCATCGGGAGGGCAAAGGTGGCGCCGACACGCGAGTTCTCCTGCATGTTATTTTCCGATATGCCGTTTATCGTCGTGCGGCCGCCGAGATAGTAGGTCCCGTCCACCGCACCCCACACGCCGCGGCCGAAGTCATAGCTGACATGCGCCTGCAGTTGGCCTCACGCGAATCGAATTCCCGTCATCGGAAATGCGATCTCTCAGCGCCGACGCCCTCCACCACCGCGCGCTGCTCCGCCCCCAGCGCCGCCACCACGGGAAGCTTGCTGGAAGCGCTGGCTTTGCGATGCGCCGCGTTGCCGGTTCTGGGCCTCCCGGTCCACCTCGCTAGATCCGGAACTCCGGGTTTGCGCCGACTGGCCTGAGCGTTCGGAACTCTGTGCGCGCTGCTGAGCACGGGCTTGATTGGAACTACTGCTACTACCGGATTTTTGGTAGCTCTGCTTTTGTTGCTGGGCTGAGGCTTGGTTAGCTCCGGAGTTTTGATAGTTCTTTGCTTGTTCCTGAGCGTTCTTCGAACTCGCAGAACTATTTACCGAGTTCCAGTTGCCGTTGTTATATGAACTCCAACCTGAGCCGGTATTTTTGTAGACGTTGCCGTCGTGGGTGGCGTACATGTTACCGCTGGAGGTCTTGGCCACGGCGGTGTCCCCGTACTTGGTAGAAGCGCCGACGGCGGCTCCGCCCTGTGAGCCCTGAATCGATCCAACGGTGCCATTTGCATTGGAGTAATGCTGCGTGTAGGCGGATTTGTTACCATTGGATACAACCGATTGCCCCCAAGAACTGTAAGCGTTCGAACCTTGTTTAGTCGCAGCATAAGTCCCGGTGTAGGGATTATATGCCTGCGCCACGCTCCGGCTCCCGTAAGGACCGTATGCGGTAGCACCTCGGGCGTATGTCCCAGTGTAAGGATTGTAGGCAGCACCGGCTGCGGCTCCTCCGTAAGGGCCGTAAACCCCGCGTGCAACTCCGTAGGCGCCGCTATATGTATTATAGTAAGAACCGACACCGTACGTGGTAGCATACGGACGATAGATGGGGTATCCGCCAACAGGGTAACCATAGTAAGGTCGATAGTAGTAGCCGGTGCCGCTGGCCAGGATCGCGCCAACGGCGGCGCCAGCTATGAAAGTTCCCAAATAACCGGCGGTATAGCTAGATTGAATGCTGCCTTCGGGAGTAGTTGATTGTGTAACGTAAGTGACGTTGTAAACAGGCGAGCTGGGCGGAATCGTATAGATCTCTTTCGGCACCGAAGTCGCCGTGGTCCAGGGCCCCGACGGATTGGGCGACATGAACCAGACCCCTTGCAAGCAAAGGTAGAAGACGTCTCCTACTTTGATTACTTTGTCCGCTGTGTTAGTAGCATATTGGAGGGAGGTCCCTTCAATCGACTTAAACTCGGGATCTCCACTGTAGGAAACCTTCGCCTGCTCTGCAGCCTTCGGGTCCACTACCGCCGTAGTCGGCACTTGGGCCATCAGCACAGCGTCCTTGGCTTCGTCGGTCCCCGGAACCGATACGAGCACCCGCGCAGCCGGACTATTCTCAGGAATCTTGGCAAAGTCTGGCGGCAACTCTGGTGTCGCGTAAGTCCACGGACCGCGCAGATCAGCTGCTTTAAACCAACGGCCAGCGGCCAGATAGTAGTACTGCTGCGCCGCAGTATCAACGAAGAGATCGGCATCGGTATTGGTCGCGTAAGACAACTGCGTTCCGGGAATGTTCGCGTAGGCAGGTTGCCCCTGGAACAAAATGACTTCGGCTGGCTTGTTCGAATAGAAGATCGTGGGTGGTTTTCCCTTGGCCGAAGGAGAAAGAATCGGCTTCTTCATTTGCTCCCACTTCGGGTCGTTCGCCACCTTGGAGAAATCCTCTGGCAGCTTCGACACCGGAGCCCAACCGTTTTCCATGGAAGCTGACTTGAGCCATTGCTGACCTGTATATAAGTAATAGTCCTTCGGGGATTCCTTCTCGAAAAAGAGCGGGAAGTTAGAGTTAACGACGAAGCCCAGGTTGGTTCCGGCGATATCGGCTCGCACCGCTTCACCATCCACGTTCAAGAGAATGGCCGGCGTGTTGCTGATGAAAATTACCGGTGGATCGTTCTGCACCTGCACGGACGCCGGTGCTTGCGATTTCTCCACACTCGCGACCAACCGGTCCAAAGCCATGACAACGGTATGGCCCACCGGCAGGAAACTGCGGACCGCTTGATCCATCTGGCTCGCCTTCGCGGGATCCAATCCGGGAAGCTTGACTTCTTTAATCTTAAAATCCCTGAGCAGAACGCTGTGATCGTCCACATTCACATCCGTCTGCGCCTGCACTTCGAGGATGCCGACGATCTCTTTCCCGCCTTTCGGCGTCAGGGAAAAAGCCATGCGAAAGTTCAGTTCCTTGAAGTTTGTCCAGGCATCGACCTGTGGTTGATAATAAATGAGGCGGCCCTGTTCGTTTGTGCGTTCCCGTGGCCAGCCCGGATCAGCCGGCGCGCCGGCCGCGTTAGGCTTGGACTTGGCGGCAAGGTTAACGGTTGCCAGCGTGCTGATGGCTAGCAGAAGCGTGATCGTAGTTTTCATATTGGAGTCCGAGTTTGAGTTATTTTTTCTAAATCTTTTTACCGGCGACGCCCTCCGCCACTGCCGCGGTTGATACTTTGTTGGCCTTGAAAGTGGCGAGTGCGAGAAGAAGAGCGAGACAAATTTTCCATGGGTGTAGTGACTGGCAGCACCATTCGTGTCGGCATCATTGATCAAGCGGCTTGGCGGAACGGTGTGTTTTAGCCAGAACGCAACTAAAAGGTGCTGAATACTGTCGCGTTGGGATATGGGACTTTGGTCCCATGGCACCAGACTGAGTTTAGCAAGTATTAATTGAGGACCGCGCTTTTTGGCGCCTTGCGGAATACGCGGTCAGAATAATTCCACGTATGAACCCGCCCCAATTTTTCGCTGAGATGAAGCGTCCCAACGTCGGCGTACTTCTAGGTGCGTTTGCAACCTCAGGTTGGCTATCGCTTCAGGCAATTGCGATTTTGTGGGCGGCTCTTGAAGCGATGGCGTCTGGAATAAAACAATTTGTCAGGACGATGGCTCTTCGCAAAACTCACGCGCCAGTAATCCCCGAATCGATTGAGGGGGCTCGGTGCAAAGGTTAAGCTAACCGAATACGACCATAAGACGCCACGTGCAGAATCACACATGGGCCTTTTGTTGCCGACACGGTGAAACGCACCGCAAGGTAAAGTTAAGACCGCCATATCCGGTGGCGGCACGGACATAGGCCTAAAGTCCAATACCCGGCCAGATCATGTTCAGACAATGTTGAGTTGTATGATAACCATCCATTCCTCCGCAATGGCAGCATTGATAGACAAGCGCCAACCTCTGGACCTCATTGATGTCCGGACGAAGCAAGAATTCCAAAGCTTTCACATTCGAGGTGCGCAGTCATTCCCGTTAAGAGAGCTTTCAGCAGCCAAGGTGCTTCAGGGACGTAAGTGCGAAGCGACCGAACCTTTGTACATCATCTGTAATAACCGTGTACGGGCTAGCCTGGCTGCCGGAATGCTTACTGGCGCAGGATGCCGTCAGCCTGTTGTCGTTGATGGCGGAATGGAAACCTGGGTGAGAGAAGGTTTATCCGTCGTGTTCAAAAGACCTTTCTGGGACTTTCCGCTCGCGCGCTTCTGTTGCGAATTGATGGAACTGTTTAGACGGCCTCCTTTGGTGACTTATAAATCGCCCAGGGTCGCCTAGTTGCGATTGTCGCCGTCATTGACAAGCATTGTAAATGGCGAGCCGTCCGTGGCACGATCCGCTGAACGGTGAGACTAGGAAAAAAGCCAACTAACAGAGCTGCATGACGAGTCCACAGGCCATCTTCTTGATCAGCGTCGGGTGCATCTTTGGCGGGGCTTTGCTGGGTCTGTTGCTCAGCCGGGTGCTGCCGGAGCACCATCTGCGCGATAATTCCAAGGACACTGTGAAGATGGTTGCCGGCACGATCGCCACTCTGGCCGCGCTAGTTCTGGGTTTGCTCGTTGGCTCGGCCAAGAATTCGTTCGATGCCCTGAATACTGAGATCACCCAAAGCAGTACGAAAGTCATCCTACTGGATCGCGCGCTGGCTGCGTATGGTCCGGAAACAAAAGACGCCCGCGAGCAGTTGCGCCGCGGAGTTATCACCCTGATCGATACTTTCTGGCCAGAGGAGAAAACCGAAACATCGGGCTTCGCGACCTTCGAGCGGACGAATAAGATAGAGACCCTTCAGGCGAAGCTGCGCGAGCTCACTCCGGCGACCGAGGCCCAGCGCCAGGTACTCTCGCAGGCGCAGCAGATCAGTAGCGATCTTGTGCAATCCCGCTGGCTGGTGATCGAGCAGGCGCAAAGCGCGCTTCCGGTGCCGTTCCTCGTGGTGCTGCTTTTCTGGCTCTCGATGCTGCACCTTAGCTTCGGCTTGTTTGCCCCGCGCAATTGGACCGCGATTACCGTGCTTCTCATCAGTGCGTTGTCGGTGTCAGGGGCGATTTTTATTATCCTGGAGATGAACCACCCGCTGCAAGGCATGATCAAAGTTTCCAGCGCGCCGCTACGCAAGGCCGTCGAACATCTGGGGCAATAAGGAACCAATGCGATACCCGAGTTTGAACAGGAGGTAACAGAGGTTTTCTTTTCGGTCTCTGTTTGCTCCTGTCGAGTTTTTTTCATCTGTTGGCTCCAGGGAGGATCAGGCGGTGAACACCGTCGGTCAGTTTCATCTCATGGAAGTTGATGAGCAGTCCAAGCGGGACATTCAGCAATTTCATGTAGCTTGGGAGTTGTGCTTTGTGGATGGGCAGAATTTTCTCCGCGGCCTTTGCTTCCACCAGCATATCGAATCGCAGCGGTTCCTCTCGCGTGAAGCCCTTGTATTCAATCATCACGAGTTTCTGGCTCACGCACGTTAACCCGCGCAGTTCAAACTCTTTCGTCAGACACTATTCGTAGATGGATTCGATCAGGCCGGGCCCCTTGTCCCGATGGACCTCAATGGCCGCGCCGATGATGATCTCGGTCATGTTCGACGCTCTTTCAAAAAGCGGATGCATGGTCCTTTGAACAGGAGCAAACAGAGGAAATCGAGGGTCTTGTTGCTTCTCATCTCTGTTCTCTCAGTTTGCTCCTGTTGAAAAATTGTCCTGCTGATCAGTCCTCGATCGTGGCTGCGATATCTCCCGCTTCTTCTACTTTCTTTTCATCTGCGCCACTTAACTTTGAAGGGCCCAGGTCAATTGTTACCTTGTTGATCTTGCCGGTGAATTTGTTATCGCCCTGCTTGTAATCATCTGACACGGCCGTCTCCGCGTCCATTCCGACGTCGGCGCCTTCATCGCCAGAGAAAGCGAACGGTTCTGTCTTGGGAATGTGCCCTTCGGCAACTTTCTTGTCGTCCACGAACAAGATGCATTTGCCTCCCGTACCCGGCTTTGGTTGATCGATCTCATATTGGAATTTGATCACATGTTTCCCCGCGGGCAGGGAGGCGGTTGAGGCAATCTTGGTTCTTTCCACTCCGAAGAAGTTATATTCGTAGTGCACCTTGCCGTCCTTCATATACAGGGTCCAACCGCCAAACCTGCCGGCTTGTGCGATGATTACGCCGCTGGTCTTGGCGTTGGCTAACTCCAGATCAGCAGTGATGGTGTGCGAGCGGTTCTTCACGTTGATGAAAGCGTTCTCTGTCATCCCGACCATCCCGGGATAAACGGTGAGTGAAGTGCGCGAACCCATGATGTCCGGTCTGCCGGCAATCGCGGGATTAAATCGCTCCGATCTGCGGTCATCAATCGGCAACACAGAGTTCTTTACCGCTTCTTTCATAAACAAATCTTGCAGTTCCTTGAGCTTTTCCGGATTTTTTTCCGCAAGATTGTTGGCTTCGCTGAAATCTTCATCCACGTGATAGAGTTCCCACACATCTTTGCGGAGTGGCGGAAGCTCTACCATTAGCCAGGGAATGGAATGGCGCGTACACGCTACCCAACCATCGTGATAGATTCCCCGGTTGCCGAACATTTCGAAATACTGTGTCGTATGCGTTGCCTTGGCCTTGGCATCGTCAAATGTGTAAACGAGGGAAGTTCCATCGAACGGCCGCTGTTGCGTTCCGTTTACCATCTTCGGGAAAGGAAGACTCGCCGCTTCCAGTGCGGTCGGAGCGATATCTGTTACATGCGAAAACTGGGAACGGATTTCACCCCTGGCTTTGATCCGCTTGGGCCAGTGCATGACCATGCCGTTGCGCGTTCCGCCGAAATGAGATGCGATTTGCTTGGTCCACTGGAACGGAGTATCGCCCGCCCATGCCCAACCGATCGCGTAATGGGGAAAGGTACTCGGGTCACCCCATTGATTGATATGAGGCATGTTGATGGCGGCAGTACTGATGATGCCGTTTAATGCCATCATCTCGTTGTAGGCGCCTTCGGGGCCGCCTTCGGCGCTGGCGCCGTTATCGCCCACGATGTAAATCAACAAGGTGTTGTCCATCACGCCCATCTCTTCGAGCGCTTGCACCAATCTGCCTACCTCATGGTCGGTATGCTCTGCAAAGCCGGCATAGGTTTCCATCTGACGCGCTCCGAGTTTCTTCTGGTCGGGAGTTTGTGAATCCCAGGAGGGAATTTCTTTGGGGCGGGGAGTGAGCTGCGCACTTTGCGGGATGATTCCGCCTGCCTTTTGCCGGGCAAAAGTCTCCTCGCGCAGTTTGTCCCACCCCTGGTCAAACTTGCCCTTGTATTTGTCGATGTATTCTTTCGGGACGTGATGCGGCGCGTGCAGTGCGCCGGTAGCGAAATAGACGTAGAAGGGTCTGTCAGGTGTGAGTGTATGCTGTGCTTGCATCCAGCCGATTGCCTGGTTCGTCATATCCGTGGTGAAGTGATAATTCGGATCGTGGGGCGGTTCCACGCGAACGGTGCCGTCAAAAATTGCCGGCGCCCACTGATTGGTTTCGCCGCCGATAAAGCCATAGAACTTGTCGAAGCCGGAGTGAGTAGGCCATCGGTCATAGGGTCCAGAAACGGATACCTCCCACGGCGGAGTCTCATGATATTTCCCGAACGCAGCGGTGCTGTATCCGTTCAAGCGAAGCATTTCCGCCAGTGGCGCGACACTGTTGGGCCTGATGCCGGTGTTGCCTGGAAATGCAGTCGCAAGTTCCATGATGGCACCGGCGTTGTTCACGTGATGGTTGCGACCGGTGAGCAGTGCGGTGCGCGTGGGAGAACAGAGCGCAGTGGTATGGAATGCGTTGTACCTTAACCCGTTTGCTGCCAGACGATCGAGGGTGGGCATGTTGCAGGGTCCGCCAAATGCGGCGGAATGCCCGAAGCCAATGTCGTCAAGCAAAACGATCACGACGTTAGGCACGGCGGCCGGCGCTTTGATCTCGAACCGCGGCGGCGGCTTGGCATTGCGAGCATCCAGTTCCGTGATTGGCGGGTACTGCGGCTCGCGAATTGGCAACACCGTGCGGTCGAGCCCGTCCGTGGATTGCCCCAGAGCCGAGGCTGCCGTGATCGCCAGTCCACAGACTAGTGTGAAGTTTTGTATATGTGTCATTTTCATTTGTTGTGTCCGTTCTGCGTTATTGAGACTGAACAGGAGGTAACAGAGAAATCCCTTCCCATCCCCGTTCCATCGGTTTGCTCCCCTGGCTCGCCGACGCCAATAGGCGAAGGCAGCTGTCCGAATTCTTTCTTTCCCTCGGCGCAGGAAGTCAAAGGGAGGAGTCTGGCAGCGTCCAGGCGCGTGAAGTCTGGGATTAGCGCGCGGCGCGCTTTGCCGCGACCGCTTTCTTGATGTCGGCTTCGCGGATAGCCTGCAGCTGTTGGTACTGGGCGGGAGTAAGAATTTTCTGCAACTGCGGCGCGTTTTCGCTGTGGATGGCGTGGAGTTGCTTCATCTTCTGCATTCCGGAAAGCGAAGGATCGTTCTTGATTGCCTCGAATTTTGGAGCCTCTGCCTTGAGGATGGGCATCACCTCGACTTCTTGTTGCGGCGTAAGTTTTAGCTGTTGCGCCAAAGCGATCGCCTTCTCTTCTGCGGCGGGATTCTGGCCCGGCGCACAAGGCGCGAGGATTACAAATGCAAGGAAACAGGCAGCGGATGTCAGGATGGTGAAGAGTTTTTTCATGGCTGCATCATGCTTGGCGTTGTGCGATTCGCATATGGGACCTAAGTCGTATGAAGAAGTACGCAGGCAGATGTCCTTTCGTTAGGGGGTTTGAGGACTGCGCCGCAGGCAGACGACCATGACCGCGTGAAGAACCTGGTTGGGTATTTCCGAAGTCGCAGCCGGGCCTTTCTACTAGCGACGATAGGCACGGCGAGCAACACCGGCGTAGGACATGGGTGTAGCAGGCATCCCAATGACATCGATGAACAACGCACAAGCTCCCCCATTGGCCGGCGGAGTGCCTTCGAGAA
>Ga0209687_1000662_pt1 | contig 11306 bp, 10 predicted proteins | sample GraSoiAngelo_136_FD_185893 | JGI IMG/M metagenome (GOLD analysis project Ga0209687, IMG submission 185893) | Grasslands soil microbial communities from the Angelo Coastal Reserve, California, USA - 14_0929_09_20cm (SPAdes) (version 2) | ecosystem: Environmental > Terrestrial > Soil > Grasslands ...
AACGCCGTCGTGAACGCCGTACGCGAGGATCCCGCGCGGCGTGGACTGTTGTACGCCGGCACCGAACGCGGCGTGTACGTCTCGTTCGACGACGGCGGCCACTGGCAGGCGCTGCGGCTCAACCTGCCGCCCACGTCGGCGCGTGACCTCGTCGTACACGACAGCGACCTGGTTGTCGGCACGCACGGCCGCGGCTTCTGGATCCTCGACGACATCACGCCGCTGCGCCAGGCGGGTGAGGCCGCGGCGGCGCCGGACGTCTACCTCTACCGGCCCGCCGGTGCCGTCCGGGTCCGCTGGAACGAGAACACCGACACACCGCTCCCGATCGACGAGCCGGTCGGTGCGAATCCTCCCGACGGCGCGATTCTCGACTACTATCTGCCGCGGCCCGCCGTGGGGCCGGTCGCACTCGAGATTCTCGACCGGAGCGGGAGCGTGGTGCGACGCTTCTCGAGCGCCGACACCGTGCCGCCGCAGGACTCGGGGTTGAACATTCCGTCGTGGTGGATGCGCCCGTCGCCCGTAGTCGGCAGCGGCGCCGGGATGCATCGCGTCGTCTGGGATCTGCGTTATCCACCCCCCGCGGCCCTGCGGCACGAGTACCCCATCTCGGCCGTGTACCACGCCACGCCGCGCGAGCCGCGTGGTCCCTGGGTCCTGCCCGGCCGCTTTACCATCCGTCTCACGGTCGACGGGGCGACGCTCACGCGAACCTTGAGCGTGACGATGGATCCGCGTGTGTCGGTGGCGTCGGGAGCGCTCGGTCGCCAGCTGGCGCTGGCGTTGCGCGTCGTGGACGCGCTGTCGCGCGACTCCGTGGCGCTCGCGGGCCTGCAGGGATTGCGGGCCGCCGTCGGGCGCGCGCGCGAGCAGGCGGGGGCTCCGGCACTCGCGACCGCCTTCGACTCGCTCGACCGTCAGGCCGCGGCCTTGGAAAGCGGCGATGCCAGCTTGGCCCGTCTGAACGGTCAGCTCGTGGACCTGTACGGCGTGATCGAGGGCGCCGACGTCGAGCCCACGGCGCAGGTCGAGGCCGCCGTCCGGGACTGGCTGGGCGTGCTCGCCACGCGGCAAGCGGAAGCGCGCGCGCTCGAGCGGCGCTTCCGTTCGCTCACACGTCGTTTACAATAGGTGATCATGATCCCGATCGAGCACCAGCCGCCGGGTTACTGGGCGACCAATCTCTACACCAGCCCTCGCAAGCGTCCCAAGTCCGAGGCGCCGCTCAAGGACCTGCCGCCCCGGGCCGCCCAGCGTTTCAAGCGGGCGCGCGAAGGGATCCGGGCGCTCCGCCATGTGACGGAGCAGGTGGTCTTCATGGGGACGGCGTGGAAGTGGGTGTGGATGTACGAGGTCGGCGGGCGCAAGCTCGCGTACCTCCATCCCATGGAGACCGGTCTCTCGGGCACGTTCATCTTGAGCGAGAGCGAAGAGCGTGAGCTCGCCGTGACCGACGGCCTGCCACGCGCCTCTCGGCAGGCGGTCCGCGACGGGCGCATGGCGGGCGGTGTCCGCTGGTGCTGGATGGAGTTTCCCGACCTGGACGCGGTCGACGCGTTCGTCGGCGTCGTCACGCTGAAACATCAATTGTTGGCGCGGCCGGAGTGACCGCACCCTACTTGTGCGCGCTTCCGCGCCGGCGCTACATTCCGGCGCCCGCGAGGCGTTCCACACACACACAACGATCCAGTCGCCATCGAGCGCTCCGGATGACGAAGAGGGGTGGTAGGGTCGGGGTGGGCGTGGCGGTCGCCGTGTGGATCGCCGTCCCCGCCGCCGCACAAACCGGTCAACCCGCCGCAAGCGCCAAGGCCCCCGTGATCAGCGATACGGGGCGACTCAAGGGTCCGCGACAGCCCATCTTCTTCCGTCACGACGTCCACGCCGGCCAGGACCAGGTGCCGTGTCTGTACTGCCACAGCACGGCGACGGCCTCGAGCGAGCCCGGCATCCCCGCAGTACAGACGTGCTTCGGCTGCCACCAGATGATCGGCGGCTCGACGCCGTCGCATCAGGCTGAAATCAAGAAGGTGCGCGAGGCGTGGGTGAACAAGCAGCCGCCGCGCTGGGTGCGGGTGCACGCGCTCCCCGGATTCGTGCGCTTTCCACACATGCGGCATATCAAAGTCCTGGGCCCGGAGAGCTGCATCACGTGTCACGGGGACGTCCGCGCGATGCCGCAGGTCTATCAGGTGGCCACGCTCAAGATGGGCTGGTGCGTCAATTGCCACCTCCAGCGCAACGTGTCGCGCGACTGCACGCTGTGCCACTACTGAGGCCCGACCCGATGGACCGCAGACGGTTCCTGAGAGTCCTGGGCGCCACGGGCGGCGGCGCCGCCGCCCTGACGGGGTGCGGCATCGGCCCGGAGCCCACCGAGCAACTCGTCCCGTACCTCGTGCCGCCGGAGAATCAGGTCCCCGGCATCGCCACCTACTACGCGACTACCTGCCGCGAGTGCGCGGCCGGTTGCGGGCTGCACGCCAAGGTGCGCGAGGGCCGCGTGATCAAGCTCGAGGGCAACCCCGAGTCGCCCGTCAACCAGGGTCGCTTGTGCGCGCGCGGGCAAGCGGCGCTGCAGGGCCTGTACAACCCGGATCGCGTCACGGATCCGATGGCCCGCAGCGCAAACGGCCAGTGGCGGAAACTGTCCTGGGACGAGGGCCTGGGACGGCTGCAGGCCAAAGTGAAGGAAGCACGCGGCAAGGGGATCGCGTTCGTCACGGGGCTCGAGAGCGGGTCGTTCGGCGATCTGGTCGACGCCTGGACCAGGCAGGTCGGCGGCCGGCACGTGACCTACGAGCCGTTCGCGTTCGAGGCGCTGCGCGCGGGGAACCGCATCGCGTTCGGCACGTCCGCGATTCCCTGGTACGACTTTGCCAACGCGCGTTACATCGTGTCGTTCGGCGCCGACTTCATGGAGACGTGGCTCTCGCCGGTGGGTTACCAGAACAGCTTCACCCGGGCCCATGCCTTCACGGGGGGCCGCGACGCGTCCATGGCCAAGTTCGTCTATGTCGGCCCGCGCCTCGCGCTCACGGGCATGAGCGCCGATGAATGGATCGCCGCGGCGCCGGGGACCGAGGGCGTGCTCGCGCTCGCGATGGCGCACGTGATCGTCGCCCGCCGCCTCGCCCCGCTGCCCGCGGACGTGGGACGCGTGCGGGCCGCGCTCGATGCCCACGCCCCCGAACGGGTCGCGGCGGCGATTGGGATCGAGGCCAAGGTGATCACGCGCCTCGCCCGCGAGTTCGCCGCGTCGCGGGGCGGCCTCGCCGTGGCCGGCGGGATCGCGGCCCAGTACCCCAATGGTGCGGAGATCGTCGCCGCCGTCAACATCCTCAACTACGTCGCCGGGCAGGTGGGGAAGACCGTGCAATTCGGTCCCAACCACGCCCTCGCGGGCGCTGGGTCGTTCCAGGACCTCACCGACCTGACGGGCGACCTGAGCGCGGGCAGGGTGGCGCTGCTGCTGGTGCATGGTGCCAACCCGGCGCATTCGCTCCCGGCGGCGTTTTCCCAGGCGCTCGGGCACGCCGCGTACAAGGTCAGCTTTTCGTCCTACCTCGACGAAACCGCCGCCGCCTCCGACCTCGTCCTCCCGGATCTCCACCCGCTCGAGCAGTGGAACGACTCGCAGCCGCGCAGCGGCGTGCACGCCCTGCAGCAGCCGGTGATGTCGCCCGTGTTCCCGAACACGATGCACGCCGGCGACGTGCTGTTGCGGCTCGCGGGCAGGCCCGGGACGTTCAAGGACTATCTGCAGGGCCGGTGGCAGGAGCTGCACCGGCGGTACGGCCGCGGCCGGAGCTTCGAGGAGTTCTGGGACGACGCCCTGCAGCACGGCGGCGTTTACACCAACGTGCCGCTGCAGACCGTACGCCTCGCTCTCGATGTGACGCGCGCACCGGCGCTCACCGGCGACAAGGCGGCCCCCGGCTGGCAAGCCTCGCCCGATCAGCCGCTGCTGCTGGTGTATCCCTCTCTTGCCCTGCACGACGGCCGGGGCGCGAACAAGCCGTGGCTGCAGGAGCTGCCCGACCCGGTCTCGAAGATCACTTGGCACGGCTGGGTCGAGGTGCACCCCGAGACCGCCGCGAAGTGGCAGGTCGCGAACGGCGACGTCCTGCTGCTCCGGTCGGGCCACGGCGCGCTGCGGGCGCCCGTCTGGATCACCCCGGGCGTCCGCCCCGACGTGCTGGCCGTCCCGACCGGGCAGGGTCACAAGGCCTACGGCCGTTACGCCAAGGACCGCTCGTTCAACGCGTTCGAGCTCCTGAGCGACGCACCCACCGCCTACGGCGGGCGTGCCTTCGCCGTGAGCGTCGCCGTGGCGAAGACCGGCGACCACCGCCGCCTGGCGACGCTCGAAGGCGATGCGCGCGAGCAGGGACGCGGGGTGATTGAGGTCCTGCCGCTCTCTCGGGCGCAGCAGCTCAAGCCAGGCGCGCACGCCTTCCAGGAGCGGGAAACGCCGCCCTATGCGGACAGGGCGCTGGCGGACTGGGCGGAGGCCCAGCACGACGCGGCGTCCCTGGGGGATTACGCGCATCCGCATCCGCGCTGGGGCATGGCGATCGACCTGGCGAAGTGCACCGGTTGCTCGGCGTGCGTCACGGCGTGCTACGCCGAGAACAACCTCGCGACCGTGGGCGAGGAGCTGGTGGTGCGCCGGCGGCAGATGAGCTGGCTGCGGATCGAGCGCTACTACACGGGCGGGGAGGCCGGCCGACCCGTGGGCGCCGTCGTCACGCCGATGCTGTGCCAGCAGTGCGGCAACGCCCCCTGCGAGCCGGTCTGCCCGGTGTACGCGGCGTATCACACGGCCGATGGCCTGAACGGCCAGGTGTACAACCGCTGCGTCGGGACTCGCTACTGCGCCAATAACTGCCCGTACAAGGTCCGCTACTTCAACTGGTACAACTATGCGGAGCAGGGGGGCGAGTGGGAGAGCTGGCCCGATCCTCTCAACATGCTGCTCAACCCGGACGTCACGGTGCGCGAAAAGGGCGTGATGGAGAAGTGCACGTTCTGCGTGCAGCGGATCCGCGGCGCGCAGAACCGGGCCCGTCTCGAGGACCGCAACGTCCAGGACGGCGACATCACGCCAGCGTGCGCGCAGGCGTGTCCGTCGGAGGCCATCGTGTTCGGCGACCTGCGCGACACCAGCTCGCGGGTCGCGGCGCTCGCCCGGGACCCGCGCGGCTACCACGTGCTCGCGGCCCTGAACACGCAGCCGGCGATCACCTACCTCGCGAAAGTGGTGCACGGCGCCGTGGTGGAGGGCTGAGTCGATGGCCGACACGCCGCCGGCGCGCGTCACCTACGACTTCGTCACCCGCGCCATCGCGCGCACGCTCGGCAATCCGGGCAAGGGCTACTTCGCCCTGCTCGCCGCGGCGGTGGCGCTGCTCGGCGTCGGGATCACGTGCCTGCTGTTCCTGCTGCGCTACGGTCTGGGGCTCGCGGGCTATTCGCACCCGGTGTACTGGGCCGTCTACATCACCTGCTTCGTGTTCTGGGTGGGTATCGCCCACTCGGGCACGCTGATCTCGGCGATCCTGTTCCTGTTCCGCTCCGGCTGGCGCACCGCGGTCTACCGCACCGCCGAGGCGATGACCGTGTTCGCGGTGATGACCGCGGGCCTGTTCCCACTCATCCACATCGGTCGCCAGTGGTACTTCTACTGGCTGATCCCGTATCCCAACGAGCGCGGCCTGTGGCCCAACTTCAAGTCGCCGCTCATCTGGGACGAGTTCGCGATCGGCACCTACTTCACCGTCTCGACCGTGTTCCTGATCATGGGTCTGATCCCGGACATCGCGGCGGTGCGCGACCTCGCCACGGGGTGGCGCAAGAAGCTCTACGCCATCACGGCGGTCGGGTGGCGCGGCACGAACGAACAGTGGCGGCACTACACGCGCGGCTATCTCTACCTCGCCGCGCTCGCGACGCCGCTGGTGCTCTCGGTGCACAGCGTCGTGTCCTGGGACTTCGCCATGGCGTTGGTCCCGGGCTGGCATGCCACCCTGTTCGCACCGTACTTCGTAGCCGGCGCGATCTACTCGGGCGTCGCCATGGTCATCACGCTGCTGGTGCCGATCCGGAAGCTGTTCCATTTGGAAGAGATCATCACGATCCACCACTTCGAAAACCTCGCCAAGCTCTGCCTGCTGACCGGCCTGATCGTCAGCATGTCCTACTGCACCGAGAACTTCACGGCCTGGTTCGGAGGCAATCCGCACGAACGCGCCGCCTTCTGGTACCGGGCGTTCGGGCCGTTCTGGTGGGCCAGCTGGACGATGAACATCTGCAACGGGCTGTTGCCGTGGCTGTTGTGGTCCAAGAAGGTCCGGACCAGCGTGGTCGCCCTGTTCGTCGTGTCGATCTTCGTGAACGTCGGCATGTGGTTCGAGCGCTTCGTGATCATCGTCGTATCGCTCGCGGGCGAGCCGTTCGAGCGGTTCGCCAACGCCACCTACAATCCGACGTGGGCCGACTGGGGCATCATGGCCGGAAGCTTCGGCTGGTTCTTCATGTGGTTCCTGCTGTTCGTGAAGAACTTCCCGGCGGTGTCGATCTCCGAGGTGAAAGAGGTGCTGCCCGCGCCGCGGCGCGGGAAAGCGGTGGCGGCGTGAAGCTCGTCAATCCGCTGACCGCCATCTTCCATCCACCCCCCACACCGGGAGTGCTCGGGGTCTTCGGGCACTTGGACGCGGCGCTCGAGGCGATTCGGCAGCTTCGCAAGGGCGGGCACACCGACTTCACGGTCTACTCGCCGGTCCCGCGCCACGAGCTGGAGGACGCGCTCGACCAGCCGGTGAGCCCGGTGCGAATGTTCACGCTCATCGGCGGCATCGCCGGGTGCGCAATCGGCGCCTGGCTCACGCTGTACATGTCGTACGACTGGCCCATCGTGCTCGGCGGCAAGCCGATCGGCTCGATCCCGCCGTACGTCGTCATCATGTTCGAGATGACGGTGCTGTTCGGCGCTCTGTCCACCATCCTCGGCATCGCCTTCAACGCGCTGTTCGCCGCGCGGCGCCTGGGCACGGTGGCCTACGATGCGCGGTTCACCAACGACAAGTTCGGGATCTTCGTCCCGAGCGAGTCGGCGCGCCAGAGCCAGGTCGAGTCTTTGCTCCGTGGGGCCGGGGCGGAGGAAGTGCGCCGTGCGTAGACCCGGTGCGGCCCTTGCCGCCCTTGCGGCCCTTGCCGCCCTCGCGTGCAATCCCGACGATGTCGTGCATCGCATCGGCTGGTTCGCCACGATGCGTCATCAGCGCAGCATCAAGCCGTACGCCCGCCCGATCCCCCCGGTGCCTGGGACGGTCCCCGTGACCGGCGCGGAGCCGCTGATGAGCCTCCAGACGGCGGACCGGCTGGTGAATCCCCGCACCCGCACCTCCGAGTCGATCAACCACGGGCGCTTCCTGTACGAGACCTACTGCCTCGTCTGCCACGGCCCGACGGGTCACGGCGACGGTCCGATTTCCTCGGCGGCGGGCGGTCCCTTCTTCGGCGTACGCTCGCTCGTCAACGATACGATCGCCCGACGCACCGACGGCTACATCTACGCGGTGATCGTGAGCGGGCAGGTGATGGGACGGGGCCTGATGCCCGTGTATGGCGACAAGGTGCGCGGCGCCGATCGCTGGGACCTCGTGAATTACGTGCGCACGCTGCAGGCAGGGGCCAAGAGCCCCACGGGAAGACGATGACCGTGGCGAGCGTGTCGCGCGCCGAGCTGGTCGAGACGGCGCGGCGTTTCCCGGCCCGGACCTTCACGGTCTTCGGGACGGTGCTCGCCCTGGTCGGGGGCGCCGCGTTCTTGTGGACCCTCGCCGGCGGTGACGCAGCGCGCGCGTGGCAGTCGTGGCATTTCAACTTCATGTTCTGGACCGGTCTGGCGCAGGGCATGGTGGTGTTCGCCGCCACCCTGAAGCTCGCCAAGGGGCACTGGTCCGGCGTGGTCATCCGGCTCGCCGAGGCGGCCGGGGCCTTCCTCTGGGTCTCCCTCGCGCTCTTCATCGGGCTCATCGTGGGGCGCGCTCACGTCTTCGGGTGGCTGCACGATCCGCGCCCGGACCTGGGCGCCTGGCTCACAGCCAAGACGTTCTTTCTCCGGAATGGCGCTATCTACGCGCTCCTGACCTGGCTGTCGTGGCGCTTCGTGCAGCACGACCTGGCGCCCGACGTCCGCGAGTTGACCGACGGCCGCCCGGCGGACCGGCTCGAGAACCGGGACGCGATCGCTCGTGATGCCGCCGTGCTCGTCGTCGCGTACGCGTTCGGTTACAGCCTGCTGGCGTTCGATCTGATCATGTCGCTCGCCCACAAGTGGGTGAGTAACCTGTTCGGCGCGTTCTACTTCATGGGCTGCTTCCTCGCCGCGCTCATGGCGCTCGCCGTGCTCGCGATCGCGCTGCGGCGGCGCATGGGACTCGACGCACTGTTCTCATCCAAGCAGCAGCACGACCTGGGCAAGCTCTGCTTCGGCTTCACGGTCTTCTGGGCGTACCTCATGTGGGCGCAGTTTCTGGTGATCTGGTACGGGAACCTGCCTGAGGAAACGTTCTTCATCTTCTACCGGCTGATCGGTCCGTGGAAGCCGCTGGGCGTGTGGGTGTTCCTCCTCGTGTTCGTCGTGCCGTTCATCGGGCTGCTGGGCGTCAAGCCCAAGACGTCCTCTCTTTCGCTCACGACGTTCGCGCTCGTGAGCCTGCTCGGCATCTGGCTGGAGCGCTACCTCGAGATCGTGCCGTCGATCAACGGCGGGGCAGGGCCGGCGCTCGGCGTTCCCGAAATCGGCGTGGCGCTGCTGTTTGGCGGGCTGTTCCTCCTGTCGCTCGGCTGGTTCGGCGCGCGGTATCCGATGCTCTCGCCCCGTCTCGCGGCGGACGCCGTGGAGCGCGAGCGACACTAGCCGCGCCCGCTGGCTCACGATTTCCTGACATCCCGGAGGCTCGGTCGCGGTCCCGTTGGCGTCTCCGGCGGGTAGTAAGGCGCGTCCAGTCGTCCGACGTCCCCCATGTATCACGCCGGAGGGTCTATGCTGTCGAGGTGGCTGTCGCTGGTGTCAGGCGTCGCGGGAACATTGCTGCTCGTGTCGTGCGGCGGGTCCACTTCCACGTCACCGTACGGGGGGGGCGGCGGCACGCCTCCGGCGAGTTGTGCGAGCTCCGGGGCCAGCGCGACCATCACGGCGACTGGCTCGTTCACGTTCAGCCCGAGCACGGCGACCATCATGGCGGGGCAGAAGGTCTGTTGGGTGAACAACAGCGGGATCTCCCACACGGTCACATCCGACAACGGCGGGTTCACGGGCGGTAGCCTGCCGAGCGGCAGCATCGTGGTGGTGACCTTTCCCACGGCCGGGTCTTATCCCTTCCACTGCAGTCTTCATCCACCACCGACGTACAACATGATGGGCACAATTACGGTGCAGTAGCACCTTGGAGACCCGCACCAGCTACGGCCGCAGCGGTCGCAGCAGTCGCCGCAGGGCGGCGAGGGAATCGCTTGACAGGGGTCCGCGCACCTCGTGGAAGAGCCCGGCGCCCGGACTGGGCGCCGGTCGAGGGGCGGGAGGAGGGGCAGCCTCGGCGGGTCGGGACCGAACCGGTTGCGCCCCCGTGACTACGACCTCGTTGAGAAGCGCGGGTGCGGACCGCGCGTTGATCACCTCGATCATGGTGGTCGAATCGAGCGCCTGCTCGACGATCACGACGCCGGAGTAACCGATCCCGCGACCCAGGTAGACCGCCTCGATCGGGACACCGGGGACAACCAGTGGGTCGGCGCCGAGCACGCGTCGTGCGCTGTCGATGCCGATGGCATCGCCCTTCTGCCACCGGTCGTGTTCGTCCTGCGATGCTTTTCGGCGGGTGATCCCCGCTACCGAGTCGGCAGCCCGCTCGGCGTACGCGTACGCGACAGCCGTGTCCGCCTGCGACACGACGAGCTCCGGGCGCGGGCGCGCGATGCCGTCCGCCGGCGGGGCAGGCTGAGCCGCGGGCGGGGTGCGCGCTGCGCGCCGCGTCAGCTCGCGCACCGGCTCCGCAGGTGTGCGGGGTTTCGCCGCTGCAGCGTCGGTCGTCGTCTCGGCTCGCCGAGCCGGTTCGGTATCCCTGCCGAGGTAGGTCCCGATTCCCAGGGCCAGTGCGATCGTCGCCGCCCATGCGAGCGGTAGACGCACCTGCCACCACAGCCGAGTGGGCGCCTTGACGTCCCCCGCCCGAAATGGCGGCAGTTCGCGGTCCGGTGGTGCGCCGAGGGCCAGCAGCTCGGCGGCGCGCGCGATCAGCGCCCGCTCTTCCTCGAGCCGGCGGCGGCACTCCGGGCACTGGGCCAGGTGCGCGTCGACCCCCTGGGCCTCGGCCGGCGAGAGCTCGCCGTCGAGATACGCGTGCAGCAGGCCTTCATCCACGTGCGACATGCTCACCCCGCTGTCCCGCCTCGTAGGCCTCGACCAGCCGCCGGCGCGCCCGGGCCAGCGTGGTGCCGATCGCCCCGCGCGCGAGCCCCGTCTGAGCGGCGATTGCTTCGTACGAAACACCCGAGTCCCACAGCAGCAGTACCTCCCGGTCGCGGGGCGTGAGCTGCTCCAGCGCGGCGCGGACGCGGGTGCGCTCGTTCTCCACGTGGAGCGCGTCGTCCGCAGCGGGCTCGCTCGCTTGCGGCTCGGCTGTGAGCAGCGTCAGGTGGCGGCGCTCCCGCGCCGCGCGCCGTGCGTCGTCCCGCGCCATGTTCGCCGCCACGATGAAGAGCCACCCCCTCGCATTGTCGGGTTTGTGCACCACGGCTCGAGCAAACGCCTCCTGGGCCAAGTCCTCCGCACGCTCCGCGTCCCACACCTTGCGGTACAGGAACCGCACGAGCGCGCGGTAGGTGGTGCGGTAGACCTCGGCGAGGTCCTGGGGCATATGTCAATTGCGGATTGCGGATGTCGGATTGCGGATTAGCCGTGACCGGTGCCGCTGCCCGCCACTGCCAATCCGCAATCCGCAATCAACAATCCGAAATTGTCTCATCCCCGAAACTCCCTCACGAGCTTCGCCAGCTCGCCGTTCGCCCATGCCGTCGTGCCCCCGGTCTCGATCTTGACGCTCACGCGGCGCCCGGCCACCAGCACCGCGGGCTCGAGCCTCGCCGGTTGCACCAGCTCGGGCAGGGCGCTCAGCAGCGCGAAGTACGCGTCGCTGAAGGCCGCGACGCTCACTACGCGCAACGAGTCGTGATGCGCGATGTCGCTCCACACACCGTCGCGCCATGCGAACACGCGGCCGCCCACGCGCTGTGTG
>Ga0209687_1000663_pt1 | contig 11305 bp, 8 predicted proteins | sample GraSoiAngelo_136_FD_185893 | JGI IMG/M metagenome (GOLD analysis project Ga0209687, IMG submission 185893) | Grasslands soil microbial communities from the Angelo Coastal Reserve, California, USA - 14_0929_09_20cm (SPAdes) (version 2) | ecosystem: Environmental > Terrestrial > Soil > Grasslands ...
CGCCCCCACCAGGATCCACAGCGTTCCGGGCAGATAACCGAACTGCGCCGCGAGCGTCGGGCCCACGAGCGGTCCGGGTCCGGCAATCGCAGCGAAGTGATGGCCGAAGGCGATCCAGCGATGTGTTGGAACGAAATCCCGACCGTTGCTCAGGCGCTCGGCGGGCGTCGCCCGCGAGCCGTCGACCGAGAGCACGCGGGCCGCGATCCAGGCGGCGTAGAAGCGGTAGCCGAGGAGATAGATGCATAGCGCAGCCGTCACGATCCACAGCGCGTTGATCGGCTCGTGACGGTGCAGCGCGAGGCCCCCCAGGGCGAGCGCCGCGGCGAGTGCCAGCCCGATACCGGTGATCTTTGTGCTCATGCCGTAGTCCCCTCTGCCGCCGCCTTCAGCGGCGCAGGCTGCGCAGCGCGCGCGTAGCGCGCGACGATGCGCCGGATGGCGGTATCCATGTCGGTCGTCGGCGCCCAGCCCAGGATCAGTTGTGTCGTAGCACCGCGGCACGCTTACGGACATCCGCTGCAAAGGCGGCGTCCTTCATCGACTCCAGATTGATCTCGACATTTGCCGATGCGCCTTCGATAGCGGCATGGGCCAAGGCCGAAGCCGTCGTGAGATCGGACTTCATGTTGGGATTGGTAATGGGCCTTAGTTTCTCGACAATTTCCGCGATCTCGCGGGCTCTCTCAGCGACCCCCAACGGCACGCTGGTAGCCTGCTTCAGCGCGGCATCGATCATGCTGTGGGGATCGGCCGATTCTTTCGCCTGCTTGTAGGCCTTCATCACAACGTTAAATGACTCGGCGTCGGCATCGATGGCAGCTTTCAACTCTTCCCGCAATGGGCCCAGGCGCGCGATGGCGTCACTGAGCTCACGCTCATATTGAAGGTACGCCTTCTTCCCCCGTGACATAGAAGCCACCATGGTGGCTAATGCCGCGGCCATGGCAGCACTGGCGGCCGAGGCGCTGCCGCCCCCAGGTGTCGCCGTTGGCGCGGCAAGTTGCTCGACAAACGGCTCGACTCCGGCGCGCAACCCGCCGACCGCCGCTTTGCCGCCCATCACCGCACTCAAGCGGTTTTCCAGAATTAATGACGAATCAAGGTTCTCGACCTGCAGGAACCATTCCGCTGCCGCTTCCAAAGCTCTTCTCGGGATCAATCCGACAATTTCGCTGCTTACCGGTGACACGCCGTAGCGCGCCGCTTCGCGCTTCACCATCTCGAACACACGCTGGATGGGCGTCTGCTCAAAATCGGTGAGGTTCATGGAGACCTGGGCCATCCCGCGCACCAGGAATCCCGCGCTCTTTACAAAACGCAACCCTCCGCTCGAAAAGCGAATTGCCTTTGCAATGCTTTTCGCGATCTGGACATCCGGCGTGCCGAGGAAAACGTTGTAAGCGATGAGAAATTTTCTCGCGCCAACTGCTGTGGCCCCAGCCGTCGGATGTACTCTTGGGTCGCCGAAGTCCGGCTTCCTTGCAGGATTTGTCGTGATCTCGCCACGGATGCCTTCGAACTGCCCCCGACGAAGAGTTTCCAAGTTCTGCCGCTCAGGAGTTGTTGCAGCGGCCTCGTAGAGATACACCGGAATCTGATAGCGCTTCCAAATCTCGGCGCCCACCTGCCGCGCCATAGCGACACAATCTTCGATGCTCACACCCTCGATGGGAACAAAGGGAACCACGTCCGCCGCGCCCATGCGCGGATGCGCTCCCTGGTGAACGTTCAGATCGATCAGCTCGGCCGCCTTGCCCACGCCGCGAATCGCCGCTTCCTGAATCAGCTCGCGCTCACCCACCAGCGTGATCACGCAGCGGTTATGGTCGGCGTCCATCTCGCAATCGAGCAAGTACACGCCGTCCATCTTCATGGCCGCAACAATAGCGTCCACCTTCGCTTTATCGCGGCCTTCCGAGAAATTCGGTACACATTCGACCAGTGTTGACATAAGAGCAGAAGAATAGCTGGCGAGGTCCGCAACTCGCAAGCCAGCAGCTCAGAACGACAATGCTTGAGCGCTTCCTACGGACGCGCATCCTCGCAGCGTGCATTGCGTTTGCGGCGGCGGCAGCCTAGAACCGGAACCCGAAGCGGATCGGAATGAACTCGGTGGGCTGCGGCGTCTCGATGCGCTCGTAGCGCGCCTCCACGAACCACGACTGGCCGCGGGGGAGCAAGAAGCTCACTCCGGCCCCTGCGTGCCAGGCGAAGCGCGTGTCGTCGGTGCTCGCCACCAGCGTGTTGGATCCGAAGCCGGGTGTGCAGAAGAACGGGTCGCAGTAGAAGCCGTTCTGGGTGAGCTCGATGCGGCGCCAGGCGAGCCCTGCCCCGCCGGTCCCGTAGAAGTGCACCCAGGAATTGAACGGCGCTTCCAGCACGCCGTCGACAAAGCCGCTCACGGTCTGCATCGTGCCGTAGTCGATCGGGGTCCCGGTCGCGGCTTCGTTGAGCGCGAGGAACTGGCTGGTGGCGTCGGAGCGGCTGTAGGTCAGATCGAACCTGAGCGCGAACGGGCCGGGCGCATCGGGACGGAGGATCACGCCGGTGCCGAAGGTCCAGCCGTTGTCGAAATCGTTGCCGGTCGGCCCTTGCGTGATGCTGGCGCCACCGTCGATGAACCACTGCACGGAGCGTGCCGTGGCGTAGCGAGCCGGGTATTGATAGGTCTGCGCCAATGCGGGCGCGCTGCAGGCCAGCAGCGCCACCGCCGCGGACACCCCGAGCGAGGCGAGGACGCGCGGGTACGACTGCATGTATGTCATCGTCGGATCCTTTGCTGAATGGGGGCTGAATCAACCCGCGCGCCGCAGCCTTCTCTGCACGGCTCGGGCGATCTCGTGGACTTCGCCGATCCCGAGCGCGCTGGCAGAGACGAAGAACGCGGCAGCCGCGAGGACGATGACAAGGACGAGGCTCAGGCACTTCGGCCAGAAGCTCTGCACCGCCCAGTCCGCCAGCAGGAAATGCGCGCCCGCCCACGACGCGAGCAGCAGCACGGCGGAGGCGAGCGCCAGCTTCGAGAGCAGCGCCAGCATCGCGCGCGACTCGAGCCTTCCCAGGTGCGAGCGCATGAGCGCGTACAGAATGAGGAAGTTGGTGGTGGCTACGCAGGCGGTGGAGAGCGCGAGTCCCCGATGACCCCAGTTGAACCGCACCGTCAGCGTCCAATTGAGAGCCAGGTTGAGGCCCACCGCGAGGAAGCTCACCAGCATCGGCGTGCGGCGCCTCTCGAGAGCATAGAAGGCGTTCACGAGAACCTTCAGCGCCGCGTAACCGCACAGGCCGATGGCGTACAAGCGCAGCGCCGCGGCCGACTCGGCCGTCTCGTGGGCGCCGAAGCGGCCGTGCTGGTAGAGCACCGAGATGATGGGCTCGGCGAGCACCATGAGACCGATGCTGGACGGAATGGTCATGAGAAAGGTGAGCCGCATACCGCGTGCCAGCTCGCTGCGGAAGGCCTCGGTGTTGCCGGTCGCCGCCATGCGCGCGAGCAGCGGCAGCGCCACGGTGCCGAGCGCCACGCCGAAGATCCCGAGCGGCAGCTGCATCAACCGGAAGGCCACCGTGAGCCAGAAGGTCGGGCCGTCGCCGAGCTGGGAGGCGAACACCGAGTTGACCAGCACGTTCAGCTGCGTGGTGCTCGCGGCGATCACCGACGGGCCCATGAGGCGCAGGATCGAGCGCACACCCGGATCGCGCCAGTGGAAGTCGGGATGAAACGAGTGGCCGGCGCGGCGCAGCGCCGGCAGCTGCACCACGAGCTGCAGGGTGCCGCCGACGAGCGTGCCGATAGCGAGGCCGAGAATCGCCCGCGCTCCGAAGTGGGGATCGAGCCAGTACCCGAGCAGCACGCCGGAGACGATCGACCCCAGGTTGAAGAAGCTCGAGGCCATCGCCGGCATGCCGAACACGTTGCGCGCATTCAACATGCCCATGACCAGCGCCGCGAGCGACACCAGCAGGATGAACGGGTACATGATGCGCGTCAGGGTTACGGTGAGTGCGGCCTTGCCGGGATCGAAGCCGGGGGCGAGCGCCGCGACCAGCCAGGGCGCCGTCGCGATCCCGGTCACGGTGATGGCGCTCAATGAGACTGCGGTGAGCGTCGCCACCTTGTCCGCGAGCCGCCAGGCGGCGGCGGTATCCTGAAGGGCCGCCGTGCGGCTGAACACCGTGACGAAGGCCGTGGACAGCGCGCCCTCGGCGAACAGGTCGCGCAGCAGATTCGGGATGCGGAAGGCGATGGTGAACGCGTCCATGACGCGCCCGCCTCCGAAGAGCGCCGCGAAGATCTGCTCGCGCGCCAGGCCGAGCACGCGGCTGCAGAGCACCGCGAGCCCGACGACCCCGGCGGCCCGGGTGTTCAGCCGCTCGGCGCCCGGCTCCGCCGCGGTCGCGGCCGCCGCGCCCGCCGGGGTGTTGGCTGTTGGCATGCGGTCGCCACGGTACCACCGTTAACGTACGCTGCGCACGCCCCGCGCGGCTTGCCGCGCTGCGCCGCCAAGTTATATTATTGTGGCCATAATATTACCACGCCGGGCGTGCGGCGGGGCGAGGATCCATGAACTCCGACGTCATCATCACCTGCGCCGTCACCGGCGACGACACCAAGGTCACGAAGAGCCCGCACTGCCCGATCACGCCCGAGCAGATCGCCGCCTCCGCGGTCGAGGCCGCACGCGCCGGAGCGGCCATCGTGCACATCCACGTGCGCGACCCGGAGACCGGCCAGTTCAGCATGGCGACCCGCCACTACCGTGAGGTCGTGAAGCGCATCCGCGAGAGCCGGGTCGACGTGCTGGTCAACCTCACCTGCGGCATGGGCGGCTACATCTGCGTCGGCCGCCAGGGGCTCGCGGACACGCCCGCTCCCGGCACCGACTTCGTGAGCCAGGCGGACCGGATGCGGCACGTGATCGAGCTGTGCGCGGAAGGGTTGTACCGCCCGGAGATCGCGACGCTCGACTGCGGTACCCTGAATTTCGGCGACGGCAACCGCGCCTACGTTTCCACGCCCGACTACTGCCGCCAGGGCGCGACGATTCTCCGCGACCTGGGGGTCAAGGTGGAGCTCGAAATATTCGACACCGGCAACCTCTGGTTCGTGAAGCAGCTGATCAAGGAAGGCCTCGTTCCGGCCCCCGCCGTGATCCAGCTGTGCACCGGGATCCCGTATGGCGTGCCCGCGGACGTGGGTCACCTCGTCGCGATGGTGAACTACCTGCCGGAGGATTGCGTGTGGACGTCCTTCGCCGTGAGCCGCATGCAGATGCCGTGGGTGGCGCAGTCGGTGCTGCTCGGCGGCAACGTGCGCGTCGGGCTCGAGGACAACCTGTACCTGAGCCGCGGGGTGTATGCGAGCAACGCGCAGCTGGTCGAGAAGGCGCGCACCATCATCGAGGCGATGGGAGCGCGGGTCCTCACCCCGGCTCAGGCCCGGGAGCGCCTCAAGCTGCACTGACGTGGCGGGGTTACGCATCTACGAGACCGCGATTCTCCCGGAGTGGATCGACTACAACGGTCACCTGCGGGATGCCTATTACACGCTGATCGTGAGCCTCGCGTCCGATGCGCTCATGGACCGGCTGCACCTGGACGCCGCGTACCGGAAGCGCACCTCCTGTACGCTCTACACGGTGGAGATGCACATCCACTATCTCGACGAGGTCAAGGCCACCGACACGGCCCTCGTCGGCGTGCGCATCGTCGGCGCCGATCACAAGCGCATCCACGCCGCCTTCGAGATCCTGCGCGCGGGTCACACGGGCGCGGCCGCCGTGGCGGAGGCGATGCTGCTGCACGTACGCCGGCAGGGCGAGACGGCCGCGAGCGTGCCCTTCCCGCCCGAAGTGCAGGCCGCGATCGCGCAGCTCGAAGCCGAGACCGCGGGGTTGTCTGCGGCCGGTCCCCCCTCGCGGCGCCTGGAGCTGCGCCGCGCGCCGCGCAGCTCATGAGCGTCCCGGCATTGCGACGCCTGCTGGCGCCGCGCAGTCTCGCCCTGGTCGGCGGCGCCTGGGCGGATGCCGTGCTCGCCGCGAGCGGCGTCATCGGCTACACGGGCGAGGTGTGGCGCGTACATCCGACGCGCCCCTCGAGCGCGAAGGAGCGCTATTTTCGGTCGGTCGAGGAGCTCCCCGCGGCACCCGATGCCGCTTTCATCGCCACCCCGGCGCGCGAGGTGCCGGCCATCGCGGCGGCGCTCGCGCGGCGCGGCGCCGGCGGCTTCGTGTGCTTCGCCGCCGGCTTCTCCGAGACCGGCACGCCGGACGGCGAGCGCCTCACGCGCGAGCTGCTCGCGAGCGCCGGGGGGCTGCCGTTTCTCGGTCCCAACTGCTACGGCTTCGTCAACTTCTTCGACGGCGCAGCTCTCTGGCCCGATCAGGTGGTCGGCAGCCGGATCGAGCGCGGCGTCGCCCTCATCTGCCAGAGCGGGACGCTCGCGCTCAATCTCCTCTTCAGCGATCGCTCGCTGCCGATCGGCTGCGTGCTCACCGTCGGTAATCAAACCCGCCTCGCCGCCGAAGACCTGATCGAGCTCCTCGCAGCCGACGAGCGGGTCAGCGCGCTCGGACTGTATCTGGAAGGTGTGCGCGACGGGGCGCGCTTTGCGGCCGCCGCGGCCCGCGCGCGCGCCGCCGGCAAGCCCATCGCGCTCGTCAAGGCCGGCCGCACCGAGGCCGCAAGGAGCACCGTGCATACGCACACCGGCGCGCTCGCGGGGGCGGATGCGGCCTTCGACGCCTTCTGCGCCCAGGCGGGAATCGCCCGGTGCGAGACGCTCGCGACACTGTGCGAGACGCTCAAGATCTTTCACAGCGGGGGGCCGCTCGCCGGCCGCCGGATTCTCGCCATGGGCGCCTCCGGCGGCGACATGGCCATGACCGCGGACGCCGCGCGCCATCTCGGCCTCGACTTCGCGCCGATTCCGGCGGACGCCGCCGCCCGCCTCACGGAGATTCTCTCGGCACGGGTTCATACCTCGAACCCGTTCGATTTTCATACTCACGTGTGGTTCGATCCTCCGCGGCAGCGGGAAATGTTCGGCGTCGCGCAGCGCGCCGGCTTCGACGTAGTGGCCTTTCTGGTCGACTGCCCGCCTCCCGGCGTGGCCGATGACTCCGCCTATGTGAGCGCGATCGACGCTTTCGCCGCCGCGCTCCCCGGAGCGACGGCGCGCGGGGCGGTGATCGCCTCGCTCCCCGAGTCGCTGTCGCGGGCGACGCGGGAGCGGTGTCTCGCCCGGGGCATCGTGCCGCTGCAGGGCCAGCGCGAGGCGCTCGAAGCGCTCGATCTCGCAGGCGCCGTCGGCGAGAGCTGGGCGCGCGGCGGCGAGGGGCCGAGCCTCGCGAGGCCGCGCGCCAGGCCCGCCGCGGCGCGCACGCTCACGGAGGCCGCGAGCAAGAGCGCGCTCGCGGCCTTCGGTGTCCGGGTGCCGCGCTCGCAGCTCGTGGCGTGGGCCGAGGCGGCGGGAGCAGCCGAGGCGCTCGGCTTCCCGGTGGTCATCAAGGCCGCCGGCGGCGCGCTCGAGCACAAAACCGAGCTCGGCGCGGTCGTCCTCAACGTGCGCTCCACCACCGCGGCCGCCGCGGCCGCGGAGCGGCTCTCCTCGATCTCCGCCACGGTGCTGGTCGAGGAGATGGTGAGCGATGGTGTAGCCGAGATTCTGCTCGGCGTCAGCGTCGATCCGCAGTTCGGGCAGCTGCTCACGCTCGGCGCCGGCGGGGTGCTCACCGAGCTGCTGCGCGACAGCGTGAGCCTGCTGCCGCCCTTCAGCCCGGCCTCGATCGCCGCTGCGATCGGGAAGCTGCGGGTCGCCAGGCTCCTCGCCGGCTACCGCGGCCGCCCGCCGGGCGATGTCGCGGCGCTCATCGAGACCGCGCTCGCCGCCACGCGATACGCTGCCGCCAACCTCGAGCGCCTCGTCGAGCTCGATCTGAATCCCGTGATCGTGCGCCCGGCGGGGCGCGGCGCCGTGGCAGTCGACGCCCTGATCCGCCTGGGCGAGGAGCCCTGACATGTCCGAGACCACCGCAATCGACGGCATCAGGACCGCAACCCGCGGCTCGGTTTTCGAGGTGACGATCGATCGCCCGAAGGCGAACGCCATCGACCTCGCGGCGAGCCGGCGGCTGAATGCGGTGTTCACCGCGTTCCGGGACGATCCGGCGCTGCGCGTCGCGATCGTGACCGGCTCGGGCGACCGCTTCTTCAGTCCCGGCTGGGACCTGAAGGGCGCCGCCGCGGGGGAGGAGTCCGACGCGGACTGGGGCGCTGGCGGGTTCGGCGGCTTGAACCACCCGCGCAATCTCGACAAGCCCCTCATCGCCGCCGTCAACGGCATCGCCTGCGGCGGCGGCTTCGAGATCGTGCTGGGCACCGACATCATCGTGATGGAGGAGCACGCGAAGTTCGCGCTGCCCGAGATCAACGTCGGCGTGCTCGCGGACGCCGGCACCATCAAGCTGCGGCGCCGCATCCCCTATCACGTCGCGGTCGAGTTCCTGATGACGGGCCGCTGGATGGACGCCGCGGAGGCCAGGCACTGGGGCCTCGCCAACCACGTCGTGCCGAAGGGCCAGGCGCTCGCCAAGGCGCGGGAAATCGCCCTGCAGCTTGCCGCCGCTGCTCTTCCCCGCCATCAAGCAGCTCCTGCGTCACACCGAGATGGTCGCGGAGCACGCGGCCTTCGAGCTGCACGATGCGCTCGGCGCGGTGCAGAAGGTCATCCGCTCGGAGGACCTGAAGGAAGGCGCGCGCGCCTTCTCCGAGAAGCGCAAGCCCGTGTGGAAAGGAAAGTGAGGCGCGAGCGCCGCTGCGGCCGCGGCGTGCTGCACGGCGGTCCAGGCTAGCCGCCGAGCGGCCGCAGGAGCGCGCGCGAGATGATGTGCCGCTGCACCTCGCTCGTGCCCTCCCAGATGCGCTCGATGCGCGCATCGCGCCAGATGCGCTCGAGCGGCAGCTCGCTCATGAGCCCCATGCCGCCGTGGATCTGCAGCGCCTCGTCGGCGACCATTGCCAGCATCTCGGTCGCTTTCAGCTTCGCGATCGCCATGTCCATGTCGGTCGCGAGCTTCTGATCGAGCTTCCAGGCCGCCTCGAGCGTGAGCAGCTCCGCGGCGCGCAGCTCGACCGCCATGTCGGCGAGCTTGAAGGACACGCCCTGGAACTTGCCGATCTGCTGCCCGAACTGCACGCGATCGACCGCCCACTGCCGCGCCGCATCGAGCGCCCGCTCGGCGCGTCCCAGGCAGGTCGCCGCCACCTGCAGGCGTGTCGCCCCGAGCCAGGCGTTGGCGACCTCGAAACCGCGGTGGGGCTCGCCGAGGACCGCCGACTTCGGCACGCGGCAGTCGCTGAACTCGAGAATGCTGTTGGTGTAGCCGCGATGCGAGACGTTGCGGTAGCCGGGCCGCACTTCGAATCCGGGCGTGCCGTTGTCGATCAGAAAGGCCGTGATGAGCCTGCGCTTGCCGCGCGGAGAGTCTTCTTCACCGCTGGCGGCGAACAGGATCACGTAGTCGGCATGATCGGCGTGGCTGATGAAGTGTTTGGTGCCGTTGATGATGAAATCCGCGCCGTGCGCCCTGGCGCTGGTTCTCATGCTGCGCAGGTCCGACCCCGCCTGCGGCTCCGTCATCGCCAGGCACTCGACGCGCTCGCCGCGCACCGTCGGCAGCAGGTAGCGCTCGCGCTGCTCGCCCTGGCACGCCAGCAGGATGTTGGACGGGCGCGCCACGCAGCCGTAGTGCAGCGCGTAGCTGGTGTAGCCGAGCTCCTTCTCGTACAGCATCCAGCTCACGCCATCCAGCCCGGCGCCGCCGACTTCGGCCGGCATGTTGGCGGCATAGAGGCCGGCGGCGATCGCCTTCGCCTTGAGCTCCCGCCGCAGCTCCTCGCGCAGCGTCCCGCTGTCCTCGACCTCGCGCTCGTGCGGAACCAGCTCGCGGCGCACGAAGTCGCGAGTTGTCTTTATGATCAGCTGTTGATCCTCGGTGAGGGCAAAGTCCATCGTATCTCCTCAGGCGGAGGCCGGCCGGCGGCTCGCCTCGAGCTGCGCGAGCCGGGCGCGCACCGAGGCATCCATCGGCGTGGCCTTGCCCGTCGGGGTGCTGACGTGCACGTACACCTGCTCGGCGCCGGCGACCAGCTCGTCATCGCGCCGGCGATGCAGCGCGTGAGCGAGCCGCACGTGCTGGTCGCCGACCTCGAGCACGCGCGTCGTCACGTACAGCGGCTCGAGGGCGCGCGCCCCGGTCTTGTGGCTGACGCGAGTCTCGACCGTGTACATCGCCCGCCCGGACCCCCGATACGCCTCGTCCACGCCGGCGTAGCGGAGCAGCGCATCCGTCGCATCGCCGAACACCTGCAGGTAGCGCGAATCGCTCATGTGGCCGTTGTAGTCGACCCACTCCGGCCGCACCGCGATTTCGAGGAGCCGCAGCGGCTCGCCGGCGGCGGGCGCTCCGGCATCCGCGGCAGTGCGGATGCGCCGGCGCGCGGCCGCGGCGGACTCCTCGTAGAGACGCTCCTCGAGCGAGCGCAGCGTCGCCCCCGCGCCGATGTTGTACTCCCTCAGCACCTGCTGGATCGCGACCAGGTAGTCATCGCGCAGACGCTCGAGCTCGCGGATCGAGCGGCCGGCGGCCTGCGCCTGCGTGCCCGCCACCATCTTGTCGATCAGCTCCTCGGTGAGCTCCGGGGCCTCGAGCCTGGTCCAAGGCCATTTGAGGGCGGGTCCAAACTGCCTGAGCATGTGGCGCATGCCGGTCTCGCCGCCCGCGAGATGATAGATCAGGTTGGTGCCCATCCCGGCCCAGCGCAGCCCCGGACCGTACACGATGGAGTCGTCGAGCTCGCCGGTGGTGGCCACATCCTCGTTCACCATGTGCAGGATCTCGCGCCACAGCGCCTCCTGCAGCCGGTCGGTCAGGTGTCCGGGCACCTCGCGGCGCACCTTGAGCGGATGCATGCCGATGTAGGTGAAGAAACGGGCGGCCGCATCGAGGGCCGCGGCGGCGGTCTGCCGGCTGCCGACCAGCTCCACCAGCGGCAACAGGTACACGGGATTGAAGGGATGCGCCACCAGGAAGCGCTCGGGCGTCGCCATCCCCTGCTGCAGGTCCGATGGTCTGAGACCCGAGGTGCTCGAAGCGATCACGACGTCGGGCGGCGCGTGACGGCTCACGTCCGCGAGCACCCGCTGCTTCAGCTCCAGCTGCTCGGGAATGTTCTCCTGGATGAAATCCGCCTGCCGCGCCATGGCATTTGGATCGGTGGTGAAGGAGAGCTTCCCCTTCGG